>Ga0181518_10001133_pt1 | contig 27916 bp, 23 predicted proteins | sample PEATcosm2014_Bin_28_FD_119751 | JGI IMG/M metagenome (GOLD analysis project Ga0181518, IMG submission 119751) | Peatland microbial communities from MTU Mesocosm Facility, Houghton, MI, USA - PEATcosm2014_Bin01_60_metaG | ecosystem: Environmental > Terrestrial > Soil > Wetlands > Peat | place...
CTGACCCGTGGAGCGGAGGAAAACCCCGGCATCATAACTGCTGGCCGGACTAGCGGGCATTAGCGGCCGGATCCAGGGTTGGCGATCCGGGATTGTACAGCGAGCTTGAACATGAATACTCATTGTCTGGAACTGGTCAAAGCGGCGCGCGGCGCGGGAACATCAGTCCGGCCGGGCAGGCCAGGCTTTGCCTCAACTCACCACACAGGAAAACCTATGAAGCCTTCCTCCCTCCATATTGAACCCGGAACGAAACTCGCCCGGATAGCCCTGGTAGGGGCGGCCCTGCTCTTCACCGCCTTCCAGGCGACTGCAGCCGCGCCTACCTGGTACTGGGACACCAACGGCAGCAACGACGGGGCCAGCGACGACAACCAGCCAACCGGAGACTGGTATGGACCTCCAAATCCGAGCACGAACTGGACGTCGGATCCAACCGGAAATAGCCCCACCTTTTGGTACTCCAATCGGGCCAACATTGTTTTTACCGCTGCCGATCCCTACGCTTATTGGAGCGATACGCTGGCCTACACAGTGACGGCTCATGGGATAGCGCAGGTCAGCGACATCGTGTTTAAGGATGGCACTTGCACCCTGACCACGGTCGCTCCGTATTATCTGAACAAGGACACCCCCTACATTGCCGTGATGAACGGCGGGCAAACCGCAATGATGAATTCGATCATCGCCAGCACGGCAGGGACCTCGAACGGCATCACCCTATGCGGCCCCGGGACGCTGGTGCTCAACGCGACCAATGTTTATCAAGGCCCGACCACGAACGAGGGCGGGATACTGCAACTGGGCGCGCCGCAGGTGCTGCCGCGTACCAGCATGCTGGTGCTGGCCGGCGGCGACACCCGCACGAATAGCCCCTATACTGACGGCTACAGCGATATGTCCCCGACGTTTGCCACCGGCGGTTACAGCCAAACGCTGGGGCCGCTGCTCTTGACGGGGCCGTACAACAGTCAGAACCACCAGACCTACACCATCGACTTTGGCAGCGGCGCCAGCGTGCTGGTGTTTGCCGACAGCCACCTGCAAAACTGGAACGGGATACCCCTCACGATCGTTAATTACACACCGGAGGTTGCTTCCTTGCGCTTCGGAACCAACAGCGCTGGCCTGACCTCCACACAACTCAGCCTCGTCCAGTTCCAATTCATCGACTCCCAAATTCCGCCCGAGAAGGTCAACGTGCCGGGGAACATCGACGCCAACGGGTTTGTCACGCCGGTCTTCCCCACACTGTCCGTCGTGCCCAGCGGTACAAACAACGTGACGCTGACCTGGAACGCGATCAACGGACGCTACTACAACATCCAGTGCAAGACGAGCCTCAATGATCCTTACTGGAGCACCAACTTCGTTAAGAACTTCCTGGCCACCAACACCACGGCTTCGTTTACTGACACGATCGGCACGAACAGCCACCGTTGTTACCGTATCCAATTGATGCCCGTGCCGGACGCCGATTAGTCGGTTGCCGGGTGGCAGCATTGCCTAACCCGGAATTCTCATACCTCGCACAAACTGCCTACAGGGTGTAGCCGCCGACGGCAGTCGGCGCCATCTTTCGGGACTGAGAATCAGCGCCGACTGCCGTCGGCGGCTACACGTTATGAAATATCCCGGCTAATTGCTGCTGAGGTTCGGGGCCCCTTCCGAGACGGACAAGTTCCGCGTCCAATGGCCAGGCTCGGTCTTGGCCACCCAGAACGCTTCGCCCACGTTTAGCATGGGCGCGCCGGCGGTCCACTTGCCATTCTCATAAGGGTGCAACACGTATTGCTGCCCCTCCCGGTCGAACAGATGGATGACATCCCCGTTGGCAATCGGGAATTCCAGGTCTTCGACCAAGGCCCCCGGCTGCGGCACGGGAGAACTGCGGATGGAAAAGCCCGAGGCAACAGCCACCGACACGTTCTTGGTCAGAACTTCGCCGGTGAAGCAGATCGAGCGGTAATCCAGGGTGGGGTTGAAAAAGATCGCGCCTTCGCCCGGCATCAGTCTCTCGCTGGGGTTGGTCCATTGGCTGAATTTCACCGCGTTCTCGACCAGCCGGAACAGTTGCGTGTCAAACTTGTTCAGCGTCGTGCCATCCGGCCAATCCTTGAATACCTTGCCCACAGTATTGGTCGGAGCGTCCAGCGGACAGGCGATCATGGAAAAGCCCGGCGGCAGGGTGATTGAGACGTAGCCAACCACATTCGAGGGTTGGGCCTGGCCCGCCAGCAAACGGTAAAACCGGTAGTTGAACCTCGAGGCATGCCCGTCCGCGTAACTGGTGACCTCCCCGGAGGAAATCTCGTTAAGCACGGGGCTCCAGTTCTCCAGATCGGTGGACGCCTGGACCACGAAGGGAGTGCCTTTGGCCAACTGCGCCTTGAAGTGAAAAGTGCCGTTCGGCAGCCGAGTCGCATCCTTGAGAGCCGGCGCCACGCTGGGCTGGCTCTTCTTTCCTCCGAAAAGTGAGCCACTTACACCGATTCTTCTTATGAGCGCATCCAGTTTCATCGCCATTGAGGCAATTCAGCCAGTCGCCTGCCAATCGAACGGTTTCTCACAATTGAGAAAAACGGCCCAGGTTGGATTTGGCCTCATTTCAGGCCTCATTTCAGCGTTGCGCCCTCCGGTATTCTGGCGCAACCTGCCCATCGTTACGAAGCCAGCGGCTTCCGACGAAGCCAATGAACATACACCATCTGGAACTCTTTTATTACGTCGCCCGCCACGGCGGCATCACCGAGGCGGTGCGCAATATCCCCTACGGCATCCAGCAGCCGGCGGTGAGCGGACAGGTGGGGCAGTTGGAGGAATACCTGGGCGTGACGCTGTTCCAGCGGCGGCCCTTCGCGCTGACGCCCGCCGGCGAGAAGCTGTTTCATTTCATCCAGCCGTTCTTCGCCAATCTCGAGGTGATGGCCAGCGAATTGCAGGGGGGCAAGGCGCGGCAAATCCGCATCGGCGCCTCGACCATCGTGCTGCGCGACCATTTGCCGGAGGTGTTCCAAAACGTGCGGAAGCGTTTTCCCAACCTGAAAATCTCGCTGCGCGAGGGCTACCCCCAGGACTTCGAGAACCTGTTGCAAAAGGAGGAGCTGGATTTGGCGGTAACGGCGGTTGAGAACAAACCGGCCTCCGGGCTCCATTCCGTGGCGCTGGTCGAGCTGCCGCTGGTTCTGCTGCTGCCCAAAAGCAGCCGGGTCACCGCCGCCGACCAGCTCTGGCAGCGGGATAAGATCGAGGAACCGCTCATCTGCCTGCCCGCCGCCGAGGCCCTGTGCAAGCATTTCCAGCAGGGACTCGCCCGCCGGGGCGTGGATTGGTTCCCCAGCATGGAAGTCTGCTCGGTGGACTTGATTGAGACCTATGTGGCCAACGAGTTCGGCATCGGCCTTTCGGTGCAGGTGCCCAAAGCGAAGCTCTCGCCGCACGTGCGGGTGCTGCCGCTGCCGGACTTCGCCCCCGTCATCCTCGGCGCGCTCTGGCGCGGGAAAACCTCCGCGCTGCTGCAAGCGTTCCTCGACGAGCTTCAACTGCGCGCCAAAAGGTTCTCGGGGGGCCGCTTGCCAGCGCCACCCAACGGGTAGCAAGCGCAGCAGGAGTGGACCGCAAACCGGGACGGTTTGTGGACCGGCAGGGGCGTCAAGACACACACCGGGGAATCCCCTGGATTGTTTCCAGCACTGCCCCGGATTGCCGGATCCCGCTATTGCCCCCATCTTATGCCCGGTAATGAACGAGCAGCCCGTGCACAGAAAGGCATAACAGTAGCTACCTGTTGCCTGGCGCGCGCAGCAACAACTGAAAGATTCGATATGAATATGAGAACATCCCGCAAGTCGGGTTTCACGCTGGTGGAGATCATGGTCGTCGTGGCCATCATTGGCCTGATGGCTATTCTTGCCGTCCCCAACTTCGTCCGGGCCAACAGCGTGTCCCAAAAAAATGCCTGCATCAACAACCTGTTCCAGATTCAAAGCGCGATTCACCAATGGGCGCTGGAAACCAAATCGCCCAGCGGCACGCCTGTCCAATTCACTGACATTAGTGTCTATCTGCGCAATACGGTGGTCTGCCCGGCGGGCGGCACCAATTTCGGCAACAGCTACACGATTACAGACACCGCAACCCAGCCCGTCTGCCAAAGGGTTCCGACCGGAGCCAACGCCCACGTTCTGCCTCCCGACAGCACCCAATAGTCTTCGGCCTGCGTGGCCTCGGGCTGGTTGCCGGTCCGGCGGGTTCCTTTGCAGGGACAGTGACAAAGTCGCGGAGCGCCGGCCTGGCATCGACTTTGTCAATGGCCTTGGGTTCTTTTGTGACCGCCCCCAAAAGAGACTTGAAAAACGCCCGTCGGCTGGCAGGCTGCGGGAAGTTATGCCCCTGATAAAGCTGAGCCGGATTAATAAGGGTGGAGAAATCGTCGTCAACAGCGACCATATTTTATTCGTCGAGATCGAATCCAAAGCCACCACCGTTCACATGACCGGCAACCTGCTCTTCTCCGTCGAAGAGCCGCTGGATTCAATCGCGATAAAGATTGAGATGATCGAGACCGCCCGAATCAAGAACGCCATTCAGCAAAGCGGCCTGATCGGCAAGTAGCAGGAATTGGGAGTCTTATCACCCCACCCCACCAACCGCTGTTAAGCGAGTTGTAGGGACACTAGCGTCCTGTTTTGGGACATTCAGGCCAGCTCCGGATGGCGCAGGCGAGGCGGCCGACGCGAAGCCGCTGACGCGCGAGGGGAGCACGGGGGGTTCTGGCGCGGCCCATGCTGACTGGCCAAATAGCTTATGCTCCCGGACGGCTCGACCGTGACTCAACACGGCGCCCGCTTTCCTATGGGCGCAACCGACACTGTGGCAGTGGATTTGCTTGAAGAGAGGCGTTTGACCGCGAATGAAGCGAGCAAGTGACCGAAGGCGCCCCTTCGGATGCAAAAGACTGTTATGCGTGTGATGGAATTACCGGGAACCCGTTGGCCAGCGGCGCGGACCTCCGCCTTCACGCTGCCGGAGGTGGTGATAGCCGTCGGCATCATCATGCTGGTTTTTGGCGCCATCATCACCTCTTACATTCAAAGCGCCTACCGCGCGGAATGGGCCGGCTATTCCCTGGCCGCCCAGGCGGCCGCCATCCAGCAACTCGAAGCGGCCAAATCCGCCGTCTGGGACCCCTTGCAAACGCCCGTGATGGACCAAATCAGCCAGTTGCCGCTCGTCACCTCAACGCTGCTGGCGCTTCCCGTCAGCGGCACGAATATGGTCTATGTTACCAACTATACCACGGTCGCCTTGCTTCAATACCAGGTGAACGGGGTGTCGTACAGCAACTACTTCGTCACGGTGAATACGGTGTGGCCTTTCCGCTGGAAAACCCAAACTGTCTATTTCACCAACACCATCGCGGACTACTACGCGCCTGAATGATGAAAACCCTTTCCGTCCCCAAGCCCCTGCCCGCCGGCGCGCGCCGCGCCCGCCGGACCCGGGCCTTCACCCTGGCCGAAATGATGGTAGCCGTGGCCATTTTTGTCCTGATGGTCCTCGGGATCATCTTTACCTGGCTGTTCTGCTTGCAGTGGGACGAATTGGTCTGCAGCAAGCTGGGGGCGAGCGAGATGACCCGCATGAGCTTCGACCAACTGACCAGCGACATCCGCTCGGCCAAGGACTGGAAGGTTGGCACGGCCGCCAACAATGGCGCCACCGTCAGTTTCACGCCCTGCACCAATCAGATGTACCAGGCCGGCAACGCGGTAGCACTAACCAATTCGACCGGAGGATACGCCATCTACTATTTCGACACCAACGCCTGCCAACTGTGCCGCGTGACCAACGTGGCAACCACAGTCCAGATTTTGGTGCAAAACCTGACCAACACCGGCACCCTGGGTAATGGCATCACGAATACCAGCATGACTTTCCATGCCGAGATGTTCAACGGCTCCACCAACTTGACCGACCCAGTATCGGAGGATTTGACCTACAAGTACATGATCGTGGCCACGATGGAGCTCGCCCAGTACCAGTACCCGCTCACGTATGTGGGGCCGGGCTATTACTACAACTATTACCGCGTGCAGCTCAAGGCCGCCTCGCACGCTCCCAACTGAGCATGAATACCAGAGTCACACCCCGAACCTGCTCCTCCGCCGGCCACGCGCTGCTGCTGGTGATGTGCATCGCCGCCGGCATGTTGATCATGCTGGGGGCGACCATGAACCGGACCATCGGCACCTCGACCATGAACGCCCGCAACAACCAGTACCAAGCCGGCCTCTACGCCGCCGAAGCTGCCACCGAGAAGGTCTATGCCATGATCAGAGCCGACTTTCTGTTCGGCAATCTTACCGCCGTTACCAACAATCTCGCCCTTGGCAATTACCAGCGGGCCATCCCGAGCGTCAACGATAGCACCAACCCCCTATGTGCCTATTGGAATCAATTCCAGTTCAGCGACGGCCAGGGCAACGTGGGCTTAAACTGGGTGTCGAACACCATGTCCTCGTGGCAGCTTGCGACCAATTGGGGTCCGCTCCCCTCTCAATACCAGGGCCTCTTCGGCTGGACCAATAGCTATCGGATCGTCTCCAACGCCAAGCAGATTTCCAATACGACTTTTAGCATCACCAATGCCTGCCAGTTGGACGTGGGACTCGATCTCATCCCGATATTTCAGTTCGCCATCTTCTACAACGGCCTCCTGGAATTCACCTGGTGCGCCCCCTTTACTATCAACGGCCTGACCCACGCCAATGCCAACATCTACGTCGGCAGCATGGACACGCTCACCTTTAATGGCCTGGTCACCACCACCGGCACGATCTCCTCTCCCGCCTGGGACGGCGAACAGACCAGCGCCTATACCGCCGCCGTCAACTACAACTCCCTCTACAGCACCAACAGCCAGGCCCTCACGCTGCCCATCGGCACCACCAATGTCATCTCCGTCCTCGCCCAGAACACGAATTCCTCCTCGCTCTATTACAACGCGGCCAATTTGATCCTGCTGGTCAGCAATTCTACCGTCACGCTGACCCTCACGAATGAGCAGACTGCTGCCGGCACCAACATCACAGCCAATTATTACCCCACCAACTACAGCTCGACCAACTACGTCCAGATCAGCACCAATTTCCCTTTCCTCACCCTCACCAACACCTTCACCGATCAGCGGGAAAGCGACACGGTCACGGTCACCGACATTAACATGGCCATCCTGGACCAATGGCTGGCCACCAATAAGACCGCGCTGAACTACTTCCCCAACACCGCCGGCGTGTACCCTCTCGGCGCTGCCCCTAATATTTTCTACGCGGCCGACAATCGCACCGTCACAAACAGCTCAACCCAGCTTACGGCTGTCCGGCTCAATCATGGCACCTTCATCCCCACCAACACGGTCAACATTGCGGGTAACAACCAACCCACCGGGTTCACCGTCGCGACCCCTAACCCACTTTACGTTTGGGGTATGTACAACGTCCCTAGCTCCTCTAACCAGGGCACCACCAACACCATCGGGGTCTATCCCGCTTCGCTGGTGTCCGACGCCCTGACCATCCTCTCTCCGAACTGGGTGGACTCGCAGAGCAGCATCGCTTTGGGGGGCAACGGCAAGGCCAAGGCCGTCTCCGACACCGTCAACGCCGCCATTCTCACGGGCATCGTTCCTTCCACCGGCTCCGGCGCCAACCAATACAGCGGCGGGGTCATGAACGTGTCGCGGTTGCTGGAGGATTGGGGCAACGGCAGTTCTTCGGTGGTCCTCACCCTCAACACCTCGATCGTCAACCTTTTCAATAGCGCCCGGGCCACGAACCAGTGGCAGACTCCGGGCGTTTATTATTACGCGCCCACCCGCCAGTTCAGTTTCAACCAGAACTTCCTGAAATACTCCCAGCAGCCGCCGGGCACGCCCATGCTGGGCTATGTCTTGCGTTCCCATTGGTGCGTGCCGCCGCCCAACACAGTCACTTATCAGGGCAATTAAACTCATAAGCCGATTATGCGGGCCATTAAACTCATCAGCCTCTTCGCCGCCGCTTTCTCGAGCCTCTCGCTGCGGGCGCAACTGGCCGGCCCGGCCGGCCCGCCCGCCAACCTGGCCACCAATCGGCCGCCTTATGTGACCCAGGTCAAGCGCGTCGGCGGCCCGGGCCTGATACCGGCCAACTTCGCCTATGTCACCTTCGAGACCAACAAGTTCGGCTTTGTCATGCCTGCCGGCTTTCGCCTCGAGACGCAGGACACCCATCAAGTGACGCTCGTCAGCGCCGATTTCAACTGTCTGCTCACCTTCCGCGTCCTCGAACCCCTCCCGCCGGGCGTTACGGAACTGGACCCCGCCCCTTATCGCGACCTGGTCTTAAGCCGGCGGCGCGGGGGGAAAATCCTGGAGGAATTCTCCCAGGCCGCCGTCAGCCGGCGCGGACCAGCATTCGATCTGCGCTGGAACGCCGCCGGGTCCGTGCCCCGCCGCGAGCGCGTGCTCTTCGTCCCGTCCAATGCCGGGGTGCTCGAATTCGCTCTGGTCAGCAGCCTGGAGAAGTTCGAAACGGGGCGGCAGGCCTTTAATGCGCTGTTGCTAACCTTTCGCGCCGCTGAGGCGGATGGCCGGCTCGTGATGCCTGTGATGTCCGATCGCTTGTGAGGCGGCGCGGATTCAAGCAGACCGTAGCCGCCGACGGCAGTCGGCGCACCTTTCCTCAGTCACAGAAATCAGCGCCAACTGCCGTCGGCGGCTGCAATTTCGTGGATTGAATCCGCCTTGGGGGTGGAGCGTGGGCATCTTGATACTGCCGCCCTGGGGTTCCCGGCGAAGCTAGGGCGCGTCACTCCGTGCGCGCCGTGAATACCGAAAGCGGGTCTAATTTGGGCGGTTTCCGCGTGGTCGGCAGCGCGTACGAAGTGACGCGCCCTGCCACCGGCTGTGGCGCCAGTATCAAGGTGCGCCGGGTGGGGCGGTTGGCCGAGATGTTGCTTGCAAAGGAGCAACGAACGAGATAGAGACACTTTTATGGCCCTGCCATTTTTTGACAGCCGAGCTAGGAAACAGCACGACCGGATGCTGGCGGTGGACCTGGGTGGCCGCACCACCAAAGCCGTTTACGTGCAGCGCCGTGGCCAGGGCTTTGCGCTCTGCGGCTACGCCCTCCTGGACGCTCCCATCTTCGACAAGACGGTTTCCACGGACTTGTTGACGGAGCATTTGAAGGCGGTGGGCCGGGCGCTGGAATTCAAGACCAAAGTGGTCACCTTGACCGTCGGCGTCAACGACGCGGTGGTCCGTCACACCGAGATGCCGCCCCTGCCCGTGGACGACATGCGGCTGGTGTTGAAACACAGCTCGCGCGCCTATCTCCAGCAGGAGCTCGCCAATTATGTCTTTGATTGCCACGTCCTGGCCTCCGCCTTGCCCGAGCGCCCGGCCAAATCGGTCGAATCCCCCAAAGCGCTCCCCGGGCCCCAAAAGCAAAAAATCCTCGTCGCCGGCGCCCGCAAACAACTCATTGACGACTATGTCGAAGCCGCCCGGCGCGCGGGCCTGGTCGCCGAGTGCATTGTGCCGGGTTTGATCGGGCCGGTGAACGCCTTCGAGAAGGCGATGCCGGATGTCTTCGCCAACGAGGCGGTCGCGCTGGTGGACTTGGGCTTCAAGAACTCATCCATCTGCATCCTCCAACAGGGCGAGTTGATTCTCAGCCGCGTGGTGGGCATCGGGGGCGACCGCGTGACCAACGGTTTGGCCGAAGCCCTCAACGTGAGCTACGCGGAGGCCGAAGGCATTAAAATCGGCATGCCCACCGAGGTTCAGGCGCAACTCGAATCCCTCGTGCTGCCCCTGGGTCGCGAACTGCGAGCCTCCATTGACTTCTTCGAGCACCAACAGGACCAGTCCGTCACCCAAGCCTTTATTACCGGCGGCTCGGCGCGCTCCGAATTCATTGTGCAGACCCTGCAACACGAAATGATGATTGATTGCAAGATCCTGAACCCCACGACCTTTCTTCAGATCGAGCTGCCGCCGCAGCAGACCGTCGAAATTGAGCAGGTGGCCCCCCAACTCACCGTCGCCCTGGGCGCCGCCCTGACTGCGCTCTGACCCCACTCGACTTATGCCCATTCGCCTCAACCTTCTCGCCGAAGCCCAGGCCGCCGAGGAAATGCGCCGCCGCGATCCCGTTAAGCGCGCCCTCTGGCTGGCCGCGCTCCTCATTGCGCTGGTGCTGGTCTGGAGCAGTTTCCTCCAGCTCCGGGCCACGCTGGCCGGCAGTGAGGTCACCCGGCGCGAAGCCCAAATGACCGCCCGCACCAATGAATTCCAGCAGGTCCTCGACCATCAAGCGAAGACGCGGGAAATCGACGCCCGGCTCCGCGTGCTCCGGCAACTGGCCGCCGACCGGTTTCTCAATGGCACCCTCCTCAACGCCTTGCAGCAAACCACCGTCGAAGATGTGCAGTTAATCCACCTGCAGGTGCAACAGCTCTACACCGTGGTCGGGGGCAGCAAGACCACCACCAACGATGACGGCGTCGTCACCCCCGGCAGACAGGCATCCACCACGGAAAGAACCGTCTTGAACCTCGAGGGGATTGATTCCTCGCCCAACCCCGGCGACCAGGTGGGCCGATTCAAGAGCGCCCTCGCCGCGAATGCTTGCCTCAAAGCCATGCTGGTCAGGACCAACCCCGTCAGCCTCAAGAGCCTTTCCGCGCCGCAGTTGGCCCCTCTCACCGGCAAACCGTGTGTGATGTTCACCCTCGAATGCCGTTTCCCGGAGAAAACGCGATGAACCTCAGAAAACTGCCCCGAGACAAGCGCAATACGCTGATCGCCGTCGTCCTCGGCACCCTGGTCGCCCTGGCGGGGTTGTACTTCGGATTGATCAAGTACCAGAAACAGAGCCTCGTCCGCCTGGCGGAAAAGAAGGTCGCCGTCGAGGCCAGACACCGGCAAGTGCTCGACGCCATCAAGCACACCAGCCAGATCGAGGCCGACCTCGCCACCGCCAGAAAGGCCCTCGCCGATGCCGAAGCCGATATCGCCTCGGGTGACTTGTACTCCTGGGTCATCAACACGCTGCGCGGCTTTAAGGCCAAGTACAAAGTCAACATCCCCCAGTTCAATCCGATCGGCCCCACCACCGAGGTCAGTTTGCTGCCGAATTTCCCCTACAAGCAAACCTCCCTTTCCGTCGCCGGCACCGCCCACTTCCATGACTTTGGCCGTTTCCTGGCCGACCTCGAGAACCAGTTCCCCCACATCCGCGTGTTGAACCTCAGCCTCGAGTTGAACCAGGGCCCGGCGGCCGAAGATCAGGAAACGATTTCCTTCAAGCTCGACATCGTGACCCTCGTCAAAACCAACCCGTCCTGAACCCTCCGCTGCGCCCTATGAAGCCACGCTCCCCTCTGCCTTTCGCGATTCCGCTGGCCCTCGCCGCCGCCCTGCTCGCCGTGGCCTTCGCCTCCTTCGCCGCGCAGACCCGCACCAACACCCCGCCCGGCTCCTCCCCGGCCCCAACCAACGCCCTGCCGGAAATTCCCCAGTCAGTTTTCATCATCCCCGCCTCCCCGCAGGAAGGCAAAGACCCTTTCTTCCCGCGCTCCACGCGTATCTACGCTTCCGTCGTGGTGAAGACCAACCCGCAGCCCTCCTCCTCCGCCGGCTCCGTCGAACTCAAGCTCAATGGCATCTCCGGGACTGCCGACCACCGCCTGGCCATCATCAATAACCGCACCTTCGAAGCCAATGAAGAAGCCGCCGTGTCCACCACTTTGGGCACCGTCCGCATCCGTTGTCTGGAAATCAAACCCGATTCCGTTCTGGTCCAAATCGGCGGCGAGCAGCGGGTATTGCGTCTGCGCCCGGGCTTCTGATTCCCGGCCGGGCGCGCCTCCCCGCTGGTAGGGCTCGCCGTCCCCGGCGAGCCGCTCCTCTGCTTCTAATTCCCGGGAGGGCGAGCGTCCCCGCGAGCCCTGACTCCGTTGCGCCTGCCTTAACCCGGAATTCTCATACCTCGCACAAACCGCCTGCAGGGGGTAGCCGCCGACGGCAGTCGGCGCCATCTTTCGGGACTGAAAATCAGCGCCGACTGCCGTCGGCGGCTACACGTTATGAAATCTCCCGGTTTCCCCGCATTGGACTGACATGGCCTGAAGTCTCTCCCGCTTCTGGTTCCTGTATTCCGCCTTCTGCCTTCTGCCTTCTGCATTATCCCTTCTCCTTTTTGTCCTAAAGATAGACAACCGCTCCGCCGAGTGGCCACTTTCCGGCACTCAGGGCCGACTTCACGTGTGTTTATCCCGTTGGCACCCTGACTGCTGAAAGGCCCTCAAATGAAACAGAGCTTTGTGTCGTGGTCCGGTCTAAATCCGCTCCCTTTTATCAAGCACATGAAACGCATACTCCTCGCCTTTACACTCGTTGGGATCGTCGCCTGCAGCCTGGCTGGCTTTGCCCAAACCAACTCTCCCGCCGGCGATGCCGCGCCCGTCGCCGTCAGCGTGACTCCGGCCCAAGACGCCGTTCCACCGGCTGCGCCGTCGGACCCCGCCCCCGCGCCTCCAGCCCCGGCGCCCGCCGCCGGCCCCGTCGCGGCCAACAGTGCTGCCCCGCCGGCCGCCGCCGGCAATCCTCCTGCGGCCGAAGCCCCGGCGCCAGCCGCTGCACAAGTCGCCGCCAATGACGCCGCCCAGCCCGCCGCGCCACCCGCCACTCCGCCCGCCGCCGAAGCCGGCGCCCCCGCCCCCGCTGCCGCCAGGCCCGCCAGCCCGGCCCAGCCCGGCACGGTTATCCCGCTCATCGTCATGGACGACGTCCCGCTGACCGACGCCATCCGAAACCTCGCGCGCCAGGCCGGACTGAACTACCTGCTCGATCCCAAGATCGGTTTCGGCCAGATCGGGCCGGACGGCAAACCAGCGCCGCAGCCCTCCGTGTCCATTCGCTGGGAGAACATCACCGCCGAGCAGGCCCTCAATGCTCTGCTCGATAACTACACCCTCCAACGGATCGACGACCCCAAGAGCAAAATCGCCCGCATCACCACCAAAGACCCAGCCGCAGCCGAACCGCTCTTCACCAAGATCATTCAACTTAGGTTCGCCAGCCCCTCCAACATAATCGCCAGCGCGCAAGCCGCCTTCACGGACAAGCGGAGCAAAGTCCTGCCCGATGTCCGCTCCAGCCAGTTGGTCGTTGTGGCAACCGAAAAGGAAGTTGCCGCCGTGGACGATCTGGTCCAGCGCCTCGACACCCAGACCCGGCAGGTCCTCATCGAAGCCCGCCTGATTGAAACCACCGTCAATCCCACCACCTCCAAGGGCGTTGATTGGACCGGCACGCTACAGGCCCAGAACGTCAGCTTCGGCAACGGCGTCATGTCCGGCACAGCCTCCAGCGGGAACTCCAGCCAGACCACCACCGTCTCGCCCGGAACCCCGACCACCTCCTCCACGACCTTGCCCGGCGGACAGACTGCCACCTCCACCACCACACCCGGTTCAGCCGTTAGCTCAACGGCCAGTTCAACGGCCAGCACGCTTCTGAACTCCGTGCTCGGCAACGGCGGGCTTTCCGCGAACACCGCCAGCGGCCTTAATCCCAGCACCTTCTTCCTGAACGCCGACGGCGTGCATGCGGTGTTGTCCTTCCTCAACACCTACTCCGAATCCAAAGTGCTCTCCGCGCCCCGCACCGTCACCCTCGACAATGAACCGGCCAGGATTGAGGTCATCCGCGAGACTCCCGTCATGAATGTCACCGCCGGCACCGCCAATACCACCGGCGGTTCCTCCATCACTTACTCAAATCTCGGGGTGATCCTCAATGTTACGCCCCGCATTTCCGCCAATGATTACGTCAACCTGAAAGTCGTCCCGGAAGTCTCCCGTTACGCCGATACCGTCACCAAGACCATCGCCGGCCAAATCTACCAGGCCGATGAATACGACGTGCGCCGGGTCGAAACCCGCGTGATGATCCCCAGCGGCAACACCCTGGTCATGGGCGGCATGATTTCGGACTCGGTCAATAGTGGCAATATCAAGGTCCCCCTGCTGGGCGACATTCCGTATCTGGGACTGCTTTTCCGCAGCGATACAAAATCGCGCCTGAAACAAAACCTCCTCATCTTCATTACCCCCACCATTGTGCAGGACGAGGACTTCCAGCCCACCAAGAGCACCTTCCTCAAGGCGCCCGTGCCCATCAAGGACAGCGTCGAGGGCGACTGGTCAGCTTGGGACAGTGGCAAACCAAAGGACTGGAGCAAAAAGGCCGTGCCCCAGCAGCCGGCTTTTGACGACAGCCTGACGCAGCAGGGGACTCCGTCCTCAACCAAGCCCTCGGCCAATAACTGAACCTAACCGCAACTGCGCGCGCGCATTGACACCTGTTCAAATCCTATGAAAACTACCCTTCTCAAGCGCCCCTGGCGGGCTTCGCAACCAGCGTCCTCGGGTCTGCGGGCTTCCGGCGCCGCTTTGACCGCCGCGCTGCTCCTGCTGTCCGCCGCTAACCTCAGAGCAGGGGTGCAAAACGGCGTCGCCGTTGGAACCCTGTGCGGCGGGGGGTATCCCCCCTTCTACGGCTACGTCCAGGGCGATCCTACCGCTTCCATCGACGCGCAATTTCACACCCCCATCGGCCTGGCTATGGACAGCACCGGAGGGTATCTGGCGGGTTTTCTCCTTGTGGCCGACCGGGACAATAACGCGATCCGCGAGGTTGACCTTGCCACTCCCCCCACGCCACATTGCAACCTCACTCTTACCTTCGCTCCCATCCCCGGCCTCACCCCGGCTGGCGCAATCAGCAGCCCCGTCGGCGTCGCCCTGGACGCCGACGATGATGTCTATGTGCTCAATCGCGGCAACGGCAACAACGGGACGGTGGTGGAATTCGATTGTTACGGCTACCTCCTCGGCACCAATGCCGTCGCGCTGACCAATGCCAACGCCATCACGCTCGATGACGCGGGTAATATTTACCTGACCGCCGGCAACTCCTTGATCCGGATCACCCCCGCCGGCGTCCAAACCACCGTTGCCACTGTGACCAACGCCGGCGCCTCCCTCCAGGGCCTCGTCGTCATGGAGAGCGGGTTAATTGCCGCCTGCGACTCCGGCCGCAACGGCATCTACCTCATCAACCCTGCCAGCGGCGTCATCTCCACCAACACCGGCTTCAACGGCGCGGGCGACAACGCCAACATTTGGGAGGCCACCCAGAACAATCCTGTCCCAAAAACCATGGCCATGTTTAACCAGCCCATGGGCTTGGCCCTGGCGGGCAACAACATGCTCATCGTCTCCGACTACGGCAACAACCGCGTCAAAGTGGTCAACTCCGCCGGCACCGTCACCAACCTCTACGGTGTCAGTTCCAATCTCTGGTGCTACTACTGCGCGCCGTCCGGCTACACTTGCCCCGGCTGGCCCGGTTGGTGGGACGGCCCGGTCGTGGTCCCGGATGCCTGCGGCGATGTCGAAGCGCGCGAGCCCAACGGCGTCCTTCTCGCGGGTAACTCGGCTGGCGCTGTCACCGTCTATGTCACGGAGGACTATTACCATTTGATCCGCACGGTGACGGGCACGACCTTGCCGCCGGTCCCGCCCCCGCCCCCGCCTCCGCCTGCCGCGCCAACCATCTTGAGCGCCGTCACAAACCTTACCGGCTACTGGCAGGTTACTTTGACCTGGTCAACGGTTGCCGGCTCAAATATTACTTACGACGTACAACGATCCGCTTCCAGTGGCCCACCTTACACATTCATTGCTAGTACATCTTCCACAAGTTATACCGACACCAATGTCCCCAGCGGAACGAATTGCTATGTTGTTTCGGCGGTCAGCGCTGGAGCCGAAGGTCCAAACTCGGCTCAAGTCTGCGTCACGGTGCCCCTGCCGCCCGTTCCTCCTCCTGAGATCGGCTGGGTGATGTACACGAATGCACCCCTGACTGGGCTGCCGCTCTCGGTGCTCATCACCGACCAGCCGTTTGTTTTCAACAACGACGTCTGCATCGGCATCACTTGCACCGCCGGCGCCGAAACCCTCTTCACCTATGGCACGGACCTGGCCAGTACTCTCGATCCGACCACCAACGGAAGCACCGCGCCGTGCTTCGAAAACGGCGTGTCCCCTGACCAAGTCCCGCCCTGCCTTAATGGATCGCTCTGCTTGCCGAACCTGGCGATCAAAGCGATTGGCGTCGCGCCCGGAACCGGACGGCAAAACAGTGCCGTGGTCTCGGCCATGTTCCAGTTCATAACTGCCAGTCCATTGGTTACTGGCAACAATGCCGGCCTGTTCACGGTGTCGGACGTCACGACCAACGCGGAGCTATGGTACACGACTGATGGTTCCAATCCCACCAACGCCGCGCCCAGCGTGGGGCCGATTCCCAGCGGCACAAACAACCTCTCTCTCCAGTTTCCTCCGGGCACCAGCAATCTCACCTTCAAAGTGATTGCCGTCCGCGCCTGCTATCAGCCCAGCGCCGTTGTCACCGCCTACTTCTACGAGACCAATTTCGTGCCCAACGTCATCAGCTTTGGCTTCGCCTCCGGCGAGGCCTCCAGCCAGTTCATCGGCTCCCCCGGCCAGACCTTTTATGCGCCGGTCACTTTAACCCCCTTGGCGGCCACAGAGATCTACAGCCTCCAATTCAATTTGACCGTTAATCCGGGCGGCGCGAACCCCGGTCCGGCCATGACCCCAGGCGCCTACAGTTTCCAATCCTTTCTGGTAAAGCCCATACCGGGCACCACGCCTGTGGAATACATCATTATTCCCCCGGCCATGTTCCTCACTGCCGCGACCAACCCCGCACCCGTTGTCCCGACCAACCAAGTCTTCCAGTATAACAATGGCTGGTTCGAGTCCCTCACTTTCAGCGACACCAACGGCGGCCTGAACCTCCTGGGGGTGGGCTGGCTCGAAAATTACTACCAGACAAACCTTTACAACACCCTGAGCCAGGACCTCATCGCCTTCTCTAAACCCCATGATACCATGTTCACTCCCGCCATCGGCAAAGTGGTTCTGGGGGGTTACGCCTTCCAGATTCCCCCCAAAGCCACCAACAGCCAAACCTATCAAATCCAGATTGGCCGCCCCTCCGCGACCGACGATGGCATCGGCGCGCCTGGCTCCGCCGTTTATATCGCCGCACCGACCAGTACCAATGCATTGGGGCCTGGCTCCATCAACGCCCTCAAGATTGTCACCGCCGGCCAGCGCAAGTACATTGCCGGGGACTGCGCTCCCTTCGGCTGGTTCAACGCCGGCGACTTCGGCGACACCAACCTGGACAACAGCGACGTCGAGCAGGTGTTCGAGTCGGCCATTTACGGCGTCTGTTATCCACCACCCAACAGCGATTTCCTCGACAGCATGGATTCGTGCGGCGGTCTCGGCGGGCTTGACCCCCATACCGGCTACTACACCAATTCCGGCCCCCTGACCCTCGCCCAGGAGAACGCCTTGTTCAATGGCAGCGACACGAATATCAATGCCATCGCCTTTGGCGACGGCGTGCTCGACGTGTGCGACGTCTATGTCACCTTCCGCCGGTCGCTGGACCCGAGTTTGAATTGGTTCCAACGCTTCTGGACCAATGGTATTCTCGAGGCCGAACCGCTTTATCCCCAGCCCCAGGTCCAGTCCCAAGTCAACCCCTCAGACACCCTGGTGCAGTCGCAGGTCAGTATGTCCTTCTTGACCAATCCGCCGTCCGTCAATTTCGCCGCCGGCGATGCCCTTGCCTCCGCCGGGCAAACCTTGCAAATTCCCATTACCGCCAGCGTCTTTGGCAACTACCCCCTCCGCGTCTTGATGCTCAATCTAAGCGTCGTGCCGCTCGACGGTTCGCCGGCCCTGACCAACGCCATCCAGTTCACGCCCAATAAAACCCTGGGCACGCCCACCCTGACCTCTTCCACCGGCAACGCCAACTACGCCGCCACTTGGCTCAACAGCACCATCGCCGGCCTGACCGGCACGGCCACCCTGGGCACCTTGACCGTCACCGTCCCCGCCAACGCCCCGAGCAGCGCCGCCTACGCCATTCACTTCGACCATGCCTCGGCCTCCCCCAACGGCATCGGCTCCTTCCCCAAACAGACCCTCACCGGCCTCATCACCTTGTCCAGCCGAACCACTTCCTATTACAACGACGGCATCCCCGACTCCTGGCGGCTCCGTTACTTCGGCACGATCTACAACATCCTCTCCCAGGCCGCCGCCGATGCCGACGGCGACGGCGCCAACAACTGGCAGGAATACATCGCCGGCACCGACCCCACTGATCCGACCTCGGTCTTGCGCGTTTCGACCGACCAGGCCGTCGCCCAAACAAGTCAGGATTGTGTCATCCAGTGGCCGAGCGTCGCCGGCAGAAATTACGTCATCCAACGCTCCGTCAGCCTCTACGGCCCTTGGACTCCGGTCTCCACCATCACCGGCAGCGGGGCCAATATGCAATTCCATGACACGACTGGCGGCAAGGTCCGCTTCTATCGGGTGCAGGTGACTCAGTAACCGCCGACAGGGTGTAGCCGCCGACGGCAGTCGGCGCCATCTTCCGGGACTGAGAATCAGCGCCGACTGCCGTCGGCGGCTACACGCCATGAAATTTCCCGGCTATCCGTCCGGCGAGTCCCCTGCCCTTTTCAGGTAGTCGAACGAATAAATCCCCGTCGCGTGCCCATCCGCCCACACCGGCTGCACGGCGTAAGTCCCCACCATTTCGACGCGCGCCAACCGGAACGCCGCCGGCGATAGCGCCTGTTTCGGGCCACTGTAAAGGTTCCCCATCACATCCATCTCCCCTTTGCACCCGGCGCACGGACAGCACCGGCGCAACTTCTCCAATGAAATGAAGCTCTCGCTGCCGTCATCCCATTTGATGGCCAGCTCCTCGCCAATCTGTTGTATATCCGTCGGTCGCATGTAACCCTGCAACTTACTTAACTTATTTAACCCATTTAACCTATTTAACCTATTTAACCTATTTAACCCATTTAACTCCTTCAACCCATTTAACCTATGTCACCAATTCCAGCACCCGCTCCAGCTCCCCGTCCGTGTTGTAAAAGTGCGGCGACAGCCGGATGTATTTCTGTCCCGTCCGATCCGTCCGCAGCGACGTCGCCACCCCTGCGTCCGTGAGCTTCTGGTGGAGCGCGGCCAGGTCCGACCCACGCCGGTAAAACGAGACGATCCCGCTCCCGTTCTCCGCCGGCGCGTCCGCCTGCAACACCGTCCAGCCCTTCGCCTGCAACCCCGGCACCAACCGGGCGCGTTTCCGCAACAGCTCACAGGCGATGTTCTCCACCCCCAACTCGACAAGCAGCTCCATCGCCGCCACCAGCCCCACGATCCCCAGCAGATTGTGTGTGCCCGCCTCATACTTCTGCGAGCCGCTGCGGAAAACGATCTGCTCCTGCGCGACGTAATCCGGGCACCGCACGTTGTTCCACCCGTAAATCGGCGGATTGATCTTTCCCTGTGCCGAACCGCGCACGTACATCACCCCCGCCCCGCACGGCCCCAGCAGCCACTTGTGCGCGTCCGCCGCCAGCAGGTCCACCGCCTCCACCGTCGTCGGAAACGCCCCCAGCGTCTGAATCGCGTCCAGGCAGAACAGGATGTTTCGCCCGCGCAGGTATTTGCCGATGGCCGGGACATCAATCCGATACCCGCTGATAAAGTGGCACGAGGCCAGCGCCACCAACTGCGTGTTCTCATCCACCTGCCCCATTACGTCCTTGGGCCGGATCACCCCCAGCCCCCGCGTGTTCATCAGCCGCACCTCCACCCCCTGCTCGGCCAATGCCATCCACGGATACACGTTCGACGGGTAATCCTCGAAATACACCAGAATATTGTCCCCCCGCCGCAGCTTCAGCCCGCTGGCGATGAAGCTCAGCGCCAGTGAGGTCGGCCCCACGAACGCCACCTCGTTGCTCTGGCAATTGAGCAATTCCGCCCCCAGCTTCCGGCCCTTCTCGAGGATGCCCGGATAGACAAACTTCTCCTGGTCGCCGGTCGTGGCTTCGCGGGTGTAGTTCGCCACCGCCTCCGCCACCCGCCGCGGCAGCGGGGCATCCCCCGCGTGCGCGAGGAAAATCTTCTCCCGCGTCACCGGGAACTCGTGGCGCCGCAGCTCTTCATTTTCAAGAATCTCGGTTAAAGTCATCCCCTGAAGCTATGGATTTGCGCCTGCCCCACAAGGCCGGAAAGTAGTTGATGATGGAGAGTTCAGGGCTGAGGAACCAGACGGGCAGGCGGGCGGACCGCGCTTCTGCGGAGCTTTCAGCGATACACTTCGCGGCGATGCCGCACGCGGTTCACCCGCACTACCCGGGCTGCGTCATCAAATACCCAAGTACGCCGCCAGTGGGCGGTAATGCCTGGGCTTCTCGCGGGCCTTCTTCAGCCAAGCCGTGTCCTCAGCGTCTTCCGCTCGTTCCAACAACTCCTGGTAATCTTCCAGGGGAATGATGACCGAGACTGGTTTCCCGTTGCGGACCACGATTTCCGGCTTTGCCAACATCGCTTTCATCTGGGAAAATGTTACCAGTCCTGCGCCTTTAAGTAAACCCCCGCCAGTTCACTGGCCCGCCGGGAGCGGGCCTTTAAGCAGCTCCACGTCCTTGACCCAGACTTTGCCGGCTCCTTTGACCACGAGGTTCAGTTTGATCAGGTCCGGCTTCTCGCCCTTTTTCAGGAAGAAAGGGGTTTCGTACGAGGCCCAGCCGTTAGAGCCGGTGACGGTGTGCTCCATATCGCGCGAGAAGAACTCGCCTTTGCCGGGGAACCGGCACCACATCTCCAAATACGTCTCCCCGGTCAGGTTCTCCGTCTTGAGCTTCGCCCGGTAGATCACCATGCACTGTTCCGCGTCGGGATTCTCCACTTCAAACAGGCGGACAGTCTGCGCTTTCTTGCAGTCCGCCAGCCAGGCCCTGTCCTCGGTTACCGTCAGGTCTTTGGAGATGGCCGGGTCGGCGGTGGTGAAGGTCTTCAAGATTTGGGCCTTTTGCTTGGGGCCGCCTGTGGCCGACAAGGCCGCAAGCAAGGCCGCCACGAGGAGAGAATACTTTGCTGTCTTCATAGTTTATGTCGCTGATGTGCTTTGTTGTGTTTGTTGTTCTTGGTTCGAGCGCCTGGGGTCGGCTGCGGGCTGCCTAGTTCGAGGGCGCCGCCGTCAACTCAACGTCCTTGATGAAAACCTTTCCCCGCCCTTCGACCACAAGGTTGAGGCTGATCAAGTCCGGTCTCTCTCCGGCCTTCAGGAAGAACGGCGTTTGGCAGGTCGCCCAGTCCGTCGAACCCGAAATGGGGTTGTCCAGTCCGCGCGAGAAAGCTTCGCTCAGGCCCGGGAATTGGCACCACATCTCCAGATAAGCGCGGCCAGCCAGCCCTTCGGTCTTAAGCCGCGCCCGGTAGAGCACCGTGCAATGCTCCACTCCCGGATTGGGCACTTCAAACAGGCGGAAGGTCTGCGTGGTGGTGCAACTGGCCGCCCAGGCATTGTCCTCCGTCAAGGCCAGTTCTTCTGAAAGGGGCCGGTCGGCGGCGGTGAAGCGTTGCAATATTCCCGTCTCGCGATGCATCAGGCTCGGAAACTCGCGCTCAAGGTCCGCTTGTTGTTGCTTCAACTTGTCAATCTTGTTGCGCTCTGACTGAACCAGCGGATTGCCCTCCGTGTATTCCATTAGTAGCTCGCCCTCCCGCTTTTTCAGAAGCTCCAGCCTCACGGTCATCTCTCTGTATTCCTCAACCTTCTCGGGAGGCACGGCGGCTGTGAAGTGTTGCAAGATTCTCATCTCGTGGGGCCTCGGCGGCAGGCCGGAACCGGAGCCTGTCGGGCACCCTGTTTCCAGCGCGACGAGAAAGCAGGCAATGAGTGCGACCCCCAGAAGTGCAAACCAAATCCTCCAGCCTGGCTTTTGCGGTGTGGTTTGCGGAGTGGCTGCGTTGCCGATAGCGCCGATCAGCCGGTCCATGAGCCACGCGGCCACCACTGCCAGCCCGAGCATGAGGACCATGCCTTTCGCGACTACGATCCTCTCCAGCCCGATGGGTGACTGCCCCGCCGCCACCAAACCAATCGCACGCCATGATGCCAGCGCCAACAGGCCAGTCGCCTGAAAACCCGCTGCCGCCAAACCCACCGCCTCAAAGCCCACCGCAAACAAGCCGACCGGCCAAAAACCGCCCGCGACCAGTCCACATGGAAACAGGCCCCAGGCGCTAAACCCTACCGCTATCACGCCGATTGCCACCGGACCAACCGCCACGATCCCTTTGGCGACGCGCGGACGGCCAGTGGCCGGATCAATGCCCCAAGCGACATGGACCAGCGGCAGGCCGAACAGAGTTTGCCGCGTGCGATAATTACGGCCCACCCGGGCGTGCGCGAGCGAGTCAGCAAGCGATTCGCCTGGCCTGCCCGTTCCCGTCGCAATCGTTTCCACGTCACTCTTTATCTGGCTGGCATGTTGATAGCGGCGTTCCGGCTCATTCTCCAGCGCATGCATCACCACCTCGTCCAGCCGCACATCCACCTGCACCTTGCGCGACGGCGGGGCGAATTTCCCCAGCGGCAATTCGCCCGTCAGCATTTCGTAAAACACCACGCCCAGCGAATAGAGGTCCGCCCGATGGTCCACCTCCTGCGGATGTTCAATCTGCTCCGGCGCCATGTAATGAGGCGTGCCCATGACCTGCCCTGCGCCGGTCAGGCGAAAGTCCTGCGGCTCGCGGCCCAGGATTTTCGCCAGGCCGAAGTCGGCAATCTTCACGCGGCCCTTCTTGTCCAGCAGCACGTTCTCCGGCTTGATGTCACGATGCACGATGCCTTCATCGTGCGCATACTGGAGGGCCTCGCAGATTTGCGGGATGATCTGCAGCGCCTGGGGCGGCGAAAGTTTGCCCGCGCGTTCAACCTGCCGCAGGTTCGGCCCGTCCACATATTCCATGAGGAAGTAATGGAGGCTGGTGATAGGTTGGGGGCTTCCAGCCCCGGACGCAGGCGGGATGCCTGCGCCACTCACCTGGCCGAAGTCATAGACGCCGACAATGTTCGGGTGGGTCAGCCGGGCCAGCGCGCGGGCTTCACGGGTGAAGCGTTCGGCAAAGCCCGGATCGCTCCCGGTCCGGGGCGGGAGAATCTTCAAGGCCACCAGGCGGTCGAGTCCGGGCTGGCGGGCTTTATAGACCGCGCCCATGCCGCCTTTGCCGATCAGCTCGAGGATTTCGAGCTGGGGAAAGAGCCTGGCAATAGCCTCAACCGGGGGCGGAACGAAGCCGGCATCCCCGCCGCCCGCGCTTCCCGAGGCCGTGCCGAAGCCGGCCTTCATCAGGCACTCCGGGCAGATTCCCTGCGGCGCGTCGGCGGCCAGTGCCTTCCCGCAACTCGGACATGTTCGCTGCGTATCCATAACTGTCTTTCTACCTGTTTCTGAAGCATTGGCGGGTGCGAGGTTACACCAAAACCAGTTAACTGGGTTTAATGGGTTACAGAGGTTACATCGGGGCGACCTCATTTAACCCATTTAACCCATTTAACCCATTTGACTCATCTAACCCCTCAACGCTAACGCGCGAGCACGCTAAACAGGTGATGCATTTCCTCATCCACTTCGCCGCGGCTGCCGACCGTGTTGGCGATTTCCTCCCGCAGCAATTGCCGGTAACGCTGGCGCAGGCGGTGGACCGCCACTTTGACGGCCCCTTCGGTCATGCCGAGCTTCGCCGCCAAAGCGGCGTAGGGCTGCGCCTGGCGATCCCCGACGAGGCAAGGTTTGAGCGCGTCGAACAACCCCTCCGTGCCCGCCGTCGCGTGCTCTTCGCGCAGCCGGCTCAAGACCTCGTCGAGCAGCGCCAGCGCCCAGCGCCGTTCGAAGCATTGCTCGGGCGTCAGCGGGTCCGCCGGTTCCTGGCCGTAGCGCGTCTCCGCTGTGTCGAGCTGCAAGGGCACGATCTGCACGGCGCCCCCGCGTTTTTTGGCCCGCGCCTTGTCCCATTCGTTCGCCAGGAAGTGGTTCAGCGCCGCCAGCAGGAAGGTCCGAAAGCGCCCCCGCTCCCGGTCCGCCTGCGCCAGCCAGTTCTGCTCCAGCAACCGCGCGAAGAACTCCTGCGTCAAATCCTGGGCATCGTGCGCCCCATAGCCGCGGCGGCGCACATAAGCGTAGAGGGGATACCAATAGGCCTGGCAGAGCCGGGCCAGCGCGGCTTGGGCGCGGGTCGTATCGCTGCGCCGCGCGGCCAGGACGACGGACCAATGCGTCGTGATGAACGCGGCCTGACGCCCCCGGGCTTCGGCCGAGGGTGAAGTCGCCGGATGGTCGCGCGAGGTCCCCGTTGTGCTCATGCCCCCGAGCCTACCGGGGCTGGGCCAAAGCGCAAGGCCCCAGGCCCTGATATGCTTCCGGCATCCGGATGGGGTGTAACCAGGATGCGCTTGAGCCTGATGGGGGTAGCAACTGCGGGCGGGTAACAGTAACCTGCGTCAGGTTTGCGCGCGATGCTACAGCCAACCGAGTGTGCCACCAGAAGTGTGCCAAGGGCGCGAAAACTGTGCCAGTTTGGCACTAATGGCACACCTGTCGGAGCCGGCAAAAACAGGGAACTCATTCGTAAGTATCTACTCTTAAGCAACTTATCTGGAAACACTCCAAGTGGCACTGTCACTGCTTGGAGGACGGTGGATTTTTGTATCGAGGAATAATCGTATGGCAAAAGTAATTGGCATTGATTTGGGCACAACGAACTCATGTATGGCGGTCATGGAGGGCGGGGAGCCCGTCGTGCTCGAGAATTCTGAAGGACGCCGGGTCACCCCGTCCGTCGTGGCTTTCACCAAGACCGGCGAGCGGTTGGTCGGAGACGCCGCCAAGCGGCAAGCCGTCACCAACTCCAAGAATACGGTCTATTCCATTAAGCGCTTCATGGGGCGCAAATACACGGAAGTGGAAGAGGAACGCAAACGCGTCCCCTACAAAGTCGTCGCCGGCTCAAACGGCGATGCGGCCATTGAGGTCGAGGTCGAAGGCAAGCCCAAGCAATTCACACCGGCGGAAATCTCCGCCATGATCCTCGGCAAACTCAAGGCGGACGCCGAGATGCGGTTGGGCGAGAAGATTACGCAGGCCGTGATTACCGTCCCCGCTTATTTCAACGACTCCCAGCGGCAAGCGACCAAGGACGCCGGACGGATTGCCGGGCTGGAAGTGCTGCGGATCATCAACGAGCCTACCGCCGCTTCGCTCGCCTACGGACTGGACAAGAAGAAGGACGAGGAAATCGCGGTGTACGACCTGGGCGGCGGCACCTTCGACATCTCGGTGCTGGAAATCGGCGACGGCGTCTTCGAGGTCAAGGCCACCAATGGCGACACCCACCTGGGCGGCGATGATTGGGATGGCCGGATCATGGACTGGATTCTGGACGAGTTCAAGAAAGAGCACGGCATGGACCTGCGCAAGCAGCCCGACGCGCTCCAGCGCATCAAAGAGGAGTCGGAGAAGGCCAAGATCGCCCTCTCCAGCTCGCAGGTCTATGAGATCAACCTGCCGTTCATTACCGCCGACGCCAGCGGGCCCAAACACATCAGCATGAAGCTGACCCGCGCCAAGATGGAGCAGCTCTGCGACGATCTTTTCGAGCGCACCATCACCCCGGTGAGAAACTGCCTGGGGGATGCGAAAATCTCCGCGGACAAGATTGACGAGCTGGTCCTGGTCGGCGGCATGACCCGTATGCCCAAAGTGGTGGACACCGCGCACGGTCTGGTGAACAAGACCCCCCATCAGGGCGTAAACCCGGACGAAGTGGTGGCCGTCGGCGCCGCGATTCAGGCCGGCGTCCTCAAGGGCGAGGTCAAAGATGTCCTGCTGCTCGACGTGACGCCGCTGTCGCTGGGCATCGAAACGCTGGGCGGCGTGTTCACCAAGCTCATCGAACGCAACACGACCATTCCCACCCGCAAATCGGAAATCTTCTCCACCGCCTCGGACAATCAGCCGGGCGTCGAGATTCACGTCCTCCAGGGCGAACGCCAACTGGCCCGGGACAACAAGACCATCGGCAAGTTCCACCTCACCGACATCCCGCCCGCGCCGCGCGGCATGCCCCAGATCGAAGTGGCCTTCGACATTGACGCCAACGGCATCCTGCATGTCAGCGCCAAGGACTTGGGCACCGGCAAAGAGCAGAAGATCACCATCACCGCCAGCAGCGGCCTGAGCAAGGACGAGATCGAGAAAATGCGCAAGGACGCCGAGGCGCACGCCGAGGACGACAAGAAGCGCCGCGAGGAAATCGAGATGCGCAACGAGGCGGACAACGCCGTCTATCGCTCCGAGAAGATGCTCAAGGACAACGCCGACAAGATTTCCGGCTCCGACAAGAGCAAGATCGAAGCGGCGATCAAGGAAGTGAAGGAAGCCCTCAAAAGCGCCGACGCCTCCGCCATTCGCTCGGCCAGCGAGAAGCTCAACGAGGCCTGGCAGGCCGTTTCGGCCGAGCTTTACAAGGCCGCCGCAGAAAAGGCGCGCGCCGGCAAAGCCCAGGGGGGCCAGCCCGGGCCGGAAGCCGGCGGCGAACCCAAGGGCGAGGACAAGAAGGGCAAGGACGAAGGCCCGATCATCGACGCCGAGGTCGTGGACGACAAGAAGTAGCTTTTCCCGCCTGCGGCTGCGGCGGGATTAAAAACAGATTTTGAGAAGCATGGGTTCGTTTTACACAGGCTGCAAAGTCGAGAACCACGAAGACCCGAAGAAGGTCGCGGTGGTGCCCAGGCTAATGGTTTACGACTTGCCCTCCGCGGGTGCGGCGGGGTCTTGATTCGAAGCAACAACAAAAACAAGCAAAAGAAGAAAGCAAACTATGGCACTAAACGTAAAACCCCTCGGCGATCGCGTTCTGGTTGAACCGGTCGAAGAGAAGGAAGTAAAGAAGGGCGGAATCATTATCCCTGATACCGCCAAGGAAAAACCGCAAGAAGGCATCATCCGCGCGCTGGGCACGGGCAAGACCGACGACAACGGCAAGAAAGTCCCGTTCGAGGTCAAGGTCGGCGACCGGGTGCTCGTCAGCAAGTACGGCGGCACCGAAATCAAGCTCGACGGCAAGGAGTATAAGCTCCTCGGCGCGGACGACCTCCTGGCCATCCTCGAATAACCATCAACGGTTGAGTCTATCAACAATCAACAATCGACTATACTAACTTATGGCAGCAAAACAATTACTCTTCGATGAAGCCGCACGGCAGGCCGTGATGCGCGGGGTGGCCAAGCTCTCCCGCGCCGTCACCGCCACACTGGGTCCCAAGGGCCGCAACGTTGTGCTCGACAAGAAATTCGGTTCTCCAACCGTGACCAAGGACGGTGTCACCGTCGCCAAGGAAATCGAGCTGGAGGATCCCTACGAGAACATGGGCGCTCAAATGGTGCGCGAAGTGGCCAGCAAGACCAGCGACGCCGCGGGCGATGGGACCACGACCGCGACCATCCTGACCGAGGCGATTTATCGCGAGGGCCTGAAGTTCGTGACCGCCGGCGGGAACCCCATCGGCATCCAGCGCGGTATCGGCAAGGCCGTTGAGGCCGCGGTCGCGCACCTCGACAAAATCACCAAGAAGGTGAAGGACAAAGAGGAAATCAAGCAAGTGGCGACCGTATCGGCCAACTGGGACACCACCATCGGTGAGATCATCGCCGACGCGATGGACAAGGTCGGCAAAGACGGCACCATCACGGTCGAGGAAGCCAAGTCCATCGAGACCACCCTCGAAGTGGTCGAAGGCATGCAGTTCGACAAGGGCTATCTCTCGCCCTATTTCGTCACCAATGCCGAGACGATGGAAGCCAAGCTCGAAGAC
>Ga0181518_10001134_pt1 | contig 27894 bp, 24 predicted proteins | sample PEATcosm2014_Bin_28_FD_119751 | JGI IMG/M metagenome (GOLD analysis project Ga0181518, IMG submission 119751) | Peatland microbial communities from MTU Mesocosm Facility, Houghton, MI, USA - PEATcosm2014_Bin01_60_metaG | ecosystem: Environmental > Terrestrial > Soil > Wetlands > Peat | place...
CAGAACGTGTTTGCCCAACGGGTCGTACGCCGCCATGATCCCGACCGGCCGGGGCAAGCGCGCAATCCACGCGCCGGTCTTTTCGACGGACGCCTCGCGCTGTGGCGTGGGGAGGGTCGAGCAGTGGCGCACGGAGCAGTCGTAGCCCGACTCCTGGACCAATTGCACGAAAGTCAGCTCACGGCCGCGGGACCATCTGAAGGCGTTGTCCCCGGCGAAGGCGAAGTGTCGGAATCCGCGCTCCATGAGATGTTGCGCCGCCAGACGCGCAATCGCGACGTCATCGGTCTCCACCCACGGCAGAGACGGAATCAGGCGGGCGGCGCTCATATCGACGGTTGGCGCCTTTAGCTTCCGCACGGTCGCCGCGATCGAAGCGTTTTCGATTCGCGCGATCACGCCATCTCCTTTCCATCGGTTCAGCCACGCCGGCAGCGGCTGTCCGCGACTGTGCTCCGCCAGGTAAATGGACCAGGGCCGGTGTTCGTGAATGTAAGAAACGATGCCCTGCAACAGCCCCCGCGCGTAGGTATTCGAGGTTTCCACCAACAAAGCGATCTTGGGTGTGGCTGCCATGGGATAAGCTTCATTCCTCCCGCGAGACTTGTACGGGGGCTCTGAAGCCCCTTGCGTGCCCCGCCGCAACAATCGTGTCAAGAAGCCCCTGCTGCACCGGCGCCGGACGGGCCGCCAGATGGCCGGCTTCATTCATTCACGGTAGCAGACAGGGCCAGTCTCCGGGGAGGCGGTAAGTCTATGCCGATTTCGCCAGCACACCGCTCACTTTCGGTTGCAGCCCAGCCTTCGCTGCAATCGCGTACGTCACGAATCCCGTGATGAAACTGTACAGTACCGCCGGCTGCAAGTAGGGCTTTAGGTCAGGCGGCAGCGGTAGGAATGGCAAAGTGCCTACCAAAAACCCGATGGCCCAAGCAATGTAGCCAGCCAGGTTCACGCCTTCGCGCGGGCCGGCCCACCGCCTGCCGGAGAGCAGGTAGTCGGCCGCCATGGCGCCGCAGATCGGCCCAAAGGAAGCGCCCACGATCGTGAAGAACGATACCAAGTTGGCAGCGACACCGGTGACCCCTAGAATAACCCCCACGGCACAGCCTGCCATGCTGGAAGCTACCCGCGGGACCCCCGGGATCATAGTAGAGAAGCTGTTGCCCACGATAAATGCGCAGAAGCAGGTCGCAGGGATGGAGGCAATGGCAAAGAGAAAGAACATGGCGGTGGCAGTGGGTCCGCCGATAGCCTGCATGACGCCGTCGTAGTCCCATCCCTGCGTCAGATTCGCGCCGTGCGCGCCGGCTACGGAAGCTAGCGACAGACCGCCGGCGATCAACGCGGCCAGCGTGATGCCCACCAGTCCACCCCACCGCACGTCGCTCTCGTTGCGTGAGTTCATGCCGAAATCCGCTCCGGCTGCCCCGGCGGTTGCGAAGAAGCCGATCACAACCGCGAGCGTCGCCGTGAAACCCACGTACGGGCTGTCCTGTCCCGCCGGAACCTGATACTTGCCGATGCCGCCCGCGGTTCGAAAGAAAACGACCAACAGCATGATTAAAGGAATCGTGTTCAAGAACAGCGACACCCGTGACACGTATCGAATCCCTTTGGCACCTACCCAAGCCATGGCGCCGCCCCACAGCACTCCCCCAACAACGAACGGCACGGTCATGGGCTCGGCTTTCATGCCAAGTCCTTTCAGAAGAAAATCGGTAGCTACAAATGTCGCCACTGCAAACCAGGCAACCTGCAAGAGGCCCATTAGCAACCCCGGCATGATGTAGCCGCCTTTGGCGCCGAAAGTGGAACTCCCAACTACGTAGAGCGGGTAGCCTGTCTGCATTCCCAGCAGGGCGGACACGCGGTAATAAAGGGCATAACAGAGCACCCCGGCTGTGGCCAGTGCCAGAAGGCAGACGCCCAGGCCGGCGTGTGCCAGGGTATTTCCAGCTATCTGTTGATAGAACACGATCCAGAGAAAGATTCCAGCGTAGCTTGGCGCGGTATTGGCATACCACGGCGCCCGCTTGCCTTCAGCGATGGGTACGGCTTTTGTAAGGTAGTCCGGCAACATGGCGATTTCCTATCCAGAAGCAGCCAGCATAGCATAGCTCGTTTTTCATGGGTAGCTTAGTTTGAAGTTTAAGTCAAATGAAGTCACTTTACTGCCTGGCGCCAACATCGGAACGAAGGAATCCCGCGGTTCACCGCCTTCTCCGCCGCCATCAGCTTCGCATGATGCAACGGCATTCCGTGGAGGAGAAAGTCGTCCTCACAAACCGTCGGATACACTCGATCGTGGCGTCCTGTTACCGGATTACTTCGTTTCCTTCACCGTCAGGACTTGGTCCGCCGTGGTCCTTTCCGGCCTCTGCACCGTGCCGCTCGGCCAGGTCACGCGGTCCGCAGAGGGACCGCTGGCGCCGCTGCACCAGCGGTCTTGTCGCGAGGCCGCTCAGGCCAGCACGTCCTTGCAGAACTTCAAGCACTTGGTGACTTCGGCGATGACGTTGGAACCCTCGGGAACCGGGTACTCTAGTTCAATGTTTCCCGGGAAGGGGTATTTCTCCTTCTTCATCAGGAGAAGGATCTCCTTCAGCGGCGTGTCTCCCTGGCCCCAGGGAACGTTCGGACCGTGGTCCCGCTTCCGGTCCTTCAGATGCAGGTTCGTGATGCGGGAGTGGTGCTCCCTGATAAACGCGATGGCATCGTAATCGGAGGCCGTGAAGTGGCCCACATCCAGATTGACGCCGTTGTACTTGGAATACGAAAAGGCCGTGGCGTAGCTCTCCAGGGTGGCGAACTGGTTGGAATCGGAGGTCTGGTCGTGGCCGTGGTAACCTACCAGGATCTTGTGCTTGTCGGCCAGCGGGGCGATGCGCTTTGACATGCTCACCGTGGTCGAGGTGGTCATCGCCTTGGCACCGAGCGTCTTGCACATCCGGAACGCGTAGTCCACTTCGTCGTCGGTTATGCTGTCCTGCATATTGAAGCAGAGCAGCGCCAGGTCGATGCCCGCGTCGTCGAACTTCTTGCGGACTTCCTTGAACTTGTCGTTCGGAGCGGACATGCGCCACTTGCGCAGTTCCTCCTGCCGGGCGCGCATTTCGGCCTGCTGCTCCGGGGTCAACGGCATGCGTCCGCCAGCCGGTCCGCGTCCCTGTCTACCACCCGGCTCCCCGCGGCCGCCCGCGCCGCGTGCCCGCCCCCCGCCCGCGGAAGCCTGGCTCGGCGCCCCCGCGTAGGCTTCGACACTGTTCGACATGAGTTCGGCCTCGCCCAGGCCGATCCCGACCATCGCCTTGATGATGTCGTCCACGTCGGTCGACAGCTCGCGGAAGCTGTACGTGATGGCGCCGATTTGTACGCCGCCGAACCTGGAGTTCACTGCGCCGAACGCCTTGGCCATGGGCAGGGCGGCGGCCGCAATTCTCGCTATGTCCCGTCTGGTGTAAAGCATGCTCGTGCCTTTCTCTGCAAAATGCCAACCATTGCGAGCTTGGGCCGGAATTTCCATTTTGGACTACCGGCTGAGCCCGCTACCGCGCCGGCAGTGGCTCGTAGACCACGTAGGCGAATTTCTTCGAGTCGGGCGACCAGGAATTCACGTTGACGCTGCCTTGTCCACCGAAAAACTTCGTCAGAACCTCCAGTTTCGCAGGCTTCAACTTCTTGCCCGGGGTGGGCATCAGGCGCAATACCACGCCGTCCAGCCGCGGGTTGTGGGTCGCCGTACCCTTCGGGAAGGAGAACACCAGCATCAACTTCCCGTTAGGGGAGATGTGCGGGAACCAGTCCTCCAACTCGTCGTTGGTCACCTGCTCAGCCTTGGCGTCACCCGGCCCAGCGCCCGACGCGGGCATCCGCCAGATATCCCAGCCGCCGGTGCGGTTCGAGTTGAAGTAGATCCACTTGCCGTCAGGGGTGTATTCGGGCCCGTCGTCATACCCGCCCTTCGAAGTCAGGCGCTCCTCAGGGCCGCCGGTGGCCGCCACGCGGTAAAGCTCGGTCTTGCCCTCACGCCGGCCCACAAATGCCAGCCAGTGGCCGTCGGGCGACCAGCCGTGAAACCAGCTCGGCGAGGCCGGAGTCAGCAGCTTGGCTCCGGTGCCATCGGCCTGCGCCAGGTAGACCTGTGAGTCGCGCGAGGATGGGGTCAAGGCCGAAAAGCCGAGCATCTTGCCGTCCCAGGAGAAGGCTTTGTCGTTATTGCAGCGATAGCCGCCTGCGCCGAGATCGATCTTCTCCAGCTTGGCCTCGCCGGGCGCCTCGAGGGGCAGGCGGTAGAGGTCGCCCCCGGTATTCACCAGCAGGAATTTGCCGTCGTGGGACCAGTTCGGCGCCTCGATGACAGTATCGGCCTTGTATGCCACTTTGGAAGACTTGGTTTGTAGATCGTAAACCACGATGCTGCTGCGGTAGCGCTGCTGAGGCGGCGCGGGCGGGCCCTGCTCCAGCCGGACATTCGAGAACACCGCCGTTTCCAGGATGTTGGCGTCGTGCGAGCAAACGCCGATGCCGACGTAAATCGGATCGGTCAGCTCGACGGTTTGCGGGCCGGAGGGGACCAACGCCTCGCCGGGCTTGCCCACGCGGATCGTGAAGCGGTTCCCGGCACGCTCCAGGCGGATGCGCGTGGGAGCATCGATGGTGGAGCGGATCTCCTGGGTCTGCGCGCCCGGCGTGAGCCGGTATTGCAAGGAAGTCAGTCCGGCGCCGTGGAGCGCGACATCGGCATACACGGAGCCGGCGGTCAGGTCCTGGCGCGCGATCAATATGGCTTTGCGATGCGGGATAGCACCGCTGCCAATGAAATGCACATCCGCTGTGAGCGTGAAGTCGCCCGAGAGCCGTTTCCAAACGAACCGAAACGCGTCCTCGGCCCCCCACAGGTTTGCTCCCCCGCCCGTCACCCGGTATTCGCCGGTGGCGGCATTGTACTCCATCGACCCGGCTTTCGGAGTCACTCCGACATCGCCCTGTGAATCAAAGAGGTTGCCGGTGCCTGGAGTCTGCGCAGCCGCGACGCCAACCAGCACCGTGATCCCGCAAAGCACCTTCGCGAGGGTCTGGCACGTATCTCTATTTGACATAAAATCTCCCTCTTCCGGCAGCAAGTCAGGCTCCGCTCCCGGAAACTGCGACCTTCACTTCGCCGCCCAGTAGGCGGCGTTGCCCACGTATCCCATGTCCGGCAGGTTTGCCAGAATGGCGCGGCGTAACGCCAGCAAGTGCACTTCGCCCGTTTCCTCGTAGATGACCTTGCCATCGGGAGCGAGCACGATGGTGAACGGCACGCCGGAGTCCCACTTCGGGTCGAAGGCCGCCTGCATGGCGTAGGTATCTTCAGAGGCGAATTGCAGGTTGCGCGTAGTGGCGTGCTCCTGCTGGAGCACTTTCATGACCGCCGGGGTCTCGTCGGGCAGGTTGACCGACACGGTGACGAATTCGAAGTCGCGGCTGCGGTACCAGCGGTAAGTGGTCTCCAAGTCGTGAAACTCTTCCACGCACGGCGCACACCAGGTGGCCCAGAAGGTCACCATCAACACGTGTCCGGTAGGGTTGGCGCGTAGCTTCTTGAGATCTTCGGCAGTGGCCATCTCCAGGTTCACCGGATCGGCTTCCAGCCGCTGCAGCTCCCGCTGCTTCATCTCGCTCTGCTCTTTCCACTTGGTGACGCAACCGAAGACGGGAGTGTGCGGAACCTCGATCGGGCGCCTGGCCAACATCGCGTCGAGCGCCGCGCGGGCGTCATAGGTCTTCACCAGGGACTCCCGCTGGTTGTCGTCGATGCGACCTTCATAGCGGAGCTTGCGCTCCCCGTCGAAGAGAAAGATGTGGGGCGTGGCCTTTGGCCCGTAGGACTGTGCCACCGACTGCGTGTCGCCGTCGTAGAGGTAGGGAAAGTTGAAGTGCCGGTAATTGGCGCGGATGATCATCCCGTCCAACGTGTCGTCCACGTCCGTGTAGTTCTTCTCGTGAAGCGAAGCCGCGGCGGGGGCGTTGGGCTGGATGGCCACGAAAGCGACGCCCTTGGGCTGGTAGTCCTCCACCAGCTTCTTGATGCGGCCCTCGTAGAGTTGCGCGGTCGGGCAGTGGTCGCAGGTGAACACGATGGCCAGCAGCGGGCTGTCCTTGTAATCGCCAAGCCTGTGCCGTTTGCCGTCCACGCCGGCCAAAAAAAAGTCCGGGGCCACAGAGCCGATGGCCAGCGTCGGGTGTGCGATGGCCGCCTGGTCCACCTGCGCGATCACGACCGGGTTGCGTCCTTGCGTTTGGCCCACGGCGGGAACGCAAAGAATCAGAACTGCAAAAACGAATGCGAAGACCTTCCTGCTTTCATGTAATCGACTCATGCTTGTATTCCCTTCCTTACGCGCCCCTGACCCCACCAGTCGAGACTGACGCGAGCGCCGTTGTCATGCACTTCGAGCCTGATCTAACCGGCGCGTCCGACGGGACTAGAGGCGACACAATATGACATCATTATAGGATTAGCGGTATACTCCGTCAAGCCGATTTTGTGCGGTCGGTTTCTGCCCTTACCCCCAATGCCCCAAGCCACACAGTATGCCCACTCCGCACGGCTCCTCCGGTTCACGCCGGTTCCCCGACCGCCTTTCGCGACACTTCAACCGTTCGTCCCGTCCGCGCCGATTCCAGCCCCGCGTCCAGGACCTCCATCTCTTTCACGCCATCCACGAAATTCGGTTCCACCTTCGTCCCCGAACCGATGGCTTTCAGGAAATCCGCCATGGCGTGGACGAACGTGTGCTCGTATCCGATGATGTGTCCCGGAGGCCACCACGCGTTCAGGTAGGGGTGAACGGGCTCGGTCACCAGGATGGTTCGGAAGCCCTGGGCGCATGCCGGGTCTTCGGCCGAGAAATAGTTCAGCTCGTTCATCCGTTCCACGTTGAATCCGATGCTCCCCTTGCTCCCGTAGATCTCGAACGTGTTGTAGTTCTTGCGTCCCGGCGCAAAGCGCGTGGCCTCGAAAGCGCCCAGCGCCCCGTTCTCGAACTGCGCCAGCATGAAGGCGGCGTCCTCGACGGTGACCGGTCCCTTCCCACGGGATCCTACCGCCTGCCCCGCCTGGAATGCGCCGCTGCTTCCCTCGTCCGGAAGAGGCCGTTCCTTGATAAACTGCGCGGTCATGGCCGTCACCTGGGTGATGTCGCCCACCAGGAAACGCGCCAGGTCGACCAGGTGCGAATTCAGGTCGCCGTGCGGGCCCGATCCGGCCGTTTCCTGGCGCAGGTGCCAGGTGAGCGGGAACTCCGGGTCTACGATCCAGCTTTGCAGGTACGCCGAAAGCCAATGGAAGATCCTGCCCAGCCGGCCCTCGTCGATGAGCTGCTTGGCTAGCGAAACCGCGGGACACCTGCGATAGTTGTGGTTCAGGTAGTGGACGATCCCCGCCTTTTCGGCCGCCGCGAACATCTCGACCGCCTGTTGATACGTCAGGCACAAGGGCTTCTCGCAGAACACGTGCTTTCCGGCCTTCGCGGCTTCGATCGCCACGTCATGGTGCAGGAAAGTCGGCGCGGCGATATCGACAATATCGACGTCCGGCCGATTCACGGTCTCCAGCCAGTCCGTTGAAATCGACTCCCATCCCCACAGGTCGGCAAAGCTCTGGAGCGGCTCGTCCGGACGGCCGCACGCGACCTTCAGCACCGGCTCGAAGGGTACATCGAAGAAGCGATGCACCCGCGACCACGAGTTGCTGTGCGCCTTGCCCATGAATTTGGCGCCGATGATGGCTACATTCAGCTTTTTCATCGCTCTGTCCTCGATACCGTCAGGCCCTGACTGAGGCACTCTCCAGTTCCACGGCCGCGGCGATCCTCTTCAACTCCTGGATGCTTTTCGCCACCGCCCGATCCTCGTCCCCGCCGTAATCCGGGTGCAGGAAATCGATTTCGACCGCCAGAAAGCCCTGATATCCCTCCCGGGCGAGCAGTCTCGCCAGTTTCATGTTGTCGACAATGCCATCCCCGACGGGGGTGCTCGAGAAGAAATACCACTCGTCGGCCCCCACACCCTTCTGCGGCTTCAGGTCCTTGATATGGGTCGCGCAGACGTACTTCGCCAGCTTCTCCATCCCTTTTACCGGATCGTCGAGCAGCCGCACGAAATTGCCGGTGTCGAAGTTGATCCCGAGGTAGGGAGAGTTGACCGCGGTCAGCAGCCGAAGCATTTCATCCGCCGTGAAGTCGATGTGATTCTCCACGGCCATGCGGATGCCGTATTCCTCGGCGATCGGAACGGCGTCGGAGAACATCCGCGTGAGCCGTTCGAGTTGCGGCTCGTGCGGCTGGTTGCGGAACATGAGGCTGCTGCCTACCACGCGCATGACATCCGCGCCGATGGCTTTGGCGCGTTCGAAACTGGCCACCATGTCCTGGTACGCCCGCTGGTTCATCCCGCCTTCGAGTCCGTCCGGGTGCCCCCAGGCGTACACTCTGTCCAGTCCGTACTCATCGAGGACGCTCTTGATGCCCGCCAGGTAGCTCCCATCGAGGCGGGGGAAAAAGCAGGACTCCAGAGAGACGCCATCGACTTCGAGTTCCCTCGCCCGGCACAGAAAATCTTCGAGCGCCATCGGCCGGGGCGGCTGCTGCTGCTGCGGATAGACTTCCCCGAAAAAGCGATGATAGCAATAACTGTCGATCCCGACTTTCATTTCCGAACTCCTTTCCTTAGAGCGATTCCACGCCAAAACCGAATATCCTGCCCAGCATCTGGATATCGGACTGGTTGTGGCCGGTGGTAATCAGGTAATGATGCGAAGCCAGTGACCGCACCAGCTCCGGACCGTTCTTCACGCGGATCACTGCGCCGTTCTTGCAGTCGGAATCCCCGTACTGGGCATAGCTCTCGAGGCACCCTTCGGCCACGCTCATCAGGTCGAGCTTGGGGTGCAGCTTGGCCAGCGTCACGGGACCCTCCGGAAGACGCGCGTCAATTGCCGTCGCGTTGTCGTTCACGATCGCCAGCACCTTCGGCTTCAGGTTCCATTCCGTGGAGAACGACTGCGGCACCACGCCGAAATAGCCGCAGTGTGCCGCCAGGATGCAGTTCTCGGGCTCCTTGACATCCGGGAATGACGGAATCCGCTCATGTTTGAGCGCCGCCTGCCCCAGAACGAAGGGATACATGTTGGTCATCATGATCGGCACGTCCAGGGACCGGTGCAGGATCAGCTTGGTCAGCATGGACATGGTATCGGCTTCACAGCCCCAGATCATCTTCTCTTCTTCGTACAGAAGGTTCCATGCGAGGCAGGGGGTCGTGTCGGAGAAGTGCGATTCGTTCAGGCAGTTGATGCCCACGGCCTGAAAAGCCGGGTCCGCATCCAGTTCGCGCTTGACCGCCAAGTAAATTTTGAGGGCGCTCAGCAAACCGCGGGACGGCAACCCGTCCCCGGGAATCTTCCGTGCGTCGGCGGCGGCCGCCGCTTCCGCGTCGCTGATCGCCTGGGCGGATTCGCCGAGTTCCTTGAAGCTCTTCCGTACGATCTCGACGCCGAACTTGGCGCAGATCCTCTGGGTGCACTCCTCCTCCCACCAGTAAAACCGCTTGAAGATGCTGGCCTGGAATCCGGCTCCGGGGTTGTCCTGGAATACCAGGAACTTCGACTTCCGAAGTTGGCGCTTTACTCCCAGCGCCCGGCACATCTTCTTGGCCTGCTCCAGGTTGCTGGGCGCAAGCGAACTGATTCCTTCCGACCGCATGTAGGCGGCGATCTCCCAGTCCCACATCGAGACGGTTCCGAACTCGGAGGTGACGATCAGCAGCGGGACCCGGATGGCCTTCAGTTGCGGCATGTTCCGGTACGCCGCGCCCAGCACCTCGGGCAGCACCACCGCATCCGCAGAATCGGGGACGGCCGAGCCCAGAGCGGCCGGCGACAGGATCTCCGCCTCGTCGTCGAGCAGGCGATGGAGCGCCGCAACTTGTCTGGTGCATTCCTCGTCCGGTTCCGCCGTGAAGTGAACCGGCAACAGAGCCGGTTTCTCAATCTTGTTTTTCATATAGACTCCTGGTTTACTGTCCTGTCTCTTTCGCGGTTCAGAGCCACGACCGTCAGGGAGCGGCCGCGGAAACTCCATGGCAGCACACTACTGCTGTCCTCAGCGATCACTCGAAGTAACCTCCGCCGGCACCCGTGAGGGCGGTCGAATCAGTTGCGCCAGCGCGGCCATGCGGCTAAACGTGGCTTCGTCGATCTGGATGTCCAGCACCTGAGCGATCACCTGCGTCCAGCCATGAAGGAAGTACACCCAACCATCTTCGACCGTCAGGTTCCGCTCCTCGCGCTGCGCCAGCGCCTGGTTCAGGAACTGAAGCTCCCCGCGGTAGTTCAACTCCCAGGCCACGCCGTTTAATGGGAAGCGGCCAGCATCCGTAATCGGCGATCCGGGCAGGTCCTTGCCCATTCCAGTCGCATTGATCACCAACGACCTGGGCGGGAGCGCCTGCATCACTTCGTCGTTTTGTCGTGGGTCCTGGTGGCAATGATATTCGAACTCGATCCCCGGTGCCACGGCGTCGGCCATTTGGCGGAGCGCCTCGATCCGGCCCGGCGAACGGTTGACGACAACCATCCGGCGCGGCCGGTCGCCAGCCTCCTGTTTGCGGCTGAAATGCAGTACCAGCGCCGTGGTGGAGCCTCCCGCGCCCAGGCAAAGCGCTTGCCCGCCCGTGCGCCCAAAATAGCCGGGCCCGAGCAGCCTGTCCAGGCTCATCCCGCCGGATATCGGGTCTTTTGCATGCCCCTCCAGGCGGCCCTCCCGCTTGGAGATGCAGGAGACCTCTCCGGAAATCTGGGCGAGCGGGTCGAGGTAGTCGAACAGGTCGCGCGCGGCCTTCAGCAGGTTGATCTTGTGCGTGGTGACCAGACCTCCCAGGCTCAGCGGGTCCTCCTTGATCCGCGCCACGGCGCGCCGGTAGTTGGCCGGATCGTCGTGCAGCTGGAAATCCATGCCTTCCAGAGAGACCTCCGGCCTCCCCAGTTCCTCCATCCATGGGGGAAAAACCTTCATGATGGAAGACTGTCGCGTGCTGACGCCGATGAAATACATCCGCCTGCGTCCCTGCGAATCCGGGAGTGTCATGCCTTCGCTCCCCAGGCGAGTAAGGGATGGAGCGGGGTCTCCCCCGGGATCGCCTCGCCTACAGCCGCCTTCAGCTCCTGGCAGAGCCGCTTGTCACAAGACCCGAACGTGGTGGGCGTCACCAGAACCCGGTGTTTCTTGAGATCCTGCTCCATGCAGCTTCACCTCCTCTCCCGGAGACCATTCCGGGTTGTCAACAATCGTCGGAACGCCGTCCTGGTCGAGGACGCGCTTGCGGAAGCCGGCGGAATCAATCGTGGCGTAGTCGTGTCCCGCATGCCCCGGATACACGAAGAACGTAACCAGGTCTTCTCCACCGGTGTTGATGGAACGATGCGCCCATCGCGGGGTCACATATACCACACGGCCCGAATGAAGCTCCTCGACAGCGGTTTCTCCTGCCTCGTTCTCCATCAGGAGAACGCCCTTTCCCTGCATGCAGTAGTAGATTTCCGCGGTCTCGCGCACGGAGTGGTAGTGCCCCTTCGTCATGAAATACTCGTTGCCCACACGTCCCGGATGGATGATCGACAGGCCGCTCAACAACTCGCCGGCTACTTCCGGACGGCGGTTCTCGTGAACTTCGTAGATCAAAGGATCGCCCGAATCGAGCATCGCCTGGTACGCTTCCCGGTCGGCGAACTGATTCCGCAGGGCCGAGAGCCGGCGCTGGATGTGGTTGTCGAACGACGACCTTCTCTCATCCGGCTGTGAAATCGGGTATCCATACGGCCGTGATTTCAAGATTCCCCCTTACCAGCACCGAGGTGCAGAACAACTTTAAGCACATTACCCGCGCGCGCGGTTGTAAAGGCTTCCATCGCACGGTCCAGGCCATAGCGGCCGCCGATCAGAGGCCCGAGATCGACCTTCCCTGAACTGATCAGCTCCAGTGAACGCCGGCAGTCGCCGGTGCTGCACCCCGTCGTGCCGGTGACCATCAGCTCCTTGTAGTGAATCAGGTTGGCGTCCAGTAGTACCCCGGAGCCGCCGCTCGGGAGACCCGCAAACAGGTTGATCCGCCCCCCGATGGCCGCCAGTGCCGGAGCTTCTTCCATCGCTTCGCGGACTCCGGCCGCGACCACGATCACGTCTGCTCCGCGTCCGTCCGTCTCCCCGGCTACCACCTCCAGGAGCGACTCCTCGCGAAAACTTACGACCCGGTCCGCGCCCGCCGCCGCCGCCGCCCGCAGACGCTCCGGCGATTGCTCGCTCACCAGGATCTTCTTCGCCCCGGCCGCTCGCGCCGCGAGCACGTGCATGATCCCGATCGGGCCGGCGCCCAGGATCAGGACCACATCCTCGCTGCCGATCCCGAGCCCTTGCTGGCCGTGGAGCACGCACGCAAACGGCTCGGCCAGCGCGACCGCCGCCCCGTCCAGCGCTTCGTCGAACGGAATCACGTTGCCTTGCTCGATAAACGCTGCCGGCAGCCGCATGAATTCCGCGAACGCGCCGTCCAGCGTGATGCCGAGCGCATCGTAGCTCGCGCACAGGTTGTTCCGGCCGCACTCGCACTGCCGGCAGCGGCCGCACCCTACGTTTGGCGCCACGAACACGCGTTGCCCGGCGCGATAGCCGCCACCCACTCCGCTGCCGAGTTCAGCGATCGTCCCTACTACTTCATGGCCCGGCACCCGCACCGTCCCCGGGCTGTATTTGCGGTGGGCGCCTCGCAGGATGCGCAGGTCAGTCGCGCAGACGCTGGCGTAATCCACCCGCAGCACCATCTCGCCCGTGCCCGCCGACGGCGTGGGGCGCTGTTCCACTCGCAGGTCCTCCGGGCCGTGATAGACTGCCGCGATCATCGGCTCACCCTCGCACCTCGGCTACCTTGTCGAGCACCTCCGCCAGACGCACGCTGCGCTCCTCCATGAACGAGGTCGTGGCGGCGAGCACACCAGCTACCGCCCAGCGGCCGTCGACTCCGCCGGCGCGCGGCTCCGATCCGGTGCGGATGCATTCCAGGAAATGCTCCATCTCCCGCACGTACGCGGAGGCGAAACGCTCCTGCCACGTCCGGAATATCGGAGTCACCAGCCCATGGTCGCGATTGGTGCAGACCACCACGGATTGCCCGCGCAGCTCGCCGATCTGCAACAGGCCCTTCTCGCCCACGATCTCGACCCGCGCGTCGTACCCGTAGTCGGATGGACAAACCCCGGAGATTACGGCCAGCGCGCCGCTCTCGAAACGAACGCTCACCAGGGCCGTATCGTAGAAGTGCGGCGTATCCACGCCGCGCTTCTCGCCCTTGAAGTTCGACACTTCCGCGTAGACGCGCTCCGGGTCGGAGCGCGCCAACCACCGCGTGGTGTCCCAGTCGTGGCTGTTCACTTCCGCCAGCATGCCGTTCGAGGTGTGAAAATCGCGGGCCCAGGCCGGAGGCAGCCCCGGTCCATGCGTCAGCGACTTGATCAGCATGGGCCGGCCGATCTCTCCCGCCTCGATGCGCACCGACGCCGCCTCGAAATCGGGGTCGAAACGCCGCATGAAGCCGAGTTGCAGAATCACCGCGTTCCGTTCGGCCGCTTCGATCATCTCATCGCATTCCTCGATCGTCAGTGCCATCGGCTTCTCGCAGAGGATGTGCTTGCCGCGGGCCGCCGCGGCGATCGCGAGCTTCCGATGCGTGAATGTCGGAGTCGTGATGACCACGGCATCGAAAGGAACGCTGTCGATGGCCTCCTCGAGCGAGTCGAATCGCTCCTCGACTCCGAACCGGTCGCCCGCCTTCTCCAGCGTCGTAGCACTCTGGTCCACCAGCGCTACTAGCTTGCCATCGGGAATGTGCCGCACCAGGGATTCAGCATGCACATGGCCGGCGCGGCCGGCGCCCACCAGGCAGACTCTAGTTGGGTTAGGCATAAGTCTCGAATCCAGCCCTGAGCTGTTGCTGCCAGTGCAAATAGCGCTCCAGCGCGGCGCTGTAAGTAACCCGCAGATCCGGATTCGGCGACAGTACCTTTCCCCCCAACGGGGCCAGGGCCGTCGCCGCTTCAGCTAAGTCCGTGATCAGTCCCGTAGCCTTCCCGGCAACCAGCGCGCTTCCCCACGTCGCGCATTCCTTGCGCATCAGTTGCTGGTACGGCACCGAGAGAATATCCGCCTTGATCTGGTTCCAGGCCTCGCTCTTGGCCCCGCCGCCGATCACCCGCGCTCCGATCAGGCTCAGTTCCGGCGCTAGCCCGCGCAGAATGTGAAGGTACCATGCATACTCGTAACCGATACTCTCGACAATCGCCCGAAAGAAGTGCTTCCGCGTGTGCCCCCACGAGAACCCGGTCCACGCTCCCCGCATCTCCGGCGCCGCCGGACAGATGCGGCCGCCCAGGTGGGGCGAAAACAGCAGGCCGTCGCACCCGGGAGGCGCCTCCAAGGCGCTCGCGAACAGGTCGTCGTACGATCCGTCCGAACCGGGGGCGTGCTCCGCGTTGTTCGAAAACTCCTGTCCGTACCACTTGAGCGCCAGCCCGCCTCCGCCGACGTACGCCAGCGGGTTCCAGATCCCCGGAACGACGGAGCGCATCACGATCAGCGCCCGGTGATCGGTGTCCGCCACGAACCGGTCCGTGCAGCAGGCCAACACCGAGGCCGTGCCCGCCGTGTCCAACAGCGTTCCCGGCGTCACCACCCCCGCGCCCAGCGCCCCCGCGGCCGTGTCGCCGCAGCCCGCCGCCACCGGAGTGCCCCCCTTGAGTCCAAAATCGCGAGCCGCCTCCGGACGCAGTTCACCCACTACCGTCCAGGGTGCAACGATGCGGGGAAGCCGGCATGGGTCGATTCCCAGCGTGCCGCACAGTTCCTCCGACCACGTTCCCGCCACGGCGTCGTTCACCGCCGTGAAGTGCAAGAACGTGTAGTCGATGAACGCCTCATCGGCGCGCAGCCCGACGGCCCGGCCCGCCACGTAGCAACTCGGCGTTACGAACTTCGCGATGCGTGCGTAGTCCGCGGGCCGCTCGTGCGCCCACCACAGCATCTTCGGGCCGTGATTACAGGTCGGCGGGCAGCCCGTGAGCGCCGTCACGCGGTCGGCGCACTGGCGGTTCATCTCTTCGATGTAGGGTTGGCAGCGCGAATCGAGCCAGGAATCAAACCGCGTCGCAGGTTGGAAATCCTCGTCGATCGCGCCGATCCCGGCCATCTGGCTGTCGAAAGCCAGTCCGGCCACCTGCGACGGATTCACCGCGCAGGATTTCATGCATTGGCGGATGGCCACCACGGCGGACTGGTAGAACTCCCCCATCTCCTGGTCCACCGAACCCGGCTGTGGGTGGTACAGTGGAACGTCGGCCCGGCCTTCGGAAATGAGCTGCGCGCTCGCATCGTAGAGTGCGGCTTTGGTACCAGTGGTTCCCAGGTCGACACCCAGAAGGAAACATCTTTTCCCGCCCTGTACGGCCATCATACTATTATTACACCAAAACTACCACCCAGCTCTTGGTTTCGTCAAGGGCAAAGCGGGCTTTCCGGGCTTTCATGCGAAGGATATACCGACTTCGCCGGCAACTCGCAGGATGTACTGCCTCCCTTCGTCGTATTCCTCGGGTAGACTCAGGTGCTCGAGCATCAGCGGCGCGGCCTGGGAGAGAGAGGCAATCGCCTGTAAGTAGGCTCGGTAGTCGATGCCGCCGCGCCCCGGTATGGTCTCGATCAGGTGCACCCGCCGGCCCACCAGATCTTTCGCGTGACACGAGACTACCCAACGGCCAAGCTTCCTAAAGCACTCTTGAATCACTTCGGCGTTGTGGAAGAAACGCTCTGCGGTGTCGATGATGTTGCAGATATCGATGTGTACGCCGAAGGCCGGGCGGTCGATGGCCTTGAGCAACTTCAGGTAGCCATCGGGGCTGTCGGGTGGACACCACGGCATCATCTCGAGCGTGAATTTGGCCCGCTTGGGCTTAACCGCGTCAATGACCTTTCGGCAGTTCCCCACCGTGGCGTCATAGAACTCCGCCGAATAATTCCGCGGATCCGGTCCGTCCCATTGTGTGGGATGGAACGACCCTGCGATATCGACACAGTTACGCGCGCCGATTGCCTCAGCCAGTGCGAGTCGCTCAGTGACATACGCCAGATTGGCCTTGCGCTTCTCGAGGTCGGGGTCCAGCATGTTTACCCAGGCTCCGACCTCGGCGATGATGACGTCCTGCGCGGCGAACGCCTTCTGAATCTCCTGAATACGTGCCGTCTCATTCAGGCTCACCTTGGGGCAATAGGCTGCACGGTAGCCAAGGCGGCGGTGCTCGCGCGCTATTTCGGCCGGATCATCGGTCTTCAGGAAAATCGGACCGCCCAGGCGCAACGTTTGTCCTGCGCCTCCGGCCCTCGACATCGCCAGCGCACCGGTGGCGCTGAGAAAGCCGCGGCGCGTGAGGTCCGGCATCCGCGATTTGGTGTTCACATCGACCTCCCTCGTCAATCGGCATCGAATCCTGCTCCACCCCTCAGCCAGAGACCTTCGCCCGGGCGCTATCGTGGCGGCGGGACATTGGACGACTGTATCGGCTTCCCATCTATGAAGTTCGGCTGCATCAGTTCCGTCCGCGTCCCATCCGGATCGGTAATGTTCGAGACCATCTTTCGAAGCGTGGCGACGTGTTCCTCGATCGGCGTCGTCCCGGTGTACTGCTTTCGGTAAGGCCTCAATTCGAGCGCGATCAGAGCCGCGGTAACGTCCGGAATCTCCAGGCAGAAGTGATTCGCTCCTCCGCGCCGTTCCGGCGGAGGCATCTCCCGAGACAGTTGAAATTCGAACTCATCCTCGCCCTCGGGCACTTGCAGGCTGATCCAGTTCAGAAAGTCTCCGTTCCTGCTCAAGCGCCATGTTTCACGAAATCCCAGGAGGTCTCGATAGAACTTCAACACCGGCTCCAGTTGGGTCGCGATTGTACCCATGTGCATCATCCGCTGGCCCAGCCGGGAGGCCCCCAGGTGCTGGCCCCTTTGCTGGGCCACCCACCCATCGCGATCATACTGCACAAACTCGATGTTATTTCCGCCCACATCCTGGAAGGTGAAGCTCGTATTGCCGTTGGACTCCTTGGTAACGCGATCCGGTACGGTAATCCCATTGGCTTTCAGATATAGTCGCATGTCCTCTGCGCTGTCGGTCTGAAACGCGAGATGACTGAGCCGTTGTGAGTTCGGCTCGCGTTCCGGAAACAGCTCGACAAACTGCCGGTCGTTCACCTTAAAGTAAATCACGGCTGGCGTTCCATCGGGCTTTTTCAGCGAATACGCCTCCTCAAGACCCAGGAAATCACGGTAGTACGCGCGCGACTTCTCATAGTCCTTCGCGAAGAGTGCAATGTGTGCCACTCCAGAAATCCCCGGACGTGCCGGGCCACTCGCCGCCAACAGCGACGCCGGCAACATCGTGGCGATCAACCATGTTATTCTCATTCTCATACGCTCCTCGTCCCTGTAATAGTTACTGACTGCCGAATCCGCTCCCGCTTAATAGGACCGGGTTTTCGGTTTTCATTTCCCTATGACCTCGGGCTCACTGCCCCTCTTTGGCTGCCCAGAGGCTTCCATTGCGTATCAATTGCGTCTCGCCGGGAGTCCGAATGGCGGCAACGTCGTGCCCAAGCAAAGTCTGGAATACGCGTGCCTTCTCGTAGCTGTAAGTAAACACCATCGGCTCGTCCTTTCCCGTGTCTTTCGAACGTGCCGTAGCCAGAACGTGAACCGGCAGATCCCCTTGCTGGTTGAAGTAGAGTTCGTCGGTCGTGTCGAAACCTTCGAGATCGCGCGTGATGGAACTGTTCCGATCCACGATGTTCACGTGAAACGCCCCATAGCGATCATGGTGGCTCTTGCCGGGAGTGTGGTCCCACACTCGGCGGCAGATCTTTCTGTATTCCGGCCAGTCGGAACCTCCCTCGTTTGGCAGCGAGAAATGGAAAGCCCCATTCGAGAAGTGAAGGATGCTCAATCCGCCACCCTTCTTCAAGAATTCGACGAAATTCTTCTTGGCTGCGTCACTGAGGCCGGGGTGGTTCCAATTGCAGTAGCTCAGCACAATCAGCCTGTAGGAAAACAGTTCCTTCTTAGCAAGAACCTCCGGATCTTCGCTCACGACAATCTCAAAACGGGGTGTCCCGCTATTCAGGGCGGCAACAATGGCAGGCGTTGTTTCTTTCCAATGGTGAGCGGGATGATCGTCGCCCGTAATCACCAGGGTGCGCACCAACTTGTGTCCCGGAGGCCCTGTCTGCGCCGTGCCGGCCATAGCAGCCATCATCGCAATAACACCCATCCATACAATCCGTCTCATCACTTCGATCCTTTCTGGCGGGTCCTTAGCGCCGCCATCCGATGGGCCGCGGCGCCCGTGCCAGTGCAGTGTACACCGGCACGGCCGCCTTGGTCACATAGGTGCTCCCTTAGAAGATGAATTTCAGAGCCACCTGGACATCCCGCGGAGCATTGGCCTGGCTGGAGATCACACCCGCGGTGGAAGAGCCAATCGTCGTTCCGGGCGTACCGAACTGGGGGCGATTGAATAGGTTGAACACCTCAAAGCGGAACTGAGCGCGCACCTGTTCGTGCACCGGAATGTTCTTGAATAGCGACAGATCCAGGTTGGCAACGCCCGGGGCGCGCAACCAGGGAAGCAACCTGCCGGTGTTTCCATAGGTGTACAAAGCGGGAATAGCGAACGCGCTGGTGTTGAAGTAATTGTTCACGCGCTGGGAGATGGGCCCCGTTCCGTTCGGGTCTCCGCCCACATAGTTGGCTAACTGCGCGTTGCCGTAGTTGTTCAGGGTGTTGGTGGCTGTGGTCAGCCCGAGGGGTATGCCGGCATGGAAATTCGCCAGACCGTTGAGCTGCCATCCTCCCGCCAGTGCATTGGCCCAGCCGCCGGCATTCAGAAAATGCCTGCCTTTGCCCACCGGCAATTCCCAGTTGGAGTTGATGGCCAGGTACTGCGGAATATCGAAGCTGGCAACCGCGCGACTCGCCCGAATGTTGTAGTTATCCTGAATGTTGACGTTGGTAATGCCCAGGCCCGGCTCTCCCCCATTGAAAGTGGAGGGTTGCACGTCATCTATCAGCTTGGAGAAGGTGTACGACACCAGCAGGCTGAGGCCCCCGAGAACCGCCGCTCGAGTTTGGCTTGCAGCGCGTGGTAAATGGAGTCGCCGTAAGAATTGATAGTGGTGATGCCGGTGAACTGCGGGTAAGGTCGCAGTAATTGCCCTTCCTGAACGGTAGCGCTGGCGAGCGTACCGGTGCTGACAATGCCGTAAAAGGGATTGGTCACGAGTGTGCGCAAGGCACTCCCCATGGCAAGGTACTGGTCAGGCAATTGGTCGTAGCTCAACTGCCCCTGAAGATGGACACCATGGCTGCCGGCATAGGCCACCTCGAGCGAGAAGTAGTGGGGCAGGACACGCTGCACTGCGAAGTTCCACTGCTCGGCGTAAGCGGTCGAGCGGCCGCGGTCCATGGTGCTGACGCTTTGCCCGAGCAGCGTGAGAAGCCCCTGGCTGCTGCCGGGCGCCGTTTGGAAGCCGTTCGGGAAGGGGTTGGAGAGGTAGTTGGTGGGAGTAACGCCGTCCACGCTGCTGACCCAACTGGTGCTGGTGCTGAAGCCGCTGGCGGCTACCGTCGCACCACCGGTGAAAGCGGCGCCGGACGCAGCGTTGTAAAAGATGCCGTATCCGCCGCGAAGGGCGGTTTTTGAATCCACCGAGTAGCCGAAACCGAAACGCGGCGCGAAGTTGGTTTTGTCGGGGTTGTACTCGCCGCGAGGAACGCCATTCAAACCCGGAAAGACAAGACCGCCGTGCAGCGTCAATCCAGGAAGAGTGAGGGGTACCGGCGAGGTCCCGTCCCAACTGTTCATCCGGTTATGCTTCTCCGTCCAGGGTGCGTTGTAGTCATAGCGAATGCCCAAGTTGAGGGTAAGCTTAGGGGTAAGCTTCCAGTTGTCCTGGAAGTACACGCCATAATATTGGTAGGTAACGAATTGACCGGGACTAACGTTAGCAATGCTACCGCTGTCCCCGGTTCCCATCAGGAAGGAGGCCCAGGCATTCCCGGCGACGGAACTGGCCACCGTCGGATTCGGTCCGTCCGTAAAGTCGGCGCCGAAAGCGTAACTACTGTTGGCCTTCAGAGCGCGCTGACTCCATCGGGCGTCGCCCATGTTTGCGCCGATCTTGATGGTGTGTGCACCGCGCACCTTGGTGAAATTCCCGTATTCGTGGAACGTGGGGTAGGACTGGCTGGTATCGTTGCAGGAATAGCCGACGAAGCCGCCGCCATTGTCGGTCAGGTTAAATGTGACGCCGTACCCCGTCGCGGTGATGTTCGGGAAGCAGGGCAACAACGGAATCTGATGGAAGTAAGAGGGGAAACCCAGCTTGACCGGGTCGAAGTTGAGTCCTGTACTGATACGGCCGATATATGAATCCACGACGCTCGAACTCAGCTCGAGCACCGTGGTCGGACTGACGACCCAGGTGTAGTTCAGCACGCCCCCGTAGTTGTGCAGGCTGTCATTCCCGTTTTCCACGTTGGCGGGTCCGTACGCAGCGCCATAGACCATCGGCCGGTTCAGGGCCTCACTGTTCGGAGAATAGCGAAAAGATAGTTTCTGGTTGTCGGTGAAGGAATGATCGATCTTGATGGAATACGTGTTCCTCACGATCGGCGCCGAATAGTTGCTGTTAAAGTTATTGGCTCCCGTAAATCGGGCGCCCGTGGTATTTGGCATTGGCGTATAGGGAACGATGTTCAAGGCCACGGGGTCCATGCGATTGTGCGGGATCACGTTACCCGGGAATGGAGTACGAAGGAACTGGCCGGGGCTTGCGGAATTAGGGACGGTGGTTGCTGGGTCATAGATGACGACCAGATTGCCCGCCGAGTTTAACGTCTGGGAGAAGTCGCCGTTATGCTGCAAGGCCGACGGCATGGTGCCGGTAGCCGTGATGGGGCGCACCCAGCGCAGCCCTTCATACGAAAAGAAGAACCACGTGTGGTTGCGGCCGTCATACACCTTCGGAATCAAGACGGGACCGCCAAAGGCCGCGCCGAACTGATTGAAGCGGATCGGCGCGATGGGGATGCCGGCCGCGTTGGAGAAGAAATTGTTGGCATCCAGTTTGTCGTTGCGCAGGAACTCGAAGAGGCTGCCGTGCGGCTTGTTGGTCCCGCTCTTGGAGATCACGTTGATCACGCCGCCGGAGGAGTTGCCGAACTCGGCGCTGTAGTTGCTGGTCTGGACTTTGTACTCCTCCACTGATTCGAGCGAAGGAAAAATGCCGGGGCCATTGGCCAGGGTGGTGGAGTTGGCGCCGCCGTCGAGATAAAACTGGCTGGCGTTGACGCGGGAGCCGTTGATCGAGAGAAAATCGGCGGTGGAGATGTCGAATTGCACCGAGGTGAAACCTGCCGAAGCGTTCACGCCCGGGACCAGTGCGGCAAAGGCGTAGCTGTTGCGGCCGTTCATGGGCAGGTCCATTATCCCTTTGTTCTCCAATACTTGGCCGAGCGAAGAAGAACTGGAATCGAGCGGCGGCGCGACGTCGGCGACCGTGATGGTCTCCTCGGCAGCGCCCACCTGGAGGTCGACATCCACCGTGAGGGCCACGGCGACATCCAATTTGATGTTCTCCCGGACGAAGTGCCGGAAGCCCGGCATCTCTGCCTCCAGGCGATACGTGGCCGGTGGCAATAGCTGGAACGAATAAAACCCGATATTGTTGGAAGTGACGGTACGAGCCTCATTGGTACCGATGTTCCGCAGGGTAATGGCAGCGTTCACGACTGCCGCCTGGCTCGAATCCCGGACGCTTCCGGAGATGGTTCCGGTGGCCGTTTGGGCCAGAGTTGCAGTCGGAAATGCAAGGCTTGCTGTAAGGATGTAGCAAAACAGCCTTGGGACGGATTGCAGACACTCAAAGTCCTTCATGCACCTACCTCCTCAAAAGAGCTCAACACTGAAGAAGATCCCACCTGCCTCTTCTTACCTCTAAGAAACGCTTGAGTTGTTGGAACCGGCGTGCCCACATCGGCAACGCCAATCACTTAACATTCTATTATTACAGGATGAAAGCTTCGGTTGTCAAGAAAAAAATCTTAAGAGAAATTTCCCCAATAACCTGAAAGACACGGGGTGTTGGCTGGCGGCCAGCAACGGCCTGATGCCCTTTCCGCAGAGGCCCACCAGCGTGGTCGCAGCCCGCAGCCGATCCGGTTCTGGCTCATAGCGGCGTGAGGTCCCGATCCTGCGAACCATTCCTTTGGCCGGCAGTTTGTTGAGATCGTAGGCGGCACGCCGCGGCCATGTTCGCCGGCTTCTCGAGGCTGATCGTGCAACTACGGGCAATTCAGGCGCGATGCGTCGTCCGGACCGTTAGCTTGCAGGTCAATTGCACGAACGAGCTGTGCCGCTCGAAGCCGTCGATAACCCGTTGATCCTGGTTGCGGCGCGGGTAATCACGCGAATCTCCAACGCGCCGTTTCGGCACAATCCAATCCCCACTCCATCCCCGAACGGAATGCCATCCACCCGCTCCGCAGGCCTTGCGGCGTGGATGATGATGCCTGCCGCCACTCTCGATTCTGTTTCCGGTATGAATCACCTTCCGGCGAGCAGCGAAGACCTTACGTCGCGCACCAGGTAGATGTGAAACTGACTGCGGTCCCCGATGTGTTTTGCCACGTAATACTCCAGGGGCGTGCCGTCCTCGAGCAGGCCGACGCTCTTCAGCAGCAGCGAGGGACTCCCCGGCTGCAAGCCAAACAGCTTGGCATCGGCGCGATCAAGCGCGATCGCTTCGACGGTGCGGTATCCCTGCGAGATGACAAGCCCGTACTTCCGGGCAAGCAACTCGTAAAGGGACTGGTTGGCCAGGTCTTCGCCAACGAGGTCGGGGCACTTGGTTTCCGGCAGATAGGTGACGACCAGGACCGCGGGCTCGCCGTCGAGGAAACGAAGCCGGTTGAGCATGATGACGGGATCACCCTCGTTCAGCTTCAGGGCTTTGGCCACTTGGCCTTCCGCCGGTACGACGGTCAGCCCGAGAACGCGCGTGGTCGGCTTCTGCCCTTTCAATACGGCATCCTCATAGAATCCGCGCAGGTCCTGCATGAGGCTGCCTTTGTATATGGGGTAGGCGATCGTGCTGAGCTTTCCGCTCTGTTTGGTGATCAACCCCTTGTGCTCCAGATCGGCCATTGCCTGGCGAACCACGGTCCGGCTGACCTGGAGTTTCTCGCACAGTTCCTGCTCACTCGGCATGAGTTGCCCCGGAAGCAATTCTTTCGCCTTGATCTTCTGTTCAACATACCTGCTAAATTGGAAGTAGAGCGGTACGGGGATGCTGTGATTGACGATGTCGGGGTCAGCGAAGTGAATGGCCTGCTGCATGCGCTACTGCCTATGATGCTATCATGAAATCCGTCCATCTGGCGCTACACGTTTGGTACAGACCATCATAAGATGATTCTTGGGCCCAAGCCATTAATTGAACCGGCGTTAATTGAACCGGCGTTGCGTGACGAAGCGCTCATCGAGGATATCGCGGCGGCCAACCGCGACGATGGTCAATTCCGGCTCTGGTGGCTGGGCCAGAGCGGGTTTCTTCTGCAATGGAACGGGTGCCATCTGCTCCTGGATCCCTACCTTTCCGACTCTCTGACCCGCAAGTACGCCGCCACGCTGTCCCCGCATATCCGTATGACGGCATTGCCCGTGCAACCCGGACGGTTGGGGTTTGTCGACGTGGTGGCGTGCAGCCACTCCCATACGGATCACCTGGATCCCGAGACCCTCCTTCCGCTGCTCCAAGCGAATCCCAGGTTGAAACTGGTCATTCCTGAAGCCGAGCGGGAGTCCTTTGAGAACAAGCTGTCTTGGCCCGCAACCGTGGGGCTCGACCAGGGCGGCGCCACAGAGATCAATGGTTTCCGGATCAACGCCGTCGCGTCGGCGCACGAGACGGTGGAGTTGGATACGGCCGGGCGGTGCCGGTTCCTGGGCTATGTGGTCGAATTCGGGGAGTGGGCGATCTACCACAGTGGCGACACGGTGCTGCATTCCGCGCTGGCGGAGAGCCTGAAGCCATTCCGGATCGACGCCGCCCTGCTCCCCATCAACGGCCGCAGGCCGGAGAGGAGGGTTGCCGGGAACCTGAACGCACGGGAAGCGGCATGGCTTGGCCGGGAGATTGGAGCGCGCACGGTGATCCCCTGCCATTACGACATGTTTACGTTCAACACGGTCCCGGTAGGGGATTTTGTTACGGCAGCGCGCGAGGTAGGGCAAGGCTGGCAGGTGGTTCGCTGCGGCGAGAGATGGGAGAGTTCGCGGCTCGGAAGAGGCTGAACGTTCAGACCATCCACCAGTTCGCGAAGTTCCTTGCTTGGTTTGAAGAAGGGAATTCTCTTCGGTGGCACTTCGACTCGGGCTCCGGTTTTTGGATTGCGTGCGATGCGCGCCCGTCTTTGGCGAGTGTGGAAGCTTCCGAATCCGCGGATTTCGACCTTTTCGCCGGATCGCAGGGCACGGACGATGCTGTCAAATATGGCACACACGACGATGTCGGATTCCTTCAGGGGCCTCCCAATGGCTTGGTAAACCTCTTCGGTCAGTTCGGCCCTGGTCATCTGCCGCACCCTCGTCGCATCACAAAAAAGAGTATCACAGCGTTACCTGGTGCTCCGGACTCCGCCAAATCCCAGGATGGTCGCCGGCGAAGCCCCCGCGGGCCGGCGGACTCGCAGGTGTTCCCATCGCCGGTCGAGTTGGTGAAACTCCAGTTGCATGGTCGCCTGCGGGTTCAGTATGGCCCAAGCCGGGACTGGTCTTTTGCGACGGAAGGGGAAGTGTGCCGGAAAGCCTCGTGGAATCAACTAGATACGCCACGAACTGGTCTTTCGCGGAGCGGACCATTAGTGCTCCCATAACCCCAATGAAATCAGCGCGCTGGGGGCCGAACTGGTCTTTCGCGAACTCCCAGGGAAGTTGGTTCAAGGGCGGGGGTAGCCGCAATGGTTCCGGCGGGGGATGGATTTGCGCCGCGCGTTGGTCAATCCGCCAGGCGATGGCGTAACCTGGGTTCCGGCGGCGCCAACTGGCTTGCGTCTTCCGCCGCCGCGTGGTCTGGCATTCCGCCTTCCCGCAAGCATGTTGGCGATCCCCCACTCGCGCGTCTGGCCGGAACCAACAACGGCAGATCGCACACGGTCTCTTCCGGGCCTCTGGCATGGTGATGCTTCATGGTCACCATGCGGCGGCACGGACGGTCCGCGGCTCAGATCAGAATGCCTGGGTCATTTCTGGAAAGCAGGGGTGGGTAAGTCTTCCCGAGCGCCGAAGGTTCCCATAGATCGAGCCTTCCCGGTACTGGAGCATGCCAGCCCGGCCCGCCCGGCAAATCTCGTCCTGCGTCAGCCCGTACTCCTGACGCGACGACTTGTCGCTGAGGGTCGCTCCCTTGCGCTGCCAAGAGTGCGGCCGGCTTTCGGGGACAGTCGGGAAGGCCGGCGCTAGAGGTCGCGCCGCAGGCCGGTCATGCCGCTTCGGTCCCTTCCCGCCCCGGTTTTGACAACGGCAGTGTCAACGAGATCCGCTGGTACGGAACTCGCGGGATTACCGATCCCCGCGCTCCGCGGCTGAGTTGGACGAAGCCGTATCGCTCCATGGTCTTCAGTGTCCGGGAGAGATTCGATTTTTTCCGCCCGGTTAGTTCCGCCAATCGCGCAAGCGATTCGGGAGTGGATTCGGCGATGACCCCAAGCAGGGCACGATTGCGGTCGGATAAGACCCTAGCGAAGCTCTCAGACGATCTGAACCAGACCTTCGGCTCGTCGGTCGCCGGTCTGTATTCGCCTCGAGCGATCGCCAACGTCCGAGCTTTCATCTGCTCGTAACTGGCAATCCCAACGCGCAGCGTCTTCATTTGATGACTCCCTTCTCTGTCAATAGTTTGTCCACCTCGGCCCAAAAGTCTTCCAGCAATGTGGCCGCGTCTTTGAACCGATAAGGTCGAACGGTCTCCATCCGGTGCCTGTGATCAAGAGGGCCTCGGTTCTTGCCGCCGGGCCCGTGCGACTCCCGGACGGCGTGAGCGTTGTCAAATCCAACCAGGCGGTTGCCATCCGGGCCGTGCAGTGTTAACGAGTAGTTCAGCCCATGCGGCCGATCGGGTGTAAAAGGTACCCGGCGGACTGAGAACCGAACCCAGTATTGGCCCTTTGTATCGACCACGAATACCTGGCTGTCGAGATCCAACAGCGCCTCGGGGCCGGTATCCCGATCTCGCCTTCTCATCCTCATAAGGTTATCACCTATTGATAACAGTTTGCAACCTGCAAATGTTATCCTCCGATCCTGCGAACGCCCCGGTGCCCATTCATCGGTTTGGCACTGGTGGTCACTTCTTCTTCCCGGTGCCGTGGTCCTGCCTCGATAGCCCAGGCACCTCAAGCTGATCGAGGCGTTTGTGCACGTCCGTTGCAGGAACCAGGTACCGCATCGTTGTCTCAAGGGATTTGTGCCCCATCCAGTGTTGAACTGTTCGAACGTCGAATCCAGCTCTCAGCATTCGCGTCGCATATGTCGAGCGAAACGTCTTTAAGTCGAACCTCGCAGCGTCGAGTTCCCCCCGGGCCGCGACGGCCTTGCATCGATCCAACATGTGTTGCTCGCGATTCCCGGTCCGGGACGGAAAGACGAACTGGCTGTCGGTATGCCTCGGGTGGCCCCGCAATAGTTCCGCCAATTGAACCGTGATGGGCACTTCGCGCTCCTCCCATCGTTTAGGGTAAAACGCTAAGGCCGGTTTGGCAGTCACTCGCACAACCCGCAAATCGAAGTTGATGTCGGTCCACACCAGGTGGACCACCTCCTGTTCTCTGAGGCCCGTCATCAGGAACGTCGAGAACAGGACCCGCTCCCTCTCGTTGCAGGCCCCGAAGAAACGTGCAAGGTCCGGTTCGCCGTACTCGCAAGGGAGGGTCGTAACCCTTCCCGGCAATTGCAATTCCCGTGTGATGTTGGGTCTGCCCTGGCGTTTGAGGAACTGAGCGATGATGATCGCGTTGTGGATGACCGTGTTGGCGGCCATGTGTTGATTCTTCATCAGATTTACAATGAAGCTGTTGAGGTCCTCCGGGGAGATGGCCCGAACGGTTGATCGGTTGGTGAAATATTCGGCAAACCGCTCCAGTACCGCTCGATACTTCCGCAACGTGTTTGGCTTTTTCAGAGTCTCGACTTGATCCAGATAATGGGAAACGGCGATGTGCAACGGAGGATTCCTGGCCTGTTCGCCGGCTTTGTCGAAGCCTGGAAGTCCGAGGTGCCGGCCCTCTAGCTCATGTCGTTTTCGCTTCTGTGATTCTAGGGCTTGGGCAACCGTGGTACCGCCGAACTTGCGGCGCCGCTTGCCGCCCGAATACCACTCGATGAAGTATCGACCTTCAGGCAAGGCTGCCCAGTTGGGGTTGCCCTTATCATTGTGAGGAATGGAAAGGAGTTTCCAACGCGCGCCGATCTTGACGCGTTTGAGGATATTGACCCGGGACAATGCTGCTCGCCTCCGTCAGTTATTCCGACGGACAACAAAGCAGACAACAAAAACCGTAACTCCTAGATTCTAAAGGGGGTGCTTGGGAAGCTGGCATTCTACCACTGAATTACTCCCGCTCGTCCATTTCTGTTTGAGTCTAGCTGATTGAGATCGTTAGGTGCAAGACCCGTAACGTATAGAACTGTAGAAGCCAGATTCTA
>Ga0181518_10001135_pt1 | contig 27886 bp, 20 predicted proteins | sample PEATcosm2014_Bin_28_FD_119751 | JGI IMG/M metagenome (GOLD analysis project Ga0181518, IMG submission 119751) | Peatland microbial communities from MTU Mesocosm Facility, Houghton, MI, USA - PEATcosm2014_Bin01_60_metaG | ecosystem: Environmental > Terrestrial > Soil > Wetlands > Peat | place...
GGATCGGAGTAGCAGTAATGTTGGAAAGTGCTTTAGAATCAATAGTGCACTTCATGTCGGGGCGTAGCGCAGCCTGGTAGCGCGCCTGCCTTGGGCGCAGGAGGCCCCCGGTTCAAATCCGGGCGCCCCGACCAGCTCTTCAACTCCAGCGAGAAACGCCTGGCGCGCACTCTGCTACTGCTGGCGAGTTATGGCGCGCCGGGCCTGCCTCAAAAGGCACTTCCCAAAGTATCACAGGAGATGCTTGCGGGGATGATTGGCACAACGCGGTCCCGGGTCAATTTTTTCATGAACAAATTCAGGAGACTGGGCTTCATCCAGTACGACGGGGAGATCCACGTCAACAATTCCCTCCTCAGCGTTGTCCTGCACGACTAAATTGACTTTCGCGTGGCGCCACGTGTAAGTGTGTAGATCCTCGCCCCCTGCCAGCACGAGAAACCTCCCCCCAGGAAAAAAACGCACAAAACGTGAAAGTGTCTCGATGTGAACAGATATTTGCCCTCATCTTTCTTAACATGGCACCGCCGATGTAGGTCAGGCGATTATTCTGTCAACGAGTCAACCAGCTTCCCTGACCGGGAAAATCTGAAGGGAAACTCTGAGATCGTCCTTCTGATCGTGTTTTTGCTGGGCAATGGGTGCTGGGGATATTCCCGTTAGCGCAGAAACTAGCGTCTTCTTGGCGTCGATAGGAGAGCTGTAATCACGAATCGCTACCTCTGCAATGGGCTGGCGGATCGCGAGATGCTCCGTGGACCAGCCTTTTGGCGCGCGGTGAAGACGAGGAGCGATTACTCGAGTTCTGGAACTCAAATGATTTCTGGGGAGGCGACAAGATGAGGTTAAGTACCAAGAAAGAAATCGCGGGCAAGATCCACGAAGTAAAGGGCAAAATTAAGGAAAAGGTGGGGCAACTGACGAACGACACCGATTTGCAGGCCGAAGGGATTGGCGAAAAGATTGGCGGGAAAATCCAAAAGAAAATCGGCCAAGTACAAAAAGCCGTCGAAAAACCGTGAACTGTCAGGGCTTCGCGCGAGCGAACCGGGACAACGCTTAGATTTGGGCCAAGGAATCGATCAATAACTGGAGGAAGGTCATGAACCTATCAGCACTAAGCACCACACAAATAGCCGTAATCATCGGGATCATTGTAGTGTTGGCCGCGAGCATCGCCGTTGCTCTTTTTGTCCGGAAACGCCGAACGCAAAGACTCCGCACTCAGTTTGGCGGCGCCGAATATACGCGCGCCATGAAAGAAGGCGGGAGCCGGCGGAAAGCAGAAGCGGCGCTTGACAAGCGCGCAGATCACGTAGAGGCCATGCACATCCGGCCGCTGGCCCCGGGCGATCGCGCGCGATTCATCGAGTCGTGGGCCAGAGTTCAGGCCAGGTTCGTTGACAGCCCCGGCAGTGCCCTAACGGATGCTGACCAACTCTTGGGCGACGTGATGTCCACACGTGGCTATCCGGTTGGCGACTTTGAGCATCGTGCGGCGGATCTCTCCGTGGATCATCCACTAGTTCTCGAGAATTACCGGGCAGGCCACCAAACCGCGCTTCTTCAAATGCGGGGCCAGGCCAGCACCGAAGACTTGCGCCAGGCCATGATTCATTACCGGACGCTTTTTGAGGAACTGGTCGGTGAGCCCGAGACGGCGCGTGCGAAAGCCGCTTCGTAGACTCGGATTAAAGAGCCGAAAGCACTTTGGACCGTAGAAAACGCAAGCGACAGTGATGAGGCCTCGCTTGTGAAACGGGAGGAAACGTCATTGAGGAGTAGGCCTATGCGAAAGTGGCCATTCAGTGCCTGGTTGATGTTGGCGGCGCTCCTGGCATTGCCAATATTCGCGCTGTCGCAAGCCGCGCAGCAGAACTTGACACTGATCGTAAACGGCCGGCCCGGGGTTGCGCCAGTTGTTCAGTTGAACGGCCGGTCCTACGTCGAAATCGAAGCGCTCGCACGCGTTGCGAGCGCTTCCCTCAGCTTTAAGGGGAATCAGATCATATTGACATTGCCTGCTTCCACGGCAAACGCGGCGCCGCCTCCTTCGTCGACAGCCGAGCCCGCAAATCAAGGATTCTCGAAAGATTTCCTGAGGGCGGCCATCGAGGAAATGGCGGCGATCCGGGAATGGCGAAGCGTCCTGACGAACGCGGTCCAACATGGATACCCCATCACGGAGGACTGGTTGTCTGTGTATCGCGTGCAAGCTGCCAAGAGCCTCACGCTGGCATCCGTGGCCGTGTCAACGGATTCGGACCGAGACGCTTTAGGATTGCTTACCAACGAGTTCGACAACATGCATAAGTTGAGCGACACAATTCTGGCATCTCACAAGTCCATGGATTACGTTTCTCCCACGACGCTGACGGACGATCCGTTGGATCAGAGAATCATCAATTGCGCGCACTTTCTGGCGTCGATGGCCGCCGGTCGCCAATTTCTGGATGATGCGTCATGTCATTGAACGTGACTCGGCAGCGCCGATCTCGACTGCCTGCGTACGATTGTCCACATCTGAGGACGCCGCTCATCAACAAAGTTGAAATGTGTTCTTTTTTGGACAGAAACGCCTTTTGCTAGTGTCTATGATTCCTTCCTGGATCACCCGCTGTTGATCGGAAGCGAGCAGAAAGGCAATGACGACCGCAAAAGCCGGGAAGTGTGCACACCCCGTTTGTTCGTGCGTGACAACGTCGGGCAAGTATTGCAGCACCGAGTGCGCGGCAATGGAAAGGACGCCGGACATCGATTGTGCGTGCGGGCACGCCGGCTGCAAGGGCAGGACGTCCGAATAAGAACTGTGTTCAGCAGTTGGTGAACCAGCCATGTAGGTTCTGGCCCCCTGGAGGTGGGCAGAGATGAAGAAATGGTTTTGTTCCGTCGCCGGTTTGTCCCTGGCATTGGCGGGCTCCCTTGCCGCAAACGCACAAGCTCCGGCAGTTCCGCCACCCAACATCCTCAACATCGAAACGAACAACCTAAAGCCGTACCAGGATGGAGCCTATGACAAAGTTGCTTCAGAATACCCAGCCTTGTCGCAGCAACTCAAGGACCCGACCCACTTCGTGGTGATGGAGGCCCTGACGGGCTCGCCTCGAGCGATTTACCTCTACGGCTACGATTCTTACGAGGCGCTGCAAAGGAACGAGGAGTGGGAACTAGGCAACCCGGCGATCGACGCTAAGTTTGATGCGCTGGATGCGCGCCAAGCCCCTAACGTATCCGAGGTCCGCTCCGCCATCTGGCATTACCGCCCCGACCTTAGCAACAACGTTGCCGGAGCGGACATACCGCACTCCCATTACTGGGAGGTGATCATCTTCCATATGCACACCGGTCACGTCGAAAAGTTCGAGGAAATGACGAAGCTTTATCGCGACGCCAGCCTCAAGAGCGGCCAAAACGTTCCTTGGGCGACTTACGAAGGACTGGCGGGTGTGACGGACGCCTATCTTGTCTTGATACCGATGACGTCCCTCAAGGATGAGGACATTGGACTGGCGCATAAGAAGGATTTCGGCGCTGCGCTGGGCGAAGAAGGAAGCCACCGGATGAACAAACTTTCCGAGGAGAGCGTGGCCAGCGTCGAGGACAACATCTGGATGGTGATCCCGGAATGGAGCTACGTTGAGAAATCCTGGATCGATGCCGATCGCCAATACTGGGCGCCTGAGCCGGCCGCAAAGCCCGCGCGGAAACCCGCTGCCGGAGCCGCACCTGCACCAAAGGCTCCGCCCGCAAATTAAACAAGACCTATTGGAACACGTCAGAGTAACTCATGGAGCAGGAGGAAAATCATGTACAAATCGATTTTGGCTGCACTGTTGCTGATATTTACTTTAGGCGCCCTTTGCCCTGCGCCCGCCTACGGGCATCACCATCGGCATCGCCGGTACCATCATCCAACAAGAATAATAGTACGTTTGCCCTGAGGCGCCTCCCCACTCGCGGGAAGAACCCGCAACAGCGCGTTGATGTGTTCGCACGAAATGCGTCTGCGAAAAGTCCAGATCCGCTAGCGGGGGAAACTACTTGATGAAAAGGCGCATAGGGACCAATAACCCAGTCCGTCCATGACCATCGCATTGATCTGCCCTAGTGATGTACACCTGGGCGAACTGAACAGAATACTCGAATCAATGAATTGGCAGCGTGTTTCCGTTGATGCATTTAAAACTTGGAAGAAGATAAATAAATGTCGAAATGCTGGCTGCCGGTGGCTTGTCAGCAAAAGGAGACCTAATGCGTATCCGCATCATTCGTTCGCTGTTGTTGGCGGTGGCAGCGCTATTCTTGTCGACGGCGTCTTTCGCGCAAGTGGGCGTATCCGTCAGAATCGCCCCCCCTGCGCTGCCTGTTTACGAGCAGCCAATTTGTCCCGGCGACGGCTATCTCTGGACGCCGGGATACTGGGCTTGGGACGGCGCCGACTACTATTGGGTACCGGGCACATGGGTGATGGCTCCGGAAGTCGGATTCCTTTGGACTCCGGGCTATTGGGGTTGGGGCGGCGACGGATTTTTTTTCAATGAAGGCTATTGGGGCCCGTCCATAGGCTTCTATGGTGGGATCAACTATGGCTTCGGTTACTTCGGTACTGGTTATGAAGGCGGACGATGGGAGAACGGGCATTTTTTCTACAACACGTCGTTGAATCACGTGGACGCCCACAACGTCCACAACGTTTACAACACAAGGGTGAACGAGGGCGAGGTGAACCGCGTCAGCTACAATGGCGGTAACGGCGGAATCAACGCGCACGCCACCGCTCAGGAAGAGGCTGCTGCTCATGAGAAACATATTGGGCCCGTAGCCGCTCAGACTCAACATGCGTGGGCAGCCCGCAATAACCCCCAGCAAAAGTTTTCTGCGAACCACGGCACTCCGGGAGTCGCTGCGACTCCTCGCCCCAACGTTGCAGCCCATCCTAAGGAGTTGCCGCCGGTCGAACGCCCCGCTGCTCCTAACACGGGGAATAAGAAGGTGGACCAGAAATACCAGAAGCAACAGGATAAGCTAGTCGCAAAGCAGACCCAGGATCGACAGAAACTCCAGCAGAAGCAGGACAAGGAACATCAGCAGTTGGCAAAACAGAATGCTAGTGGGGCGAGACAGCAGCAGACAGAGCAGAAGCACCAGCAACAGACGCAGAAATTGCAGCAAACACACACGCAGCAGACGCAGCAGATGCAGTCGAGACAGCAGCCGTCTGGCGGCGGAGGATCTCACGGCGGCGGTGGCGCGCGTCATTAATCGAAGTTTCGTTATGCTCCTCATGAGCACTACAGAACATAGTTTCAATGGGAAGAGTTCTGCTTGTTCCTAGACGGCCTTCACCAGGGCGGGCCGGCGGCGCATTCGGCGCTGCGCTTGGCGAGCGCGATATCTCAGTTCGCCTAAATTGCGCGGGCAGAAGTTGACAACATGTGCTGCTTCCAGGGTGACCACAGATAGGAGAAAAGAAATGTCGCTTGCGAATAGGAGCAAAGAAATGACAACTGCAAAAGGCCGGAAGTGTGCGCACCCCGTTTGTTCGTGCGTGGTAGCGTCGGGCAACTACTGCAGCCCCGAGTGCGAGACTATGGAAAAGACGCCGGACATCGATTGTGCATGCGGACACCCCGGCTGCAAGGGCAGAACGTCCGAATAAGAAACGTGTTCAGCAGTTGGTGAACGAGCCATGGGTTAAGCATCAAAAACCCGGTTCGCCCACAACTTTCGCATTGATCTGCGCTGCTGGTTCACACCTGGGTGAACTGAACAGGGTACTCGAATCAAGGAACTGGCAGCGCGTTTCCGTTAGTAAGTTCAAACTTGGAGGGAGATAAAATCATGTTGAAACGTCTTCTGATCGTCACAACGCTAGGTCTGCTTGTAACTCTAAATGCCGTCGCTTCGGATCGCGAGGATGATGTGAATCGCATCCGCAAATCTGCCCAGGTCTTCAAGGAGATCATGAATGCCCCAGATCAGGGCATTCCTCAGGAACTGCTGGAAAAAGCGAAATGTATTGCCATCATTCCAGGGGAGATGAAGTTTGCCTTCATATTCGGCGGCAACTACGGCAGGGGACTGGCAACCTGTCACACCGAGCACGGCTGGAGCGCTCCGATGTTTTTGGCGATTGAGGGCGGGAGCGTAGGTTATCAGATCGGGGGCTCTTCCACCGACCTGGTGATACTCTTTATGAACGATCACGCCTTGCATAGCCTGCTCAGCGACAAATTCAAGATCGGGGCCGACGCTTCTGTGGCAGCCGGGCCGGTCGGACGGCATGCCTCTGCTGACACCGACGTCAAACTGAACGCAGAGATCCTTTCTTATTCGCGCGCCAAAGGTGTTTTCGCCGGGGTGAGCCTGGACGGGGCCGTGGTGCAAGCCGACAAAAGCGGGGACGAAGCCATGTATGGCGAACATGTGGACCGCCATGAAATCCTAAGCGGCAAGGTTCCGGCTCCCGAATCAGCGCGACCGCTGCTACACGAAATTCGCGAATATGTCCACGAAGCCAAAGCTAAATAGTGAACTGCAAGCAATAGAGCAGATGAGCTTGGCTGTCTAGGCGAGGGGAAGCTCGTGCAACACGGTTTCGACAATTCCGCAACGGCATAATTTGACAGGCGATAAATGACACTCTCCGGGAGGGACGTGCTCTTGGCCGGACAGAATTGGCACAGTGCGCAAGCCTTGTCGGATTGGCTGTGCCGATCGGGATTCCGATGCCATCTTGCCAGCTTCCTGGATTCCACAGGCAGGAGATCAAAGTGAGTCTCGAGCCGCGCCGACTGAGCATCAGTGGAAAAACCGAGCCCCGCGAAAACCACAAACCTGAAAAGCGCCTCCATTCGCACAGACACAACTGATGTTCCACGTCATCGATATGCCCTGTGAGGTTGATCTCTCGAACGCCATTGTGGAGAAATTCCTCGCCAGCCCAACTCCGCTCGAGGTGCCAAGGAGGCAGCCATAATCTCATGTACCCCCTTGATGGCTGCAATTAATCTGCAGCGCTGGGGACTGGTCCGGCCCCATGGTCGAGGATGCCTTGCCGCTTTCCGAGGATCCGTAGCCGCAGCCGGTCGAATGCCAAATAGACGACCGGCGTTGTATAGAGCGTGAGCATTTGACTCAAGATCAGTCCCCCTACAATCGTGATCCCAAGGGGCCGGCGGAGCTCATACCCCATGCCCGTCCCCAGCGCCAACGGCAGAGCGCCCAATAACGCAGCCATCGTGGTCATCAGGATCGGACGGAAGCGCAACATGCACGCGGCAAAAATCGCATCGGCTGGACTTTTCCCCTCCTCGCGCTGTGCCTGAAGAGCAAAATCGATCATCATGATGGCGTTCTTTTTTACGATTCCAATCAGCAGCACAATGCCAATGATGGAGATGATGTTCAGATCCTCTTTAAAGAGCAGCAATGCGAGCATCGCGCCCACGCTCGCCGACGGCAGAGTGGAGATGATCGTCAGTGGATGGACCAGGCTTTCATACAAAATACCGAGAACGATGTACACTGCCAGCAGCGCCGTCAGAATCAGCAAGGGTTCAGTGCCAAGGGATTGCTGGTAGGCCAGCAGCGTGCCGGCAAAAAAGCCTTGCAGCGTGGAAGGCGCGCCGAGCCGCTTTTGCATCTGATTGATGCTCAATGTGGCGTCGCTCAAAGACACGTTCGGCGCGAGGTTAAAGGACACGGTGACCGAGGGGAATAAGCCCGTATGGTTGACGGCCAGCGGTGTCGTGTTGGCTTGGCCCTTGGCCACCGCAAGCAGTGGAATGTTACCGCCGCCGGACGTCTGAAGGTAAATGTCTTTCAATCCTTCCGGGCTCTGCCAATACTGGGGAGCGACTTCCAACACCACGTAATACTGATTTAACTGTGTATAGATGATGGATACTTCCGATTGGCCGAACGCGCTGTATAAAGCCGAGTCCAATGTTTTTACGGTCAGGCCGAGCTTTGCCGCACTGACGCGATCATAGTTCATCAGCACTTCCAGGCCGCCATTCTGCTGGTCCGAGCTCACATCTTGCAGACCAGGCAGGCGCTGCATCTCACCCAGTAGGATCGGCCCCCACTTGGAAAGATCTTGCACGTTGTCGGCTTGGATCGTGTATTGGTACATCGCATTGCTGGACCGGCCGCCGATGCGCAGATCTTGCACGGGCTGGAGGAACGCAGAAGCCACCGGCAGACGGTTCAATTGGGGGCGCAGGCGGTCGATGATCTGAGCGGCACTGACGTCGCGCGCTGCCAGCGGCTTGAGCGCAACGTAGAGGGAGCCGGCATTCGTGGCCCCGCTCCCACCCGTAAACGAAATCACATTTGCGACGGCAGGATCATTCTTGATCACGGCGGCAATCTGCTGGATGGAATTGTTCATCGCCGGAAAGGATGAATCCTGCGGCCCTCGCACTCCGCCGGAGATCGCTCCGGTGTCCTCCGCCGGGAAAAAGCCCTTGGGTATCTTGACGATCAAAACGAAATTGAGCGCGATGGTAAGGAAAAGCACGGTGAGCGTGAGGGAGGGATGGTCCAGCACCCAATGCAGGCTGCCGCGATATAACGTCAGTACCCTGTCAAAGAACTTTTCGCTGGCCATGTACATGCGGCCATGTTTTTCCGTGCGCTCGTTCTTCAACAGGTAGGCGCACATCATCGGCGTGGCCGTCAGCGAGATGACCATGGACACGACAATGGCCGTCGAGAGCGTGACGGCAAACTCCCGGAAGAGGCGGCCAACGATTCCGCCCATCAACAGAAGTGGGATGAAGACGGCAATGAGCGAAATACTGATGGTGAACACGGTGAAACCGATTTCTTTCGCTCCCTCCAGCGCCGCGGCAAAAGGCCTCACACCGTTTTCCAGATGGCGCGTGATATTCTCCATCACCACGATGGCATCATCGACGACAAATCCTGTGGAAATGGTCATGGCCATCAACGAGAGATTGTCGATGGTATAACCGAACAGATACATCACCGCGAATGTGCCGAGCAGCGAGACCGGCACAGCGACGGCGGGAATGAGCGTGGCGCGGCCATTGCGCAGGAAGACAAACACCACGGCGATGACCAGGCCGATGGAAATGAGCAGCGTTTTCTCGACGTCACTGACAGAGGCGCGGATGGTCGTGGTGCGGTCAAGGACGATGGTGGTATCGATGCCGAGGGGAATGGATGCCTGGATAAGGGGAAGTTGCGCGCGAATGTTGTCGACCGTGGCGATGATGTTGGCGCCGGGTTGGCGGAAAATGATGACCGTAACCGCGCGCTTGCCGTTCAGATAGCCGGCAGCACGGATGTTCTGCACGGAGTCTGTCACATCAGCCACATCCGAAAGGCGGATAGCCGCGCCGTGGTTATAACCGACGACGAGCGGCTTGTAATCATCCGCTTTCGAGATCTGGTCGTTTGCAATGATGTCCGCGGTCACAATGCCATCAGAGATTTGGCCCTTGGCCAGATCGGCGTTCTGCAGGCTCAACACGGACTGCAAATTCGCGAGGGTAAGTCCGTAGCTGGCCAATTGCGTGGGATTTGCGTCCACACGGACTGCCGGCAACGCGCCGCCGCCGGCTGTGACCTGCCCCACGCCCTGGATCTGCGACAACTTCTGCTCGATGATGGTGGAGGCTACGTCATACAATTTATCGGGACCGTATTTGTCCGAAGTAAGGCCGAGGATCATGATCGGCGCATCGGCGGGATTGACTTTGCGATAGGTCGGGTTGCCCGGCAGGTTAGCGGGCAGATAGCTTCGCGCCGCATTGATGGCGGCCTCCACATCGCGCGCTGCGCCATCAATGTCGCGGCTGAGATCGAATTGGATGGTGACGGATGTGCTGCCGAGGCTGCTTGCGGAAGTCATCTCCGTCACACCGGCAATGTGGCCGAACTGCCGCTCCAGGGGAGTGGCGACGGACGAGGCCATAATGTCGGCGCTGGCTCCCGGCAAGCTTGCACTCACGGAAATAGTGGGGAAATCGACCTCCGGCAGGGGCGCTACCGGCAGCACCTCATACGCAATCCCACCAGCCAGGGCAATCGCCACCGTGAGCAGCGTCGTAGCTACTGGCCGGCGAATGAAGGGTTCGGAGATGTTCATGCCGGCCCTGCCAGTTCCGCGCCTCCGGTTTCCGCCTTGTTCGATTTGTGCGCAAAGCGCTGCGCTAGATTGTCAAAAAAGATGTAAATGACGGGCGTGGTGTAAAGCGTGAGCGCCTGGCTCAGCAGCAGTCCGCCAACCATGGCGATGCCCAGCGGCCTGCGCAACTCCGAACCGAATCCTGTTCCGAGCGCCAGCGGCAGCCCAGCCAGCAGCGCGGCCATGGTGGTCATCATAATGGGGCGGAAACGGAGCAGGCAGGCCTCGTAAATTGCATCCGTCGCGTTCTTTCCGTGCTTGCGCTCGCCTTCCAGCGCGAAGTCGACCATCATAATGCCGTTCTTCTTCACGATCCCGATCAGCAGGACGATGCCGATGATTGCCACCACGCTTAAATCCTGGTGAAAAAGAATCAACGCGAGGAAAGCGCCTACGCCCGCCGACGGTAGCGTGGACAGGATCGTGATCGGGTGGATGAAGCTCTCATACAGAACACCAAGCACGATGTACACCGTGACCAGCGCGGCAAGAATGAGCAACGGCTCATTGGCCAGCGAATTCGTAAAGGATGCCGCGGTGCCTTGAAAACCTGCCTGCAGGCTGGGAGGCATGTGCATGTCTTTCTGCACTCTGTCAACCGCCGTAATGGCGCTGCCAAGCGCGGCATTCTGCGCGAGATTGAACGACACGGTGATCGCCGGAAATTGACCCTGGTGGGTAATGGCAAGCGGCTCTGTGGTCTTCTCAAAGTGCGCGAAAGCGCTTAGCGGCACGGCACTGCTCATGGCCGAACTTGTGTTACCTGCGGAGCCAGCTCCCTTGCTGGACGCCGTGGAGTTGCTCGGCGAAAGCGCGTTCGCGGGAGGAGCAAGGGTACTTGCCGCCGGAGTGTACAGTGCAGAGCTCGTCAACGCATTTGATCCCGCAGAAGATGATCCGGAAGACGCAAAAGAGGAAGCGGCTCCCGCACCGCTTGCGCCGGATGACGCATTTGACTGGATGTAGAGATCGTTCAGCTTGTTGGGGTCCAGCTGAAACTGCGGCTGACTCTCGAGAATGACATGGTACTGATTCACCTGCGTATACATGGTGTTAATCTGCCGCTGTCCGAAAGCGTCATACAGGGCGTTATCGAGGGTCGAAGGCGCGATGCCCAGCCGTGAAGCGGTGACCCGGTCGATCACCAGGGATACGGCCAGCCCACCCAATTGTTGATCGGTGGCCACGTCCTCCAGTTCCGGCAACTTCTTCAGCCGGTCTACGAAACGGTTGGTCCACCCATTCAGTTCGTCCGCATTGGCGTCTTCCAGTGCGTACTGGTATTGCGTGCGGCTCACCCGGTCATCCACGGTAATATTCTGCACAGGTTCCATAAACAACTGGATTCCCTGAACCTGGCTCACTCTCGAGTTGAGCCTGCGGATCAGGTCCGACGCGCTGATCTTGCGCTGATCGAGCGGCTTTAAATTGATTGACATCCTGCCGCTGTTCATCGTTGTATTCGTTCCATCCGCACCGATAAATGACGAGACGCTTTCCACCGCCGGGTCATCCAGTACTGCCTTTGTAATCTCCAGTTGCTTCCCTGCCATGGCCCGTGAGCTGATCGTTGGCGGCGCCTGCGATATGCCCTGGATGACCCCGGTATCCTGTACCGGGAAAAAACCTTTGGGGATGATGATGTAAAGGGAAACCGTAAGCAGGAGTGTCGCCACTGCGACCAAGAGAGTAATCGTCTGGTAGCCAAGAACAAACTTCAGCGTCCTTCCATAGAACGCAATCATCCCGTCGAAAGCGCGCTCCGAGGCTCTGTAGACGCGCCCCTGCTGCTCTTTTGGCTTGTGCCGCAAGATTCGCGCACTCATCATGGGCGTGAGCGTAAGGGAGACCACCGCTGAAACAACGATAGTGACGGCAAGCGTCACGGCAAACTCGCGGAACAGGCGCCCGACCACGTCACCCATGAACAACAGCGGAATCAGCACGGCGATGAGTGAAACCGTCAGCGAGAGAATGGTGAAGCCAATTTGCTCCGCACCCTTTAGCGCTGCTTCCATGGGTGGATCGCCCGCTTCGATGAACCGCGAGATGTTCTCGATCATCACGATGGCATCGTCCACCACGAAACCGGTGGAGATGGTCAGCGCCATCAGCGATAGGTTGTCCAGGCTGTAACCCAGGACGTACATCGCCGCGAACGTGCCAACGAGTGAGAGCGGCACAGCCACGCTCGGGATAATGGTGGCATACAGGCTCCGCAAGAAGAGGAAGATGACCAGCACGACGAGTCCAACCGTCAGCAGTAATTCAAACTCCACGTCGGAAACCGATGCTTCGATGGAGGTCGTCAGATCGGTAAGCGTGGTCACCTGAATGCCCGCGGGCAGGTTGGCCTCCAACTGCGGCATCAGTTGCTTGATGCTCTTAACCACGCTGATGGTGTTGGCCCCGGGCTGGCGTTGCACATTGAGGATAACCGCCGGTGTCTGATTCATCCACGCGGCCTGATTATTGTTCTCCACGCCATTCACGATGTGCGCTACTTCTGTCAGCATCACTGGCGCGCCGTTGCGGTAGGCCACTACCACGTTCCGATAGTCGTCGCTGGTGACCAGCTGATCGTTGGCGTCAATCTGGTAATCCTGGCGCGGCCCATCGAAGTTCCCTTTGGCGGCGTTCACACTGGTTTGTGTCAGCGCAGTGCGCAGGTCTTCCAGGTTTATGCCGTAGGATGACAGAGCCGTGGGGTTGGCTTGAATGCGGACTGCGGGCTTTTGGCCGCCGCTGATGGTTACGAGGCCGACCCCGTTGAGCTGCGAAATCTTTGGCGCAAGGCGCGTATCCACAAGGTCCTCGACCTGAGAAAGCGGCATGGAATTTGAGGTGATGGCCAGGGTGAGCACAGGGGCATCGGCGGGATTCGTCTTACTATAGATAGGCGGCGAGGGCAGGACCGATGGCAGCAAACTCTGCGACGCGTTTATGGCGGACTGCACCTCTTCCTCGGCTACATCAATCGCCAGAGTGAGATTAAACTGCAGCACGATGACGGAAGTGCCTCCGGAGCTGGTGGAGGTCATTTGGCTCAAGCCCTGCAGTTCGCCGAATTGCCGCTCGAGTGGCGCCGTCACCGTCGTCGCCATCACAGTCGGGCTTGCGCCGGGATAAAACGTGAGCACCTGGATGGTCGGATAATCGACTTCCGGCAATGCCGAGACAGGCAGTTGTGTGTAGCCAACAATGCCGACCAGGAGGATTGCAGCCATCAGCAAAGAAGTGGCTACGGGCCGCAAGATAAACGGGCGGGATGGACTCACTGCGCTTTGCCCCCGCTTGTGTTGGCCGAGACAGGCTTGTTGGAAATGACGACCGCGGCGTTGTCCTGCAGCTTATCGAAGCTGCTGTTGGCGACAACGTCTCCCGGATTGATGTCATCAACCTGCGTCACACCGCCGTTTGTAACTCCCGGCTTTATGCTGCGCATATGAGCGATATTGTTTTGAATCACGTACACGAACGATGCTTGGCCATTTTGTTGGATGGCCGATGATGGAATCAGCGTCACTCCCTGCAACGTATTTACCAGCAGGCGCGTGTTTACAAACTGGTTCGGGAAGAGCGCATCGTTCTTGTTGTCGAAGAGTGCTCGCCCTTTGACTGTCCCAGTCGTAGTGTCTATCTGGTTGTCCAGCGTCAACAACTCCCCGCTTGCAATCTTGGTCTGTGCAGTGCGATCGAAGGCATCGACGGTGAGCTTGGCGTTCTTGTGCAGGCGAGCTTCAACCTGGCCGAGACTATCTTCTGGTATTGTGAAAATTACGGTGATGGGCTCCAACTGCGTAATCACCGCCAGGGTTGCGGTTCCAGCAGACTGCACCACGTTGCCCGGATCCACTAGGCGTAAGCCCACCTGTCCGGCGATTGGAGCGGTGATGTGGCAGAAGTCCACCTGTACCTGGTCGAATTGCACCGTTCCTTGGTCGTTCTTTACCGTGCCTTCGTCCTGGAGCACGAGCTTTTCCTGGTCATCCAGGATTTGCTTGGCAATTGCTTTGCGCCCCCACGCGTCGCGATAGCGTTCCAGGTCCATCTGCGCTTGGGCAAGCAGATTCTCGTCTCGCTCCAGCGCCCCTTGCGCCTGCAAAAGCATTGCGCGGTACGGACGCGGATCGATGTCGATCAGCGAATCCCCCTTGTCTACCCGCTGGCCCTCCTTGAAATTCACCATGAGGACAATGCCATTCACCTGGCTGGTAATCGAAGCGGTATAGACCGGGGTGACCGTGCCGATTGAGTTCAGGTAGACACCGATGTCACCCTTTTGGGCTGTCGCGCTCGTCACGGTGATCCCTGTCTTAACGCGCGCCGCAGCCGCGGCCGCCGCTTTTTGGGCCTCCTCGTGGTGGTATATGACCAGCACGATGACAACCGCAAGGACCAGGAGCAACAGACTCCACAAAACGATTCGCCTAACCTTATGTCGGGAACGTGCCGGAGCAGAAACCGGGAGTTGATGGTCAGGTCCAACGGCTGAATGCTCGTTTATGTCGTCTGTCAATCGGGATCTCCTTTTTCAACTCCGAATCCTGCGCTTCGTTATCACGCGACTTGGTTGTTCGAGATCATCCTGCGCAGAAGGGACCGCAGTCAAATCCTTTTGTTCGTTGGAATCTTCAGGGCCACAGCCAGCCCCTGATCCCTAAGCTCAAACACTTGTGGACGGTCATCCATGCACAACACGGTGGGTGAGTCCATCGCCACATCATCCTCTGGATCTTTACAAGTTGGATTTGGCTCGCCGTTGCACGGCGTGTATAACAGCCAAGACACAAAAAACCCGCCACGACTTGGTGACCCATGCCATGCGAGTTGAAACAGCCCCTCCACTAGGGCCTAGCTATGCTCACGAAAAAATAATCAACCAATGAACGCCTGTCTGTACAAAATTGCACACTCTCGAAAGACGCCCCATGGTGCGGCCACTCAGTTCACTTGGCTTCTATCTGATCATGGCCATGGGCTCCGAACAGGCGGGCCTGACTGGTCTCCAGGGATTGATCGTTCGTAAGATCGTGGTGGTCCGCTCCGTTTTAGACCTTCAAGACGCACTCGCGACCATCCGGCACACGCTGGAAGATAATCAGTGAGCCCTCAGTAGATTGGTCAACCCGTGATGAGCACTCGGAATGGAGGTGTTGCGACCGAATTAGCTCAAGTTCAACGCAGGGGGTACGATTCTCTCCTGCACTGTGCCCGAAATCAGGACACGCACGCGATCAAGAAGATCAGTTGTGTCGAGCGCATCTCAACAGATAAATGCTGGCCCAAAAATGGGAACAACTTGGGAACAAACAATGCCTAATACGGTGCAAAACCATGATGCATGGCATAGGAAAATGCTAGACGAACCAACTACTTAGCGTTTCTGCGCCTGCCTTGGGCGCACCACCCGCGACTCCAACAACTCCGTGCATTTCTTCGAACTACTAACGTCTCCAACAAATCGGGGAATCTGCCTTTCGCTCAAAGGTAACTCGAACGGATCGAGAACGTTGGATTCTGGCACAGTTTTGGCACAGCGACACTTGGCCGCGTTCCGGTTGTCAACACTGCTCAACGAGACGAGCCTCTCAAAGGATGCGCGGCTGCAGTAGCCCGCAGTAACCCGAACGGTTGGCGCGTTCGACTGCTTGGGTGCGAACGCGAAGCTATTGGACGCAAAGCCTGGCTCTGCGGGTTTCAAGTGTCCGCGGTGGGTTATGCAGGGTCCCGCCCCTTGTGGTGGGAGGAAACGCTGTATCGCGGAGATTCTTAGGAGTTTCACCACAATCGCCCCGCCCCGGGAAGATTGATCACATGGCAAGGTGCGAGTCCCTATGTGGTTACGGGGAAACATCAAAGATGAGCGTACTTGCCTTTGCATGCGCCGTCGCTTTCCTCGCGTCACCCGCCGCGGCGCAGGGATCGTTGATCTCGACAATAATGAATTCCCCGACCTTTTCATAACCACCGGCAGCGTTTACCCGGAATTGGAGCGAACTCTTCCCCAGTAACCGAACAAAACTCCGCGCGTTGTTTTTCGAAACCTAGGCCATGGCAGTTTCGAGGAATTGATCCAAGAAGCCGGGCTGGGTGTCGCCGCCTCCCACTGGAGTCGCGGATGCGCGTTCGGAGATTTCGACAATGAGGGTGACATCGACATTCTCATCGTCAATCTGAGCGAACCGCCGTCACTTTTGGGCAATGATCTGAGCAATAGGAATCACTGCTAAAAGTAAAACTGATAGGAACAAAATCGAATGGGAGTGCCATTGGAGCCAGGGTTTCGGCGCGCTACGGTCGGAAGATTCAAGCTCAGGAAGTTCTAAGTCAGTCCAGCTTCTATTCTGCAAGTGATCCGAGCCTGCACTTCGGTCTGGGAGCAGAAACTGCCACCGATCTCGAAATTCGCTTGCCAAGCGGCCTGCGAGAAACTCTGAAGGGCGTGCAGGCCAGTCAAATTGTTGTGGTCAAAGAAGGAATGGGAATCGTTACGAACAAGAAACCGGCCAAGGGTTAAACCTGGCCGCCTTTGGATCCCTCACACAGCCTGCCACCGGGAAAAAACAAGAGGAAGAAGTGAACCCACCCTAGCTGCTCACTTGTAAGGGGTGGGTCCCACCCGGCTAATCTGCCTAGCCGAGTGGGACGCGGTTGGGGTGAAAGTTAGAAGGTGAGGTGAAGCCCGAACTGGGCCGATCGCGGAAGGTTTTGTGAGGTCGACTGGCCAAATTGGGCGCTCGCCATATCGCTAACCGGTTGAGTGAGATTCACACGGTTGAAGATGTTGAAAATGTCCGCTCGGAATTGCAAACTGTAGCGCTCGAAGGTGAACACCTTCGCGATTTGCATGTTAACGTTAGCCAATCCGGGACCTATATAAGTATTGCGTCCTAGATTCCCCTCGCTTCCCAAGGATGGGATCGGGAATGCCGAGACAGAAGCGAAGCCCTTGATGAAGTCACTTCGGTTTCCGGTCGATACGGCTCCGGCTGCTGGTCGGTTCGGAGTATCGTAATCGTAGCCGTCGGCATTGAAATCGCCGCTACCGGGTTTCAGCCCGATGACGTTTCCGCTGGCATCGAAGATCGGACTAAATGCGGCGCTGCTATAGACGGTGAAGGGCAAGCCACTTTGCAGAACCACGATGTTTGACATTCGCCATCCACCGAGAACAGTCTTCCCGACTCCCTCCTTGAAGGGCGACGGCAAGTCCCAGAGACTGTCTGCGGTGAACCTTTTGGAAACATCGAAGTCCGACAAGCCATGCTGAAACGGAACGTCGAGAGCATTGAAGATTGCCTCACCGTTGGCCGTTCCATTGTCGTTACTACTCATATCATCGGTTGATTTCCCGAACGTATAAATTCCCCTGAGCTGCCAGGAATGGTTCATACGTTTGGTGAGCATAAACGTGCCATAGTCCCCGTCGGCAATGCCGATGGTGCGGCCATAAATGATCGCGCCGAAGTTTGGGTTCAAGCGGGTCTGAACGCCCTTGTTAATGATCAGATCGTCAGGGAAACGGTTCACGTCCGTTTGGACGTACAGATGATCGCTGTGCGTGCCGTTGTAATCAACCTCGGCGGTCAGGCTGTGCCCTAGATCCTTCTGTATCGCCAGCATCCAGATATGGGTACGCGGCTGATCAACATTCGGTTGTACGCCCGACGTAAGAGCGTCAATACCGACGATGCCTCCAGCGGGACTCGTTTGAAACGAAATGTTCGGTACGGGCCAGACGGTTCCAGCCGAACTCCCGAAGCCATAACTGAATGGATGCAAAATGCTGTCCACGTTGAAGGATGGGTTGACCCAAGTTGGGGGATTGGCACGAGATGGAAACGACCAGGAACCATCCGCAACATTGCTATAGAAGAGTCCATACCCTCCTCGCACCGCCATTTTGCCGTTACCGAAAACGTCCCAGCCAAAACCGATGCGAGGTCCAAACCCCATGGGAGTGTTGTCGGTTACGTAAGCGTTATTGCCGCCCCGAACGGACATAACGCCGGTGGCCACCTGTTCGGCAAAATCACTGCCGGCACCAGGCGTAAAGAACGGCATTGGTGTGGTCGAACTATGGTTGTTCCCCCAGTGACCGAAGTAGTCGTATCGCAGACCGAGATTCACCGTTAAACGCTTGTTCACTTTCCAATCGTCCTGGACAAATGCGCCGTAATACACCCAACGGAGCACATTGTAAAGGTTGGTGGCCAAGCCGCTGTTCGCCACTGTAAGTGCCGGTCCAGTCTGTGAAAAAGGTTCGTCCTGGGCAAAGTCGATAATATTGCTGAAGTTGAAAGTCGGCCGCAAGTCAACGTTCTCGAAGTTGTCGTCATCGTGATGGCGGTCAAAGTCGGCGCCAGCGTAGATGGTGTGCTTGCCGTGCGACCAGGTGACCACATCGTGCCAATTAAAATTCTCGTGCACCCAGCCGTCGCCCCCCCAGTTAAAATACCCGGAATCGCCCGCGATGTACGCGACGGGAAGGTCCTTGAAGGCATTACTCTGCGTGTTCGGGACCCAGCCCACCGCCCGAACGACCGTAAAACCCGCTTCGTTCAGGAGTGTCGGAGAAAAGGTGTGCGTCCAGTCGAGTTTGCCGTAAAAACCGGTATTCGGCTCAAAAATCCGAAGAACCGGGTGGGGATCCGTTTGCTCTTGATTGGAATAGGTTCGGAAGAGGTCGAAGAATAGGCGGTTTGAGTAATTGATGTTGTAGTCCACGCGGGCATGATACTGATAAGCATTGTGGGTCGGGCTCTCCGAAATATTCGCCGTCCCAACGGCAGGCAAATCTGCGGGAAACGCCGAATTCGGATAAGAACCAGGATTTGCCGCTTCGACCTGGGCTACGGTGAGGATGTTCGACGTGGGATTAACCGCCGGTGGCGCCATCTTGAAAAAGGCACTCGCAACACTGTTCGGGAAGTTCGACTCCACAAACTGCGCTAATTGGGGCGTCTCGACAGACACTATCTGATTCGTCGCATTCGAAGAAAGCAAACCAAAGGCGCCAATGAAAAAGAACAACTTATTCTTCAGGATGGGACCACCAAAAGTTCCCCCGAATTCGTTCCGCCGGAACACGGGCATTGCCCGGCAACCCGCCTCTCCAGGCGGGCAGTATTGAAAAATTGTTCGGGAGGTAAGTGTATTGTTTGTGAAATATTCGGAGAGCGAACCGTTAAAAGAATTGGTCCCCTGTTTGGTGAAGACCTGCACGTACGCGCCGCTGTAGCGGCCCTTGGAAGCGTCGAAGGTGGCCCCTGAAACGCGTACCGCCTCAATGAAGTCCGATTCTGGAGTCAAGTTCACAACGCCGTCACGGGAGGCGCTGTTCACACCAGAGCCGTCAACGTCGTATTCGTTGCTTTCCTGGCGCTGCCCCACAGCGTTGATTTGGTAAGCGGGTTCCTGTTCGAAACTGTCATTGTTGGCCGATCCGGAAGCAAGCGCTCCGCCGCTGGGCATACCTGAACCGGTAATGCCAGGAGCCAGCTCGATCATGCTGGTGTAAATATTTCTTCCGAGCAAAGGCGCATTACCGATGGTCGTCTCTGAAAGTTCGCGCGTAGTGTTGCTCCTGTCAGTCTCAACTTCCGCTACCGTTGCTGTAACCTCGACGGAAGACGCCTGTGTCGGCAATAACAGTGACGGATACAACGTCTTAACCTCGTTCGATTCGAGTTGCACATCCGTCTGAGTCCAGGTCTTGAATCCGGCCGCTTTAATTTCGATCGTGTAGACTCCTCCCGGCAAAGATGGGATGCGGAAATTGCCGCTCTCTGTGGTGACAGAAAATTTACTGACGTGCGTGGCCTGGTTGGTGACGGTCACATTTGCATTGGGAACTGTCCCTCCGGATTGTTCCACAACCACGCCCGTGAATCCGCTGTTGAATTGGGCAAATGCACCAGGCACGGCTATAAGAAAAAATAGCATGCATAGAGCAAGTGAAATTGCTTCTGATTTGAAACGAACTAAAAATGCCATCGTACCTCCTTTAAAATGTGCAAACTCACTTCTGAGCTGATTCAATACTTGGTCTTTGCTGCTCTTTCAATTTCTCGGACTGCTGCTGGCTTTCGAACCGGTCGATCAATGCCTGGCCCGCCGCTCGCCTTCCCGTGCGCAGATAGAGCCGCGCGAGTGTGTATTCCGCGTGCGCGTGGTTGGGATCCAATCGCAAGCACGTGACGAGATTTTGCTCCGCAAGTTTGGGAGACCCCTGCAAATACAGCTTGGAGAGTTGGTAGTACGAGTCAGCATAGGAAGGATTAAAACGAATGGCTTGCTGGAAAGCGTGCTTGGCTTTCGCCTCAAGCCCCGGATCGGCTGGACGGCCTTCCTGTTGCTGGACTAGAATTTTGCCGAGGTAGTAGTGCATGTAATAGTTGTCTGGGAAGTCGTGAATAGCAGCCGTAAGCGTGGCCTCGGCCTCCTGCAACTGCCCCGCGTGTGCGTGAGCAATCGCCAGGCTAAGCAGAGCGACGCTGTTATCTTTTTGCAGCTGGCTGGCGTTGCGCAGACTTTCTTCGGCTTCCTCCAGGCGTCCCAGATTTACGAGAACGACGCCCTTCTGCACCAATAAGCGGTAAGAATTGGGGATATGCTCCAGCCCAACGTTGGCAGCTTCCAATGCCATGGGATAATTGTCATAGTCCACGCAGATTGTGCTGAAATCCAAATAATTATCTTCCCTTGCTGAGTCCAGTTTCGCTGCCTGCCGCAGCGACTGCAGCGCCAGGCCAAGGTCACCATTCTTCTGAGCGACATTGGCCAAAAGATTCAAGGAGTCGCTGTCCGGGTTTGTGGCCGCAAGATCTTTCAGGATTTCTAGAGCTTCCTGCGAACGATTCATTTGGTCGAGCACGACCGCACGTTGGTAGGCGAGCCGCTCAAGTTGACTGTCCTTTGCACCAGCCTTATCCAATGCGGCCAAGGCCTGCGGGTTTTGCCCTAGTCGCGAATGCAACTCCGCCGCTTTCAAGTATTGGGAGGCTGAAATTCCGGGAATGCTGTCGAGACCGCTGAGCGCGGCTTTGGCCCTGTGCAACTGCTTGAGCTGGAATGCGGAATTCGCAAAGGATAGCAGGGCTTCCGGATAGCGGTATAGGAGGGGTCCAGACTGATCTAGGAGCGACATTGCTTGCACGTAGTCGCCATTCTTCTCAGCGATCATTCCGAGAAAGAGATTGGCAACCGAACGTGACGCCACCGAAGCGTTCTTCAGTTTCTGAAATTCTGTCGCAGCCAGATCGTATCGGCCCACGTTGAAATAGATGACGGCGAGATTCTTACGAGCGGGAACGAACCCCGGATCAAATTGCAGGCTTTCCAGAAAATATTGCTTGGCCTGCTCGAAATCACCTTTCAGGCTATAGGTTGCCCCGGTAGCATTCAGTAGAAACGGATTTTGATAGTCGATCCCAAGGGCCTTCTTAAATGTGGTAATTGCCTCATCCAGGTTCCCCTGTTTGGCAAGGGCGGCACCCGTGCGAAACAGTTTGTTTGCTTCCACGGAACGGGTCGCCAATATTTTTGAAGGGGTTTGGGACCTTAGGCTGACGGGCCAAATCGCGGCGAGAAACAAACAAGTAATCCACACGCAGTCGCGGCGCAAACTGGAGCGGATACATCTAACATTGGGGGCCGAGATATATTCCGAGCGACCGACTGCGAACATTATCAGCACCTCCCACCCTAGCTCGCTAAATCAGTACCTGACAGGCCGCGCCTCGACTCGCGGTCAGGAGACGTCAAATAAAAACCAAATACACGAAGACCCTTGTTCACCTTTGACGTTTGCACGGTCCCCATTTTGGATCCTTGAGCAGCAGCCTAATTTAGCGTTAATTGAAACCTTCCAAGTAATCTTGCACCCCAAAGGACTTGAACGAATTAATAAGCTATAAATGCTGGCTGTTTTTCATCCAAGTAAGCTGCGACAGAAAATAAAACGTTTCAATAACTCTTGTCAAGCATTATTTTTTGGGGCATGATAGCGCTGCTTTTGATTTGTGAGTGGGACACGGCCCGATTCCCGGTTCTGGGAAGTCCTAATTTTGGGGATTGCCGAAATCTGAGTTAATCAAGATTCCATGGAAACGGCTTGTTGCATCTGCTTCCGGCAAGAAGAAACAATGCCGGGAACTGATCGAGGAAATTACGGATAGAGCGGCGACGACTCGACAGCCAGAGAAAGCGGGACTTTCATGTATCAACCGGAAGCATACGCTATTGCACTGCTCTTCATGATCGGAAGCATGCTTTGCTGGGGGTCATGGGCCAACACGATGAAGCTGACTCCCGGTTGGCCTTTCCAACTATTTTATTGGGATTACGTGGTCGGAATTGTAATCGCGAGTTTACTGTGGGGCATGACTCTCGGCAGTCTGGGCGGGGGGCGACTGTCTTTTCTGAATAACATTAGCAGCGCCGATAGGGCCCATATTCTGTTTGCTCTCCTCGGGGGAGCTGTTTTCAATGTTGCGAACCTTTTGCTAGTTGCTGCGATCGAAATTGCGGGACTGGCCGTTGCATTTCCGATCGGCATCGGGCTGGCTCTTGTGGTGGGGGTGCTCCTAAACTACATCATTTCCCCCCAGGGCAATCCTCTTTTGCTCTTCGGAGGTGTCGTGCTGGTCGCACTTGCAATTGTTGTGGATGCCCTTGCCTACCGCAGACGGGAGATAACCAGTAAAGCTCTGGGTGCTCGTGGAATTCAGATCAGCCTGGCCTGCGGCATCCTTATGGGCAGCTTTTATCCGCTCGTTACGAAAGCAATCACAGGACAGAACGCCCTTGGCCCATATGCGGTGGCTTTTTTCTTCGCTCTCGGAGTCGCTATCTGCGCCGTACCTGCAAATTACCTCTTAATGCGCAAGCCTCTGACAGGAAGAGCTTCGGTCAGCATGAGCGAGTACGCGAAGAGCCCTGGAATTTGGCATTTCTGGGGAATTCTGGGTGGTGCCATTTGGTGCACGGGAGCTGTCCTGAACTTTGTTGCTTCTCACGCCCAAATCATCGGCCCCGCTATTTCATATGCGATTGGACAAGGGGCAACAATGGTTTCAGCCATCTGGGGAGTGTTCGTTTGGAAGGAATTTGCGAGCGCACCAGCCAGCGCCCGAAAACTCATTCCTCTCATGTTTGGCTTTTTCCTGGTTGGCTTGGCTGCTGTTGCCCTTGCCCCCGTAATTTTTAAATGAGGGACGAGGGAGAATTTCGGAATCAGGCCCTGGCCTGACAGACTCAGATGACTGGAATAGGAGTGACATGATAAAACGCCTTCTCGTTGTTGGAAGCATCAATCTTGATCTTGTTTCAGTGGCACCGAGGATTCCTGTTACGGGAGAAACCCTATTTGCAACCAGCTTTGCTACATACCCGGGAGGAAAAGGGGCCAACCAGGCATTCGCGGCCGCACGGCTTGGAACTACAGTGAGCATGATTGGAAAAGTCGGGAACGACGGTTTTGGCGCCGAACTGTGGGCCAACCTGCAATCCGAAGGCGTAGATACTACGGCCGTCGAAGTTGCTGCCACCGCTTCGGGAATTGCGCAAATTATTACCACAGATAATGGAGAGAATGTCATTGTAGTATCGTCGGGCGCCAATGCCCACGTCTCTCCTCGCGACCTCGAAAAACATTTAGACCTCATTCGTAGCTCAAGCATGATTTTGGCGCAATTGGAAATCCCGCTTGAAACGGTGGAGTGCCTTGGGGCCCTCGCCCACAAAGAGGGCATTCCTCTTATTCTCGACCCTGCGCCTGCTCGCCAGTTGCCCTCGTCTCTGCTCAAATGTGTAGAATGGCTTACGCCTAATGAATCGGAGACATGCTCCCTCTTGGGTCTCAAAGCACAGGGAGTTTCTCCCTATTCAATGGAAGAGGTTGCCGGCATGCTCTTAGAGGGCGGCAGCCGCAATGCTCTGCTCAAACTTGGTAAGCGCGGGTGTTATCTTGCATCCGCAGGTGGCAGACGGATATTTCTGCCCGCGTACGCGGTCGACGCAATCGACACGACGGCAGCCGGAGATGCTTTCAACGCAGCTTTTGCGTCCGCATTGCTCGAAGGTCATGATCCGGTTCGCAGCGCTTCATGGGCTTCCGCCGTTGCCGCTATTTCAGTGACTCGGCGAGGGGCGCAGCCATCAATGCCGACGCGGCCAGAAGTCCAAGTTTTCCTGAAAGAACGAGAAGGAGCTAGACAGCGAGTTTAGCCACAGAGCCAGACACTGATCGAAATTCCAAGCTTTTCCGCATCTGTAAATATCCATATATCTTTGCATGTCTTCCGATCGAGGAGAAATCACACGCTTGCTAAACCAATTATTCCCCCTCGATTTTCGTGCTGGGGGTTTTCTGCAGCGCCTTTGGATTGACACAGTTCACTTCTTACGCGTCCGGCCCACAAGGCTCGCCAGCCTCTTCTTCGAACTCTCCAGATGCAGAAAGTGCTGCTTTCGCAGGATGAAATGTGGATAGAAAGACTCGCCAAGAAGCTTGCTAAACATATTCAAATGGCTTGCGAGCCGCCACACTACGATATACGGAACGGTGAACATGATAGTCTTCTGTGCGACTTCCCTCGAAGCGCGCCGCAGGAACGCGAGCGCTTCCTCAAACTCACGGAGAGCGAATTACCTTGCCGCCGCAACTTTTCTAGGACTCTTTCTTGCCGTGCGGGGCATTCTCGATACACTCCAAGACGAATGCTCCAGCGGGAGGACGGAGTTACGGAGCTTGAGTTCTGTGTCCAACACCAGGCGCTTCGGGCTGCCTTTGCGGCCTTTAATGCGCTCCAGGAGCAAATTCGCGGCGGTGGCGCCGAGCTGGTAGCCGGGCTGATAGACCGAAGTGAGCGCTGGGCTCGTATACTCGCAGAATTCCAAGTCATCGAACCCGACTAACGAGATCTCTTCCGGGCAACGAAGGTCAAGCTCATGAATGGCGTGAAGGACGCCCAACGCCATCAGGTCGTTGAAGGCAAAAATAGCAGTCGGACGGGGCAACATGCGCAGAAGACGTCTCGCGGCCTGAAATCCGCTGCGCGTATCGAACACCGCTTCTTGCACGAATTCCGCAGGAAGTGGCAGATTCGCTTCTATGAGTGCTTTCCTGAAACCTTTTAAGCGTTCGACGGAGTTGGCAAGAAGAGAAGGTCCGGTGATGACCGCTATGTAACGATGGCCCGACTGAATCAGGTGCTGGGTCGCGCGGTATGCGCCCAGCTCATTCGCCACGACGACCGAGTCGCCCGTCCAGCCGTCGGGACGGCGGTCGATGCAAACAGCCGGCGGGATGCCAGCTGCGCCGGGCTTGAGACTGGAAGCAATGTCACTGCCGGCTGCCGGAATAATCAGAAGGCCCGCGGCCCGATAGGAACGAAGTTCATTGAAATAGAGGGATTCCTTGGCGGGATCGTTATCGGTATTACAGAGGATCACCCGGTAGGAATGCTTGAACGCAACGTCTTCGGCGCCGCGCACGAGGCCTGGAAAGAAGGGATTGGTAATGTCCGGGATGATCATGCCGATCATCCGCGTGCGATTCGTACGTAACCCTTGAGCAAGTGCGCTCGGCTGAAAGCCCAGGTTGCGAATCACTTCGAGCACACGTTCACGGAGTTTTGGTCGTACAGGCGCGGTGCCATTGACCACGTGCGAAACCGTGCCTATGGAAACGCGAGCGCGTTCGGCGATCTGCCGCATTGTTACAGGAGCTGTCATCTTCTAGAACTTCTCATTATATGTTAGTCGCGGCGATATGCAACGCAGTGCGACCGCTTCCGTAAAACGGTTCAACGTGCGTCCTGTATGAGGCGGAAACCCAGCCCGCCGGAACGATCCATGCTTCCCGCCATCAACAAGAGTTTCCAATGTTCCGTCAATTTATATGGCTGGGAGAAATACCAGATCGATCCTTGCGGCTTGTAATAGCTTCCGCCTCGCAGAATGCTGGCTCGTGTATGCTCGTCAAGAAATTCATCCGTCCCTTGCCAGACGTTGCCGACAAGATCCATCACTCCAAACGGGCTGGCGCCTTTGGGATGCGCATCGACCGGATCGGGACCGCGCATCGTGCGGCTCTCATCCGGCTCGGGAACGGCGGTTGCGTCCCACTGGTTGCCCCAAGGATAGAGGCAGCCATCCGTGCCTTGCGTCGCATAATGCCATTCCCATTCGTGCGGCAGGCGCTTCGTCGAGATAACAGTCAAGGATGTACTTGCCAGCAACAGAATCATATAAGAAGCGGTCCTGCACCATCATCTGCGGCTACATGAAACTGGACTGCGTCCAGAGCGGTTCCGGGATTTCGTAGTGCGCGCCATAGTAGCCAATTCGGATGCGGCGCTCGTTACGCCAGTGCATAATGTCCTCCAACCAGATTTGGTGGTCTTCAGGAGTGCAAGGCTTGTAGCTGCCTTCCCAGAGACCCTTCATGTTCAAGCAATCATGGCTTTTAGAGGACAAAACATCTGAGAAAGAAGAAGCCGGGTTTTCACATCCGCTCCATGACCTAGTGCGTGGAGTGCCCCAAACCGGCGTGATTATAAACCGTTTCAAAATAGTTGTCTAGTCCATGGACTCTTGCATTATATTGTTGACGCTTCGTCCATCTGAGATTGTGTTCCCTGCCTTTCTGGCACGCACTGTATGTCCTCAACCATGATGTGTTTGATACATTCTACGGGATTGAGCGTGTTCCGACCGTGGAGAAATACTTCTGTAGTCCTCATCCGTCCGGCAATCGGAAGCCAAAGGATGGGAGTCAGGCAGTTTAAACTAAGTGGCGCAAAAACCAAGGCGCGGAAGTCTTCTGGAACACACCAATCCAGCGGCTGCGACCTCCGAGGAATAGGTGCCGCCACTCCAATCAATCACTTCCAGTCCTGCGCGATGGGCTGTTTCCGTGATCGCTGCGGCTCCACGCTAGGTCCGGTGGCCGCACCACAGGTAGTATTCGTCGAGTGGCCCGAGATTCTCCCCGACGGGAATAGCGCTAGAGCCTGTCGTGTCGATGGCAAGTGAGGCTACGCCTGACTTCCAACTCGCCATGCGCTCCGCGAAGAAGGCGATCGCTTTGCAGCCCACGCTTGCCGCCGCTCGCGGTGTGCTGGCAAAACTGTACATGGAAAACGGGCAGTACCAGGAAGCGATTGAGCAGGGCAGGAAATCGCTGATCAGCGATCCCAAAGGTCTAACCGCAGTGTACCGCCTGATTCAGGCGTTGCGGAAAATCGGGCAGAAGCAAGAAATCCCCGAATTGCTTCAGCGCCTGGCCCAGTTCCGCGAACAGGCGACGCAAGATGAACGGGAACGTTATCGCTACAACCTACTCGAAGATGACACGCCCACCAAGCAGCCAGCAAAGCCATAGGCGCAGGGCATTCTCTATTTTGTGGTTTTCGCCTGAAGTCCGAGAAAATGTTTACTCGCACTGTTCTTCGGGCGATAATTGACATCTGACATTGCATTATCAAGAAAGGGAAATCTGTCGGAATGACCTTTTCGCGTCGCACGTTCATGCGATTTTCCCTGGGGTCGGCGATCTCCATGACGGCCGAACGACTGCTTGCGCAAGGGATGGGAGGCCGCGTGGCCAAGCCCCTGGCCCGGCAGGCCCCTTCGGGCCGTCCCTTCAACGCGCACTTCGTTGATGTGGCGGCCGCTGCCGGGCTGACTGCACCGACCATATATGGTGGTCTGGAAACC
>Ga0181518_10001138_pt1 | contig 27851 bp, 25 predicted proteins | sample PEATcosm2014_Bin_28_FD_119751 | JGI IMG/M metagenome (GOLD analysis project Ga0181518, IMG submission 119751) | Peatland microbial communities from MTU Mesocosm Facility, Houghton, MI, USA - PEATcosm2014_Bin01_60_metaG | ecosystem: Environmental > Terrestrial > Soil > Wetlands > Peat | place...
GCACATCCTGTGCTGCTGTGGTAATATCCATAAGCCCTTCCTTGGGTTAGACGGTTGAAAAATGGAACAACCATTCCAACCCCAAGGCGGGGCTTTTTCACCTACAAACTTGGCTCAGACCCCGTACATCCGGGGCTTCGAAGTGCTCGATTTCGCGGGCGTTTTTACGGTGCGTTAGAATTGCATGATCACGTCGAGCGCGGCGGTAAGTTCGCTGTACTCGCCTGCGCCGCCGTGGCTATTGGCATCGAAGACTCGGCGGTCCGAATCGTCGACGCGAATCTCCGGGCGAATCTGTAGGAACTGAAAGACGTTGTCGTTCGGAAGGGGATGGACCTGCACGCCAAGAGTGCCCTCATAATAATTGGCCTGGGTTCCGGTCGTGGCCCCGCCCTGATCGCGGTACCACTCGCCGCGGAAATTCACCGTGAACATCGAGTTGATCTTGTAACCGGCGTAGGCCACCACGGCGTACCACTGGGCGGACTTACCGACCGTCGTGGCCGCGCCGTGAGGGTCGTCGCTGTAAAGGAAATCGCCCGTCAACGTCAACTGATCGGAAACGGTCCAGGTGGGAATCGCCTCGATGGTTGTGCGGTAATCGCTATTGTCGTGCAGGTCCTCCGGGCCCGCCTCGACGTTCACCACCATCGCCAGAACGTTGGCGATGACGTTCCCCTTGGCTTCACCTAGGAAGTCGAACCCGTCGTTGTTTTCCCGCAGGCTCTGGCCCCAGCCGTTGGTGATCCCAGCCTCAATCGTCCAGTCATTGCCGTTGAGCAGCTTGGAGAACGTGTACGTGCCCATGACTCCCGTGTTGGTGAAGGGGATGCCGTCGACGAACTCATAGCTGTGGGTGAAGAACGGGTTCCCAGTTGGATTTATGACTTCCTGTCCGAGGAGAGCAACGAATTTCCCCGCGGTGATGGTCAATCCGGAACCCAGCGGCACGAGGACCGAAAGGTTGGCCTGTAGAATGTCGTATTGGTTTTGGGGATCGTCGGGCGGGCGATTATCCAAGAGCCCGTGGGAGTGAATGTAGGAATCGTCTGTTCCGTAGCCGTTTTCAAAGGTGAAGCCCCAGTCCCATTTCTTAGTGGAATCAATGCTCTTGGACAATGTCAGGTCTAGCTGGTCGAGGAGAACGCGATTGCTGTAAGCGCCAGGAAAGGAAATGAGCGTCGGGGCATCGCCGTTCGGACCGGCGCCTAGGCGCGGATTGTTCGTGTCGTAGAAATATCCGCCTTCGACGAAGCCGGTGACGCTGAATTTATTTGCCTCCAGCCATTGGCCGACCGGAGTCGGATCGAGCAGGTACATGATTGGCGTGAGGGTCGTCTCGGAGGGCGCCGACGTCGTTGCCGGAGCGGTTGTCGTCGTGGGGGCAGTCGTGTCGTCCAACAGGATTGGACTGACCATCTGCGAGCTGCCGAGATTCTGAACTTCGTCCGATGCCAGCGCAGCCGAACCACAGGCCAGCACGGCCATCGCGGCCGCGCCCGCCAAACCTTTCCAATTCATAATGAGTGTCTCCTTCCTACGAGAGAGTAAAAGCGCGGCCATGCCCCTGGCGTATACACGGGCTCATCAATGGCGAAATGGCAAATCCAGTGCCATCCGCGATGAGCCCGCCGTTTTTTCCGTAGGAGGCGATTTCGCGGGCAAATCCGGTTGTTTGGTTGCCGCTCAGAAGGTTCAACAGTTGCCTAAGCTGTGAGCAAGCTTGGTTGAATGGCTGTTTCACTGCCGCGAATGACGGCTGAAGCCCAGCCCGGGTGCATGACATATTCTGCGAGCCACCTTCTTCCCCTCCCCTGGACTTCGACGAGCTCAGTCGAGTCGTACTCCGGTGGAGGGTCAGGGTGGGGGCTTCATGGGCCAATCGACGTTCGACCCCCACCCCAACCCTCCCCCTGAGTACATGGGGAGGGGGAAATTCTCCGCACCAAGTGTCACGCACCCAATGACGGCTGAAGCCCAGCCCCGTCAGGCTGTATGATCCATAGTAATCCGCGAAAATGTCATATATCCTAATGGCCGCACGGTGCATCCGGCGGAAAGCGACCGAGGAGCGAGCGTGGAAACTCACCGCGTCGGTATCATCCTGAACGGCGTCACGGGCCGCATGGGCACCAACCAGCACCTGGAACGCTCCATCATGGCCATCCGCAATCAGGGCGGAGTGAAGGCCGATGACGGCACGGTCATCATGCCCGACCCGATCCTCGTTGGCCGAAACGCCGACAAGCTCAGGCAACTTTCCGACCGGCACGGCGGGATCGCCTATTCGACGGATTTCAACGCGGTCCTCGGCGAGGCGAACTACCCGGTTTACTTCGACGCGCAAACCACGCCGTTGCGCTTCGAAGCGGTGAGCAAAGCCCTGGCGGCGGGGAAGCACGTGTATTGCGAGAAGCCCGTCGCCGCCACCTCCGCCGAAGCAATGGAGCTGGTGAGGAAGGCCGACAAGGCGGGGGTGAAGAACGGCGTGGTTCAGGACAAGCTGTGGCTTCCGGGAATTCGCAAGCTCAAACATCTGATCGATAGCGGGTTCTTCGGCAGGATATTGTCCGTGCGCGGAGAGTTCGGATACTGGGTCTTCACCGGCGAGGATCAGCCGGCCCAACGCCCAAGCTGGAATTACCGCGCCGAAGACGGGGGTGGAATCATCGTGGACATGCTGTGCCACTGGCGGTATCTGGTGGACAACCTTTTCGGCAACGTCGTGAGCGTTTCGTGCCTGGGCGCGACCCATATCGGATACCGCGTCGATGAGGAGGGGCGGCGATACAAATGCACCGCCGACGACAGCGTCTATGCAACCATGCTGACCGATCGCGACATTGTCTGCCATTTCAATTCCTCCTGGTGCGTCCGCGTGCGCCGGGACGATCTCCTGACTTTGCAGGTGGACGGCACCGACGGCTCGGCGGTCGCGGGGCTGCGCGATTGCCGCGTCCAGCACGCCTCGGTGACTCCCAAAGCCGTATGGAATCCCGACATCGACAGCCCGATTGATTTCTTCGCCGGCTGGCCGAGCGCGCCGGCCGATCAGCAATATGACAACGCCTTCAAGGCTCAATGGGAGTTGTTCCTGCGTCACGTTGTTCTGGGCGAGGAATTCAAATGGACGCTCCGTGAAGCGGCCAAGGGCGTGCAACTGGCGGAGTTGGGAATCGAATCGTGGAAACAGCGACGATGGATCGACGTGCCGGTGTTGACTTAGTGTGTCTAACAAAATGAACCACAGAGGACCTAGTGCGGGCCTTGCCTGCAACCCAAAGGGAAGTCGTGCGCTGGCGCCCAAGATAGGGGCCATGACACAATTGGCGACGTTGCAAGACAGAGGATTTTTATCGGTTATGGTTTTCGTGCCGATCGGCAGCTTTGACTCGAATGTCAATGGACGTCGGCGCTGTTTAGACCGCCGGCTTGCCTGTCAAAGTTCGCAGCGGCCGTCTGCAAGTGTGAAGAAAATCCAGTCGCCGCCTCCGGCGGCAGTTGTTGAGGAGTTTCGAGCTCGCGCTCGACCTCAACCGTCCTTCGCAACCCGCCTTGTCCGACCTCCTTTGGAAGTTGCCGAAGCCCGCGTTGCGTGCATCCGTCAGGGAGGTCGGACAACGGGGCGTGACGGACGGTTGAGGTCGGCCTGTGGCCGAAACTCCGCTGCGATGGCCGCGGTACGCGGCGACTCCTCGCTTTCTTTTTTGCAAACGGCCGTTAGGAACGTGAGCGGGCAAGCCAGCGGCTGGCGCATCGGCGACGCCTTGTCATATTCGAGTCAGCGCCGCCGGACGGCACGAAACCCGCAACGGATCATTCTCTTCTTCATCCGCTCGCCGTCGCCGTCTCACTCACGCACTCCCCCAAAATTTGCGCAGCGAGCCGACCTTGACGGATTGCGGCAGCGATGTGATCTCTGTGTCAGTCTTTTTGTCAGAGGCCTCTTAGGAAACAAATCACGCGAAACGCCATGAGCACCGCCCCGCTATCACGCCTGTGCATTCACACGATGAGCACCAAACCGCTGGGGCTGGCGGCGGCGGTGGCGGCGTATCGCGCCGCCGGGGCGGCGGGGATTACCGTTTGGCGCGAGGCGCTTCAGCCGCAGGGCGTGAAGGAATCCGCCAAGCTCCTGGCCGCGTCGGGACTGAAGGTCGTGAGCCTGTGCCGGGGTGGATTCTTTCCGGGAAAAGGCGAATCGGAACGGCAAGCGGCGCTGGACGACAATCGGCGAACAATCGACGAGGCGGCGACAATCGGCGCGCCGCTGGTGGTATTGGTCTGCGGAGCGGTGCCGGGAATCCCGTTGGGCGAGGCGCGAAAGCAGATCGCCGATGGGATCGCGGCGGTGGCTGCCCACGCGGCCGGGGCCGGCGTGAAGCTGGGGATCGAGCCGCTGCATCCGATGTACGCCGGCGACCGCAGTGCGATCAACACGCTGGCACAGGCCAATGACATCGTGGAGATGCTCCGCTCGCCGCACGTCGGGGTCACGATCGACGTGTATCACGTCTGGTGGGACGACCGGCTTGAGAACGAAATTGCCCGATGCGGCCGGCTGGGGGCGATCTTTTCCTTTCACGTCTGCGATTGGCGCGTCCCGACGCGGGACTTGCTGCTCGACCGCGGCCTGATGGGCGAGGGTTGTATTCCCCTGCGGCAGATTCGAGCCTGGGTTGAACGAGCCGGATTCACCGGTATGATCGAAGTGGAAATCTTTTCCAGCGAATTGTGGGCGATGAATCAAATTGAACTGCTGAAGCGGATCAAATCAGGCTACCTGGAGCACGTTTGAAAATCGACGCAAAACTGACCCCCGCGGATTTGGCTGGGCCGGCGGCCCGAGCGCTGGATTTGGCTGGGGAAAAGGCTCGCCTGTTGGACCGCCAATGGGACCCCTCGCACGGCACCCCGGTCTTCACCGCCGCGGGGAAATATACCTCGCGCGGCTGGACCGAATGGACGCAGGGGTTTCAGTATGGGCTGGCGATCCTGGCGTTCGACGGAACCGACCAGCGCGATCTGCTGGAGCTGGGACGCACAAAAACTCTCCGATTCATGGCCCCCCACGTTTCGCACACCGGAGTTCACGATCACGGGTTTAACAATCTGTCCACCTACGGCAACCTTCGCCGGCTGATGCGCGAAGGGCGAATCGCGGCAAACGACTGGGAGCTGTCGTTCTACGAGTTGGCGATCAAAACCAGCGGCGCGGTCCAGGCGGCGAGATGGGCGGGGTCCAACGACGACGGATACGTCTATTCCTTCAACGGCCCGCACTCGCTGTTCATCGACACGATGCGAAGCCTGCGGATTCTGGGGCTGTCGCACCAGTTGGGGCACGTATTGATGGGGGAAAACGACGCGAAGATTTCGCTGCTGGGGCGGGTGGCGGCGCACGGGCGCAAGACCGCCGCTTACAACGTTTATTATGGAACGGGCCGGGACGCTTACGACACGCCGGCGCTTCGCGGGCGCACCGCGCACGAGGCGATCTTCAACCGCAACGACGGACGATTCCGCTGCCCGAATTCCCAGCAGGGATATTCGCCGTTCAGCACCTGGACGCGCGGATTGGCGTGGGCGATTTTGGGATTCGCCGAAGAACTGGAGTTTTTCCGCGCCCTGGGCTCCACCGAGGCGACGCCGGAATTGGTGAAAACCTTCGAGCAAGCCGCGACGGCCACCGCGGATTTTTACATCGACCGCGCCAGCGCCGCCGACGGAATTCCGTACTGGGACACCGGCGCGCCGAACCTGCATCGGCTGGGTGATTGGCAAGGGCGGGATGCCGATCCGTTCAACGAACATGAGCCTGTCGATTCCAGCGCCGCCGCCATTGCGGCGCAGGGATTGCTCCGCCTGGGCAAATATCTCGGCAAGGATGGGGCGCGCTATCTTTCCGCCGGCCTGGCGGTCGCCAGAACGCTTTTGGGCGAGGGTTATCTGGCGAAGTCGGCCGAACACCAGGGGCTTGTGCTGCATTCGGTGTACCATCGACCCAACGGTTGGGATTACATCCCTCCCGGCCGCAAAATCCCCTGCGGGGAATCGAGCCTGTGGGGCGATTATCACGCCGCGGAATTGGCGGTGTATCTGCAGCGTCTGGCCGACGGCAAAAAACCTTATCTGACTTACTTTGATTCGGGGACTTGACGAGATGGCAAACGAAAAAAAAGTCGCGCTGGTCACGGGCGCTAGCCGGGGAATCGGACTGGGAATCGCCACCGCGCTGGCACAGAGCGGATTTGACGTTGCGATCGACGATCTGCATGAGCCTGCGGCCGTCGCCGAGGCGATCGCCGCCGTGCAATCCGCGGGCGCCAGGGTGATGTACGTGCGCGCCGACGTGTCCGACCCGGCCGCTCGGGCCGCGATGCTTCAGCAGATCGAGCAGGGCTTCGGACGGCTCGACGTGCTGGTGAACAATGCCGGCGTCGCGCCCCGCGTCCGCGCGGATTTACTCGACGCTACCGAAGAAAGCTTCGATCGGTTGATTTCCATCAACCTCAAAGGCCCCTATTTTCTCACCCAGGCGGTTGCCCGATGGATGGTCCGCCAGCGGCAACAGGGCGGCCAGGGCTGGCGCGGGTGCATCATCAACCTCTCATCCGTCAGCGCCACGGTCGCATCCGTCAATCGGGGGGATTATTGCATCTCCAAAGCCGGCATTGCGATGGCCAGCCAACTGTGGGCCGCCAGGCTGGCCGAGTTCGGCATCGACGTGTACGAGATCCGGCCGGGGATCATCTCAACCGACATGACTGCGGGCGTGACGGAAAAGTACGACCGGTTGATTGCCGAGGGATTGACGATTGAAAAGCGCTGGGGGACGCCGCAGGACGTCGGCCGCGCCGCCGCCGTGCTGGCCAGGGGCGAGCTTTCGTATGCGACGGGACAGGTGCTGCACATCGACGGCGGCATGACCATCTGGCGGCTCTAAACGCAGGCAAATATCCTGATATTGCTCATATCCGACCGAATTCGCTTGACATTCGAGCATTTGCGGCTATTCAATATGTCGCAGATTTGGTAGGCGAAGCCGCTTTTAAGGAATTAATATTAAGATATGGTTTGGATGGTTCGGTGTCTGTCGTGGCTGGTGCCGCATCGACACATCTCGGAGAACATCTCAACGACGGGAGAAGAAAAAATGCGATTGCGACACATCGCGGCGGCGGTGACGGTAATGCTCCTCTGCGGCTCCGCGGCATTGGCGCAGCCGTCGATTTACTATTACCCCTCCTTCGCCTTCTATGGCCCGTTCACCTTCAGCGGAAACTCCGGATTGGTCGTCGCGGGCACCATTCCAATGATCAACGGGACCAACCAGAATGGCTCGGTCTTCGTCACCGCGCCGCAGGACGTGACGCAAAGCTTCACGGCGCAATACACGTTTTTCCTGCAGAACCCCACGGGTGCAACCCCCAACGGCGGGGATGGTCTGGCGTTTGTCATCCAGGGCGATGGACCGGCCGCGCTGGGCGGGGGCGGCACACAACTCGGTTACGGGGACGGCGTAGCTCTGGCAGGGCATGCCATTCAGAAAAGCCTGGCGGTCGCGCTGACCACCGGCACGACGAATCAGTTTGAACTTTTCGCCAACACAAACAATTCCAATCTCGACGTTCCGTCCGCGGCGTTCGCCACCCAGACCGGCAGCGAGGGCGACATCACCAACGTTCCCAATATCGTCACCGTGACCTACGATGCGCCCGGTCTGCCCGACCCCACGGGCACGCTTTCGGTGTTGTTCAACGGGAACTCCATCGGCTTGAACAACGTGCCGCTGCCCGCTTCGCTGCAATCGCTGGTCGGCGGACCGACCGGATATTTCGGATTCACCTCTTCCAGCGACGCAACCAACGGCTCGGCGATCAACATTGAGAATTTTGTAGCCGGCCCGCCGGTTCCGGAGCCATCCACGCTTGGGGTCCTGGCCATCGGCGGCATCGCCCTGCTCAAGCGTCGCCCGCGGCGGAAATGAATCGAATCGAATATCAATTTCCCGCTTGAATTGTCGCAACGCGGCCGATACGGTCGTGAAATGTTCAAGCGTAAAAGACCGACAGATCGCGCCAGGGTCTTTGGTTTATGCGCGGCTGTTGTCGAAGCCCTCGAGCGGAGGATCCAATTGTCGGCCGCTCTCATGAGCGATGCCTTCAATTACCCGTTGGGTGATTTCGATAATGCCGGACTTTCGCTGAACGGCGGCGCGGCTATTTCCAACCTGTCGTTCTCCAACCAACTTGAGCTCGCCGATGGTGGAGCCGGCGAGTCGCGGAGCGCGTTTACGACGCAAGAGTTCGGCGTCTCCGCCTTCTCAACCAACTTCAACGTGCAGTTCAGCGGGCCTTCGACTTCCGGGTTGGCATTCGTTCTTCAGGGCAGCGGCGCCGGCGCCGTGGGCACCGGGAATGCGGGATCGGACGGCATCGCCAAAAGCGCGGCAATCGAATTCCTCGCCACGGCTTCGGGAACCATGACCGAGTTGAACGTCAACGGCGTCGCGACCACTGGCGCATTCATCAGCCCGTCCAGCATCGATCTCAGCAACGGGCGCGCGCTTCAGATAAGCATTGAATACGACGGCAGCACGCTGCAGGTCACCGAGACCGATGGTCAAACCACTCTCACCCCGGTCACGAGCACGCAGATTTACACGAACGTGAACATCCCCTCGGCGACGGGCGGAGCGGCCTACGTCGGATTCACCGGCAGCGATGGATCGACCGGCGTAACGCAGACGATCCAAAACTGGGAATTCGCCGACGTTATGCCGTCGAATACGGATATCGGCTCGCCCTCGGCGGCGGGCAGTTCAAGTTATTCCGTCGGCGGGCAATACACCGTACACGGCGCCGGGACCGGGGCGGGCTCGACTTCAGATCAATTCCATTTGGTATCCGAATCAATCACGGGCGATACGACGATCATCGCGCAGCTGGCGGCGCCGTCCGCCGGCTCCGCCGCCGACGGCCTGATGCTGCGCGAGGGCACATCCGCCGGCGCGGCTTTTGCCGAGGTTGACCTGACCGCCAGCGGCGTTCAATTCATCTCGCGATCCAGCGCAGGGGCGGCAGATAGCGTCAGTTCCACGATTGCCGCGTCGGGAACGCAATGGCTCAAGCTCGTCCGGAACGGACCAACCGTCAGCGGATATATTTCGAGCAGCGCCAGCGGGGCCTGGACGCTCGTGGGAACCGCGGCGGTGAACGGCTCAACCAATTCCCTGATGGGCCTGGCCGTCTCCAGCGGCAGTTCCGGCACGCTGGCAACCGCCAGCTTCTCCAGCGTCTCGGTGACGGCGAACCCTTCCATCGGCCTGGATACAGGCGTAGCCGCCCCAGAGACCCAGCCCATCTGGGTCGACATCGTCAAGCAATCCGGCGGCTTTTATAACATTTCCAACAATGACCTGGCCCCGGCCAACGCCAACGGATGGCCCACGACCGATTTCCGGATTCCCAGCTTGATCTCGCCGACGGCCGATGATGCGGGGGTTTACAGCCTCATCATGAAGGTGAGCCAGAACCCGACCGTGACCTTCAGCGGCGCGACGCTGTCCAATGCCAGCTACAGCTCCGGCACGTACACCGCCAGCGTGACCATCCCCGGCAGCGGAAGCGTTTCGATGACGATCAGCAACACCGGCAGCGGGATCACCAGCCTTCAGATCATCCGTCCGGGCTACAGCACGACCAATCCGCCGGTGTTCACCAACAGTTACATCAGCTTCCTGCAATCGCTGCACCCGACCGTGCTCCGGTTCATGGATTGGGCGCAGACCAATAGCAATCCCGTGATGACCTGGGCCGGGCGATCCATGCCCAGCAACGCCACGCAGACCGAATTCGCCACGCTCTACAACTACAACGGCACGGTGGACGGCAACGGTTATCTCACGGGCGTGTGCTGGGAATACGCGATCATGCTCGCCAACGCCGTTCACGCCGATATGTGGATCAACATTCCGGCGCAGGCGAACGACAATTACGTCGATCAACTGGCGAGCCTGATCAAGAACGGCGACACGATCAACGGCGTTTCGTATCCGGCGCTGAGTCCCGACCTGAACGTTTACGTCGAATACTCCAACGAAACGTGGAACGCGGGGTTTGAAGTCTATCAATATGCGACGGATGCGGCGGTTGCGGAGGTCGTGGCGGACGCTAAGACCGGAACGCCATCGAACCTCAACTACGACAATCTCTCGCTGGCGCAGAATCCCGACGGCAGCTACGTGAATGGTCCAACTTGGCAGCAGCGATGGTGCGCGCGCCGGCTAATGCAGATCAGCAACGACTTCGCCAGCGTTCTTGGCCAATCGGCGATCAACACCCGAATTCGGCCGGTCTTGTCCAACATCCCCATTCCGTCAGTCCAGGCCGGGCAGTTGGCGTTTATCAACGCGGTTTTCGGCGCTCCGTCGCAATTTTTCTACGCTGTCGCCGCCGCCACCTACGCCAACATGAACGGGCCGTACAATGGGACCAACACGCTCAACGGGGGAAACAGCAATCCCAACCTCAGCGCCACCCAGGTGCTTCAGGACCTTTCCGCAAACGCATACGCCCTGGCGTACGAGTTATACGATCCGCTCTACGCGGTCGCCCAGCAGTATGGGCTCCAAATGGACGGCTACGAATCCGGACCCGATCTCTCCGGATTTCAGGATACCGCCACCTCCAAGATTCAGGCGGAAACCGATCCGCGATTCACGACTTTCCTGGAACAATATTACCAAGCTTGGTTCGCGCACGGCGGCGGGACGATCATCTATTACAACGGCGCCGCCAAGCCGTGGGGAGATCAATACGGCGACTTCCAGATTTCCGATTCGCAGTCCGATTTATTCAATGCCAAGGAGATCGGTTTCCGCGACGCCGCCAGCGCCGAGCGCGACTCGCTGGCGCCGGCGGCGCTGAGCAGTCTGTCCGCTACCGACATCTCCTCTACGCAAGTAAATCTGTCCTGGGGATCGGCGTCGGTGGGCGCGACGGAATACCGGGTGGAAGCATCCACCAACAGTTCGTTTTCCGCGAATCTGATCACCCAGATCGCCCCGGCGAATTCCACGAGCTGGTCGTTCACGGGGCTGTCGCCGGGAATCACCTATTATTTCCAGGTGATCGCAACTTCACCTGCCGGGGACGCCGCCGCTTCCAGCACCGCAAGCGCGACGACATCGGGAACGGCGGCGGTTCCCGCTGCCCCGTTCGATGTCGCCGCTTCCGCTGCTTCCAGTAGTCAGATCAACGTCTCGTGGGCCGACAATTCGCTCATTGAAAATGGATTCACGATCACCGTCGCGACCGACCCGGGTTTCACGCAGGTCGTGCAGACCCTGACCGCTTCAGCGGATGCAACCACCCTGCCGATCTACGATCTCAACGGGGTGACGGATTACTACGTCGAGGTTGCGGCGTTCAACACGGCTGGGACTTCGGCAGCGGCGCGGGCGCAACCAACCATCACCCCATTGCCCATTCCCCTGGCGCGATACGGTTTTAACGAATCCAGCGGAAGCACCGTGCTGGACTCTGGCTCCGGCGCGGCCGCGAACGGGACGATCGTCGGCGGCGTCACCCGCATCGCCGGGCCGTACAATGGCAGCGCCCTGGCCTTCAACGGTTCGAGCGGCTACGTGAATCTCGGCACGCCGGCCAAGCTCAATCTGGAAGGCCAAATCACCATCGGAGCGTGGATCAAGCCCACCGCCGTCAGCTCACAAGGGGATATCATCAGCCAGGATTGGGACGGCCTCGATACGCCGTTCTTCCTCGATTTGTCCAGTCCTACCACCGTTAACTTCGGCACCAACCGCTACAACGGCAGCGGCGCGCCCAACGTTCAAGCCACGGGCACCGCCAGCGCAGCTTTGACAAACGGCCAATGGCACTACATCGCCGGCGTGTACGACGGCCAGGATTTCAAGGTGTACATCGACGGCGTCCTCGCGGGCGAAACCGCCGATCCTTATGGAGTCACCTACGGAACCGAGCCGACCAATATCGGCCGCGACAGCAACGACGGCGGCGGAAGCTATAACTATTTCGACGGCGACATCGCGGACCTGGAAATCTTCAGCAACGGGCTGTCCAGCGCCGACATCGCCAAGATCAGCCAGCCCTGGTCGGACACCTGGACGGGACAAGCCTCCACCGCCTGGAGCAACACCGGCAATTGGAGTGCGGCGGCAACACCGGGCGGGTTCACCAACGTGGTCATCAACAGCGGCACCGTGAACGCCGGTTCGGCGATCAGCATCGCCGCGCTGGTGCTGAACGGCGGTTCGCTGCAATTGGCGGCCGGCAGCGGAGGTTCGTCGCTCACGTCGCTGACTCTCGCCGCCAATACGTCCGTGAATCTCAACAACAATCATCTATTCATCAACTATGCCGGTGGGACCGATCCGATCTCCACGATTTCCGGCTATCTGACCGCTGGATACAACCACGGAGCGTGGAACGGACCTGGAATCATGTCCTCGACCGCGGCATCGAATCCCCGTTATGCCCTCGGTTATGGCGATGGAAAGGACGGCATCGTGTCCGGTTTAGCCTCGGGTCAGATCGAGGTGAAGTACACGCTCCTGGGCGATGCCAACCTGGACGGCGTCGTCAACGCCGCGGATTTCACCATCCTGTCGGAAAACTTCAACCAGACCGTCACCGGCTGGGACCAGGGCGATTTCAATTACGACGGCCTGGTGAACGCCGCCGACTTCACCGACCTGGCGGCGAACTTCAACCAGACGGCCAGCGGAGCATCGGTGGCGGCGCCGGCCGCGACGACTTCGCTTGCCGCCGAGGTTACGACGCTCTCGCCGGTCCTTCAGGACAAGCAGCCGCATTCACATTCGCGCCGGCGGTAGATCGGTAAACGGAGCAACGCGATGAAATATCGGAAACTGGGCAAACAGGATTGGAAGGTATCGGAAATCGGCTTTGGCGCTTGGGCCATCGGCGGAAACTGGGGACAGCAGAGTGATTCCGACAGCCTCAAGGCGATGCACAAAGCCCTGGAGCTGGGGGTGAATTTTATCGACACGGCGGCCGGATACGGCGACGGGCGAAGCGAACGCCTGATCGGCAAGCTGCTGCGCGAAATGCCGGGCGACAAAATTTACGTCGCCACCAAGACGCCTCCGGACGCCGGACGATGGCCGCCGTTCCCCCATGACAACTGGCAGGATCGGTATTCGGAGAAATACCTCCGCCAAAACGTCGAGACGCGGCTGAAGAACCTGGGCGTGGATTGCCTGGACGTTCTCCAGCTGCACACCTGGACTCGGGCCTGGAACAACGATCCCAAACCATTCGAGATTCTGCGGAAATTACAGAAGGAAGGAAAGCTGCGATTGGTCGGAATATCCACTCCGGAACACGATCAAAACGCCGTCATCGATCTCATGCGCGGCGGTTGGGTGGACGTCGTGCAGGTCATCTACAATGTCTTTGAGCAGGACCCGGCCGCCCAGCTACTGCCGGTCGCCAGGGAAAAGGGAGTCGGCATCATTGTGCGCGTGGCATTTGATGAAGGTTCGCTGACCGGGAGATTCACCAAGGAAACCGTCTTTGAACCGGATGATTTTCGGCGGAAATATTTTGCCGGCGATCGATTGGCGCGCGCGGTGGACAGGGCGGAGAAGGTCAAGGCGGAAATTGCCGGGAGCGGATACACGATGCCCCAGGCGGCGTTGAAGTTCGCGCTGGCCGATGACGCGGTGAGCACGGTAATCGCCGGCATCCGCAACGAAGCGCAAGCGCAGATGAATTGCACCGTGAGCGAATTGCCGGACATGGCGATGGAATTGCAGAAGAAGCTGTGGGCCCACCACTGGCAGCGGGCGTTTTGGTATAGCGGGAAGTAACGCGGCTGGCGTTGGCAAGGCGGCGGTTGACCGCATATAACGCAGGGCAATGGACGGGATCGAGATCATTTTTCTGGGCACGGGCACGTCGGCGGGGATTCCGATGATCGGGTGCCATTGCCCGGTCTGTTCCAGCACCGATCCGCATGACAAGCGCGGGCGTCCGTCGGCCGTGGTTTCTTATGGCAATGCCCGCATCCTCATCGATGCGACGCCGGAATTGCGCCTGCAATGCGTCGCCAACGGAATCGACATGATCGACGCAGTGGTGTTCACCCACGCCCACGCCGACCACATCATGGGGCTGGATGATGTCCGGCGATTCAACGCATTGAAAAAAGGCCCGCTGGACGTCTGGGCGGACGACGCCACGTACACCGTGCTGACGCGAAGTTTCGGCTATGCGTTCAAAGAGCCGGAGCCGGAGATGAAAGTGTTTCGGCCGCACCTGATTCGGCGGACGATCGACGGGCCGTTTGAAATCGCGGGAAAGACGTGGACGCCGATCCCGCTTTTTCATGGCGACATGCCGGTGCTGGGTTTTCGCATCGACAATCTGGCGTATTGCACGGACGTGAATCGGATTCCGGAGTCGTCGTTCGAGTTGCTGAGGGATTTGGACGTGCTGGTGCTGGATGCTTTGCAGTACAAGCGGCACGCGACGCATTTCTCCGTCGAGGAGGCGATCGCCGCCGCGGGACGAATCGGCGCGCGGCAGACTTTCTTCACCCATATTGCGCATGCCCTGCGGCACGAAGCCACCAACGCGGCGCTGCCGGGGAATGTGCGGCTGGCGTATGATGGATTGGCGGCGCAGAGCATACGGCGAGCAAGCTCGCCGGCTACACGGGGGAAATGAAGCGGTGCGAAATAATGCGCGGTTTTGACACCGTCCTGCCTGCGCGTAAACTGCGATTTGGAAAGGTGGGAGATTTCGTGGCAATCCACCTTTGAAGTTTTCAAGCAAATTCGTCCGATAACCAATGAAAGGGCCGAGGTCTGCGCTTCGGACATCAACCATGAGCTGTTGCATAGAATACATTCACGGCCGACAGATTCTGGATTCGCGGGGAAATCCGACCATTGAAGTGGACGTGGTCCTGGAGGATGGAACGCTGGGGCGGGCGGCGATCCCCAGCGGCGCCAGCACGGGCGAGAACGAAGCCGTCGAGCTGCGCGACGACAACAAAAAGGTTTATCTTGGCAAGGGGGTGCTGAAAGCGGTCGAAAACGTCAACGCGAAGATCGCGCCGGAGTTGATCGGATTGGACCCGCGCGACCAGGAGGCGATCGACCGGCTGATGATCGACCTGGACGGCACGGCGAACAAATCCAAGCTTGGCGCCAACGCGATGCTGGGCGTGTCGCTGGCCGTCGCCAAGGCCGGCGCCGAGTTCAGCCAGCTTCCGCTCTATCGCTATCTGGGCGGGCCGGGCGCCAAGACGCTGCCCTGCCCGATGATGAACATCCTCAACGGCGGCAAGCATGCGGACAACAACGTGGATTTTCAGGAGTTCATGATTCAGCCGTGGGGATTCGACACTTTTTCCGATGCGATGCGGGCGGGGGTTGAAATCTATCACGCGCTGAAGAAGGTGTTGCAGAAGAACAAGCTTTCGACGGCGGTCGGGGACGAAGGCGGTTTTGCGCCCAATCTGAAGGACAACGAGGATGCGCTGAAGGTGATCGGCGATGCGGTTTCGGCGGCGGGGTATGAACTGGGCAAGCAGGTCTTCATTGCCATCGATCCGGCCGCCAGTGAACTGTGGGACGCTCAGAAGAAGGGATACAAACTCTTCAAGAGTAATCCGGACAAGATTTTGTCCAATGACGAGATGATTGACTATTGGGCAAAATGGATCGAAAAATATCCGATCCGGTCTTTGGAAGATGGTTTAGCGGAGAATGATTGGGAGGGATGGAAGAAGTTGACCGACCGGCTGGGGAAGAAGATTCAGCTTGTCGGAGATGACATCTTCGTTACCAACACGAAATTCCTGGAAAAAGGCATTAAAACCGGCACGGCAAATTCAATCCTGGTGAAAGTGAACCAGATCGGCACGCTGAGCGAGACGTTCGAGGCGGTGAACATGGCGATCCGGGCCGGCTATACGGCGGTGATAAGCCATCGCAGCGGTGAGACGGAAGATTCGACGATCGCGGACATCGCGGTGGCGACGAATTGCGGGCAGATCAAGACCGGCGCGCCGGCGCGATCGGATCGCGTGGCGAAATACAATCAGTTGTTCCGCATCGAGGAGCAGTTGGGCAAGCAGGCGCTGTACGGCGGCAAGCTGTGGCGTAAATAGCCCGGGAATGCCGATCCGCTCTTCGGCGGGCCAAGGATGGCTTTATGGTTTTGCGGTTGGGCCGTGGGGGTAGTGCGCAGCGCGCGGCGCTGCCGTGGGAATCCGTCGATTCTCAAGAAGGCAATGCGCCGACCAACTGGGAAGAGGAATCCGGGGGGCAATGGCATCTGGAAGCGCCGCCGGGGGATTGGCAGATGGAATCTTTGCCCGAGCAGCCCGGGGGCCGGGGCGATGAAATCGAGGATGATAACCTGACAGCCCCGTTGTATTTGCCGGAGCCGGAGGTGGAGGATGAGGAAGCGTATCCACCGCGCGCCTCTGCCGAGACCGGGGGCTGGACGATCGCGATCCTTTGCATGGGCCTGGGCATCATCGCCGCGTGCCTGGTGATTCCGCAGGCCGACGCCAATCGCCGGCTGGTGTACGAACGAGAAAAGCTGCGGTTGGATTTGGCGCAGGTGCAGAAACAGATCGCGGTCAACAAGGAATTTTTGTCGGAAATGGAAAGCGATCCGCAGCTCACGGAGCGCCTGGCCCAGCGGGAAATGCGCGCGGTGCAGCAGGGCGAGGCGATCGTGGATACGAAGGCGGACGCGGGTTCGGGGCAGTCCGCCTCGGCCGATGCCGAGCGGATGTCGCCGTTCAATATCATCAACGTTCCACCGCCGGCGGCGTTGGCGCCGTACCAGCCGGTGGGCGGGTATTTCGCCAAGCTTTGCCGAAGTCCGCAATCGCACGTGTATCTGCTGGGCGCCGGGATGATTCTGGTTGCGGGGGGATTGGTGCTGGGCGGAGCGCAGGGGCCGCGCGAGCCGTCTTTTCAACATGGGCGGACTACCGGCGAAAGGACTGACACAGAGAGCACAGAGGACACAGAGGTCACAGAGGAAAACTGAATTCATGGTCTTCATCTCTGTGTACTCTGTGACCTCGGTGTTCTCTGTGGTGCATTTTTGTTACGCGATCATCAGATTGATTTAGCGAGATTGAGCGCTTCTTCCTTGGTGGAGATGCGTCCTTCGAGTTGAGCGTCGTAAACCGCATCGAGAATCTGGCGGAATTTGGGGCCGGCGGGGAAGCCGGCGGCGATCAGGTCGTCGCCGTCAATCAGCGGGGGCGGCGCGACCTCGTGCTTGCTCAATTCGGTCAGTTCCGGCTGCAAATCGGCGATGCGATGGGGATGAAGGCTGATTTTCGCGATCGCATCCATCAGCAATCGGGATTGAGGCGACGTCGAGCGGGCAAGGAAACGCTTTTTCTTTGCCAAAGTCGGCGGCTCGGGTTGCAGCAGCGGCTCTAGGCCGGCCAATGTCTCCGCCATCTCGTCGCTTTCATCGTTGCTGATTCGCAGGGCCTGGCGCATCGCGCGGACCGAGCGGGAAATTTCGGGTCTGGTCAACGGGGATGATCCATCGCCGGCCTGAAGCCGAGCACACAGGGTCGCCGCCGCCAATGCGAGGCCGAAGCTGATCGGGCGTTGGGCGTTCAGGTTCAGGAAAATCGACCGATTGAAGTCCAGTGTCTGCGGCACGTTGGGCAGGAAACGGAAGATTTCGCGGCCCAGGCCGAGATTCCATAGCAGAGTCCAGGCGAGGTTGCGCGTTGGCGGGGTGAGCATGAGGCGTAGTTCGTCGCCGATGCGTTCGGGGCTGATTCCTTTCACGCGGTTGGCCAGGGAAGCGATGGCGGCGGTGGTGGCGGGTTCGATTTCAAACCCGAACCGGGCGGCAAACCGGACGGCGCGAAGCAGGCGAAGGTGATCTTCAGCAAATCGATCGGCGGGCAGCCCGATGGCGCGGATCAGGCGGGCCGCCAAGTCTTCCCGGCCACCGACGTAATCTATCACGCGGTCTTCCAGGGGATCGAGGAACAGGCCGTTAATGGTGAAATCGCGCCGCCGGGCGTCTTCCTCGGCGGAGGTGAATCGAACGCTGCTGGGCCGGCGGCCGTCTTCGTATGCCCCGTCCGCTCGAAACGTGGCCACCTCCACCACGCTCTTGCCATTGCGGACGAGGATCACCCCGAAAGCGGCTCCGACGGCCTGGGTGGAGGCGAACAGCTCGCGCACGCGGCCGGGGGCGGCGTCGGTGGCGATATCCCAATCCTTCGCTTCCAGACCGAGCAGCGAATCCCGCACGCATCCGCCGGCGAAATAGGCGACATGCCCGGCTTCGCGGAGGCGCTTGAGCACGGCAACGGCGTCGTCGCGCATGCAGGGGGGCTTGCGGTTGGGGTCGTCGGGATTCATGGCGGAGAGGATTCTATCGGAAACGGGAGCGGTTTTTGATAGCATATAGCCCCACGGCAGCGCCGTGGGCGTTTGGGCGCCGGGAGTTTTAGGCCATGAAGCGCTATTTCGGATTTGTTTTGGCGATATTTCTTGGGGCGACAGGATGCAGCAACTCCCCGTCGCCTTCAAGTTCAACCACGGATCAGACGGCGACGGATTCCACCGCGCCGGTGACCGCCCCGCCGACGGATGATTCTTCCATACCCGTGCCGCAGGGCGCGTTGTACACTTTGCACTGCGCCACTTTCACGGGCCCATCGCACATCCTCGATGCCAAGCGAACCAAGGAGCTGTTGATCCGCAGCACCGGGTCGAAGGATTGGTACGTCGTCCACAGCGCGGAGGAGAGCGATCTTTATTTCGGGTATTACAAGACGTTTGACGACCGGTCGCAGCTTGCGGAATACACGCGGGCGCAAACGGACCGGGCCAGGGTGTCATCGCTGGTGAGCCAGGACGGCGACGCGATGTTCTCAGAGGTGGTGTTCACGTCGATCAACATGCCGGACCCGCCGGCGCCCAAGGAATGGGACCTGGCGAGCAATCCGGGATATTGGACGCTGCAGATCGCGGTGTACAAGGGGAGTCCCGAGCGGAAACAAGCGGCGGTGGATGCGGTGCGGGGATTTCGCGAGCACGGGATCGAGGCCTATTTCCGACACGGGCCGGCGACCAGCGAGGTTTACATCGGTTCCTGGCCGCGCCAAGCCGTTCGTGAACAGGAATCCTCCGTGGCGCAAAGCGACGATCCCAACCAGCCGCTGCTGGTGGTGCCCGGCCCATTGCCGCAAGGCGTCGATTCCGACAAGGTTTATGATTCCCAGGGCCGGAAGATGAAGGTGGTTATGCCCAACCTTCAGATCGTGGATGAATCGTTGAAGCGGGCGACGGAGCAGTATCCGTATTACTACGTCAACGGCGAGGTTGCCGGGAGAAGGATGCGAATGAAAGATCATTCCACGCAAACGATTCCCTGGCCGTCGTATTTGGTGCAGGTTCCGCACGACAACGACGATCAGGATCAACCGACGAAGAGCGATTCGGATCAGGCTGGAGCACCGCATCAGGGTGATACGGGCGATTCGACGCCGACGGTGCCGGGTTTGGGAGGATTGAGGTAGGGGCCCGAGCGTCGTGAAAATTCTCATTGCCAGCACGAATCGCGGAAAGGTGAGGGAGTTTCGCCAGATTCTGGCGGATGGAGGGGTCGCTGAGTTTACAGATCTGACGGAACACGCCGAATTACCCGCGGTGGAGGAAACCGGATCGACCTTCCTGGCCAACGCCTGTCTGAAAGCGGGGCAATATGCGAAGTTGCTCGAAATGTGGAGCCTGGCGGATGACAGCGGGCTGGCGGTGGATGCGTTGGAGGGCAAGCCGGGCGTTTTCAGCGCCCGATGGGCGGCGATGCACAAGGCTGGGGAGGGCGATGCGGACAACAACGCCCTGTTGCTGCGGCAGCTTGCCGGGCTGCCGGCCGAACGGCGAACCGCCCGGTTCGTGTGTGCGGTGGCCCTGGCAGACCCGCGGGGCAGGGTTGTGCTGACGGCCAGCGATAGCGTCGAAGGGCGGATTTTGGCTGAGCCGCGGGGACATGGGGGATTTGGATATGACCCGCTTTTCCTGGTGGAAGCGCTGGGAAAGACGACCGGCGAGCTGCCGGCCGAGGAAAAGCACCGGATCAGCCATCGCGGCAAAGCCTTGCGGCGGCTGGCGGCGCTGATGGAACGGACGGGTTTGCCCCTTTCGGATGGATTCAATTCAATCTAAAATTGCACAACAATGAGCCGGATTCTTATAGCGGTGAGCAGTCCATGGGCGGCGGAGAAGGTGGTTGTGCCGCTGGCGGACCTGGCTCATCGGCTGGAGGCGGAGGTGCTGGTGGTTCACGTCTCGCGTCCGAGCGGCGGGCAGATGCGCGAGCAGGAGCAGGCCGACGGTGAGGCGGCCATCAGCTTTCTGCGCACCAAGCTCCAGGAGCGGGACGTGGCGGTTCAAACGCTGTTAATGTTCAGCGACGACATCGCCCGGGCGATTTTGAACACCGCGGCGGAGCGGGAAGTCACCTTGATCGTGCTTGGATTGACCGGGAAGAACATTTTTGCACGCCTTCTGGCGGGGAACGTGCCGGTGGAATTGATTAAGAATACAAAAATTCCCGTCATTCTGCTGCCGCCGGATTGGAACGGCGCTCTGTAGCGGCGCCCCTGGGGGATTTTTCGGAAAATCCTGTCGCCAATTTTCAAGAATGTCTTTGCGTCAGTGAGAATCACGATATAATTCGCGCCTCGCGCGGAGATGAAAGCCGCACAACTTGCAAACGGAGTCTTAATAAATGGTCAATGGCGATGATTTCATGCCCAAGGAATGCTTCTTCACGAAGGGAGTTGGGCGACACGCGCAAAAACTCATGAGTTTCGAGTTGGCGCTGCGGGATGCGGGGATCGAAAAACAAAACCTGGTGCGGGTTTCGTCGATTTACCCCACGACGTGCAAGATCGTCCCCATGAAAGAGGGACAGGCCAAGCTCATGCCCGGACAGATCACGTTCGTCGTCCTGGCGGAGGCCGCCACGGACGAACCCAACCGGCTGATTTGCGCCGGGATCGGTCTGGCGATTCCGCGAAACCACGCACATGGGTATATCGCCGAGCATCATGGCTACGGAATGACCGAGAAGAAGACGGAAGACCTGTGCGAAGACCTGGCGGCGACGATGCTGGCGACCACGCTGGGAATTCCATTCGACGCCGACAAGAACTGGGACGAGCGTGAACAGCAATTCAAGATGAGCGGCGACATCGTGAAAACCCGCGCGGTCGTTCAAACCGCCGAGGGCGACAAAAGCGGATTGTGGACCAGCGTGATTTCGGTCGTTGCTTTCATCCTCGACAAGAACCAGGTGGAAAAGCCGGCGCCCGAACCGGCGCCCGAACCGGCGCCCGCGCCGGTGAGTGCGGAGAAACCTGGGCCGGAGAAGACCGGGCCGGAAAAGACGATATCGGATCGGATGGGAGGAACTTGAGGGAAATCCGAAACCCGAAATCCGAATGACGAATCAAATCCGAAATCCGAATGACCGAATAAAGACCGTTTCGTCATTCGGATTTCGGATTTGATTCGTCATTCGGATTTCGGGTTTCGGGTTTCATCACTTCGGCTGCTGCTGGCTGAGACAGTGAATCGCCCATGGTCGCGGCACCAGCTTTCGTTGGTCTTGACGTGATGGAATGAAATGTTCCGAAGCGGGCAGCCGTGCTCCGTCAATTGCTCTTTGACCAATGTTTCATAGTTTCCATTGGGCACGTTGACGTGCACTTTTTCGCGCGGCGAGATTTGGCGGAAGATTCGCGCCAGGTTTTCCGGAATCGTGTCATATTTGTCCGGAAACGAAACCCCCTCCGGCCGCGGCCAACTGAACCAGGTCCCAGCATGGGTTTCCCATTCAGCGGGAAACGTGTAACCCAAGGATGTCGGCGTTTGTTTCAGCGTTTTCAATTTCGACATTCGTTCAAGACGCATTTCTTCGCCGCTCATTTTTTTGAGGATACTCGATCCACAAACCTCTTCGTCAAATCTGCATACGCATCGATCCGCCGGTCGCGCAGGAAAGGCCAATGCGTGCGGCTGAATTCCACGTTTTCCAGATCGCAATCGACGATCAAAACCTCTTCCTTGTCGCTGGCGGCCTTGGCGATGATCTGGCCGTTGGGAGCGGCGACGAACGACTGGCCCCAGAATTCAATTCCCTCGTCATTCACCGGTTTTCCGCCGGGACCGAGGATCTTCTCGATCCCGATTCGATTGGCAGCACAGACGTAACACCCGTTGGCGACGGCATGGCTGCGCTGAATGAGCTCCCAGCTCTCATGTTGGGCGTTGCCGTATTCGGCCTTTTCGCGTGGATGCCAGCCGATCGCGGTCGGATAAAACAGAATCTGCGCTCCTTGCAGCGCCGCCAGCCGCGCCGCTTCGGGAAACCACTGGTCCCAGCAGATCAGGACGCCGATCCTGGCATATTTCGTCTGCCAGGCGCGGAACCCGGTGTCGCCGGGAGTGAAATAAAACTTCTCGTAATACAGCGGATCGTCGGGGACGTGCATCTTGCGATAGATGCCGAGGATCGAGCCATCGGCGTCGATGACGGCGGCGGTGTTGTGGTACACGCCCGCCGCACGCTTCTCGAACAGCGACGCGATGATGACGATGCGATGTTTCCTGGCCAGTTTCGCAAGCGCATCGGTGCTCGGACCCGGGATAGTCTCGGCCAGCTTGAAGAACCGGTGATCCTCAACCTGGCAGAAGTATTGCGAACGAAACAGCTCCTGAGTGCAGACGATCCTGGCTCCCGAGCGGGCGGCACGTCGCACCAGGGCAAGCTGGTTGCTGAGATTGACCGCCGGATCGGCCGAGCAGGCCATTTGCATAACGCCGATGCGAAGCGGGGAGCGACTATTTTCCTTTTCCCTTCCGTTTCGTTTCATTTTGCGGCGGCATTCTCGCCGATGTCCGGTCCCAAGTATAGACCAAAACGCGATGGGTTGGCGGGGGCGGGTGCGTGACACATTCTGCAAGCCATCTTCTTCCCCTCCCCATGTACTCAGGGGGAGGGTCAGGGTGGGGGTTGCGTGGGCCAATCGACATTCGACCCCCACCCCAACCCTCCCCCTGAGTACATGGGGAGGGGGAAATTCTTCGCAGCAAGTGTCACGCACCCCGGGCAAGATGCCCGTGCCACGATATGTTGCTCGGCAGGCTCCGGGGAAATATCATGCGGGGACTGGCGAAGTTTGAACGACGGACACGGCAGGAGAAGGACATGATCGGAGCATTGGCGAAACGAGCGGCGTTTCTAGGAATCGTTTGGTTGGCAAGCCTTCAGACTGGCGTTGCGTCGGCGCGGCCGGTGGAACAAAAGGATTTCGGCCAAACGCTCGAGGGCTGGAACGTCAAACAGTACATTCTCACCAATAAAAATGGCGCATCGGTCCGGTTGATCAATTATGGCGCCATCGTCACCAATCTTTTCGTGCCGGATAAAAACGGGAAGATGGGGGACGTCGTGCTGGGTTTCGACGATGTCACGCAATACCAGGAGAGCGGCCCGTTCATCGGCTGCATCGCCGGGCGTTATGCCAACCGAATCGCCAACGGCACGTTCACCATCGACGGCGTCGGGTATGCCGTGACGCTTAACCAGGGGATGAATTGCCTGCACGGCGGATTCAAGGGCCTGGCGAAGAGGATGTGGGATGCCGACAGCGGCGTCATGCCCGATGGGCCGACGGTTCGATTCACGATTCTGGATCAGGATGGGCAGGAGGGTTTTCCGGGCAACGTGAAAGTGACGGTGTTGTACACGCTGACGAACGACAATTGGCTCAAAGTGCAGTATTACGCGACGACGGACAAGCCGACGCCGATCAACCTGACGCATCACAGCTATTTCAACCTGAGCGGGGAGGGCAAGGGGGACGTGCTGGGATACGTGGCGAAGATTTGGGCGGACCATTACTTGCCGGTGAATGGGGCGTTGATCCCGACGGGGGAACTCGCCACGGTGGCGGGGACTCCGTTCAATTTCACCAGGGCCAAGCCGATTGGGCGGGACATCGGCTCGCTTCCCGCGCCGTTCACGGGATACGATCACACGATGGTGCTGAACAATCCGAAGGCCGATTTGGTGAAGGCCGCGGCGGTGTACGATCCGGATTCCGGGCGGATGCTGGAATGCTGGACGACCGAGCCGGCGGTGCATTTTTTCACCGGCAACAATCTGAAGGGACTGGTTGGAAAGGACGGGGCGGTCTATGCGGCGCACGCGGCGTTTTGTCTGGAAACGCAGCATTTTCCTGATTCCCCGAACCATCCGGATTTTCCAAACACGATCCTTCGACCGGGCGAGATTTACCGGCAGGTGACGGAATTCCGTTTTTCCGTGCCGGCCAACCCGCTGGTGGCGGAACCGTAAGGGTGGGGTGCGTGACATCTTCTGCAATCGTCCTCTTTCCCTCCCCTGGTACTCCGGGGGAGGGTCAGGGTGGGGGTTGAATAGGCCAGATGGCCCCCACCCCAGCCCTCCCCCGGAGTACCAGGGGAGGGGGAAGAAGTTGCAGAACGTGTCAGGCGCCCATAAATAAGGGAGCGACGATCATGTCAGCGATATTGAAATTGTGCGCGGCTATCCTCATCGTTTTGGTTGTGTCGGCCCGGGCGATCGCGCAGTTGCCGGCGCCCGCTTCCCAGCCTTCGCCGGCCGATTTGCAAATCGGGGCGGGGAAGGTCGTGGGGCTGGATTATTTCTTCAATCATCAGGTGAAGAACGGCGCCCAATTCCATTACATCTGGGATGACGCCAAGTCCTCGGGATACTCAAAGTTCGGACAGGTTTGGGAACAATACGGCGCGAGCCTGGCGAGGATGCCCAAGGCCCCGACCCGGCAGGACCTCGACCAGTTCTCCATTTACATCATCGTCAACCCCAGCACCGTGAAAAGCGCCGCCGACCACAAGCCGAACTACATTCAGCCGGACGATGCCGACGCCATCGCCGGTTGGGTGAACGACGGCGGGGTTCTGGCGCTTTTCGCCAACGACAAGAACAACTGCGAATTCGAGCATCTGAATGTGCTCGCCCAGCATTTTGGGATCAAGTTCAACGGAGATCTGCGTAATACGATTCCAACGCACGCGGAGATGGCGCGCGGGACGTTCAGCGAGTTTCCCGATCATCCGCTGTTCAAGGACGTGGGGATGATCTACATGAAGGAGATTTGCACGCTGACCGTGAGCGATCCGGCGCAGACGCTGCTGACGGCGCCCAAACAGGACGGGGCGGAGGGCACGGACATCATCATGGCCACCTCGCATTACGGAAAGGGATTCGTGTTTGCGGTGGGCGACCCGTGGTTTTACAACGAATACATCGACGTGAAGACGCCGGCGTTGCCGATCGAGAATCGAAAGGCGAGCGAGAATCTGGTTCGCTGGCTTTTAACCATGGCGTCGGCCCCGGTTAAGGTCACGATCCCGCCGACAAAATAGGCCGCCCCTTTCAACCCGCGCCGCGAATAAAGTGCCAAGGTCGGATAACCGATAAATCAGCGGGTTTATCATGATACGCGCGCTCGACGGCGACAAAATGGCGATATTCAAGTCCGCGATCCACGTCGCGGCGGCCATCGTCATCATGTGGTATTTCTATCGCGTCGCCAACGGACAGTTCTCCCTTTTGTGACCGCAAGCCCCCATCCCTTCAGGCCCGGCAATACTGAAAAGGCTCAGACCCATGCCAAATATCGCATACCCCTGAGATGGACCGCTATTGACTCCACGCCATCAGGCCGACAATTGTCAGCGTTACCATGGCGAAGGCGACGCGCGCCGCCAGGGGACGTTTTCCGGCCAGAACGTAGGCGAGCCGGGCCAGCGGTGTGCCAAAGAGGTAGATGAGTATCATGGAGACCGCAAGCGATTGCAGCGGTCCGCCGCCGGAACCGGAATGATCGTGACGAAGGAAGGTCCAGGTCATACTTGAAAGAAGCGCGACCGTGAAGACGCGACCATCGTCGACGACGGAGTAGCGTTTGGGAGTTCTGGAATCGGTGGTCATAACGGCACTTCCTCCGATAAAAGCGATTTCGGCACATTGGACGCCGTGATTCAAGAAAAATGAAAGCGGGTCCAATGCGAAAGGGTTTGCGGCATTACCGGAACTTCCGCCACACCGGTAGAATCCCCGCAGGGCTGGAAGGCTTGAGGAGAGAACGATGGTCTTCAGCAAATGGATCTTGTTGACGGGATTGGGCTGCCTTGGCGTTATGGCCTTTGTCCCGATGTCCCGAGGGCAAACCCACCCGGCCGACCCGGCCGCCGACGTCAAGGTGGCGTTACCCGTCATTCCCGACCACAAATTCAATGTGCTGGACTTCGGCGGCGTGGGTGACGGCAAGACGATCAATACCGAGGCGTTCGCCAAAGCGGTCGCGGCGATCCGTAACGCCGGCGGCGGACGTCTGGAGATTCCGCCGGGAACTTTTCTGACTCTTTCACTTCAGTTGACAAGCCATATAGACCTGCACCTCGACGCCGGCGCGGTCATCAAGACGCCGGAAACTCTGACGGGTTGGGGGTTGCCCGATCCGGACAGCGCCACCCAGGACGACGTGGACGAATTCGGGCGCTGGGGCGTCATTTTCGGCCGCGAGCTGACGGATGTGGCCATCACCGGCAGCGGCACGATCGACGGGTCGGGCGCCTTGTTTTGGATCTGGTCGGACAAGGCCGCCCGGCGATACCCCCCGGGCCGGTTGATTTACCCGCGGCCCACGCTCGTCGAGCTGCGGGGGTGCAAGCGGGTGCACGTCGACGGCGTCACGCTCAGCAATTCGCCCATGTCTCACCTGGTAGTCAGCTCGCGAGGCGAGGACATATTGATCGAAAACGTGCGCGTCTTCGCACCGAGCGATGCGCCCAACACCGACGCCATCGACCCCGGCGGACAGCGAATCATTATCCGCAACTGTGAATTCGACACCGGCGACGACCACGTGGCGATCCAGGGCGGTTCACGCGATGTCGTGATAGAAGACCTTACCTGCCTGCACGGCCATGGAATCTCGATCGGAAGCGGGACGCTCGGCGGCGTCAGCCATGTTTTCGTCCGCCGATGCACCTTCGACGGCGCCGACAACGGTCTGCGGATCAAATCGTACCGCGGCCGCGGCGGCGAAGTCCACGACATCCACTACTCCGACATCACCATGAAGAACGTGGCGCGGCCGTTCGACATCAACATGCTCTACAACGGCAACGCCAACGCCCCGACCGATGTCGGTCCCCGCGCGTCACAGGGGCAGAGCAGGAACATTCCCTTTTTCCACGACATCGACGTCACGAACCTCACCGTCACGCGGTCGCCGATCGCCGGCAGAATCCTCGGCCTTCCCGAGCAAATGGCGCGGGACATCACTTTCACCAACGTGAAGATTCAGGCCGATCGCGGGTTCATGGTTCAGGATGCCACGGACGTCAAATTCATCAACGTGAAGCTGGACGTCGCGGTCGGACAGCCGATCACGACCGACAACGCGAAAGTGGACCGGGAATGATCCGGAAGGCCATTGGGCGAGGGGTGCGTGACTTAAACTCGATTATTCACCGCAAAGACGCGCAGCGCGAGCTATGCCCGCACCCAAAAGAGTTTTACCGCGAAGGCGCACAGCGCGAGCTCTGCCCGCAACCCAAAGAATTTTACCGCGAAGCGGCTGTGTCTAATTTCAAGTGGTTTGGAGTTGACATTTTGGACTCCATGTAAGGCCGTCGCGGGCCATGGCGTTGAGAATGGTCAACAATTTTCGCATGCAGGCGGTAA
>Ga0181518_10001141_pt1 | contig 27805 bp, 22 predicted proteins | sample PEATcosm2014_Bin_28_FD_119751 | JGI IMG/M metagenome (GOLD analysis project Ga0181518, IMG submission 119751) | Peatland microbial communities from MTU Mesocosm Facility, Houghton, MI, USA - PEATcosm2014_Bin01_60_metaG | ecosystem: Environmental > Terrestrial > Soil > Wetlands > Peat | place...
ACCGAGACGATGAAGTTGATCCCCGGCCGGCGCGAGCGAAGCAGATCGATCAGGGATCGCGTGGCGTTGATCTCACCGAGGCTGACGGCATGGACCATGATCCCGGGTTTGGACAGATCGCGCCCTGGGACCTGACCCATTCGCTGGGCGAATGCTCGGAGCACCTTTCGCCGGGCTGTGGGGTGCGCCAGCCAGAACGGCGAGGAAAGGCCCACGCCCAGGCCGTATGCAATGTCGTAGTGATTGATCATCTCAGCCCTGTGGCGACGTCTGATATAGCTGATGCTCGCCGATATATCGACAGACGGCGGGGGGGCAGAGGTAATCGATCGGCAATCCCGCGCTCACCCGGCGTCGGATTTCGGTGCCGCTGATGTCGATCTGCGGGACTTGGACAACGTTTTTCCGCAGGGCTTGAAACGCGGGGGGGAGGGTTGACCAGGCGAAATCCGTTCCCGGCCGGGCCATGATGATGAAGCGGACTTCCCCCAGGAGGGCCTCGGCTTGGTGCCAACTGGGCAGCGTGTTGAGCATGTCGGCCCCGATGAGCCAATCCACATCGCTCCAGCCGTCCTGCCTGAGTTGGCGAACCGTGTGGAGGGTGTAGCTTGGCCCGGATCGGCGGACTTCGCGGTCGTCCAGTTCGAAGCCGCCGACGCCGGCGATGGCTAGGCGGCACATTTCCAGGCGATGCCGCGGCGAGGCCAATCCGGCTTCGTCGGGCTTGTGTGCCGGCAGACCCGTTGGAAACACGACCACGGTTTTAGCCCCGACCGCCTCGGCGGCGGCGCGGGCGCAAACCAAGTGCCCGTGGTGAATTGGATTGAACGTACCGCCAAAACAGATTTTTTCCCGCATCGAATCGGACCTTTGTGGATGATTCTGGCAGATGAAGATAACTCCCCTGCCAAAAAGTGACCAATGGAAGAATGGGCGGCGCGAGTCGGTATAGGTGTCCACCTGAGCCTGATTGGTCGTCGGCCCAGGGGGCAGGACTATGTTAGTGCCTTGTGCTTAATTACTTAGGAATCGAACATAACGCCGGTAGGCAGCGTAGGGATTTTTGCTGCGGAATCGACTGAATAATTTTATACTGATGTGAACGCGGTTTGCTCTCAGGGAAGTAGGCGGGTTGGACAACGGGCAGAACAGGAGGCCATGATGGCCACGATGGTGAAAGGTAGAAAGCAAGAGCGTCGTAGCGTCTCGATTCCGCGCCAGATGCGGGAGCGGGTGCTGCGCCTGCTGGAAGAGAACTACAGCTTCATGGACAGCCCCACGTTCCGCCATAAACGGGTTGAAGATGAGCTGTTCACGGAAGATGCCCAGCGAGAGTTGCCGCTGACCAGTTGGTATCAGCCGACGCGCGATGACCTGGGCGGTTCGGCCGGCGCCTCGCCGCCGCAATTAATGAAAGCGCCTGAAGAGCGGATGATGTTCCTGCGCTTCAACTACTGCAAGAAACGGCTGGTGGCATTACAAAAGCAAATCCGCGCCCAGGATCTCACGCTGAGCCTGGCACGGGAGTTCCTGGACTGGCATCGGAAATTCGAACACTTCCGGGAATACCTGGTTCGCACGAACCTGGCGCTGGTGCTGGCGATGGCCAAGCGCACCCGGCTTGGAGACGTGGACTTCGCCGAAGTGGTCAGCGAGGGGAACATGGCCCTGCTTCGAGCGGTGGACAAGTTCTCCGCCGACCGCGGATTCAAGTTCAGCACCTACGCCTGCCGCGCGATCCTCAAGGCCTTCAGCCGCACGGCGATGAAGGCCTCCAAGCATCGCACGCGCTTCCCCGTTGAGTTTGAGCCGGAAATGGAACAGAGCGACTGGGCCGACCGCCGGCGCGACCAGATCGAAGACGATTGCATCGACGAACTGAAGGCGATCGTGGACCGCAACCTGGCGGACTTGTCCAGCGTCGAACAGACCGTGATTCGCCGCCGGTTCAACTGGCAGCAGGCCGAGGAGTCGCCGATGACTCTGGAAGAGGTCGGCAAGATCATCGGAGTCACCAAGGAACGCGTGCGCCAGATTCAGAACAAGGCGCTGGCCAAGATTCGTTCGGTGATGGAGGACGGCGTCCTGCGGGTCAATCCCCGCTCGGAGGACGAGTCCAAGGCGATCGCCGAGGCGCGATCGGCGACATCCGTCGCCCCCGAATCCGCGGACCCGGCGGTTGCGACAGAAAATTGATTGCCATTTAAGCCGCCGTGCAAGAACAACTCCGCATTTTCCCCCTCTCCCTGTACGCAGGGGGAGGGCTGGGGTGGGGGTCGTCTGCGCCTTTGTTCTTGCACGCCTCCTAAGCCGCGTGCGGCAGGTATCGGAGCAGGGATGTCGGCAACTGCTTGATGCCGCGCCGCACCGCTTTGCGGACCGCGTAGCGCATCGAAAGCTCCACGCGGCGGTGGACTTTGGGGTCGGGTTCGACGCGGTGCCGACGCATCTCGTTCAGCGCCCACGTCCAGACGTGAAATTCCTCTTCACATCGCCGCCGGTATTTCTGAAAACCGATCACGTGATGCCCCACCTCGTGCAGGAAAATCGCCAGGCTGATCGGCGTCCGTGGCCGGGGGGATTCGATCCAGTTGACGGCCCGTCCGTCGTGATAGTAAACGCGCCATGCCTTGCCGCTCATGCTGGAACGCCATCGCCGGATGCGAACGTCGTATCTCCGCTTCATCTCCTCAACGATGCTGGTGAAGTCTGCCATGGCGGATGCTATCGACATAAATCCTTCCACGGATTGACTCGCCGGTGCCGACCTGCCGCACGAAGCCAAAGCCTTTCCCCCTTCCCCCCGCGGCACGAGTGATGCTGCGGAAATTATCGGCGGCATGCGCGGTAGGCTTTGCCTCCGCTACAATGGCCGCACATGCTCGCCGCCGAAAAGGTATTGATCAGCCCTCCATCCCCGCTGGTGTTCGGGACCCTGCTGTTGATATTAGGCGCGAGCGTGGCGGTTTTCGTGGCGTTGGTGAGACGCGAGACCAAGCGCCGCCGCGCCGTGGCGCTGGCGCAGTGGGCGCGGTCGCGCGGCCTGCGCGTGGCCGCCGACCCAAGCAACCTGCCGGCCCTTGCGCCGCTGAAACAGTTTAATGCGAAAATCCATGCCGCGATCGGCGGCAAAAATCTCACGCTGGCGCGCATCGAGACCGCGGATGCCGGCCCGACCACGGCCGCGGCGTCCCCGCGGAACTGGAACGTGTTGGTGCGCAAGCTCGACGCCGCCTGGCCGACCACCGCCTTGCGGCCCACGGCCCACACGGTCAGCGTCGTGGATTTGTTTTCCCTCTCCAGCTATCCGTCGCTGATGCCGACCCAGCGGTTCATGATTTTCGGCTCGGAGGCCCGCGCGGCCACGGCGTTGGCCGAATCAACCGTCCCGGCACTTCTGCCGGCCGACGTCGCCCTGGTGCTGTATGGAGACCATCTCATCCTCGATTTTTCCGGCCGGCCGTTTGACGAGATTGAATTCGATCGGCTGATTGATCTGTCGGAGCAATTGGCGCCCCGATTGGTTTTGGCGGGTTAGCAGGGGACTCCCCAAAGTGGACATGGTTGTAAACATCGCGACTTCAGGACGGCCCGACCTATTAACGCGGATAATTCAGAGGAACCACGGATTTCACGGATAACACGGATAAATCAGGACAGTTCCGAAACCCCGATGCGCGCAGTCAGCGCGCCGTGGGAAAGCATGGAATCGATCATAAGTAATTTCCAGCATTGAATATCCGTGATATCCGTGAAATCCGTGGTGAATAATCTGGGTTAAATCGCACGTTGAATTCGCTCCTGCACTTTCTGCCGCCGTACTCCCCGGATGACAACCGGATCGAGCGTAAACTGTGGCGTGAAGTGCACGCGAACGTAACGAGCAATCCCAGCCCGCCGGCGATCTCCGCCACGCCGCGGATGGCCACGAGCGCATGCGGCTGAGTCCGGAGAATGTCGGGCCCGACCCTCGCGAAAAACAATCAATCCTGCATCGCCTTGGAAAATCCCAGATGCAAGTGTTCGATTAGCCCGGGTTGGTTTTCATCACCCCAGAATGGTGTCTTGTTGAGGTCAACCATGTAGAACTCGCCAGCTTCGCTTTCAACAACGTCGATAGCACCGTAATCGAGGTGGAAGCGATTCAGGAAAGCGCCCGCCGCTGCCAACAAGCGAGGCGGCAGATTGGCAGTGACGTTTGGGTCACCGTATATCCGCTCCCCCTGGCGCCAGAGGAAATAGTTATGACGCCGAATCCGGCCTTCCATTCGCTTTACAAGCGTATCGGTGTAGGCCTCCGAAATGACGACGGCATTCACTGCGGCGTAGACGCGGAAAAATCGGCCGGACGGATTTTTCACGTATCGTTCAACAACTAACGTGGGATCATTCCAAATATCAGCAGCCAGGTCGGCACGGCGGCTGACAAAGTAATCCTTCGGGCTTTTCATGCGCCACGAGTCCACGGCCAGATTGAATTGAGCCTTTTGTGCCGGGGAGAGCAACTGCTCTCTCCTTCCGCCGGAATTCAGATCGGTTTTGACAATGAGCAACTCCTCATCCGGGCCACTGAGCGGGGCTGCCACGGATGGCAGGCCGAAGTCGCGACACAGGGATTGAATCGTTCGTTTCCGAATGTCCGGAGGCAGACAGTTCAAAACACCGACGTGGCGCTGTCGCAGCACGTCAATGAATTTCGATGCCTCGGGAATGAAAGGCGACATGACGCTAAGGTTGAGATGGATGAGCAGGAATTTGGTTTTGCGGGGAAGCCGCCCTGCGACTTCCTGGGCCGTCTCATGGAAGTTTGCGCAAATGCGGCGCGCCTTTGGCCAGATTGAAGGAATGAGAAACCGATCCCAATTGGACCAGTCGTAAACGCAAATGGATGGAGATCCCCACATGGTTTTTGCCTAGAGCGTGTTAGGCACTTTATCATGCCCCGCGACGGCACGGAATCGGCCCAGATGCTAGGAGCAATGGCGAGAGCGGGGTCTGAACGACCCTTCGAGCCATTGCGACGACGCAGATGGGCCGATTCCGTGCCGCGGGCCCCGGCGTTTAATCGCCGGGACCCCCGAAGGGTGGGCCGGAAAAGGCCCGCCTGCTTCGTTGTCGGGCCTCAACGTATCTACTTCAGATACTTTTCGGCCCTCCGCCTCGCATTCGGGCCTTTTCCGGCCCATCGCGGGGCATGATAAAGTGCATAACACGCTCTAAATGGCATTCAAGTGTGGGATCAAAAATGCGCTCAGCAATCCCACGCGTCCGCAGATTTCGATGGAATCGAGTGATCGGTTGTAGATGACGTTCAGTTGCTCACCCGATGCAAATTCGATGAGATGGGGACGTTCCCTGTCAGCTGAGTCGGGGCCGAGTTCGCCCAGAGCGGCCACAATCGCGGCCGCTCCCGTGCCGCATGAGGCGGTTTCACCGACGCCGCGTTCAAATATCCGAGCGCGAAAGTGAAATGGGCCGATTTTGCGCACCAGATCAAAGTTCATCGGATCGCATCCCTTTGAGCAGGCGATAGCCTCTCTGACACCGTCCTCAGGCCACTCTTCCGTCACAAGCCGGATTCGATGAGGCGTGCCGACGTTGACGAGTAGGTCGCCGTTTATCCATTTGGTCTCGATTCGGATAGTGTGAACCGGCATGATCACCGAACCATGATCAATGTCTAATTTGCGGCTGAGATAAATTCCGTGAGGGGTTTCAATGGAGATTTTGTCGATCGGGGCCGACTCCTTGGAGATGAAATGGGCCGCGCATCGGATTGCGTTGCCGCATACGCCTTCCTCGGTTCCGTCAGGATTCCAAAACATCGCGCGAGAAAGTTGCGATGATCGAAAGAGTACGGCCGTCATCTCCTGGCCGAAATTACATCGTCGCGCCAGCCTACGGCCGGCAACCCTCAATTGATCGAAATGGGCTTCGCGATCGGAATCTCCCCCATCGAGCCAGAGAATTCTATTCCCGGCAGCATCGTAAACGTGGCACACGTGCACCGTGTCTGTCTCGGACATATAACCTGCATCCGTAAGGTACCAATAACCCGAATCGTCGAACTCGATTGTCGGACTTTTTATCATATTCGACGCGGGAGTTGCGGCCAATCCATCTTCTTGTCGTCACGGGGTGGCGTCAGAACGTGCGGTAGAATGGTTTCGCATTCATCTGACGATCTGTATTATTCTCGGCCGGCAGCCGGCCGATAGTGTTTTGGGTTTTCATAAGCTCTCCAGCAGTGAAAATAGTTGTCACAATCGCGACCTCAGGGCGGCCCGACCTATTAGAGCGCACGTTGACTTCGCTGGGCCAATGCCAATTGCCGGCGGATTACAAGGAAACCGTTGTCGTCGAGAACGGAACGCGCGCGGGCGCCGAAAAGATAGTTCAATCGGCTCGGGCCCAACTCAACGCGCGATACCTGCACGTCGCCCCGGGCAATAAAAGCGCGGCGCTGAATGCGGCACTGGAGACCGTCGGGGATTGCCTGGTGTTTTTTACCGATGACGACGTGCAATTGGCTCCCTTGACGCTGCACGCCTACGCCGAGGCCGCGCAGAGGTGTGGCGCCCGGCATTTCTTCGGCGGGCCGACGAACGTGGAATATGATGTGCCGCCGCCCGAATGGCTCCGGGAATTTCTGCCCTTCTCGGTAATCGGATGGGAGCGGAGCGGAGACGCGCACGACGCCAACGATCAGCCCGGCAAATCGGCGAAATACCTGGGGTTCAATTGGGCGGCGTTTGCGGGGGACCTTCGCGCCGCCGGTGGATTCAACCCCGACTTTGGTCCCGGCTCGCCCACGGGAAGCACGGGGCAGGAAACGGAAATGCAGCGCCGGCTTTTGAGCATGGGTCTGATCGCCATGTACGTGCCCCAGGCTCGTGTCTGGCATTACGTTCCGAAGGATCGATGCACGCCGGCGTGGGCGCTCGAGCGGATCTACCGCAACGGCATTCAAGATGGTCTGTTCGCCAGGCGAGGAAATTCCAAATCCTGGACCTTGCCGCCGTGGTGGATTACCAGCAGATATCTCAAGGGGATTCTCAAGGCTTGTATTTGGTCTCTGTCCAGCCGGCCCGAACGGCGGTTCAAGGCGAAATATCGGCGCAGGTACGATTCCGGGCTGATGCAGGGATTCCGATCGAGAAATCGGGGTTGTTGATAGCAGTAATTCATAAACAAAATCTTGCTCTTTGGCGAATTACCCAGACACTCCGAATGCAAAACGAGACGGAAACTGCCGTTAGCGACCGGCCGGTGCGAATCATTTCTTTGGCCCGCAACACATCGGCGAAATCCAAGGACGAGCCGCCGGATCGCCGATATTATGAGGCGATGGATGTCACAGCGCCAAGGCCTTCGATCTGGGTGATCGGATCGGAGAATCCGCGCATCCGCGATTTCTTCAATGAAGTCGGGCGCTGGATGGATGTGACGTATCTGGACATCGAGCGGATCGGCCACAAGCCTTCAATCGATCAACTCCTCGATTCATGGCGGTGGCGTCGTCGCGATGGCGGGTTTCCCGAAGCGAGAATCTGCGTTCCCTTGCGCTGGCCGGGGGTCAGCAGGACGCTTTCCCACTGGTTCTGTCGGCGTCGGTTTGCCCAGGCGGAGCGGCCGGACGCGGTGGTATTTACCTGGCCTCATCTGGCGTCGCTTTGTGAATGGCTTCCGGACGTCTTTCGCATTTACTACTGCAAGGACCCCTTCGATCGTTGGCCGGGCGATTCCGCGCGGGTTCGCGCACAGGAAAATTCGCTGCTGCACCATTGCGACGCCGCGTTTGCCGTCTCGCGCCAGATTGTCCAGGACATGGTCCCGCGCGCTCGAGCCAAAGTCTTTTATTGCCCCAATGCGGTGGAGGATTCTTTCGTGAACGCTCCGCCCCAGCCGCGGCCCCGCGATCTGCCGGTCGGCCGGCCGATCATCGGGTGCATCGGGCGCATGAACAATACTTATGATTGGGAATACGTCGCCCACCTCACCGCCGCGCTTCCCGACGCGATATTCTGTTTTGTCGGACCCCTCGCCGGCTGCAATGAGTTCGACCGCCGCCATATCCTTTCGCAGTTCCGATCCACCGCCAACATTCTGTGGCTGGGCGACCGCCCGCATCGCCAGGTGATCGCTTACATCCAGCACTTCGACGTTTGCTTCAATTGTCTGCGAGCCAACGACAACAACGATCGCCGTTCTCCGTTGCGGCTGTTCGACTACCTCGCCGGCGATCGTCCGGTCCTGAGCACGGCGGTTCGCGAAGCCTACGAGCATCTGCCTCACGTCTTCATCGCGCCCTCGCCGCAGGAGGGCGCCGACACCATCCGCAAGCTGCTGGACGGCCGGCTCGGCGTCGATACCGCCGCGCGCCACAAATACATTCAACGAAACACCTGGTCCGTGCGCGCCGAGGAATTTGTCGGCCATTTGCAGGAATGCGGCTTTTCGACCCGACGCGCGTCGGATCCAAACCTTCTTCCCCCGGGCGGGAAACTTCCAGATCAAAGGCAAGATGCAACGGCGGCTTAAGACTTGGACTTCGAAGTGCTCTTGGTGAAGCTGACCGCTTTGTAGCCCGCGTCATTCACGGCTGCCATGAGTTCGGTGATTTTCACCGCGCCGGCGTCGAACAGCACCGAGGCCTGCCGCGTGTTGAAATCCACTTCCACCTCATGAACGCCCGGTTTTGCCGATAGCGCCTTGCTGACGCTCTGCTCGCATTGGTGGCAATGCATGCCGTCGATGCGAATGAGCACGAGTCGATCTTGTGGGGGTTTGTGAGTCATCTCCACCAGCCACGCTACCAAGTTAGCCCGGCGAAATGGATTGCACAAGCAAAAAAGGGGCAGCCGTATTCTGTTTAGCCGCCGCACTTGTGCGGCGTTGGGAATAAGAATGCCTCATTCCCCGGGCACCAGCCGTTTTCCCTGGGTCGGCTTGATCCCCAGGGCCCTGAGGCATCTGCGCCGAAGGAAGGCTCTCTTGCGTTCGATTTCACCGGGGCTGTTGGATTCCAGGCGGATGAAACCACCGGCCTTGGTGCGATGTCCGCCCCCCTCGCCCTGGCCGCGCAGCAGCCGCCGGATCATGTCCGCCGCCGACAGCTTGCCGCTGCTTGTGCGGAGGCTTATCACCAGCCGATTCTCCTCCACCGCGGTCACCAGCGCCCATTGCACCGGCTCGAAACGCAGCAGGAAATCCGCGATCATCGCCGGCTGCTCCGGCGAATCGAACGTATCCAAATGTGACACGATCACGCTGTCGTAATACGTCGCGTTGGACAGGCCACGCCAGTAGCAAACGTAGTAACTCTGCGGCAGGTCGACGTAACGCATCTGGTAGAGTTTTCGCGTGTCGGCCAGAAGGGTCAGTCCGGAAAGGGCGATGTTGTCCAGTTCTCCCGGCTGCCCGGCGGCGCCGGCCAGGTCGGATTCAATCGCGTACAGCAGCGATGCCGCCAGGTCGCTTGAGATCGGCTGCTCCACCTCCATGTAATAGCTGAAGATGATGGAACTGGTGGCGCCGACGTCGGGGCGGATGTCCGAAAACTGGCACTTGGCCCGACGCCGCGTGCGATGGTGATCGATCACCGCCAGCGGAGTGACGCCCTCGGGCAAAGGGCTGCTGGCCATGCCCGGCATCACGTCCGTCAAAATGATCGCGTCGAACCGGCCGAGCGCCGCCTCGTCCCAGGGCGCCAGTTTCAGATTGGTTCGGCGGATGAAGATCTCGTTGATCCCGCCGGACGGCTTGTCCGTTATGGACATGGTGATCGACGCATCGGGCAGTTGTTTTTCCAGGAGAAGACACAGCGCCCAACCGCTCGCCAGCGCATCGGGGTCCGGATGCCGATGCGTGGTGACCAGGATGTTTCGCTTGTCGTGCAGAAGGCGAAGGAGCTTGCGGAAGCTCGGCCGATGCCGCGCATGCCGCTGGGCCGCCTCGGCGGAGCCGGCGACCGTCTCGACGCATGATTCCACGAACGCGGTCATACCCTTGGGTTCCGTTGTCTCCGCCAACGTCTTCGCATCGGTCTTGATGATACGCGACATAAGTGGCGGCTCCTTGCGTCCGATAATAATAGCAGCGAGCGAAAACCGAAATCCGAATTGTGATTCAAGGCAGACGTTCAGCCATTTTGCGACTGGCTTTCCCTCAAAGCGACGGATTTCCCTCGAACCCGGATAATTTTCGATTTTTTTTACGAGTGTCTTGGCCGCGGGCGATTCGGGCAATCGCGCGCTTTTCTGATTGTTTTGACCCCAGCCTTTCATGGGCTTGCGTTAATATCCCTTTCACTCACGCCGCGGATGCAAGCAGATAAAGGAGATACGTCGACCTTGGATTTTACCCGTTTGCGCCAATCGCGGCCTCGCTTGCGTCATCGATAAGTCGCTGAATTACCGTTAGATACCGCAAAATTGATCTTGACATAATAAACTGAACATAGTACGCTCACATTCAGACTGCATAGTATTTCTCGTCACATTTGTACCTGTGAAAAGTTGATGTTCGATGCCTGAAGAAGCCGGAAGGCAAGCTTGAAAGTTCGGCATTGATTTTTGCGTAAAATTGTCCATTGACAACTGGAGGCCGTGGCCCTCGTCGGCGCCCCCGGACCCGGCCCGCTCGCAACTTATTACGAATCGCTGTGGATAAATCCGCGCGAGTCGACGTGGTTCGACTGCGCTGGCAGATCCCTAACTTAACAGGAGGTTCCCGTGAGAAACGGCACTTTTCGAAATCGTTTGATTGGATTTACAACAATTGGATTTGTAGCCTCTCTTGGCATTGGTTCCTTCGCGTCGGGCGACCCCTTGCCCGGTGAACAATTGAAGTTCTATCAGTCACCGCTGAACGGCGGCTTGCCCGGCGTTTATCCGGTGGGGGCCATTCCCCTCGCCAGCGATACGCCTGCCCCTTACCTCGGCCACGATGAACTCAGCACCGCCACCACAACCGACGGCCAGACCTACACCGGTACCATGATGGCGGACGATTTCTTGGATACGAATCCCAATCCAATCGGTCACGTCACCTTCTGGGGCTCGTATATGGGCGGCACCGACCCCGGGACGGCCGCCTTGGGTGTGACGCAATTCAGGATATCCCTCTACACCGACGTCCCGGCCTCCGGCTCCACGGGTAATCAGACCCCAAGCCATCCGGGCACCCTGATCGTGTCGCAGACGGTGAACCTGGGGCTGCTCAGTCCCTCCTCTGGTACTTTCACCGCAACGCCCGTTCCCCCCAACGGACCTGGCGTTAAACAGCCCGGCGACAGCGGCCTGTACGAATACAACGCCGAATTGGACTGGACCGCCAAAACCTTCCCCGATGCTTATGCCTCCAACACGACCACGACGGACCCCGTTGAATGGCTCAGCATCGTCGCCCTGGTGCCCGGACAGACAAGCTCAGGAGCCCCCCTGCAGTGGGGATGGCATGACCGCGATTACGGGATCGCCGACCCCTACGCAGCCGCTGGGTTTGAAACCACGACTTTTCCCTACCATGCCGGGGACGATGCTGTATCCGGCAATTTCTCGTTCACTCCCGGCGTCGGCGTCGGCTCAGGCGGCTATGTGCCGACTTTCTACAATCCGAGCTATGACGGGATCAGCGGTTCGAAGGACCTGGCCTTCGCGCTATATACCGTACCGGAGCCGGCCACCCTCGGCTTGATCGGCGTCATCGCCCCGGCCCTGCTCGTGCGCCGCAGGCGTAGCGCTTGACTGCACCCGCTATCGATGAGCGAAGCCTTTTTTTACGTCCAAAGGCCCGCCTGAAGAATGGTCGAACCATCGACCGTTCAACAGGCGGGCCTTGGAGTTTTTGTGCAACCGCCCCAATCTCCCCTCGTAGTCCGGCCGTTCGGAGAGCTTGTCCGGCGAAAGCACCCGCGTTAGGATGCCGCCGCGATTTACGAAACGAAGCTTGGTCATCCTGACGGCGAATTCCCAATGGACTTGAAGAACCGGGTGGCACTGGTAACGGGCGCATCGCGCGGCTTGGGGGCGGCGATCGCGCGGGCGCTGGCCGAACGTGGCGCGAGCGTCGCGGTGAATTACTTCGCCGACGCCGACAGCGCACACGCCGTCGTCGAGAGCATCCGCAAGTCCGGCGGCGTCGCCCAGGCGTTCGGGGCGGATGTCCGGGATGAGGCACAGGTCGATCGCCTGGTGGGCGACGTCGCGCGCACGCTCGGGCCGATCGACGTTCTGGTGGTCAACGCCACCGGCCCTCAGCCGATGTTGCCCCTCGAACAGATCACCTGGCGCACCTGTCTGGATCAGTTGGAGTTTTTTGTCAAGAGTCCCGTGCTCTTGGCCAAGGCGGTGGTGGGAGGCATGAAGCAGCGGAAATGCGGGCGGATCATCCAGATTGGCTCGGAGGTGTTCGAGGCCGGCCTGGGGAGATTCTCCGATTACGTGGCGGCCAAGGGCGCGCAGCTCGGCCTGACGCGCTCCTGGGCCAGGGAATTGGGGCCTTGGGGAATCACCGTGAACATTGTCTCCCCCGGCTGGATTCCAACCGATAGACATGCCGACGTTCCCGCCAAAGTGATGGAAGAATACGCTTCGCATACCGCCCTGAGGCGGATGGGTTCGGCCGAGGATGTCGGCAAAACGGTGGCGTTCCTCGCCTCGGATGCGGCCGGGTTCATCACCGGGCAAAAAGTTTCCGTCAACGGCGGTAACACGGTGGAATAAGTCTCATGCAGGGCAATCAACAAGTCACAATTCCGCAGGCAATGGACATCGCCGTGGCCCATCATCGAGCCGGGCGCCTCCGCGAGGCCGAAGGAATCTACCGGCAAATCCTCCAGCACAACCCCAACTTTGCCCCCGCCGTCCACATGCTGGGCGTAACGCTTTTCCAAACAGGCAAGCGCCAGGAAGGCCTCGCCTCCATTCGCCGGGCAGTCGAGTTGCAGCCGAATTATCCCGAAGCCCTGGCCAATCTCGGCCACCTCCTGCGCGAGAGCGGGCAAATAGACCAGGCCGTCGAATGCTGCCGGCGGGCAATCCAGCTCAATCCCCAGCTCGCCGAGGCTTACATCAATCTCGGCAGCGCGCTGTATTCGCAGGGAAAATTTGCCGAAGCGGCCGAGTCTCATCGCAAGGCCATCGCGCTTCGCCCGGATTATGCCGATGCGCATACGAATCTCGGCAACGCATTGTACGCCATGGGCATGCCCGAGGAGTCCATCGCCGCCCATCGCCGCGCCGTCGCCTGCCGTCCGGAATTTGCCGAGGGCTACAACAATCTCGGCGCGGGGCTCCACGCCATTGGCAGGATCGACGAGGCCATCGAGAGTTATACTGCGGCGTTGAAGCGGAGGCCGGATTATCCCGAGGCCATGAGCAATCTCGGTCACGCGCTGCAAAGCAAAAAGAGATTTGACGAGGCCATCGCCTGGTGCCGCCGTTCCGTCGAGGTTCAGCCCATCAATCCCGATGCCTACAACAACCTCGGCAATGCGATTCAGGAAAAGGGAGACACTGACCAGGCGATCGCTTGCTTCCGCAAGGCGCTGGAGCAGCAGCCCGACCATCCCGACGCCATCAACAACCTCGGAAACTGCCTTCAGGAGCAGGGAAATCTTGAAGAAGCCATCACGCTCTATCGCAGGGCGATCGAACTCAGGCCGAAGTTCGCCAAGGCCTACGGAAACCTCGGCAACGCGCTGCGCGGCCTGGGCAAGCTGGAGGAATCGATCGCCGTTTGCCGCAAGGCGGTCGAACTGGAGCCGAACCTCGAGGAAGCGCACATCAATCTCGGCACCGCGCTGCACCTGGCCGGCCGATACGCCGATGCCATGGCGGAATGTCACGCGGCGATCGCGATTCGCAAGGATTTCCCCGAAGCCCACAAAGATCTGGCCCTGATGTTGCTCGTGCAGGCGAAGTTCGAGCAAGGCTGGCGCGAGTACGAATGGCGGCTTCGTCTGCCGAACTATTTCAATGCGATCGATCGTTTCCGCCAGCCCATGTGGGACGGGTCGGATTTCCAGGGCAAAACGCTCCTGGTCCACGCCGAGCAAGGTCTGGGCGACACCATCCACTTCTGTCGCCTTCTGCCGATGGTGGCCAAAAAGGGCGGCAAGATTGTCCTGGAATGTCAGAGCGAATTGGTCCGCTTGATGAAGCAGACCCAAATCCTCGGCGGCATCGAGATCGTTCCGCGCGAGTCCAAAGCCGGACCGTCCCTGCCCTTCGACCTGCACTGTCCCCTCATGAGCCTGCCGCTCTTGCTGGGAAAATTGGACCCCTCCCGCGATGACGGCGTGATCAAACCGCCCTACGTGAAGGCCGATCCGGCGATCCGGGAACAGTGGCGAAATCGCCTGCCCAAAGGCGGCAGGCTCAAGGTCGGCCTGGCCTGGGCGGGAAGCAAGACCAACAAGAACGACCGCCATCGTTCCATCACCCTGGCCACCCTTGCCCCCCTGGCGCGGGCTAACGTCGATTTCTACAACCTCCAACTCGGCAAGCCGGGCCTTCAGGCCGCCAATCCGCCCCAGGGCATGAAGATGATCGATCTGACCTCGATGATCACCGATTTTGCCGACACCGCCGCCCTGGTTTCGGAACTGGATTTGGTCGTATCGGTGGATACGGCCGTCGTGCATCTGGCCGGAGCGATGGACTTGCCGGTCTGGGTGTTCCTGCAATATACGCCGGATTTTCGCTGGCTTCTCGAGGGCGACACAACCCCATGGTATTCGTCGATGCGTTTGTTCCGCCAGAAGACTTTCGGGGATTACGCCCAAGTGATTGAACGCGTCGCTTCGGAATTGACCGATTGGGCCGCGAACTTCCAACGCGGTTGATTGATTCATTTCTCCACGGGTTGATAATGCCCATCAGCATTTAGAAGCTATTTCAGATTCCGTGCGCCTTCCCCGAACGCCCACGGCGCCGCCGTGGGGTTTTGCCCGGCGCCGCGGAATTTCTCGAACAGCTCCTTATCTCTTGCGAGGTGTCCCATGCCCGATGCGACCAGAGTTGAAAAAGATTCCATGGGCGAGATGCGCGTCCCGGCTGATGCGTATTACGGGGCGCAGACGGCCCGCGCCGTGGAGAATTTCCCGGTCTCCGATTTGCGCTTCAGCCGGCGATTCATCTCCGCCCTCGGCCTGGTGAAGTGGTGCTGCGCCCAGGTGAATCGCGACCTGGGATTGCTGGACGCGCCCAAAGCGCAGCTCATCCAGCAAGCCGCCCAGGAAGTCATCGACGGGAAATTGGACGCTCAGTTTGTCGTGGACGTTTTCCAGACCGGGTCGGGAACCAGCACCAACATGAACGCCAACGAGGTCATCGCCGGCCGCGCCAACGAGCTGGCCACCGGCAACCGCGGCGGCAAAGACCCCATCCATCCCAACGATCACGTCAACATGGAGCAGAGTTCCAACGACGTCATCCCCACCGCCATGCACCTCGCCGCCGCCCTGGCGATCAAACAGTCGCTCAGTCCCGCGCTTGAGCATCTGGCCGCCGCCCTTCAGCGCAAGGCCGATCAGTACGATTCGGTGGTGAAGATTGGCCGCACCCATCTTCAGGATGCCACGCCGATCCGCCTCGGCCAGGAACTGGGCGGCTACGCCCACCAGGCCAAGCTGGGAACCGTCCGGTGTTTGAAGGCCATCCACGCGCTGCGCGAGCTGCCGCTCGGCGGCACGGCCGTGGGCACGGGAATCAATTCCCATCCCCAGTTCGCCGCCAAGGCCGCCGCCCTCATCGCCCAAAAAACGGACATCGAATTCATCGAGGCCATGAACCATTTCGAAGCCCAGGCCGCCAAGGACGCCATCGTCGAAGCCAGCGGCCTGGTCAAAACCATCGCCCTCAGCCTGACGAAAATCGCCAACGACGTTCGCTGGCTGGCCAGCGGGCCACGCTGCGGACTGGGCGAGATTTCCATTCCCGCCACCCAGCCCGGCAGCAGCATCATGCCCGGAAAGGTCAACCCCGTCATGTGCGAAATGGTCTTGCAGGTCGCCGCACAGGTCATCGGCAACGACGCCACCGTCGCCTGGGGCGCCGCCATGGGAAGCACCTTCGAGCTCAACGTCATGATGCCCGTGATAGCCTTCAATCTCCTGCAATCCATCGAATTGCTCGCCAACGCCGCGCGGATATTCGCCGACCGCTGTGCCGACGGCCTGCAAGCCAACGCCGACCGTTGCGCCGCCTTAGTCGAGCAATCCCTGGCGATGTGCACCAGCCTCGCCCCCGCGATCGGCTACGACAAGGCCGCCGACGTAGCCAAGGAAAGCCTCAAAACCGGCAAGACCGTTCGCCAGGTCGCCGCGGACAAAAAACTGCTCAGCGATGCGGATTTAACCAAAGCCCTCGACCCGATGCGCATGACCCAACCCCAAGCCGACATCCTCGGCAGCGGCGGCGGCTGACCGCCCGCCGCCCACAAATCTTCCCCAAAGCCCGCCGAGCTTGCTCGGCGCGGACATGATCTGAAACGCAGCTAGTTTCGCAAATCGACCCCTTCAGCTCCCCCTGCCCAACACCTTCCCGGGGCCGGATATGTCTGTGACTTCTGCTTTGGTGATTGTCGTTCGGCCCCACCAATCGGTGACACTCAAGCCGAATCCCTTCGGACCACTAAGCCAATCGGGAGTTTCACCAAACTCCCACGTTGCCATTGGATGATCGAATGACTTTTCTCCATTGATGATTACCGTTAGTCGATCATTTCTCACTTGAACGCATACGTCGCAGTGGGTTACGGCGTCGGATGGCGCTCGATACCGTATCGACTCCAACCCCCGCAGCCCACCAATGTTGGCATCTAGGTCTTTTCCGCATGGCATCCCACACTTAAAGACACCGGCATCCAGCCGGCATACGCCCAGATCAAGCCCCCAATCCGCATTCTCTCGATCGTATACGAGGTGATAGTCGTACTCAGATGGAGGCCGATAAGGAAATCGGATTTGAGCGACATTTGATCGCTCGTTGGACAGTTTGCCGCCTTCCAGGTGCCAGTGGCCGGACAACGCATCCCGCGTCACGTCAACGATCTGTAATAAGTCGATCACGCGCGGCGCCATTGTCGGATCGACAAGGACAAGGGAATTCAATTCGTCCTGTGTCGATCGCGCCTCATCGAACCGTCGCGCGCGCGTATAGTCGCGTACGGCTTTTCGATAAGCGCGGTCCAGTCTCGCACGGGCCGATGCGATGGCTGTTTCGTAGTTCGTCTTGGCAACCAATATCAAGGTGTCTTTCACATCGTACGGTACGGTGCCGTCCACGGCCGCCGTCGCCCGCACCGCTTGAAGCGACTGCACCGTTGCCAGGTTTCCGGCATCGGCGGCCTCGTTGATGCGCTGGTCAATCACGTCCAGCAATGCCTTTTTGGCGTTGCCGATTGCCTCCTGATGCTGCGCCTTAGCCGTAGCCAGTTCCTGGGCAATCGTGTCTGGCGCTAGGGTGTCACCCGGCTGGGATGTCGCCTGCGAGGTGGGTTGTGCTGCTGTCGGCGAAACCGCTTGTGCGGTAACAATCTTGCAAATGCCGAGCATCAGAATCGCGGATAGGATAACACCTTGAAATCGCGTGGATATGCGCATAATTTACCCCTTTCAGGGCAGCAGCTTACCAACCTCGTCGCCAACTCCCAATAATCGGGCGTTCTCCATTGTGCCGCATTCCGGGCAGAAATCATTGAAACGGAGCCACAAATGATGAACGATCTTGGGACATAAACCGGGACGCCGCAGTTTCGCACGTCGACCCCTTCGAATTCCGCCCAAAGCCGCTCCGATGGCCATCCCGCGGTCTTCCAAAAAAACTCCAAATTTTCTCCTTGCAAATCGGATAAAAGTTAGGTATATGTTTGGTATAGCGGGCAACATTGTGTTACCCGATCCGCGCGGCCCCAAACCGGCCCCGTGTTTCCTGGCCAAGCCCGGAAAGGAGATTCCGCAATGTCAGATTCCAGCCCCTTCCAACCCTTCGACACCGATGCATGCCCCACCAGCCCCCCCCGGAATTTGGGACATTCTGGGGCAGAATGGGACATTTCCCAGTCCGATGAGCTCACCGAACTCCAACTCCGTGCCATCGAACTCACCTTGCAGGGGCACAACGATGTCCAGATCGCCCAAAAGCTCTCCACCGACCGCAAAACCCTCTGGCGATGGAAAACCCTCGACGACGATTACCGCCGCGTGCTTGCCAATGCCCGCGCTCAGGTTTACGGCGCCGCTACCGATCGCTATCAGGTTCTTCTCGGTCGGGCCACTGCCATCCTCGCCAAATCCCTCGACGACCCTGCCGATGAACACTGTTTCCGGGTCGCCCTGGCTGTCCTGAACATGGCTGGCGCTTTCAAGCCGCTTCATCCTAAATATTTTCTCCCAAACCCGCGGGCGGTGCTATCTGAACCGCGGTGGGACCCGCCCAATTTGCCGCCGAAAGTGGGGTGAATCTTGCCGTCTTCAATAGAAAGGCCGTTTGGGCTCTGCACAAGGGAACTTCCGCCTGCACAACGGAACGATATGGGGCGGGCTGCGCGCTCGTCCGCGGGGACCGCCAAAATGACCCTCCTGCGGCCGTTTCTCGTTTTTTATTTAACATCCCAAAATGTTGCGGGATTACAATCTACTTCGATATCAATTTGGCCCTTATCTAAGTCCCCCTTCATCTCGGTTGAGAAGCGAACGCCCGAATCTGTAAGAGACTGCAATATCTTGTCGATGCCCGTCGCATCTCCGGAAGTGAACACGCAGACTCCCTTAGGCATGAACGAGGCCCGCAGATTTGGATCGGTTTGGTCTCTCCGTTCGCTAGGGGAATATCGAGCCAAATCGGCGGAGCCACCCTGTACTCCGCACACCATTCTCATTATTTCGGTCGCAAATGCCTCGGCTTCTGGGTCTTCAACTGAATACCAAATTTTTCGAACTGACATTTGCCCTTTGGAATACATTTCTCTGAGCGTGTTGAAAAATGCGCCACTGGTAAGATGTCGCCACCGCATTTTGTCGTACAGCGCAATCGTCTTTTTCTTCTCTGATTCGAGGGAGGTTTGCAATTCGATATTCTGTTGCTTCAGCAATTCTGCCGCTTCATTTGCTTCGCCGGCTTTTTGGTTTGTCGCGGCGAGCATTGAATCCTTTTCTCGGTCAATTGTCTTTTTATATGGCTCTCCACATTTCAGGGCCACAAATTCAACTGCCAGAGTTACAACAACCCCCAAGAACGCCCAGTGCTCTGTTTTCGTCCAGAATTCGGCCCACCACTTAATAGCGGTTAGTTCTTGGTCGGTCATGGCAGATTCCTCGGATGAAGATGATTCCCTTTTGGCATCAGGCCTCGGTGCCCTGGCAATTGCAATATGCCTGAAGGGCAGAAAGTAGAGTCTTCCATAATGCTGCGACCTTATGCGCGAGAAGATCATCGGGGGGAAGCTGGCGAATCGGAAGTGGATTTTCCTTCTTCCTTCGGGAGATCGTCGCGGGGGCAGAAGGCCACTCGCAAATATACCTCGTTCTTCGGTATTTCTGCGGTCAAGCCCAATCCGCCACCTTTTCGCGCATTGATCGTTTGGACACCGTTAGCTTCTAGCCAAGCTAAAAGCGCAACCGCAAATTCGCCGGTTTTTTGCTCTGGCTTCTCATTGGCCACTACCTCAACGCCGAACAATGCCGTTTTCATTGGTCCGGACACTGTCCCGTGGCAATCCACGCCAGCGTTCTCAAAAACCGAGGAAAAATCTTGGGCGTATCTCCAGCCCTCACCGTCACCTATTTCGCACCAAATAACGACCTTTCGTCCACGAAACGCCTTTGCAAGATCGGCAAGTGTTTCCTTTTGTTTATCAGAAAGTCGTCTGCTCGAGTCCTTGGCTCTGACTCCTCCGTTAATTTCAGAGGGATATTTGAAAATTGGCCTCAATCTGTTCCGGGCAATCTCCACGCTTCCCCAGTCGTTAAGAATAATTTCAGCGACGTTCGTCAACAGGGCGACTCTTTTGGTGTCAAGAGAAAAAACGCCATGGACGAGTACTTCGTTGGGTTTGATCTTAATTAGCTGGAAAACGGGGCGCGATTTTTCATCGACAACCTCCATCGCATTTTCGTCGCCGTTTTGGTCCCAACCGTCAGGGGGATCAAATAATACGGAATCTTTCAGCCGAACCAAGTTGATGCCATCAGAAAAACAACAATTCACAGATGGAATCCAATTATTGACCGTAACAGAGAGCGGTCCCGGCGCCCCGCCAAATGTCACCAATTGCAGGGTCGGCGAATTTCCGTTGTCGTCCAGACGCCACCCCATGGTCATGCCATGGTCTCCACATCGGAAAGAGAAATCCGTTTGGCGTATTGTAAATTTCTTGACCGGGGGATGCACGGTTAATGACGCGGTTTCCGCGTTCATTGTGGTGGCCGGTTGCGTTTCGGGTGTTGGAGACACCGCCGGCGGCGATGGGGGCACCAATGCACTCGCGGTGCCCGGTGTAATGCTAATTGTCTTTTCGTTTAGATCGGCTACCCAGCGGTGAGTGTAATAGAGAATGAGACAGCAAATTACGCCAGCAACAACGTACAGCATCCAAGGCTTGGACATGTTTTCCTCAATGAACGCGAAGCAAAACGTTCCGGCTAGAAACCACAAGGCCGCTTCAATTTTGTGGTGCCTACACAACTGGCCCAAAGAATGAATAACTCTCTTAAGCAATCTTCTGGAAGAATGTTCTTCTTTTGGATGGGATTCGGAATCGGGTTTGTCGTTGCCATGGCGATCTTGCTCAGGGCCGCTCATTAAGTCCTCTGGCTATGCTGATAGACGACCCAGAAATGCAACGGGCTTATCCGCATCCTCTAATTCCTTCCTCGCCGCCTTGCGGAGCCGTTCTCGCACCCACACCGATAGCGCCATGCCCGCCAAGTCGGCTGCGTCCCAAAACGCTTGCTTCTCCGCAGCGTCTAGGCGCAGTTCGAGATATTCCTCTTTGCTCGTACCCTTTGGGTTCTTTGGTCGTCCCGGTTTTGCCATGGTTAAATAGTGTACGGATAAAAATCGGACAAATCAAGAAGAGCCTTCTTCTCCATCCGGAAGCAGTCCGCACAGCAATGGACATGAAAGAGAACGAAATTACCGATGGAATCACGACAGGCCTTGAAGTTCGGAAGCAGCGCGACCTTGAAATCGCCGCGTTGCCCAAGATTGAGAAGCGAGGTGACAAGGGCACCTACGTTGTGCCGTCTCAAAATAGCCGCCCCGACGCGATGCACCGCATGTTGCTGCACAACAGGAGGGTCAAATATGGTCCCGTTGTGCAAAGCCGCCCGTTTGACTTGTCCGCCAATCACATTACAAACAGTGCCCCATGAAGATCAGCTTGGAATGGCTCGGTGAATTTCTTTCCTCTGTCCCCGACGCCAACACGGCGGCGGAGGCGCTCACCCATGCCGGGCTTCCCGTCGAATCCATCGAATCCCACGGCCCCGACACCGTCATCGACGTCGAAGTCACCAGCAATCGCAGCGATTGCCTGTGCCATCTCGGCGTCGCCCGCGAATTGTCGGCCATCCTGGATTTGCCCCTGCGAAATGAACCGATTCAACTCGCGGAATCGGATGATCCGGCCTCGGCCGCCGTGCGGGTTGGCATCGATGCCCTGGAACTCTGCCCGCACTATACGGCCCGGCTCATCCGCGGTCTCAAGGTCGCGCCGTCCCCGCCGTGGCTGGCGCGGCGGCTCGAAGCCGTCGGCGTCCGGCCCATTAACAACGTCGTCGACGTCACCAACTACGTCATGTTCGAGATGGGCCAGCCGCTCCACGCGTTTGATTTCGCCAAGATTTCCAGCGGACAAATTATCGTCCGCAACGCCGCTCGCGGGGAAACAATTCTCAGCCTCGACGGCCGAAAGCGAGAACTCGTTCCATCCATGCTCGTCATCGCCGATGCCCGCCATCCCGTGGCGTTGGCCGGAGTCATGGGCGGTTTGGAATCGGAAGTCACCCAATCCACGGCCGACGTCCTGCTGGAATCGGCGCGGTTCGACGCCCTGAACGTTCGCCGCACCGCACGGGCGCTGGCGATGAACAGCGACAGTTCATATCGCTTCGAGCGCGGGATCGATCCAACCCTGCCCGCCCGCGCCAGCCGGCGCGCGGCCCAACTCATCGTTCAAACCGCCGGCGGACGCCTCGCGCAGGGAATGGTCCAGGCCGGGTCGGATCATCGCCCGGAAAAATCCATCTCCCTGCGGTTGTCGCAAATTCGCCGCGTCCTCGGCATCGAATTACCGCCGGACGAAATCGTCGCCAAATTCAAACGATTGGATTTATCCCCGGTCCAACACGGCGATCGCATCGACGTCACCGTGCCCGGCCATCGCCTGGACATCAACGAGGAAATCGATCTGGTCGAGGAAGCCGCCCGGCTGCTGGGATATGCCCGAATTCCCATGCGCGAAGAAATCTCCATTCGCCTCACCCCGCCGGATCGCAACTCGATTACCCAGGGGACGATCTGCCAAACGCTGGTCGGCGGAGGATATTTTGAGGCGATCACCTTCAGCTTCGTCAGCGATGCCCTGCGGAATGATTTTGGGCCCTCGCCGTTCCGCGCGGATTCCGCCGTCAGGAAGGCGGATGCCGCCTTGCGGCCAAGCCTTTTGCCGGGATTGCTCGAGGCCGTGCGGTTCAACGAGTCCAACGGCAACGCGGCGGTGCGGCTCTTTGAAATCGGCTCGGTCTTCGCGCCCGGGACTGATCGGCGCATGAACGAGCATCGCGTCGTCGCTTGGGTTGGAGGCGATCTGCCGCAGGTGCGCGGAATGGCCGAAACGCTGCTCCTGCGCCTCGATGCCCAGCGGGAATTGAACGTCGTTCCCGACTCCCATCCCGGCTTCGCCCCCGGCGCCGCCGGAAGAATTGTCTGGGGCGAGCAAACGATTGGATTTCTCGGACAGATCGACAAACGCGTCGCCGACAAATTATCGCTGCGCGACGTTCCCGCCGCCGCCGAACTGGACCTGTCGTCCCTGCTGGCCGGCAGCCGCCACGTGCCCCAGCTTCGGCCGCTGGCGCGCTTCCCCGCCGTCCGCCGCGACGTTTCGCTCATCGTTCCCGACGCCCTGCGGTTCGAGAAAATCGAATCCCTGATTCACGGCTTGAAGCTCGAATTCCTCGAATCGATTGATTTCGTCACCACCTATCGCGGCAAGCCGCTGGACGCCGGATTCAAGAGCGTCACCATCACCCTGGCCTTCCGCTCACCAGTGACGACGCTGACGAGCGAACAGGTGGAAACGTCCGTCCAGAAAGCGATCGACGCCGCCAAGCGCGAGCTTGGCGCGACGCTGAGGAGTTAATCATTCGTCATTGGCCGCAATTTGCGTATGAACCGAGTGCCAATCAAACGCATCGTCAATGGGTTGTCGCGCCCCGGGGTGGTTCTTCCCCTGTTCTATGCGGCGGTTATCCTCGGACTTTTCGGCAGCCTGCTGTTTAGTAGACGGCAGGTCCTTCTCTCGCCTCCCGCCGGCGATCTCGCCACGCTGTTCGTACCGCTGCGCGTTTTTGCCGCCGCACAACTTCGCGCCGGACACGTCCCCCTGTGGAATCCCCACGTCTTCTGCGGGATTCCTTTCATCGGTGATTTCCAAAGCGCGGTTTTCTACCCGCTTACCTGGCTTTATCTCGTCCTTGGTCCCGCTCTGGCGACCAACTGGACGATAGCGATTTCGTTCTTCCTCGCCGCCTGGTTCACCGCGCTCTGCTGCCGCCATCGCAACGTCGGCATCGCCGGCTCGCTCCTGGGCGGACTGGCATACGCCCTCTCCGGGGCGTTCTTTTTCCGCCTCTACTCGGGCAATCTTGCCATCATCCAAACGATGACGTGGATGCCGCTCGTCCTGCTCTGCATCGACCGCATCCTCGACGAGGTTTCCGTCCTCTGGTGTCTGATCGGTGGCTTGGCCGTCGCACTGATGCTCCTGGCCGGTTCTCCGCCCAGTCTCTACAACACCGCCCTCATTTTCGCGGTCTACACGGCCGCTCGCTTCATTTACGTTCCGCGAAAATCGCGAGTCGTCATTCTCCTGGCCCTGATGGCCGTTGGAGCTGCCGGTCTGTCCGCCATCCAAGTCCTGCCCGGTCTCCGCGCTGCCCAGGAAGCCGTCCGCGCCACCGGCACCCGCTACGATTTCGCCATCGACGGACCCCTTCCGCCGGAAAACATTCTCACGCTCTTCTCCGCGAGCATCTGGGGCGACGGCAACCGCCACCTCTATACCGGCCGGTCATATCTGTGGGAATCCAGTCTCTACATTGGAATGGCTACAACCCTGCTCGCCGCCGCCGGCATGGTCCTCGGCCCGCGCAAAAACAAATGGCCGTTGATTCTTTCCGCGGCCATCGCCATCCTCCTTGCTCTAGGCGTGTACGCCCAAATCGGCTCGTTCAACCTCTTTCGATTCCTCTACAACCACTTTCCGATGTACAACCGCTTCCGAACCACCGGCAGGTTCGGCTACCAGGCGACGCTCTGCCTGGCGATCCTCGCCTCGATGGGCCTTGACGAGATCGCACGCAGCCGTCGCCGCGCCCTGGGGGCCGGCGCCATCGCTTTGGTGGTATCGCTTGGCATGGGCATAACCTCGGCGTGGCTATGGCGGGCCGATCCCGTCGCGGCTTGGCAGATCGCCCTGGCGGCCGGCATCGCCGCCGCCTCCGCAATTCTCGCCATCCCCGCCGCCAAATGGCGCTTCTGCACAACCGCCATCGCGGCGATCGCCGTCGCCGAATTGATCTCAACGTCCGTCCATTTTCGATTCACCAGCCCCCTGAAGGTGGGATTCCCGCCCGTGTGGACGGACGCGCTGCAAACGCTTAAACCCGACGAACGAATCCTCCGCAACTCGTTCCTGTTCGCCAATCAGGGAATGATCGATGGCACTGACGACATTCTCGGCTACCATCCCTTGGTCCTCAAGCGCTACGCGCAATTGCTGGCCGCCCTGCAAGGCCAAGACCCCGATTCCGTCGACTTTGTCTGCCCTCTCATTCGGTCCTTCCCTCTGCTGACCTTCATGCGCTGCCGCTACATGCTCGTCGCCGCCCCCCACGGCAAGTATCGGATGCGCTCCAATCCCCCCGACACGTTATTGCCGCGGCTCCAATTGATCGACTCCTGCGTTATCGTGACGAATCCGCGCCAGGTCCTATCGGCCGTGAACAGCAACGATTTTGACGCCTCGGCCATCGTCGTCCTCGAGACCCCGCCAACGCCGGCCCCGATATCCGACGTCGGCCCGCCCGGCCACGCCGATTTGATCGGCCAAACCGCTGACACGGTCGAGTTTCGTGCCAATCTCGTCCGCCCTTGCATCCTGGTAATCAGCGACTCCTATAGCCGGGATTGGCACGCCAAGCCCCTCGACCCCGGCCCTCAGTCCTCCTATTCGATCATGCCCGCCAACTACGCCTTCATGGCGATCCCCCTGAGTCCCGGAAAGCATCACGTCCAACTCGAATATTGCCCCGCGGCCTGGAAGATCGGAGTATGGATCACCGCGGTCTCGCTCCCCCTCTGGCTCGCCGCGGTCGCTGCATCCACGCTGGCTGCCCTATCCGGAAAACTTCCGAAAACGGGGGATGGCGTTTTGTCATCGTCACGCGGTAGGTGAAGCGCTATGTTCGCACCATTTCCGCCACATCTGCCGGTACGCCGCTTCCACGTTGCGGGCGAATCGCGGGGCATCCATCAGCGGCGACGACTGCATCCGCCCGCGCAACGTCCGCCGCAGCTCCGCCAGCCGCGGCAGGTCCCCCGCCAGTTCCATGGCGATCTGAACGTACTGCTGCGGCCTCCGCGCGATGAGTTCCGGCAGGCCCAGGTTGGTCAATTGCGACAGCCCGGCTCGTCCAACCACCGTCTGTCCCGCCAGCGTGATCACGGGAACTCCCATCCAAAACGAGTCCAGGCTCGTGGTGTGCCCGTTGTAGGGGACGGTATCCAAGCCGATGTCGATGTGGTGATAGGTATTCAGATATTCCGAACGAGACCGCTTTGCCACAAACTCCACCCTCTCGGGGCCGATGCCCTCCCGGCCCAGCCGGTCCAGCACGCTCTGGCGCGAGCTTCCCTCGGGCGCCAGCAGCAACAGACGCGAGTTGGAAATGGCCTTGAGAACCCCCGCCCACAGCGTCAGTACCGCGTCGGTTACTTTGCAAAAGTTATTCAGACAGCCAAAGGTGACAAATCCCTGCTCCAGACACGGCGGCGCATTTACCGCGGGTTCGTTGGTGAGAGGATCGTAACACCAAAACGTATCCGGCAGATGGATCGACCGCTCCGAATAATAAGCGTCATCAAGTCCCGGAGGGTCCAGGTACGGATCGGTAAGCCGATAGTCAATGCTGTTCAGACCGGTCGTACCTGGGTATCCCAGCCAGGTGACCTGCACGGGCGCGGGCTTTTGGGCGAAGATCAGGAGACGATTTCCGCCCGTATGGAGTTTCAGATCGACCAGAATGTCGATCTGGTCCTCGCGGACCTGTGCCGCGACTTTCGCATCGGTCAGCCCCACGGCCCTGCGCCAGTGCTGAACGTGATCCTTCATTTGTTGCGTCACCTTGTCGGAATTGGCATTCAGGGCATAACAAAACAATTCAAACTGCCGCCGATCATGGTGCCGGAACAGCGGCAGCAGAAAGAACGCGGAGGCGTGATCATAAAAATCGGCCGAGACATACCCGATGCGCAAGCGACGCAGGGGATCACGATTGTTTTGGTGCGATTGGATCAACTTCGCGAGCGGCTCGGCGTGCCGTCGGTTCCAGCGGCGAAGTTCCTCATGGATCATCTTGGCGTCGTAGCCGGCATGATACTGGAGCGTGAAGACCAGATTACTGTGTGCTGTGGCAAAATCAGGCTTGAGCCCAATGGCCTGCCGATACGACCCGATCGCCTCTTCAAGCTGCCCCTGGTTCTTGATGGCGTTGCCGAGATTGTTGTGCGCTACGGCAAGATCGGGCCCGAGCCGAACGGCCTGCCGACAGGCCGCGATGCCCTCGTCGAGCTGCCCCTTGCCGCATAAGGCATGGCCCAGATTGCTGTGCGCTTCGGCGTAATCCGGCTTTAGCCGAATCGCCTGCCGATATGCCGCGATCGCCTCGTCAAGTCGGCCCATCCCCGTCAGCGCGTTGCCCAGATTATTGTGTGCTTCGGCAAGATCGCCCTTGAGCCGAATGGCCTGCCGAAGCGAAGCGATGGCCTCGTCAAATTGCCCGGTGTCCTTCAAGGCATTGCCGAGATTATTGTGCGCTTCGGTAAGATCAGGCTTGAGCCGAATGGACTGCCGATAGGCGGCGATGGCCTCCTCAAGTCGGCCCATGCCCGCCAAAGCGCTGCCGAGATTGCCGTAATAAAACGCATTGGTCGAACAAATCTCGATCGCCCGCCGGATCGATTCCACCGCCGCGTCCAACCGGCCCGCCTGTGCGGCCAGTATTCCGAGCAGATGTAATGCATCCGCATGATTGGGCTGCTGCGCCAGCACTTGTCGATAGATCCTCTCCGCCTCCGCCAAGCGTCCCGCCTGCTGGTGCGACAAGCCGGACTTGAGCTGCTGTTGAAGGGTCATCTGGGCGGACATTGTAAACTCGAATTCCCGCCCGCCTCGCACCAATTCCGCCACATCTGCCGATACGCCGCTTCGACGTTGCGGGCGAAACGCGGGGCATCCATCAGCGGGGATGCTTGCATCCGCCCGCGCAACGTCCGGCGCAGCTCGGCCAGCCGCG
>Ga0181518_10001144_pt1 | contig 27747 bp, 25 predicted proteins | sample PEATcosm2014_Bin_28_FD_119751 | JGI IMG/M metagenome (GOLD analysis project Ga0181518, IMG submission 119751) | Peatland microbial communities from MTU Mesocosm Facility, Houghton, MI, USA - PEATcosm2014_Bin01_60_metaG | ecosystem: Environmental > Terrestrial > Soil > Wetlands > Peat | place...
CATCGAAACGCGCCGGCCCGCGAAAGGTGATTTTGGTTCGCTCCGGCACGCCGTCGCCATAGACCGCAAAACCGGCGCTGTCCGGCCCCCTCGCCGTCATCGTCTCCAGCATGACGGCAAGATGCTTGCCGAGGTCCGGCTGGAGCGCCGGGTCTTTAAGGAACAATCCCACTATGCCGCACATGGCTCGAACGTCTCCCACATATTGTTTCTTGAAAAGAAAATAAACATCTCATGAAGAAACCGCAAGCGAAATGTGCCGCATCCTGAAAATTCTTTTCCAGAACAGAGATCGTCCGTGGGCGCGGTAGCGGTTCGAAGAGACGTCGGCAAAACCTTCGGGCATGAGAACTCGGGCATAGTATGATTCGCGTTGCGACGATCCGACGGTAAGCGGGGATTGCCGAGATCAGGGGGTCGCTTGGCCAAGTCGGGAAAAACCGTCGCACACAAAGAACAGGTCGAAACTGGATCGAGCGCTCCACACAAAGCGGAGCGAACGCTTGAGGAGTCGATCGGGGCGCAAATACGAATGCATCGCAAGCGTCTCGACATGACAGGCGCCGAGCTGGGGTCGTCGGCGCGCCTGTCGACGGGCATGCTGTCCAAGATCGAGAACGGCCAAATCTCCGCATCCCTGTCGACGCTGCAGTCTTTGGCGCGGGCGCTCAATCAGCCGCTCTCGTCCTTCTTCACGCCGTTCGAGGAGCACCATGACTGTTCTTTCGTCAAGGCGGGACATGGCGTCGGCATCGAGCGGCGCGGCACAAAGACCGGCCACCATTATCAATTGCTCGGACATTCGCTTGGCGACGACGTCGTCGTCGAGCCCTTCCTCATTGCTCTTTCCGAGGAAACGCGGCCCTACACGTCGTTTCAGCACGGCGGCGTCGAACTCATCCATATGCTGACGGGCAAGGTGCTTTATCGCCACGCAGGCACGAGCTATCGTCTGGAGCCGGGCGCCACGCTGTTCTTCGACGCGGCGGCGCCGCACGGGCCCGAGGAGCTGATCGAATTTCCTTTGACCTATCTCTCGATCATCATCTACCCGCGCGAATGACGTCATCGCAGGCTCCCACCTCGTGTCCATCTTCATGCTGGTCAAAACAGGCCATTCTAGCCGTTAAACTTGGAAGACCGCATCTCGGCGCATCATCCCCGCGCCACAAGGATTCGAATGCGGCGGAACTTTTGGATCGCGGGCAGTTCGGATCATTTCTCGGAAATTGGCCGGGCGAAGGCCAGGCCGTCCATCCCGTCCGTCGCCGCTGAAGCGGAGCGATTGAGCGCCGCCGGTTGTCCTTCGACAACCAGGTAGACCGGCGACTCGGCGAGGCGGCGCACCCGATAGGGCTCTTGCTCCCAGAAGAAATTGGCGATCATCCAGTGGCGCGGCGGAGGCGCCGCCATGACGATGGCGTCGTCTGGCCCCCGCCGCTTGGACTCGGCAAGTATGCGCCTGGCGGCGTTCCGGCTGCTGACGACCTTGCCCGACGCATCGACCCCGCGGCGCTTCAGATGATCCACGGCCTCCGCCACCAATTCGCGCTGGACCTGCCATTCGCGCCTGGTCGGCATCAGGCTCGGATGCGGCAGGCCGAAGGCGCTCCCCCAAATCCGCGCGATCATGAAGACAAGGACCGGCGCCTTGGATTCGCGCGACAGCTGGATGGCAAACTCCACCGCCTCCGCCGGAATGCGCCCACCCTCCGAGGCGAGAAGGATTGAGGCCGGCCTGAAGCTCTGCGGATCGGGAGGCTCGGGTAGCTGGCTCCACGGCCAGCGCCGGAGGAATTTCAGCGCCATTGCGCGATCCTAACCGAGTTGGAGGACAAAGGGACCGGGCGGCCCGTCGTGAGGCCGCCCGGCCCGGCCATTTCACACGGGCTCGCGGGTGGCGCCCTGAGCCGGCGGTATGCGGGCTGCGCGCCTGTCCTCGACGTGGACGCGGTACCAGTAGAGCGGCAGGTAGGCGAGCAGGGCCGCCCAGCCGAGCCAGTAGTAGATCTCGACATTGCCGATCTTCGAGTACCAGAGGCCGCCGAACAGCCAGAATACGAAATACACCACCGCCAAGATGAGGGCGACGTATTTCATGAACTCCGGCAGCTTGAATGGCCGGCGCAGATGCGGCTTGTCCTGACGCAACAGGTAGTAGCCGATCAGGACGGGAATGAAGGAAACCGTGTAGCCAACGTTGGAGAAGCTGTAGATCTCGACCGCACCGCCCGCCATAACGACGAAGAGGGAGCAGACGACGTTAAAGGCCACGGCGCGGGCCGGCACGCCATGATCGTTGATCTTCGCAAACCAGTTCGGGAACTCGCCATCGAGCGCCATTTGATACAGCGCGCGGCCCGAGCCCATGATGGCGTTGAGAGCCGAGAGGGCGAGGGCCACGATGAGCATGGCCGCGATGATCCAATTCAGCGCCTCGCCGGCGACGCCCGGGAAGACCTTGCCGGCGAAGGTGACGAAGATCGTCTTCGGATCGGCCAGATTGGGATCGGAGAGCGCCTTGGCGCCCAGCACAACAATAAAAGCGATGGGCACGAGGGTGTAGATGAAAACGCCGTAGCCGCCCTCGAGATTCATGGCGATCTTGGCGTCGTGGTCAGGGTTGGCGCATTCGCCGACGTAGCAGGCCGCCGCCTCCATGGCGATCACGTTCCATGTCAGCAGGAAGCCATAGGCGATATAGACCTGGATCCAGTTGAATCCGCTCATGGACGAGAAGAAGCTCGTCCCATCGAGATGCTTGAAGCCGGCAAGTTCGCCCAGGTTCACCACGCTCGGATTGAAGATCCAGGCGACAGCGATGAAAGTGAGCGGGATCATCGACAGTAGGGCTAGCACTGTGGCGAAGGCTGCGCCGACTCGGATGCCGCGGTAGGCCGGAATGAAGAACAGAAGGATGCCAATCACGGAGATGATGAGCGTCGACCAGGCGATGAAGGTGTGGATCGGCGTGAAGCCTGCCGTGGTGTTGAGGCCGAAGCGGTCCGCCAGATAGGCGGACGCGAGGATCATGTTGAGCGGCGCCACCGGGAACCAGCCAAGCCAATAGGCCCAGGCCGTGAAGCCATTGACGTGCTTGGCGAACCTGGGCCAGCGGGAGCTAAAGGCCGGACAAGCGTAGCTGGGCGATCCGCCGGTGCGCTCCGGCATCATAGCCGAAAGCTCAGCGAGAAAGAGGCAAAGCAGCCAGCCCGTCAGAGTGATGAAAATGGTGATTGGAATCGACGAGGCGCCGAGGGAGGTCACCATGACCGGCGCGATGCCGGTCACCAGAATTGTGCCGGCGAGTCCGATGACAAAGGCCCCCCACCAGCCCGTCTCGCGCTTGAGCCCGCCGTGAGTGTAACCTAAGTCATGAGTAGCATGCGTGTGTTGATCTGGACTCATTGGGTCTCCCTCCCATAGGAATTTTTTTTTCCTTATGAGAAAGTAAAACCACGTCCGCAATTCTTGTCAAGCGCGGATATTTCGAGGGCGAAAATTTTTCCTTTCTCCCTTATTCCCGATCAATATCGTACTTTACCATCTAAAAGCGCGAGCAGGCTGATTTCATAAGGGATTAGCGGTTTCATCCCTATTGTCCGACAAACATTTCAACGCCGAGGACTCCGCTCGCGCTCGCCGAATGGGTCCAAGATTTCTCCGGTTGAACGCCGGCGAAGTCGCCGCGACGGACTTGGCAAAGCAGGTCGACATCTGGGGCCGCGCAGGAGTTTCTCGGCGAACATGCGCGGGGCAAGCCGATAAGATTCTCAAAAATTTGAACGATTTGATTGAGCTGAACCGCCTTGGCGGGAGCCAGGCGATTTGGAGCCGATTTGGGCGGGCTGCCGAAGGCGCTGAAATTTCAGGAATGCGCGCTGGGAACGCCGTTGCAGGAGTTGAGCCCGGCGACCGCCATGCGGCCGACGTCGGCGGCCAGTTGCTCGATGAAACTCCGGTCGATCTTGAGGCTCAGCGGCGGTTTCGACAGCGCATCGTAATGGCGAATGAAGGGGGCGACCTGCTGCGTAAGCCAGATCGTCGCGATAGTGATTTCCGCGCGAGCGGCGGCGGCCGGCAGGAAGCGGCGAACGATCCTTTCAGCCTGGTCCAGGATCGGCAGTTTCTCGCTGGCGATGAAATCGCGGTAGACCGGCGTCGGCGCCAGCGTCTCCCAGGCGAAAATGCGTAGGTAACGGCCGATCTCGCCGTGTTTGAGGAGCGGCGTCACCTGCTGTCGGATGAAGAGCCGCACCGCTTCATCGCGGCTCACGCGATCGATTGTGTCTTCATCGAGCAGCGACGCATCGCGGAGCGCGGCGAAGGCCACGCGCAAGACCTCGCGGTAAAGCGCCTCCTTGCCGCCGAAATGATAATTGATCGCCGCGGGATTGATCGCTGCGCGGCGGGTGATCTCGCGCACCGAGGCGCGATCGAAACCATTTTCGGCGAAGGCGTCGGCGGCGTGATCGAGCAGCGCCTGCCGGGTAATTTCGGTTACCTTCACGATTATAATTTCTTGACGAGGGACGTCAGCGCATCGCCGACGGATCCCAAGCCTTCGACCACGCGTTTGTCCGACGCGGAGACGATATCCCCGAGGCTGGCGACGAGGCGCGTCCCGTATTGGAGCGGATTAAACCGCTCTGCTGTGACGGGCGCGGACGCGACGGCGGCCTCGCCGGTCGGCAACGGCGGCTGCGCCGGCGCCGGACTTTTCGCAACGTTGACGTTGGCGGCGACGCGCTCCTTGCTGGAACGAGTGTGGTCTTGTGACGCGCCGGGACGCCGCGGCGGAAGAGGAGCCGCGAGAGGAATGGCTGCGTCGGTCGGGAGTTCGCTCGCCCCAACAACGGTCGCCGCGTCAGGCGACGCGGCCTTCAGACTGGCGACATGGGAGAGCGCCACACGCTCCAGGAAGTCCGCGCTCGCATCGCTCGTTTCTCCAGCCGCCGATCCTCGGACAGCCGAGGATATTGGCCCATCGAGCCGCGAAAAGGGCGGCGCCGGCTTCGTCAGATTGGAAAGAATGATCATGGCGAGGACGGTCGAGAGGCTCGAGACGAGCACCTCGCCGACCAATTTTCGTGTCCCTGCATGCAGCCCGTTACGGACAATGGAGATCGGCGCTTGCACCAAGGCCTCCTGCGTAAGCTTAAAACGACTGTTTGAAATTCAAACGTCTGTTAGAGGCAAAATTATGTCGCTCCCGAAGCAAGGGGTTAACGCGGGCTGCGGTGAGGCATCGCCGGTTTGCGGGTGTGCCGAGCGCAGGCGCAAATTTATGATATTTGAAACATTGGAAAGCATGTTTTAAACATGATATTTCCATGATACGCTATGAATGCAGATCGTGTTGCGAGGGACAAATTCATGCTCACTGCGGCGCAATTGCGAGCCGCCCGCGCCCTTCTGGGGGTCGACCAGCGCCGCTTGGCCGAGTTGTCGGACCTGTCCGTCCCGACGATCCAGCGGATGGAAGCTAGCGAGGGGGTCATTCGGGGCAATGTGGATTCTCTCATGAAATTGATCGGCGCTATGGATCAAGCGGGAATCGAGCTGATTAGCGAGGGCGCCCCCAGCCAGGGAGGTGGCCGCGGCGTGCGCCTCAAAACGGCCTCCCGCGAGGACGCCTCGGCGGACACGCAAACCTATTCCCCCGAGCCGCAGCAAACGGCCGCCTCCCGCGCGCGGGAAAGGTAGCGCCATGCCAGTCGTGGTCGGGCTCATTTGCGTTGGCGCCTTCCTGGCCATCGCCGTTTTCGCCATTTCCTCGAGCCGGTCGAAAAACGCCACGGCGGTGGTCTATGGCGCATGCCTCGCCCTATCGCTGATTGGGCTTGTGGGCGCCCTGATTCACCTGATCGCCGAAGCGCCCGACTCGGACATCGTTCTGCCGCTGGGACTCCCCTGGATAGGCGCGCATTTCCGCGTCGACGCGCTCGCCGCCTTCTTCCTCGCCGTCGTCAATCTTGGCGGAGCGGGCGCCTCCCTCTACGGAATCGGCTACGGCTCCCATGAGAGCGAACCTCAACGCGTGCTGCCGTTTTTTCCCGCGTTCCTCGCCGGCATGAACCTTGTCGTGCTCGCCGCCGACGCTTTCAGCTTTCTGCTGGGTTGGGAATTTATGTCTCTTGCGTCCTGGGCGCTGGTGATGTCGCATTCGCGCGAAGGCAACAACGCGCGCGCGGGCTATGTCTATATCGTAATGGCGAGCTTCGGCACCCTCGCGCTCCTTCTCGCTTTTGGCCTGCTCGCCGGCCCCGAAGGGGGCTACGCCTTCACCGCGATCCGCGCTCATGGCGCGTCTGATCTGCGCTCGGCGCTCGTCCTTGGCCTCGTTCTGCTCGGCGCCGGCTCCAAGGCCGGGCTGGCGCCGTTGCACGTCTGGCTTCCTCTGGCCCATCCGGCGGCGCCAAGTCATGTCTCCGCGCTGATGAGCGGCGTGATGACCAAGGTCGCCGTTTATGGCTTTGTCCGCATCGTTTTCGATCTCCTCGGGGCTCCAGCGTGGTGGTGGGGCCTCCCGGTCCTCGCCATAGGCGGCGGCACCGCCGCGCTCGGCGTGCTCTATGCCCTCATGCAAAATGATCTGAAGCGCGTCCTCGCCTACAGCACGATCGAGAACATCGGCCTCATTTTCGTCGCTCTCGGCCTCAGTCTCGCTTTCAAGGCGAACGGCTTTCAAGCCGCCGCCGCCCTCGCGCTGACCGCCGCGCTGTTCCACATCTTCAACCACGCCTTGTTCAAGAGCGTTTTGTTTTTCGGCGCCGGGGCGGTACTGACTTCGACCGGCGAGCGGCGGATGGATCGCCTCGGCGGCCTGATCCACAGAATGCCGCGGACGAGCTTCCTCTTCCTCATCGCCTGCGCCGCCGCTTCGGCGTTGCCGCCGCTGAACGGTTTCGCCTCCGAATGGCTCGTGTTTCAGGCGATCCTGCTGAGCCCGCAGCTGCCGCAATGGGGGTTGAAGCTTCTCGTCCCGGCGGTCGGGGCGCTGCTCGCTCTGTCGGCGGCGCTCGCGGCGGCGTGCTTCGTGCGCGTTTTCGGCATCGTCTTCCTTGGGCGGCCGCGTTCGAAAGCCGCGCAAGACGCCACCGAGGTCGATCGCTGGTCGCTCGGCGCCATGGGCGCGTTCGCAGCCTTGTGCGTCCTCGCGGGCATCCTGCCGGGATTCGTGATCGATGGCGTCGGATCCGTCGTCGCCGCGTTCGCCGGCGCGCGGATGCCGGCGCAGACCAGCTTGCAGTGGCTTTCGATCGTGCCGGTCGCGCAAAGCCGGAGCTCGTATAACGGCCTTCTCGTGTTCCTCTTCATCGCCGCGTCGGCCTTGCTCGCGGCCTACGCGATCCATCGCTTCGCCTCGAAGGCCTTGCGCCGCGCGCCCGCCTGGGACTGCGGATATCCCGATGCGAGCCCGATGACGCAATATTCAGCGGGCAGCTTCGCGCAGCCGATCCGGCGCGTCTTCGGCTCCTTCGTCTTTCGGGCGAGCGAGCACATCGACATGCCGGCGCCCGGGGACATGCGCCCGGCGCATTTCAAAATGGAGCTGCATGATCTCGCCTGGGAGCTCATCTATACGCCGATCACGCGCGTCGTCTCCTGGACAGCCGAACGCCTGAACGCGCTGCAGTTTCTCACCATCCGGGTCTATCTCAGCCTCGTCTTTTTCGCCCTTGTTTTTCTCCTGCTGGCGCTCGCCGTATGGCCGTGATCGTCGACCTCGCCATCCAGAATGCGCAGATGCTGCTGGTGCTTGCGCTGGCGCCGCTGCTCACCGGCTTCGTGCGCAAGGTGAAGGCTCGCCTTCTGCGCCGCCGCGGGCCTGCTTTGCTGCAACCCTACCGCGATCTGCTGCGCCTTTCGCGCAAGGAGGCGGTCCTCGCCGAAAACGCCTCCTGGTTGTTCCGGACGATTCCCTATCTGATTTTCGCAACGACCTGGGTCGCGGCCTCGCTGGTCCCCACCTTCGCCGCGGGCCTCATGTTCAACTGGTCCGCCGACCTCATCGTGATCACCGCGCTGCTCGGCAGCGCGCGCTTCTTTCTCGCGCTTGCGGGGATGGATGCGGGGACGAGTTTCGGCGGCATCGGCTCGAGCCGCGAGATGATGATCGCGACCCTCGCCGAGCCCGCCACCATCATGATTGTGTTCACGTTGGCGCTCCTCGCCGGCTCGACCCAGCTCTCGGTCGTCGCAAGCTTCATGCTGTCGTCGGCGGTCGGCCTGCGCGTTTCGCTTGGCCTCGCGCTCGTCGCGCTGGTGATGGTCGCGATCGCCGAAAACGGGCGCATCCCGATCGACAATCCGGCGACGCACCTCGAGCTGACCATGGTGCACGAGGCGATGCTGCTCGAATATTCCGGACGGCACCTCGCCGTCATCGAGCTGGCGGCGTCATTGAAGCTCCTTCTCTACATGTCGCTAATCGTTTGCATATTCATTCCATGGGGCCAGGCGCCGCCGCGCGCGGACGCCGGCGCCCAGCTGATCGGCGTTGTCGCCTACGTCGGCAAGCTGGCGGCCGGCGCCGCCCTGCTCGCCCTGTTCGAGACGATGGTCGCGAAAATGCGCGTCTTCCGGGTCTCGAACTTCCTCGGCGCGGCCTTGATGCTGGGCCTGCTCGGAACGCTTCTTCTCTTCGTGTCGCGGAGTCTTTAAGGATGGGCCATATAGAATTCGACCTCGCCCACCTGCTCGCCGGCGGCCTGGTGCTGATGAGCTTCATGCTGCTCTATCAGGATCGCCTTTTCGCGCTTCTCAACGTGTTCACGCTGCAGGCTGTCGTTCTCGCGCTGTCGGTGTCATGGCAGGCCTACGTCCAGAATGCGCCGCATCTTTTCGTCACCGCCGCGATCGCGCTTATCTTCAAGGCGATCGTGATCCCCGTCGCGCTACACCGGATCATCGTCCGCCTCGGCATTCACCGCGAAGTCGAAAACGTCGTCACCATCGGCCCGACGATGCTCGCCGGCATGGGGCTCGTCGCCTTGTCGATGGTCGTCATGCTGCGAGTCACCGCCGACGCCTTCCCGCTGGCCCGCGAGGATCTCGCCTTCGCCCTGTCCGTGGTCCTGCTCGGTCTTCTGATGATGGTGACGCGCAATAACGCAGTCAGCCAGATCGTCGGCTTCATGTCGCTCGAAAACGGCCTGATCCTGGCCGCGACCGGCGCCAAGGGCATGCCGTTGGTGGTCGAGATCAGCGTCGCCTTCTCGGTCCTCATCGCATTCATCGTCATTGGCACGCTTTTGTTTCGCATCCGCGAACGCTTCGATACGGTCGACGCCGAGGCGCTCGATCGCTTACGCGAGGGGCGGCGTCGATGACCGGACATTCGCTCAACGGCGTGACCCTGATCTTGGCGATCCCGGGGGTCAGCGCCGTGCTGCTCGGCCTGCTTCCAGGCTACCGGATTTCGGCCCGCATCAACATGCTCGCCGCCTTCCTGACCTTCATCAGCGCGCTATCGCTTTTCGTCGACAAACCGTCGCCGGGCCCCTACATCCTCGTCGATGACCTCAACATCGTCTTCATCGTCCTCAATACCTTCGTCGGATTCACCACCAGCGTTTTCAGCGCCAGCTACATCGGCCATGAACTCGAGACCGGCCGCCTCAGCGCTCATCATATGCGTTTCTATCACGCCATGTATCAGGCGCTGCTGTTCTCCATGAATCTCGCGCTGGTGACGAACAACATCGGCGTGATGTGGGTGGCGATCGAGATGGCGACCCTCACCACGGTGCTCATGGTCGGAATCTACCGCACGCCCGAAGCGATCGAGGCGGCCTGGAAATATTTCATTCTCGGCAGCGTCGGCATCGCGCTGGCGCTGTTTGGCACCATCCTCGTCTACATGGCCGCCCGTCCGGCCGTCGGCGAAGGCCTTGACGGCATGGTCTGGACGGTGCTGATCGCCCGGGTCTCGGCCTTCGATCCGGCGTTGCTGAATGTCGCCTTCATTTTCCTGATGCTCGGCTATGGCACCAAGGTCGGACTGGTTCCACTGCATGCGTGGCTGCCGGACGCGCATGCGGAAGGACCGACGCCGATCTCGGCCGTACTGTCCGGTCTGTTGCTCAATGTCGCCCTCTATGCGGTGCTGCGCTTCAAGTTGCTGCTGGCGGCCAATCCCGGCGCCATCGCGCCAGGACCGCTGATGGCGACGCTCGGCCTCGTCTCGCTCGCCTTCGCGGGGTTCATGCTGTACCGCCGCCGCGATGTCAAACGCCTGTTCGCCTATTCGTCGATCGAGCACATGGGCATCATCGTCTTCGCTTTCGGCATGGGCGGCCCGCTCGCCAATTTCGCCGGCCTGCTCCACATGACGATGCACAGCCTGACCAAGTCGGCGATTTTCTTCGCCGTCGGCCATATCGCCCAGGCCACCGGCACGCAAAGGATCGCAGATATCCGCGGCCTCACCACATCGCATCCCGAACTCGGCTGGAGCCTCGTCATTGGCGTGGTCGCCATCGCCGGCATGCCGCCCTTCGGCGTTTTCATGAGCGAATTCCTGCTCGTCAGCTCCACCTTCGCCAGACAGCCGCTGCTCGCCATTCCGCTCGTCGCCGGCCTCCTCGTCGCGTTCGGCGCCTTGTTCCTGCACCTCCAGCGATTGGCGTTCGGCGAACCGGCGGGCCCCGGCGTTCCAGAGAAAGCGTCGTATCTGCCGATGATCGCGCATTTCGCTCTGGTTCTGGCGGCGGGAATCTATCTGCCGGGACCGCTCGTCGCCTGGTTTCGGCACGTCGCAAGCATACTCGGATAGGAAAAGAAACGGATGCCGGTTCTCGCCGACATGATCGCCAGGGGACGCCGCATCGAGGCGCATCGGCTCTGCCCGCGAGTCGTCGTCGATGACGATCTCTGGCGCGCGTTCGCCGCGGAATTGGCCGAGGGCCATGCGACTTTGCTCGGCCTTTGGGGCGACGTCGGCGCGGTCCACATGGGCCTTCTCCTTGAAGCGGAGAAAGCGATCAGCGTCGTGACGATCGAGTGTCCGGAGGGCTATTTTCCCTCTGTCGGCCGCGTACACTCGCCGGCCATCCGGTTGGAGCGGACGATCCGCGATCTCTACGGCCTTCAGCCGGAGGGGCGGCCTGACCCTCGGCCCTGGCTCGACCATGGACGTTGGGGCGTGCGCTATCCGCTGGCGGCGACGCAAGAGCCCGCGCAGCCCGCGCGCCCGTATGCGTTTCTGGCCTCCGAGGGCGAAAGCCTCCACCAGATTCCTGTTGGTCCCGTGCATGCGGGCATTATCGAGCCGGGCCATTTCCGCTTCACCGCGAATGGCGAAGCGATCGTGCGGCTTGAGGAGAGACTCGGCTACGCACATAAGGGCGTCGAGGGTTTGATGACGGGCGCCTCGATCGAACAGGCGGCGAAGCTTGCGGGGCGGACATCGGGCGACAGCACCGTCGCCTATGCCTTCGCCTTCGCCCGCGCCGTCGAGGCGGCGCTCGGCGTCGACATCCCGCCCCGCGCCACCTGGCTGCGCGCGCTGATGGCCGAACTTGAGCGCCTCGCCAACCATTTCGGCGACATCGGCGCGATTTGCAACGACGTCGCCTTCGCGCTCATGCTCGCCCATTGCGGCGTCTTGCGCGAACGCGTGTTGCGGACGGCGGCGGCATGTTTCGGCCACCGGCTGATGATGGACTGCATCATCCCCGGCGGTGTCTGCGTCGACCTTTCCGCCAGCGGCGCCGCGCAGATTCGCGAATTGCTCAGCGCGGCGCGGCGCGCTTTTCCGCCGTTGATCGAGCTTTACGACAACACCGCCTCGCTTCAGGACCGGACCGTAGGCGCCGGCACCGTTCATCCGCAACTCGCCCGCCAATATGGCTGCGGCGGCTTTGTCGGCCGCGCCTCGGGCCGGGATTTCGATGCGAGACGCGACCTGCCCTATCCGCCCTATGACCTCTTGCGCTTCGAAGTTCCGGTGCGGGACGATGGCGACGTCAATGCGCGGATTTGGATCCGCATCCGTGAGGTTGAGCAGAGTCTGGCTCTGATTGAACAAATCCTCGATCGCTTGCCTGCGGACGGGCCGCTGCGCGCACCCGTGACGGCCGGTCTGCCGGGCGAGGGTTTGGCGCTCGTCGAAGGTTTCCGCGGCGACGTCCTCGCCGCTGTCCGGCTCGACTCAGAGGCGCGCGTCGAGCGCTGCCATTTGCGCGATCCGTCCTGGTTCCAGTGGCCCGTACTGGAGGCGGCGATCGAGGGCAACATCGTCGCCGACTTTCCGCTTTGCAATAAATCCTTCAATTGCTCCTACTCCGGGCACGACCTCTAGGCCTCACGCTAATGCGCAGGATTTTGTTCAAGAGCATTCTCCAAGGGCCGCTTACCGAACCCGCGCCCGGTGTTGACGACGCGGAACTCGCAGCCCTCGCGGCGCAGGTCGATCACGCCGCCCGCGCCAGATTGGGACGCAGCCTCTCCATTCGCGAAATAGACGCCGGATCGTGCAACGGCTGCGAGCTCGAGATCAACGCGCTCGCCAACGCCTTCTACGATCTCGAGCGATTCGGTCTGCGCTTCGTGGCCTCGCCGCGCCATGCCGACGTTCTCCTCGTCACGGGGCCTGTGACGAAAAACATGAGCGAGGCGCTGCTGCGGACCTATGAGGCGACGCCCGCGCCAAAGTGGGTTGTCGCGGCGGGTGTTTGCGCCCTCGACGGCGGTCTGTTTTCCGGCAGCTACGCCTGCGTCGGCGGCGTCTCCGCCGTCGTTCCAGTCGACCTTTACATCTCGGGCTGCCCGCCGACCCCAACCGCGCTGCTCAAAGGGCTTATCGCGTTGATGCAATAGCCCTGGATGACGATGATTTTGGTCGATTCCACCAATGCAGAGCGGGATGAGAAAACCGGTTTCTACCTTATCCGCTCCAATCGACGCCTTGGCGCGCGCCAACGGAATTCATGGCTAAGACGAAACCGTGCATAAACGACGAATTCGCATATAATCTTCCAAAAGATCGGCAAACCGGAAACCGTCGTGATCCGACGCGGGACACGGGCGAACCGGCTTGGAGATTGAGGTGCGCATGGAAGGTTCAGGATCGGGACGTCCGCGCGATCTGCCATCCGTAGACTCCGTTCTAAATACCGAAGCGGCTGCAATGCTTCTGGAGCGCTTCGGTCGCATCGCATCGACAAACGCCATTCGCGCGGCGCTTGGGCAGGCGCGCGCGGCGCTGCTGGCTGACGCGCCAGCAGTCCCGAGCGCGGATCAGCTAGCGCTCGATGCGCTCGCGAGGCTTGAGGCGGACTACCGCTCGGGTCTGCGACCGCTGTTCAACCTGACCGGCACAGTGTTGCACACCAACCTCGGCCGCGCCGTGCTCGCTGAGGCAGCGATCGAAGCGGCCGTTGCGGCCATGCGTGAGCCCGGCGCGCTGGAGTTCGACCTGGCGACGGGCGGGCGCGGCGAGCGCGACGATCATGTGCGAAGCCTCCTATGCGGACTCACCGGCGCGGAGGACGCCACGCTCGTCAACAATAATGCTGCAGCTGTGCTTCTTTGCCTCAACACGCTGGCGAGCGGCCGTGAGGCCATCGTATCGCGCGGCGAGTTGATCGAGATCGGCGGCGCTTTTCGCATGCCGGACATCATGGCGCGAGCTGGGGCGAAGCTCATTGAGGTGGGCACGACCAACCGCACGCATCCGAAGGATTACCGCGCGGCGCTCACCGCGCAGACCGGCGTGATCCTCAAGGTTCACACCTCCAATTACCGCATACAGGGCTTCACCGCGGAAGTCGGCGCCGCCGAACTCGCCGCGATCGCCGGCGAGGCGAATGTGGTGCTGATGAACGACCTCGGGTCCGGCACGCTTGTCGATCTGACGCGCTATGGGCTGCAAAAGGAGCCGACCGTGCGCGAGGCCGTGGCCGAAGGCGCCGGGATCGTGACGTTTTCCGGCGACAAGCTGCTCGGTGGACCGCAGGCGGGCTTCATCGTCGGCAGGCGCGAGCTGATCGCAGCCGTCAACCGGAACCCGATGAAACGGGCGCTCCGTGTCGACAAGATCCGGCTGGCGGCTATCGCGGCGACGCTGAAGCTCTACCACGACCCCGATCGGCTCGCCGAGCGTCTACCGACGTTGCGGTTGCTGGTCAGGCCCCTGGCGGAGATCGAGGCGCTAGCCCAGCGCTTGTCGCCCGCCATCGCGCGGGCGGCCGGAGCGGGATTCAACGTGGCCCTGTGCGAATGCCGCAGCCAGATCGGGTCCGGGGCGTTGCCGCTCGACACCATCGCCAGCGCCGGCCTCGTCATCCGATCGAACGCCGGTGAACGGGCGCTCGACCGGCTCGCGGCGGCCCTGCGCGGCCTCGACAGGCCGGTGATAGGGCGGATCAAGGATGGCGGGCTGGTGCTTGATCTGCGATGCTTGACCGATGAGGCGGCGTTTCTATCCAACCTCTCTGACCTCGATGCTCGCGCGCTGGCTTGAGCGGGTCACCAGCCGACGCAATACGCCCAGCCAGGTCTTGGCCAAAGCCCGCGCGGCGTCCGACGCCGCCGATTACGCGACGGCGCTGGCCTTGTGGGAGCCGCTCGCGCAAGCCGGCGTGGCGCGCGCGCAGAACAACATCGGCGCCTGCCTCCTGGAGGGGTTGGGGGTCGAGCGCAATCCCGCCCTCGCCGTTAAGTGGCTGTCGCTGGCCGCCGAGGCGGGCGACCCGGTCGGACAGCGAAACCTGGCGACGGCCTATTTTAAGGGCTCGGGCGTTGACCGCGACGATCGCAGGGCGATGGAGCTCTATCGGGCCGCCGCGGAGCAAGGCGACGACATGGCGCAGGACATGCTGAGCTTTATGCTGCTCGAAGGCGCCCCATCCGCCGCCGATATCGCGGAGGCGCACCGCTGGGCGCGCGCAGCCGCGGACAATGGCGTCGCCGCGGCCATGACTCGGCTCGGCATGCTCTATCACAACGCTGTCGGCGTGGAGCGCGACCCCGCCGTCGCCGTCCAATACTGGCGTTGCGCGGCCGAACTCGGCGATCCCGACGCGCAGGCGATGCTCGGCGCGGCGCATCACCTTGGCGGCGGCGCGCCGATCGATCAAGCGGCGGCGCTCGACTGGCTTCTGCTGAGCGAGGCCGGCGGCAGCGCCCTTGCGGCGCGTTTCCTCGGCCCGGTCCGCGCCGCGCTTTCGCCGGAGGAGCTCGCGGCGGCGGAGCGTCGAGCGCAGATGGCGAGGCGGAGCGCGGCGCCATGATCATCGGAACCGCCGGCCATATCGATCATGGCAAGACTGCGCTCGTCAAAGCGCTGACCGGCGTCGACGGCGATCGGCTGAAGGAGGAAAAGGCACGCGGCATGACCATCGATCTCGGCTTCGCGTATTTGCCGATCGAGGGACGCCCGGTTCTTGGCTTCGTCGACGCCCCAGGCCACGAGCGCTTTGTGCATACAATGCTGGCGGGCGCGAGCGGCATCGATTTCGCCCTGCTCGTGGTCGCCGCCGATGACGGCGTCAAACCGCAGACGCTGGAGCATCTGGCGATCATCGACCTGCTTGGCGTCAAGCGCGGCCTGACCGTTATCACGAAAGCCGATCTCGCCTCGCCCGAACGTCTGGCCGAGGTCGTCGACGAAATAAGAACGACGACCGGTGGGACGGTCCTGGAGGGCGCTGACGTCCTGCCGGTTTCGACGCTGACGGGGGCCGGCGTCGAGGCACTGCGCGCGCGTCTCATCGCCGCCGCCGCCGCCGTGCCGGCGGATCGCGCCACAGACGCCCGTTTCCGCCTCGCGGTCGATCGCGTCTTTACGCTGTCCGGCGTCGGCGTCGTCGTGACCGGCGCGGTCCTTTCCGGGTGTGTGCATGTTGGCGACCGGGTGCTAATCAGCCCGTCCGGAATCGCCGGGCGGGTGCGCTCGCTGCACGCGCAAAACAGCCAGGCTCAGCTCGGGCGCGCAGGAGAGCGCTGCGCCCTGAATCTCGTCGGCGAGGACATCAGCAAGGACACGATCCGGCGTGGCGACGTCGTGCTCGAACCGGAATTGCACGCCCCCACGGACCGGATCGATGCCGGATTGCGCCTGTTGCCCGGCGAGACGAAGCCGGTCGGCCAGTGGTTTCCTGTGCGCTTGCATCACGCCGCGACCGAGGTCGGGGCGCGCATCGTCCTGCTCGGCGAGGAGCCGGTCCAGCCGGGAGCAGCGGCCGAGGTCCAGCTTGTGCTCGACCGGCCGATCGCCGCCGCGCAGCGGGATCGTTTCGTCATTCGGGACGCGTCCGCTCAACGCACGATCGGCGGCGGCCTGTTCATCGACCTGCGTCCGCCAGCTCGACGGCGGCGCACGCCAGAGCGTCGTGCTCAGCGCGCCGCCCTCTCTATCGCCGATCCGTTGGCCGCTTTCGCCGCGCTGCTGGCGTCGCCGCCCTATGCGTGGGATCTGGCCGTCTTCGCGCGGGATCGGGCCTTGGGCGCCGCGCAAAGGCAGCAGCTTGCCGACGAACCGGGGTTCATTCTGCTGGAGAAAGACTCCTGCGCAATCGCGATCTCGGCCATGCAATGGCGGCTGTTCACGGCGGGCCTCCTGGAGCAGCTGGGCGCCTTCCATGCCGAGAACCCCGACCTGCAGGGCATCGGCCGAGAAAAGCTGAGGCTGCTTCTGCAACCGCGGCTGCTCGCGTCGGTCTTTGCCATCGCCCTGCAAAAGGCGGCGCAGAGCGGCGAATTGGTTCTCGACGGCTCTTTTGTCCGCCTCGCGACGCATACGGCGCGCTTCGCGCCCGAGGACGAGGAAGTTTGGGGCATGATCGCGCCGATGCTCGGCGGCGCGGAGCGGTTCCGACCGCCGCGCGTGCGCGACATTGCAGCGGCGACGGGGCGACCGGAGCGCGATGTGCGGCGCATGCTTAAACTCGCCGGGCGGATGGGCTTGGCCGATGAGGTTGCGCACGATCATTTCTTCCTGCGCCCGACCGTCCATGAAATGACGGCGATTGTCGCCGACGTGGCGAGCGGCGCGGCAGGCGGCGCCTTCGCCGCCGCGCAGTTCCGTGATCGCATCGCCTCAGGCCGCAAGGTGGCGATCCAGATCCTGGAATTTTTCGACCGCCACGGCGTCACGTTGCGCCAGGGCGACATGCGCCGCGTCAACAGGCGTCGGCTGGACCTGTTCGGCCCGTTTATGCTGTCGTCCGCCGCTGCCGACGGAGGAGAATCGTCCCTGGTGGGGCGTTCGGACTTCAAATCCGAGTGGGGCAGCGAGCCTGTCTCAGGTGGGTTCGACTCCCACTCTCTTCCGCCATCGTCTCGGAGAGGGTCTCCATGAGCGCCATTCTCGCAACCTATTTCGACGACTGGCTGCGCCTGAAGCTCGAAGCGATCAGACTGCAATAGATCGCGTTCAGGCGATGCGGATCGCCGGTTCGCCCGACGTGACTGACCCGATAATGCGCGCGTGGGAATTTCCCGCAGCCTGGATCGAGGCGAGGATGGATTCGGCGCGTTCGGCGGCGCAGGCGACCAACAACCCACCGGAGGTTTGCGGGTCCGTGAGCAGGGCGCGCTTCCATGCCGGCAGCCCAGCGGGCAGCGCCACCGCCTCGCCGTAGCTGTCCCAATTGCGCCCGGACGCGCCGGTGACGTATCCGGCCTCGGCCAGCGCTTCAGCCTGAGCCAGAAACGGAACGCGAGCGTAACCGATATCGAGGCCGACGTCGCCGCCGCGCGCGAGTTCAAGGCCGTGGCCAAGCAGGCCGAAGCCGGTTACATCCGTCATCGCGTGCACGTCGCCGTCCTTCGCCAGCGAATGGCCGATGCGGTTCAAAAGGGTGGTTGATTCCATCATCTCGGCGTAGGCGCCATCAGGCAACGCGCGTTTCTTGAACGCCGCCGAGTAGACGCCGACGCCAATCCCCTTGGTCAGAATCAGAGCGTCGCCCGGGCGGGCGCCGGCGTTGCGGCGAATATCGGCGGGGCTGCATAGTCCGATGACGGCGAGACCATAGATCGGCTCGGGCGAGTCGATCGAGTGGCCGCCCGCGACCGGAATGCCGGCCTCGGCGCAAATCGAAGCGCCGCCTTGCAGGATCTCGCGCACGATCTCCACGGGCAATTTGCCGAGCGGCATGCCTAGGATCGCCAGCGCCATGATGGGCTCGCCACCCATCGCATAGATGTCGGACATCGCATTGGCGGCGGCGATGCGGCCGAAATCGCGCGGGTCATCGACCATGGGCATGAAAAAGTCCGTGGTGGCGATAACGCAATGCTGCCCGTCGATCTGCCAGACGGCAGCGTCGTCGCCCGTTTCAGCGCCGACCAAAAGATTGGCGAACGGGGCGGATTGCGGCTGGCCGGCAAGGAGTTGCTGCAGGACGGATGGCGCGAGCTTGCAGCCGCAACCGCCTCCATGGGCGAGATCCGTGAGGCGGATGGGAGAATTCGACATGCGGAAGCTTTCTTGCGCCGGTGGTAGCGAGCCCGGGCGAAGGTCACGGTTACGTTTTCGCCCGACTTTCTCGCCGCAATATCGAGCCAAGCCGCCGCCCGATCAAGCTCGGCAGTTCCACCTTCGCACGGCTTTAGGAGGACGTTTGGTCTGACTGTAGAGCGATCGGCCCGGTCGACAAAAATTAAATATCGCGGTAGCTTTGTTTGTCGGCGCAACGGTGCGCTTTCAGTCAAACGTCAAGCTTTGTCGCGGCGCGACAAGAGGCAGAAGACCGGAGGAGCAGATGAACGTCGCCCGGCAAACCCACCCGGCCCTCGGATGGATCACGGTCTTGTTGATCGCGGTCGTAGGACTCTTCTACGTCAAGTGGTTCCCCTACTACAATCGAGCCTTCGTCGCCGCCGCGCACCATTCGATCGGCCAGTCGATCCTGATGGGCAAAGAGGCCAGCCCGCCCGCGCCCTCTCTACAGGCCGCGTTCGATTACGCGATGGCATATGGCAAGGCGATCTGGCAGGCGATGGTGCTGGGCCTGCTGCTTGGATCGGCGATCCAGGCGCTGCTGCCGGTCGATTGGGTCGCGAAACTGATGGGCCGGGCCGGATTTGACAGCGTCGCCGCCGGCGGGCTGATCTCCATTCCGGGCATGATGTGCACCTGTTGCGCCGCGCCCGTCGTCGTTGGCTTGCGCGCGCGCCAGGCCTCGCCCGGCGGCGCCATAGCGTTCTGGTTCGGCAACACAATCCTCAATCCGGCGACGCTTGTTTTCATGGGCTTCGTACTTGGCTGGAATTGGACGGCCTTGCGGCTGGCGCTCGGAATCCTGATGGTGTTCGGCGTCGGCTTTCTGGCGAACTGGCTGGTCACGCCGAAAGAAGCCGCAGCGGCCGAGGCGCAGCTCGCCGAACTCGCCACGGCGCCGCAGACGTCAAACGCGTTCGCGCGCTGGATGCAGATTCTCTGGCGCATGACGATCCAGCTCGTGCCCGAATACATGCTGATCGTCCTGCTGCTTGGCGCGGCGCGGGCCTGGCTTTTCCCTCATATAAGCGCCGACATCGGCAACGAGATCGGGTGGATCGTCGCGCTGGCGATCGCCGGCGCGATCTTCGTCATTCCCACGGCGGGCGAAGTGCCGATCATCCAGGCGATGCTCGCACTCGGCATGGGCGTTGGACCCGCAGGCGCGTTATTGATGACGCTGCCGCCGATCAGCGCCCCCTCGGTTGCGATGGTGTGGCGGTCGTTCCCGCCACGTGTGCTCGCTGCCGTCTCGGCGGCGGTGGTCGCGATCGGCGTCTTCGCCGGCGTGCTTGCGGTCGCCCTGAAGTTCTAGGCGGCTAAGGCCCCCGCTTTGCGCGCGCCTATCCGACGAGCAGCAACGGATTTGGGGCGTGGCGCGACCAGCCCGCCTCGGCAACCATGAGATCGAGGCCGAGCGACCCAAGGTCGTCGGCAAAGGGGTCGACATCCATGTCGCACCCTTGATACAGCATCTTCGCGTAGCTATGGCACGCGTCGCATGTTTCAGCCTTGACGGCGCCGGAACCGCCCTCAATCTCCTTGAGGGTCAGGGACCGCGACTCGCCGCAAGTGATGCACACCGCGCGCACATGGTTCCATGCGGTCGAGCACAGCGAACAGTGGAGGTAGCGCGTTCCCGGCGTCTGACCGGAGGCCGTCACCACGCCCGATACAGGCGTCGAGCCGCAGCAGGGACAGAGTCCGCGCTGCGGCAAGAGACGCAAGGATGATGCGGGCAATGCGGCGGCGAGGCGCGTGAAATAAACCTGCAGCGCCGCGGCCACAAAGAGGACCGCGCCCGCGTCGGAAGGGTCGACGTCGCCATGAAGAAAACCATCCGCAAGCGCCTCGACGGCGCCTGGTGCTCGGGCGCGCAGCTTCGCCATCTCCGCCATCGCAGGCGCCGGCGTCTTGTCGAAACCATCCAGCAACTGGGCTAGTCCGTCACGCCAGGCGGGGTCTCGGCGATGCCCGTCCGCCGCGAGAGGCGGCATACGTGCGTCGGCCGCCTGTTCGACGGCTGCGAGGTCTGGACCACGCAATGGTCCGAGCTTCGTGGCGGCAAGGTGCTGAGCCGCCGCGAGTTGCGCCATGAAGCGCAGCCAAGGCCCCATCGGGCGCCCACCCGACAACGCCTCAAGGCGTGCGGAGGTCCGGGCGAACCGTGTCGAGGGATCGGGCAGGATCAACGGTTCAGGGGCTTTGACGCCGCCCTGCGGATCCCCGATCCACGCGCCTTTGGAGGCGACCTCGCCCTGTCTCATCCGTTCACCTCCAGGCGGCGCCTCATGTGGTCGGCCTATCGCCGCCGGCGCGCGGCGTCGGCCCGCGCGACCCGGTCGCCGCCAGGCGCCGCAGCCATTTGCGGTGGTGCCTCCAGGCCCACCCGGGCGTGACATAGCCCTGCGTCATCCCGCGCACCGAGCCCCTGACCCAGATCGCGGCATAGACGTGAACGATCCACACCAGGATGGCTGCGATCGCCGCGAGACTATGGATCAGAAGCGCCACGCGCTGCGTCTCTATCGTTGTGAAAACGGAGAAATAGGCATCCCAGATCAAGATGCCCGTGACGAACAAGCCCGGCACCAGCAAGGCCATCGACCAGAAGACGAATTTCTGGCCGGCATTGAAACGGCCGAGCTCGGGAACCCCCTCTTCCTCATTCATCAAGACGAGGTCGATCGACCGCAGCCACGCGATATCATCTCGATTCCAGAAATTGTCGCGCCAGAACTGCACGATGAGCCCGGCATAGCTGATCAGCAGCACGATGCCGATCCAGGGGTGGATCGCGCGCGTCCACTGGCCGCCGCCGAAAAGTCCCGACAGAAAAAACAGCATCGGGTGGAACATCGAAAGGCCGGATAGCATCAAAAGCACGAAGCACGCCGCCGTGATCCAGTGGTTGATTCGTGTCGTGGTCGTATTGCGGATCAGCGTTCCCTGGGGATAGTTCATAGCGCTTTTTCCGAATCCTTTAGCAGCCGTTCCGCCTGCGCCTCATCTTCAGGCTGAACTTCATTCGGCCCCTCGACAATCCAATGCAGGAAACCGGCGACAGCCGCGAATGCGACGCCAGCCAGGGCGAGGGGCTTCAGGACCCCTTTCCAGGCCGAAACGAATGCGCTGATCTGCGGGTTGTCGGGCAGCCCGGCGTAGATGGAAGGCCGGTCAGCATGGTGGAGAACGTACATAACATGCGTGCCGCCGACGCCGGGCGGATCATAAAGGCCGGCGTTCGCGAAGCCGCGCGATTTGAGATCGACGATGCGCTCCCCGGCCCAACTCGTCATGTCGGCTTTCGAGCCGAACAGGATCGCGCCTGTGGGACATGCTTTGACGCAGGCCGGCTCGAGTCCGACCGAAACCCGATCGGAGCACAAGGTGCATTTGTAGGATTTGTGATCGACCGGATCGACGCGGGGGATGTTGAAAGGGCATCCTTTGATGCAGTAGCCGCAGCCGATGCAGTTCTCACTAATGAAGTCGACGATGCCGTTGGCGTGCTGGACGATCGCGCCCGGCGCCGGGCACGCTTTAAGGCAGCCGGGGTCCTCGCAGTGCATGCAACCGTCCTTGCGGATCAGCCACTCGAGATTGCCTTCGTCATTGTCCCATTCAGTGAACCGCATCAAGGTCCAGGTGCTTGGGTTCAAATCCATGGGATTGTCATACGAACCCTCGAAATGCCCGATCTCGGCGCGAAGATTGTTCCACTCCATGCAGGCGGCCTGACAGGCTTTGCAGCCGATGCAACGGGTTACGTCGATCAGCTTCGCGACCTCCTGCTGATGGTCGCGGATCGACGGCGGCGTCAGGGTGGAGGCCGATCGGCGGATGTAATCCTGTGATTGAAGATCTGCCATCGACTGCTCCTCAAGCCACCGGCGTTCCGGCCTTCTCGACATTCACGAGGAACGCCTTGAATTCCGGTGTCTGCGTATTGGCGTCGCCGACGGACGGCGTAAGCGTATTGGCGCCGTAGCCCTTGCGCGCCTGTCCGGTGAAGCCCCAATGGATCGGCACGCCGATAACGTGGGTTGGCTTGCCGTCCACCATCAGCGGACGGATGCGCTTCGTCACATAGGCCTTGCACACGACGAAGCCGCGCTTCGATGCCAATCGCACCCAGCCGCCTTGCTCGATACCCTTTTCCTTGGCGAGAGCTTCGCCGATCTCGATGAACTCCTCCGGCTGCAGGATCGCGTTGATCAGCGCGTGCTTAGTCCAGAAGTGGAAGTGCTCGGTTAGCCGGTAGGTCGTCGCGACATAGGGGAAGTCCGGCGCGGTCCCGAACGCCGCTCTGTCGTCGGCGAAAACGCGCGCCGCCGGGTTCGAGCTGACCTTCGGATGCAGAACGTTCTCCGTTGGCGACTCCAGGGGTTCGTAATGCTCTGGGAAAGGGCCTTCCACCATCTGGTCGCGGGCGAAAAGGCGCCCGACGCCCTCGGCGTTCATGATGAACGGACCGACGCCGTCCGCCGGCTTGGTCGTTGGCCCATAATCCGGCACGTCGATGCCAACCCACCGGCTGCCGTTCCACTCGATGATCGGCTTATCCGGATTCCAAGCCTTCCCTTCAAGGTCGGCGCTGGCGCGATTATAGAGAATGCGGCGGTTAGCCGGCCAGGCCCAGGCCCAGTTCGGGGCGATGCCCTGCTCGCGTGGGTCGGTCGCGTCGCGGCGCGCCATCTGGTTGCCCTGCTCGGTGTAGCAGCCCGAGAAGATCCAGCAACCCGACGCCGTTGCGCCATCGTCGCGCAACTGCGCGAAGCCATCGAGCAGTTTGCCGGCCGGCGTGGTCACCGTACCTGTCGCGTCCTTAAGGTCCGCCAGCGCGCGGCCGTTCATGTCCTTCGCCAAATCCGCGGGATCCGGCTCGGTCGGGTTTGTGTAATCCCAGGTCAGATTCAGGATTGGATCGGGGAAGGCGCCGCCGTCCTTGCGATACATCTCGCGCAGCCGGTGAAACAATCCGGCCATGATCCAGATGTCAGACTTGGCCTCGGCCGGTGCGTCGGCCGCCTTCCAGTGCCATTGCAGCCACCGCGCCGAGTTGACAAGCGAACCATCCTCTTCGGCGAAGCAGGTCGTCGGCAGCTGGAAGACCTCGGTCTGGATGCTAGCTGGATCGGATGGATTCTGCGGACCGAAATTCTCCCAGAACCGCGACGTCTCGGTGTCGAGAGGATCCATCGTGACGAGGAATTTCAGCTTGCCCAGCGCCCTGCGGATCTTCCCCTTGTCGGGAAACGCCTGAAGCGGATTGAAGCCCTGGCAGATATAGCCGTTCATCTCACCGTTCGCCATCATCTCGAAGGCCTTGATGATGTCGTAAAGCGGAATGTCGAGCTTCGGTAGCCAGTCATAGGCCCAGTCGTTGTCCGCCTGCGCGGCGGCGCCAAAAAAGGCTTTCTGAAAACTTACCAGGAACTTTCTATAATTCTGGTAGTAGCTCGTCTGCCCCGGGCGCAGCGGCTTGAACTGCCGCGTGCTCATGTAATCCTGGAAAGTCGCTTCCGTATCTCTCGGCAGACTGAGATAGCCCGGCATCTGGTTTGACAGCAGGCCGACATCGGTCAGCCCCTGGATATTGGAATGCCCGCGCAGCGCGTTCATCCCGCCGCCGGCGACGCCGATATTGCCCAGCAGAAGCTGCACCATCGCCATCGTGCGGATATTTTGCGCGCCGACCGAATGCTGCGTCCAGCCAAGCGCGAACAGGCTCGTCAGCGCCTTGCCTGGCGCGGCGGTCGTGGCGAACAGCTCGCACACCTGCAGAAACTTGTCCTGCGGCGTGCCGCAGATGCGCGACACCATCTCCGGGGTGTAGCGATCCACATGTTTTCGGAGTAGGTTGATCACGCAGCGCGGATCCTGCCAGCTGTCGTCGATCTTGGCGAAGCCCTGGTCGTCGAAATCATACTCCCAGCTCGATTTGTCGTAGCTGTGAGTGGCCTCATCGTAGCCGGTGAAAAGGCCGCCCTCGAAACCAAAACCCGCTTTGACGATGAAGCTGGCGTTGGTGAAAGCCCGCACATAATCGTGCTGGATCGCGTCCTTCTCCAAAAGATAGCGGATCACGCCGTTGAGGAATGCGATATCGGTCCCGGGCCGGATCGGCGCATACATGTCCGCGACCGAGGCCGTGCGGGTGAATCGCGGATCGACGACCACCAGCTTGGCGTTGTTCTCGATCTTCGCTTCGATCACCCATTTGAAGCCGCACGGATGCGCTTCCGCGGCGTTGCCGCCCATGACCACAACGACATTGGCGTTCTTGATATCTTGCCAAGTATTGGTCATTGCACCGCGACCGAATGTTGGAGCCAGACTGGCCACCGTCGGTCCGTGTCAAACACGCGCCTGATTGTCGAAGACCACCATTCCGAGCGAACGGACTACCTTCCATGTTAGGTATGAGGTTTCGCTCGAGGAGGCGGAGGCCGCCAGCATGCCGGTGGTGAGCCAACGGTTGACCGTGCTCCCCGCGGCGTTCTTGGCGATGAAATTCGCGTCCCGATCCTGCTTCATCAGAGTGGCGATGCGGTCCAGCGCAAAGTCCCAAGAGACCTGCTTGAACTCGCTGCTGCCGGGCGCACGGTACTGGGGAAATTTCAGACGGGTGGGCGCGTGCACAATATCAAGCAGCGCCGAGCCCTTCGGGCATAGCGTGCCGCGGTTCACTGGATGGTCCGGATCGCCCTCGATATGGATGATGTCGGACTTGGCGTTCTTGGCGCGGTCGCCGAGGCTGTAAATCAGGATGCCGCAGGCGACGGAGCAATAGGTGCAGGTGTTGCGGGTCTCGGACGTCGCCGTCAGCTTGAACGGCCGGACCGAAGCGGCGAGGGCGCAACCCGCGAAGCCAAAGCCAAGAGCGCCAAGACTGGACCCGGCCAGAGTGGCGCCAGTGAGTTTTATGAAGCCACGACGACTTAAATTCATTGCCACGCACTCCTTTCAACCTTGGCTTTAAGGGACCCTCGCGGGCCCGTCCGGTGTCAAAGGGCGTCAAAGCAAGTATAGACAATACTCCGGGCGCCACAAGCGGAAACAAGCTATGCCGCGGCCACACGCCAACCCTAGAGCTAACGCATCGCGTCCTCGCCGCGAGTGATCGGATAAAGGTTGCGGATAGCTGGATCGGAGCCGGTTTGAGCGTGGCCGTCAGTCTTGCGCACGGAACCAACCAGCTGGACTGACGTTTTGCGCCGCAGTATAGATAGCAGCTCCCTTGGTAGACAAAGAGCACGTTGAAGGCGCGGCCGGCAGGGCCGAGGGGCCGTTCGGGACTCCACTGGTGACCTTGATGTTGCCTGGAGGAAAGTCGCCGACAATCTCAAGCGCTGGCTTTTGCCGCCTTTTCGAAATCGGAGGAGAACATGAATAAGGGCAAAATCTTATCCTGCGCGGCGTTTCTCATCCTCGGGCTTGTGGGCGCGGCCTTCGCCCAGGGTCAAAGTGGAGACCGGCCGAATGAACAACAAGGCGCATCCGGAAGGTCGGTTGGGACCGGTGGAGACAACACCGACTCCAGTTATAGCCCTGGAAATCCGAGTCCCAACGACCAAATCGGCGACCATCCAAGCTCCGGCGATGACAAGCGCGGTTACGACAGCGACGATGCTCATTGAGCGTGACGACTCGTAAGATTGAGCGTGCGCCGCTAAAGATGAGTTGTCGCCGCCGCTGAAGCGGCTTCGACGGCATGGTTCTGTTGTCGGCGATACCGCCTCGGCGCGCCTTTGGCGCTGCGCTGACGCCAATCCGGCGTCAGCGTTGCGCTGCGTCCCGAGGGTTGTGAGCAGACACGTCTTCGATGCTTTGGAATGTAGACGACGGCCATCTTGCCGGACCGTTGAGGTCCGCGCGATCCGCTTTCAGGCGCGCATTGCATGAGGCGGGCGCCGCGAGGTCGAGTTGATCGATCAACGCGTCGATGACCCGCACCGGATTGTCGGACGCCGACGTAGTCGTGCACCGCAATGAGCATAAATGTGCGTCACGCGCGAATTTCACCACGCCAAACGCAGCGGAGACATCCGCGCGATCGCACTTTCTTCGCAGTCTGCTTGATTTTTGCGCCGGGGCCGCGCGTCTGATATCTGTGGGGCGTACTGGGCCAATCGAGGCGCCGCTCACCCGCCCGAGCTCGGCGCCGGCGAAAGCTGTCCTTCTGATCGGCAAAGCTAGGTAGAGGTCATTCCCTGTCAGACCTTGAGCAAGCTCGAAGCTCCACGCTTCTCGACGCCGCTTGGCGGATAGCGTTCCGCCTTGGTTTCCGGTTTGCCCGCATCTGGTGGTGGCTGCGGCGCCCGCGGCATGACGGGGCGCTTGTGGCGGTCTACGTCGGTCGGGCGCTGTTGCTGGTGCGGTCGTCGTATCGGACCGAGTGGAACTTCCCGGGAGGCGGCGTGCGGCGCGGGGAGACGCCTGAAGCGGCGGCGCGGCGCGAGTTGGAGGAGGAGATCGGCCTCGCGGCTTTTCCGCTTCGCCCCGCGGGCGATGCCTGCGGCATCTGGGACGGGCGACGAAATCATGTGCATTTCTTCGAATTACGACTGGATCGGCTGCCCGAATTGCAGCTTGACAACCGCGAGATCATCTCCGCACGGCTAATGTTGCCGGGCGAGTTGCGCGGCATGGCGCTGACCGGGCCGGTAGCCGCCTATCTTGGCAGGACAGCGCCGCCAGGCTAAGAAATGCCATCCATTTGATCGGGGTTTCAGGCGAGGTTGATGCTTAGCGGAACGCACGCGAGGTTGCACGCATGACTATAGTTCATGATTTCGTTGAGGAATGGATCGAAATGCGATCGAAATTACAGCGGCAGCTTAAGCTTCTTGAGTCCGGCAAGATGGGCGCGGGAACCGCCGTGATCGGCAGCACGACGGAAGCCACCATAAATCGCCTTAAGAAATGGATCGAAGAGCTGAACGACCTATTGAAAGAATACGCTCATGCCGACCGGACCTAAGGGCGAAAAGCGCCGCCGTCCGGTCTCAATTTTCGTGAATGCGTGGCTGACGACATAGTCCTTCGCGAACCGGTCTGCGCCCTGAAATACCCTGCTAACAGGGAAAAGATCAGGGTATTCTTTGTTTTGGGCCCATTTTTTCGCGCCGCGCCTGCGGAAGCAGTCGCAATTCCAGTGGGTTACGAGCGAATTCCCTACGCGGTGGAACAGGGAAGGAATTGGCTCGATCTGGGGGTTGTTTTCCGCGAACAGGGAAAAATTAGCTAACAGCGGCCTTCGCGGCAGCGCGGCAGTTCGCTGCGGCTAG
>Ga0181518_10001145_pt1 | contig 27707 bp, 26 predicted proteins | sample PEATcosm2014_Bin_28_FD_119751 | JGI IMG/M metagenome (GOLD analysis project Ga0181518, IMG submission 119751) | Peatland microbial communities from MTU Mesocosm Facility, Houghton, MI, USA - PEATcosm2014_Bin01_60_metaG | ecosystem: Environmental > Terrestrial > Soil > Wetlands > Peat | place...
AAGATCCTGCGGGCGTGCCAGATCCTGCTGGATGAAAAGATCGCCACGCCGATCCTGCTGGGCGACGAAACGAAGATCCGCGCGCGGATCGAGGAACTGCACCTGAATCTGGAAGGCGCGCAGATCGTGGATCCGCTGAAGTTCCCGCGGCTGGGCGAGTATACGGAGGAATTTTACAGCCTGCGCCAGCGCAAGGGCGCGACGCGCACGGAAGCCGCGGAGAAGCTGCGGAATCACACCACGTTCGGCGCGGTCATGGTGCGGCTGGGCGACGCCGATGCGCTGGTCGGCGGGTATGCGACACATTATCCGGACACCATCCGGCCGGCGCTCGAAGTGATCGAAGTGCGGCCGGAGTTGCGAAAGGTGGCCGGCGTGTACCTGCTGATTTCGGCGAAGGGGAATATGTACTTCCTGGCCGACGCCACGGTGAACATCGAGCCGACGGCGGAAGACCTGGCGGAGATTGCCATCCAGGCGGCCGAAAAAGCCTGCCGGTTCAGCCAGGAGCCGCGCGTGGCCATGCTGTCGTTCTCGAATTTCGGGAGCACGCGGCATCCGCTGGCGGACAAGGTGCGGCGCGCCGTGGAACTGGTGCGGCAGCGGGCGCCGGGGCTGATGGTGGACGGCGAAATGCAGGCCGACACGGCCGTGGTGCCGCAGATTGTGGATGAGACCTACCCGTTCAGCACGCTCAAGGGCGGGGCCAACGTGCTGATTTTCCCGAACCTGGAATCCGGGAATATCGCGTACAAGCTGCTGCACCGCATCGGAGGCTGCGAACTGATCGGGCCGCTGCTGACGGGGTTGTCGAAACCGGTGCACGTGCTGCAGCGCGGGTCGGAAGTGAACGACATCGTGCACGTGGCGGCGATTGCGGTAGTGGATGCGCAGGAAGTGGGGAAACCGTACCGCACGCTGGCGTCGGCCGCGGCGCACCGGTAGGGAAGAAGCCAGGAGTCAGGAGTCAGAAGTCAGAAGCACGGGGCCTTCGCTCCATTCTGACTTCCTCGACTTTTGACTTCTGACTTCCATATCCCGAAGGGATATCAATCGCGCAGCCCGTGCCTAGTGCTTTGACCGGCTGATGTTGTTCTTTTCCGGGAAACCACTCCCTCACGGTCGTGGCTCGCATCTGAGTTGTAAGCACGATGGGGCGGCTGCGGAAAGGCACTAAACCACCCGGTCAGAGGCCTAGTCTTCGTTCCAGTTCCTGGTGGCGAAGAGATTCTTCATCATGGCGAAGACGGTGCCGATGCCGTTCCGGTTGGCCTTCTGCGTCTCGTCGAGACCGGCGTAGATCTTGGCGAAGGTGTTGATCTCGAGCGTGCTCATCTGGATGGCCAGAGCGGCGTAGGCGTTGACGCCCTGGGTGATTTCGTCGTCGCTCTTCTTGGCCTGGATGGCGTCGGCGATGGCAATGCGGGCCTTGGAGAGCTGGTCGCGAAGGGGCGTGGCCTCTTTAGCGGCCTCATCGAGCACCGTCCTGACGGCCTTTCTCTGGTCCTTATTGAGATTCAGGGCGTTGCTGATGTTCTCGAACTTGCTGGGCGGCGCGACCATCATGCCGCCTCCGGAAGTGTCCCCGCCGCCGCGGTTCCCCCGGCCGCCTTGCGCGAAGCCGAGGCTGGCCAAAACGAGACCGATTACCAACAATTTCCGAAGCATGAGATCTCCTTGAGAACGATTACCTGCCGCCTCTGCCTCTACCCATGCCACCCCGGCCGCGGCCGGCGGCTGCGGGGTCCAGGATGCCGGCCATCAGGTCGAAGGCCTCGGGCGCGTGGGCGGTTTGGTTGGGCTTGAGAAGGGCGTAGATCTTCTGGAAGGCTTTGACTTCCAGGCCCGTCATTTGGGCCTCGGCGGTGGTGTAAGCGTTTGTGATCTTGGCGATTTCCTCGGCGCTTTGTCCCGCCAGGGTGGCATTGGCGAGGGCGGCGCGTCCCTTAGCCACCAGGTCGCGGACCGGCGCGGCATCCTGGTAAGAGACTTCGAGGATGCTCTCGAACTCGGTTTTCTGATTTTTGGAGAGTTTGAGTTTCCCGACGATCTGGTCGGCTTTGGACTCTTTTTGGGCACGAGTGCTGCCCATGCCGCCCATTCCGCCCATGCCGCCCGTATCGCCGGCGCCTCCCCGGCCGCCACCGCCGGTTCCCATGCCGCCCATGCCACTTCCGGGGTCGCCGCCGCCTTGGGCAAGCGCCAGAGTGGTCACCGCGGCTGCCGTTACGAGTAATTTCAGAAACATGGAAATCTCCTCTATCTTCGCGATGCGCCGGACGGACCCGTGAAGGCGGACTCCGCGCCGCGCACTTTCAACTCGATGCCATATTTAAACACGATTTGGCGGGGAGTGGGAGACTAAGAACGTGAAGAATGCGCTGTATTGCGGAGACAATCTGGAGGTCCTGCGGCGGCACATCCGGCCGGAGTCGGTGGACCTGGCGTATGTCGATCCACCGTTCCACTCGGAGCGGAATTATGGCGCGGCGTTTCAGGACCGCTGGCGTTGGGACCAGCGCGCGGCGGAGGGGCATGCCGCCATTCTGACGGCGCCGAAGTTGGGCGGGTTGATCGAGGGGCTGGCGCCGGTGGTGGGGCGCGGCAGCCTGCTGGCATACCTGGTCCACACCGGGCTGCGCATCGCGGCGATGGAGCGGGTGTTGAAGCCCGCCGGGAGTTTGTTCGTCCACTGCGATCCGGCCGCCAGCCACTATTTGAAGCTGATGCTGGACGCGGTGTTCAGCGCGCGGGGCGGCGGATTCCGCAACGAGATCGTCTGGTGCTATAGCCACGGAGGACGGAGCAAGCGGTGGTTCGGACGCAAGCACGACATCATTTTCTTCTACAGCAAGTCGGCGCAATACCATTTCGACGCGAGTGCGGTGCGCGTCGCGATGCGTAGCGGGAAGGAGAGTTTCGGCGGGCGGATGGAGACGGACGCGGACGGCCGCCAGTACCGGCTGGTCTACGGGACGCGCAACGGCAAGGGTGAGACGCGCTACTACAAGTATTACCTGGACGAGGGGAAGGCGCCGGAGGACTGGTGGGTGGATATCAATTCGCTGCAGGCGTCCAGCGCGGAGCGAGTGGGATACCCGACGCAGAAGCCGGAAGCGCTGGCGGAGCGGATTATTCTGGCCTGCTCGCGGGAGGGTGACACGGTGCTGGATGCCTATTGCGGCAGCGGGACGACGCTGGTGGCGGCGGAGCGGAACGGGCGGAGCTGGATCGGTATCGATATTTCGCAAGAGGCGGTGGAACTGGCGCGCCGCCGGGTGGAGCGAGTGGCGGGGAGAAAATACCAGATCGGCGGCTGAACCGGGGAGCCCGGCTTAAGAGTCAGGCTACGGCGGCGCCTTCATCGGAGGCCTCTTCGGCGGCTGGCTTGTTCTTGCTCCCGGGAGGCCTGCCGCGCCGTTTGGGGGAGGATTCGGACGACATCCAGGCGGGGGGCCTGCCACGGCGTGGCGCGCGGCCGGCCGCCAGGCGCTCGAGCGTAAGAATAGCCTGCTCGAGCTGTTCCTTTTCCTCTTTTAAATCAGCCAGAATTTTGGCGACATCGATCATGGGACCCTCCTCGGGCCGGCCGGATACGGGCGACATATGGCCGACATCCTATGGAACCCATATTAAACGTCAAATATGTTTCCAGTATACAACTATATTTTCCGCCAGAACGAGTAAGATTTCAAGACAACAATGTGAAATCAAGCGCGTAGAATCAACAAATTGTACTGGCTGTAACAGCTAGTACTTTTGAGGCTTTGAGCGGCGTTTCTTCCAATAGAAATAGAATGGCACGCCCAGTAGAATAAGGCCGATTCCCATCAGGGACTCGCGCGGAGAATCGAGCAGCGTGGAGACAATTAAGGTAAAGGCCACCAGTACAAAAACAATAGGCACCCAGGGATAGCCGAGGGTGCGATAGGGGCGCGGAAGGTCGGGCTGCTTTCTGCGGAGCACCAGGACCGCGGCGGCGGTCATGGCGTAGAGAATCCAGCTCGAAAAAATGACATAAGTAAACAATTGTTCGAACCGGCCGGAGAGAACCAGTAAAGCGGCCCATATACTGAGCGCCCAAATAGAAACGCCGGGGGTGTGGTATTTCGCATTGACGCGGGCGATGGGGGCGAAGAAATATCCCTGGCGCGCGGCGGCATAGGGGACGCGGGCGCCGGTGAGAATAGAGCCGTTCAGGGCTGCGAAAATGCTGATCATGGCGGCGATGGAAACGGCGGCGGCGCCGGGCGAGCCCATGACGCGGCGCATCATTTCGGCGGCTACGCGGGTGCTGGAGCCGACTTGGGTGGCGGAGAGCACGTGGAAATAGGCGGCGTTGGTCAATAAATAGATCACAATTACGGCGATGGTGCCGCCGATGAGGGCCAGAGGCAGGTTGCGCTGGGGGTCACGCACTTCGGACGAGACCATGCTGACGTTGTTCCAGCCGTCGTAAGCCCACAGGGCGGCCACCAGGGCGGCGAAAAAGCCGGCGATGGTGAGCGGGACGGCGGGTTGAGTTTCCGGCGCGTGGGCCGTGCCGAAAACCAGCCCGGCGAAAATCACAAAGGCGATGAGCGCGACTTTGGTGACGGTGACGGCCACTTGCACGTTGCCGCCGAGTTTGACGCCGTAATAATTGAGCCAGGCCAGCGCGAGAATCAGCACCATGGCAAACAACTGGCCGGAGCGAATTTCCAGCGGGCCGCCGTGCGGGCCGACGGGCAAGGGAATGGAATAGAGCACGCGGTCGAGCGAGGGGAAGAAAGTGGTGAGGTAATAAAAAAAACCGGTGGCCAGGGTGGCGATGGATCCGCTTTTGGCGACCCACATCTGGGTCCAGCTATAAAGAAAGCCCCAGATGGGGCCATAGGCTTCGCGCAGGTAGGCGTACTCGCCGCCGGCCTCGGGGATGGCGGCGGCAAGCTCGGCATAGCTGAGGGCGCCGGCGAGCGAGAGAAGGCCGCCGAAGATCCAGATGAAGAAGACCATGGAGGGCGTGCCGACGCGCAGGATCATGGCGCGGGGGACGAGGAAGATGCCGCTCCCGATGACCGTGCCGACCACGATCGACATGGCGGGCCAGGCACCGAGGTCGCGCTTGAGTTCGACGGGTTTCATGCGGATGGATTCACCTTGCAGCGCGGTTCGAATAGAGAGGCCAGCAGCGCCGCGGCGAATGTCACCACGGTTCCGATGAGAACGTACCAGGTGAATGCGATGGGCGTGCGGAGCACCACGTAGAGGATGGCGGAAACGCCCGCGACGACTCCGATCATGGCGGAATACTCGCCGGGCTTGCGGGTGAGCACGCCGAGCAGAAACACGCCCAGAAGCGCGCCGGCGGGGATGGATCCGATGGTGAGGCCGGCTTCCAGAACCGAATGGGAATGGCGCGCGCCGATGGCGATCGAGAGCAGGATCAGGCCCCAGACGATGGTGGAGAAGCGCGCCAGGCGAAGCGAGCCGGCTTCGGGGGTGCCGGGGCGGCGGGCGTGAAAGAAATCCACCACGGTGGTGGAGGCGAGCGAATTGAGCGCGGCGCTCAGGTTGGCCATGGCGGCGGCCAGGATGGCGGCGATGAGCAGGCCGGCGAGGCCCGTCGGGAGAGAATTCCAGATGAAGGCCGGATAAATGCGATCGGGCTGAACCGGCGGGGGGATCTGGAGATCTCCGTAATAGACCCAGAGGAGCACGCCGATCAGCAGGAACAGGGTGAACTGCACGCAGATGACGGCCCAACTGGCCAGCAGGGCGGCGCGGCTCTGGCGCTGGTTGCGGGCGCTGAGGAGTCGCTGCACCATGAGCTGGTCGGTGCCGTGGCTGGCGGTGGTGAGGAAACAGCCGCCGGCGAGGCCGGACCAGAAAGTGTAGGTGCGGGAGAAAAACTCCATGGTAGGCGAGAAACGGAAATCGAAGATGACGAATTTGTGGGCGGGCGCGGCGACGGCCACGACGTGCGCCCATCCGCCGGGGATTTTTCCGAGAATCACGACGAAGCTGAGAACCGCGCCGACGACGTAGAGGGACATCTGCACCACGTCGGTCCAGATGACGGCGGTCATGCCGCCTTCGAAGGTGTAGAACAGGGTGAGCACCACGATCACCACGATGGAAGCGATCTCGCCGGTGCCGAGCACGATGGAGATGACGATGGAGATGGCGAAGACGCGAACGCCCTCGGCGAGAGCGCGGGTGACCAGGAAGATGGAGGCGGTGAGCTTGCGGATGCGCTCGCCGAAGCGGCGGCGCATGAGCTCGTAGGCGGTGAACATTTCGCCGCGGAAGTACTGGGGAAGGAAGAGGACCGAGATCACGATGCGGGCCAGCAGGTAGCCGAGGACCACCTGGAGGAAGCCGAGGTTGCCGTTGAAGGCGAGAGCCGGGGTGCCGACGATGGTGAGGGTGCTGGTTTCGGCGGAAACGATGGAAAGACTGATGGCCCACCACGGGGCGGTGCGCCCGCCCAGGAAATAGTCGCGGAGGCTCTTCTGGCCGGAGCGAAAACGGGCGCCGAACCAGGTGATGGCGGCCAGGTAGACGAGAATGACGGCCAGGTCGAGACGGTGCATGCGAAAAGAAGCCTCCAGGATAGCGTGATCTGCTATGATCTGTGATTCGGGAGTGCCTGGCCGGGCGCCGGCGCGCGCCGGGCAAGGAATATTTCGAGCCATTGGCACCAGCGGGATCGAACCGGAGTCTAATGAGTTGCGCCAGGATGGCGGTTCGGCTATACTCCGCAAGTGTCCACCGGGCGCGAGTGTGCTGGGGGAACGGCAGGAATTCGGGCAAACATATCAGCAACCCCTTGTTTTTGGGGATTGAATTGGGAAATGGGTAGGAGGTTCACGTGCAGAAATACTTGAGGACCTGGAGCGGGACGGCGGCGGTTGCGCTACTGGGCGCGGCAGTCGTGCTGGTGAACGCGCATTACGCTGTTGCGGCGCCCCAGGACGCGGCCGCGAAACAGGGCGCACCCGCGAAAAAGCAGAAACAAGTCAAGGATAACGGCGAATATGACATCTATAACGATGTCATCAAGGACGCGAATCCCCAGGGCGCGAACTACAAGAAGCTCCTGACGGACCTGGACACCTGGACGCAGAAATACCCGAACACGGATTACAAGGACGAGCGCGACGCTTACTACGTGCAGGGCTATGGCGGGACCGGGCAGCCGGGAAAGGCCCTGGATGCCGTCAAGGGCCTGATTGCGGGCGACGTGCCCGGCATCAAAGAGAAGTTGACTAGCGCTCCGCTGATCCTGCCGACGCTGGTGCTGGCAGTAGTCAGCGCGACGCAGATTGCCAGCGCGGGAAGCCCGACGCCGGACCAGCTCGATACCGGCGCGAAGGTGGCCCATGTCCTTTTGGATTACGCCAAGGAGTGGTTTGTGACGGCCAACAAATCGCCTGGGCTGACGGACGACCAGTGGGCACATGGACTCAAACAGATGCAGGATACGGCCAATGGGGCGCTGTTGCAGATTGCGCTCTACCCGGGGCTTTCGATCCTCAAGCCGAACCCCAAGGACGGGCCGACGTGCGCCAAGGCTGAACCGGCGTTTATCAAAGCGTTGCAGGACCGTCCGGACAGCGGGCAGATTGCGCTGCAATTAGCCAACACATTCTTCTGCCAGCGGGCGCTTTCTCCCGACAAGTTGCAGCAAGCACTTTTCGAATATGCGCGCGCGGTCGTATCGCCGCCGGGACTTCCCTTTGGATTGGATGCAGCCAACCAGAAGACTTTTGACGATTTCCTGAAATCGACGTATACGCGCCTGCACGGTTCCGACGAGGGTCTGGCCGGATTGAAGGAGATGGCGAAGAACTCGCCGGTGCCTCCGGCGGGCTTCAAGATCAAGACAGCCGGGGAAATCGCCTTGGAGGAGCAGGTGAAATTCCAGAAGGATAATCCGCAACTGGCGATGTGGATGGGGATAGAGGGCCAACTGTCGGGCGATGGCGGTCCGGCTTACTTCGAGGGCACGCTGAAAGACGCGGACATCCATGGGGATAACGGAGCGAAGGCGCTGAAGGGCAAGGTAGTGGGCATGCTCTTGAAGCCGCCTGACAAGCCCGCCAAGGTGGCAATGTGCAACCCGAACGAACTGCTGGTTGCCATAAACAAGCCGGACCAGACCGGGGACACTGCCAAGGTCAAGCTGCACCTCGCAACCGCGCTTAAAGGCAAGGTGGACAACGGCACCGACATTCAGTGGGATGGCGTTCCTTCGGCATTCCAGAAGGATCCGTTCCTGCTCACCATGGACGTCGAAGACAAGGCCAAGATGGACGTGGCGACTACGCCATGCCCGCCGCCGCCCGCCAAGAAAAGCGCGGTTCCTGCCGCCAAGAAGAAGGGCGGGGAGTAAAGGATAGGGAACCAGGGCAGGCGGCACCGCCTGCTCCACCTTTGGGTTGTGCCGTTACCGCTGGGTGGGAGTGGTCCTGGCGTTGGCCAGCATCAGGCTCAACATCAAGCGCTCAACCGGATTGGCGGTGGCATTGGCGCTCTTGAGAGCGCGGAAGCACTCTTGGAAGTTCCGGGCGGAAGAGACCAGTCTGCCGCAGCCAGGAATGCCATGCACGGCCGTGAGCGTCAGGCCCACCGCCAGGATTCCGATTGCGCAGGCTTTCCGTATCATCTACTGAAAAGACGATGGATGGAAGGGGAAGGTTAGCAGCCTGCCGGATTTGTTTTTTCGCCCTGCCGCTTCAAGGACTTACACTGACGGCGGACCGCCCATCTGATACAATCAAGAAAGGGAGGGCCAAACCTCCCGTGTGATATGCCGTTTTACGAATACCATTGCAAAGGCTGCGGGAAGAAGTTCGAGGTCCGGCAGAAGTTTGCCGACGCGCCCCTGACGATACACGAAAGCTGCGGCGGCAAGGTGGAACGCCTGATTTCGGCGCCGACATTTCACTTCAAGGGCACCGGCTTTTACGTGACGGACTACGGAAAAAACGGGCACTTGCCCTCGGCCGGCAACTCAAACGGGCACTCGGAATCGAAGAACGGAACCAAAGCCGATTCGAAAACCGATTCGAAAACCGAGAGCAAGCCCGAAGCCAAGACCGAGACCAAGAGCGAAAACAAACCGGCACCCGCCAACCCGTAAGAGGTTCTGTCCTGCTAACTGTCGTTTCTCACGTGGCGCACGCACTCGTCGGTGCCGCGTCGGCACAAAGTCAGCCGTGGCCGAGGTACATCAGCCATCCCAGGCCGAAGAGCGCGACGAAGAAGCACAGGAAAGTATAGATGCCGTAGTGCAGGCGGTCGCGATCCGTGCGCTTGGTCACTACGCCCAGCACCACCGAAGTGAAGAGCGAGAACAGGAAAGCCGCCTCGAAGTGCGAGAGGTTCATCTTGGGCATCAGTCTTTCCTCCCGACGGCGATATCGAACACGTCCACCATGGCGAGGATGTTCAGCAATCCAGCCGTCACCAGGAACTTGGTGCCGTAATCGTGGACGGCCCCGGCGACGTCGGGTTGGCTGTAGCCCAGCCACACGGTGAGCAGATAGAGGACCCCGGAAGCCAGATCGCCGATGAAGCCGCCGGTGTTGATCAGGGTGCTGAGCAGATCGCCCGACTGCGGCGTGAACATGGCGCCGCGCATCATCAGGCCGCAGACGAACATGGAACTGATGGAGGCCATGAGGAGCAGGCCGCGGCCGGTTCGTCTTAGCAACAAGTGGCCGCCGCCGGGGACCAGCCAACTGAGGGCCAAAGCGGGGGCCCAAGCGCCGACCGGGGGCAGAGATCGCTTTTCTTCTTTTTCGGTGGCCATGGGTACTTTTTGAGTTTAGCAGACCGGGCGCTGGCGTCTCCGCTGCTCCGCGAGAACCTGGCGGAGTAGCGGCAGGATGGCCCGATCCTTCTCCGTCCCCAGGTCTTCCTTGAGCGAGATCAGGGTTTCCAGATTGAGGACGCGCACGCGAATTCCCTCGCCGATGTCCATCTCGACGGAGTGAGGAAGCAGGTCGGCGTAGGTGAGGCCGCGGCCGATGCTGCCGAGAACGTCAAGCGGGCCAAAGCGCGTGATGAACTTGAGATGGCCGGGGCCGGAGAGGTAGCTCGAGTTCGGCTTGATCCGGCGTTCCCTCTGGATGCGAAAGACGGCATCCAGGGATTCGAGCACCGTGAGAAGGCGCTCGACGTTGGCGGCATCGCGGGAGTAGACGATATCGAGGTCCAGGGTGTGGATGGGCGCGCCATTCAGCACGCCGGCCAGTCCGCCCACGATGACGAAGTCGGCGCCGGATTCCCGCAACAGGCGCAAAATCTCCAGGAATTTAGCTTGCGCCATTGAGCTTGCGCATTTCTTCCAGGTTGGCGGAATGCTGTTCGAGGACCTGCAGGCGTTCAGCGGGCGTGAGCGAAAGCATCCAGCGGACCAGCGACAGATCCACGCCGTCTTCGCTATAGTCCGGCTGAAGTTCTGGCGGCAGATCCTGTTCTTCAGACGGCATGGCGCAACTTCAGAATAGCGGATTTTCCCGATCCGAGCCGCGACCGTCAGGGAGCGCTTGCCGCCAAGGGTTCAAGCTAACGCTCCCTTACGGTCGCGGCTCGGCCCAAGATTCGCTACCGCAATTGGGTCTCGACTTCGTTGAGCCAGTCGGGCCGTTTCAGCACTTCGCGCGGCTTGCTGCCGTCGGGCGGGCCGATGATGCCCTCGCGCTGCATCAGGTCGAGGATGCGGGCGGCGCGGCCATAGCCCAGCCGCAGGTGGCGCTGCAGCGTGGAAGTGGAGGCCTTGCCCATCTGCAGCACCAGGCGCACGGCGTCCTCGTACATGGGGTCTTGCTCGATGGCGGCTGCCTCGCCTTCGAGCGCGGCTTCGTCATCGTCGGTGGGCGGAGCAATCAGGAACGACTGGTCGTAATCCGGCACGGCCTGTTCCTTCCAGAAATCCACCACGCGGTTAATCTCGTTTTCGGTGACGAAAGCGCCGTGAACGCGCGTCAGGCGCGAAGAGCCCGGCGGCAGGAAGAGCATATCGCCCTTGCCCAGCAGGTGTTCGGAGCCCATCACGTCCAGGATGGTGCGGGAATCCACGCGGGTGGCCACGCGGAAGCTGATGCGCGCGGGGAAGTTGGCCTTGATGAGGCCGGTGATCACATCCACCGAGGGACGCTGCGTGGCCAGCACCAGGTGCATGCCGACGGCGCGCGCCATCTGGGCCAGGCGCGTGACGCTTTCCTCCACGTTGCGGCCCTCCAGCATCATCAGGTCGGCCAGCTCGTCGATCAGTATCAGGATGTAGGGCAGGGGACGCAGATCGTCGGCGGTTTCGTCCTGGTCGGCGAACAGGCTGCGCGGCTGCTCCTGGAGTTTGCGGATTTTCTTGTTGAACTGATCGATGTTGCGGACGCCGTATTCGGCCAGCAGCCGCAGGCGCCGCTCCATCTCCAAGACCGCGTTGCGCAACGCGTTGGTGGCTTTTTTCGGATCGATGATGACGGGCGTGAGCAGGTGCGGGATGCCTTCATAAAGGCCCAGTTCGAGGCGCTTGGGGTCGACCATGATCATCCGCACTTCGTCCGGCGTCGATTTATACAGGATCGACATGATCATGGAGTTGATCATGACGCTCTTGCCGGAGCCGGTCGAGCCGGCGATCAGCAGGTGCGGCATGGTGTCGAGCGCGGCCACGCGGATGCGGCCGTTGATATCCTTGCCCAGCGGAATGGTGAGCCGCGAGTGAGATTGCGCAAACTCGTCGGATTCCAGCATCTGGCGCAGCGCGATCACTTCGCGGCGCGTGTTGGGAACCTCGATGCCCACGGTGGGCTTGCCGGGGATGCGTTCGATGAGGATGCTTTCGGCCTGCAGGCCGAGGCAAAGATCCTCGTTGAGGCTGATGATGCGGCTGTACTTGATGCCGGCCTCGGGTTTGAATTCGAAAGTGGTCACCACCGGGCCGGGGTTGATCTGCACCACGTTGCCGAGGACGTTGAACTCTTCGAACTTGGACTTGATGCGCACGGCGGTATCTTTGAGTTCCTGCTCGTCGTAAGCGCTGCGGGCCGGGATTTCGTTCAGCAAATCGGTATTGGGCAAATGGAATACGGCGTGAAAAACCGGTTCGGGCGCGGCCGGTGCAAGGGCTACCGGCATGGGAGGTGGCACGGGAGGCAGATCTTCCACGGGGCAAATCGGAATCTCCTCGATGGGGGCATAGGCGGCGCCCACTTGCTCTCCGGCCGCGGCTGCTTCCCACGGCGGGGTATCGGTTCCGGCGGCGGGAACTGGTTCGGGTTCGCGATGAATCAGAGTGCGGGTGCGTTCCTTCTGCTCCTTCTTTTGCTCGCGGCGGCGCCGGTCGCGCTCGCGCGCTCTTTCCACCGCGCGGGCCTGCACGCGGGCGCGCCAGTCTTGCCACGCCGCTCGACGCCGTTCGAACCAGGCGATCGGCGAGGCGAACCATTCCGGCAGCTTCGCCAGCGTAAAGGAGGAAACCAGGTAAATGGAAACCACCACCATGGTGGCAGTGACCAGCAGGGCGCCGGCCAGGTTCAAAGTCTCGACCAGGTAGCGGGCCAGCACTAACCCGAGGGCGCCGCCGACCGTGACACCGCCGCCGAACATCCTCCAGGGAAGGAAGGACAGCGCGGCGCAGGCGCCGAGCATGAGCAGAGCCGAACCGAGCATCTTTACCGCGCCGGCCTCAATCTGCTCGGAGCGGATCCACCGCCACGCCAGCAGAAAAATGAGCAGTGGGAAGAGGAGCGCGGCGGCGCCAAAGGCCTGGAACAGGATATCGGCCAGGTAAGAGCCGGGATAACCAACCAGATTGAGTGGGCGCGAACCGGCAGCGGTATTCCAGGAGGGGTCCTGGACGTGGTACGAAACCAGGCTGAGCAAAATCACCAGACCGGTAGAAAGCAAAAGGAACCCGGTGACTTCGTTCCACCGCTTGTGCTGTGTCGGGGATAAGAGCTTCATCACGCTGGCCGGCGGATGAAAGCCAGAGCAAGCACTATTATGCCAAAAACCACGCGATAAATCACGAAGGGCCGCAAACTATTGCGACGCAGATAATGCAGAAACCAGGCGATGACCGCGCAGCCGGTGACGCCGCTGACCATCACGCCGATCAGAAATGCCGGCTCGGCGAGCGAGTGCAACTGGTGCTGCTTGTGCATGTCCCAGAGCGCCTTGGCGACCGCGCCGCCGATGGCCGGGGCTGAAAGCAGAAAGGAAAAGCGGGCGGCGGCTTCGTTGGTCAGGTTGCGGAACAGCCCGGCGGAGATGGTAATGCCGGAGCGCGACGTGCCCGGCACCACGGCCAGGGCCTGGGCCAGACCGATGACCACGGAATCGACCAGGTTTAAGGAAGCCAGGTCGCGGATCTTCCGGCTGGCGTTTTCGGCGAGCCACATGAGGATGCCGACCGAGATCAGCATCCAGCCCATGACCGAGGGTGCGCGCCAGGCGGTCTCAGCCTGCTTGTTGAACAGAAACCCGGCGACGCCCACGGGAATGGTGCCGATGGCCAGCAGCCACAGCATCATGTGATTGTGGCGGAGCTCGTTATCGTGGCCGACTTGCAATCCAAAGCCCTGGCCGATGATTTGCAGCCAGTCGCGCAGAAAATAGAGCAGGACCGCAACCAGCGTGCCCAGGTGCAGCATGATATCGAAGTTCAGCCCTTCGGTATTCCAGCCGAGCAGCCAGGAAGTGAGATAGAGGTGAGCGGTGCTGGAGATGGGTAAGAACTCCGTCAGGCCCTGGACCACGCCGAGGACGATGACCTGCAGGATAGGCATAAAGGCTAGGGTGATGGATGGGGCGGCGAGATGTCAAGTGGCGATTAGTGGGCAGACCCCCAGGTCTGCGCGGGTCCCCCTGGACCCGCTGTTCGCTCGAAGAACCAAGTGCTTGCCACTCGCGAAAAGCCGGCCGGGGGGCCGGCTGCAGACCAGGGGGTCTGCCCCACAATGGAACCCGGCAGCTATGATGGAGCCTATGGCGGTTACCTGGCTGGTCGTAGGCATCGGCGACATCTCGACCAAGCGTGTCTTGCCCGCGATCCTGGCGGAACCGCACAGCCGTTTGGCGGGAATCGTGACGCGTGACCCAGCCAAGGCCGCGCCTTACGGCGTCCCCGGTTGGGAGAGTCTGGAAACTGCACTGGCTGCCTGCCCGGCCGAAGCGGTTTACATCGCCACGCCTGTTTTTGTGCACGCCGCGCATACCATCGCCGCTCTGCGCGCCGGCCGGCACGTCTTGTGCGAGAAGCCCATGGCCATGGACTACCAGCAAGCCCTGACCATGCAGCAAGCCGCCGAAGAAACCGGCCGCACGCTGGGCATCTCTTACTACCGCCGCATGTATCCGAAAGTGGAGCGGGCGCGCGCACTGCTGGCTGCCGGCACCATCGGGCGTCCGGTTTTCGCCGAAGCCACGTGTCACGACTGGTTCTACCCGGCGGGCGCGGCGCGGGAGTGGCTGCTCGACCCGGCCAAGGCGGGCGGCGGCCCGCTGTACGATGTCGCCAGCCACCGCATCGACCTCATGAATTACCTGTTCGGCCGGCCGGTGCGAGCCACGGGATACCGTTCTACTTTGGTGCATCCCATCGCGGTGGAAGACAATGCCACGACTATGACCGAGCACGCGTCGGGTGTGCGCAGCCTGGTGGACGTGCGCTGGCATTCGCGGGTGGCGCGCGACGAGTTCCGCATTCGAGGCACCGAAGGCGAGATGGATCTCACGCCGCTGAACTCGCCGGCGCTGGTGTATCCCGGGGGAACCGAAGAAGTGCCGGCGGCCGCCAACCTGCACTACCCTTGTATCGAAGATTTTGCCCGCGCGGTGTTGGAAGGCCGCCCGCCGCGCTCGAGCGGGGAGACCGCGCTCGAAACCGAGTGGGTGATGGCGCAGGTGAATGCAAAGCTGTAAATCCTGCTACTTTCCTTCATCGATCCGCCTGGCGATCACCAGGTCTGGAGGCTTGCCGGCGTATTCTCCCTGCGCCATCGGGTCGGGATTATTCCCCCACATCACATCGGGAGCTTTCAGCCCCACGGGTATCCAGTGATATCGGCCCGCCTCGCGCAGAAACACCGGCCAGTGTACGAAGCCCACCGACCTGCGCAGCACCAGGAATCGGGGCGGCGTTTTGGAGTCGTCTTCCACGCGGAAGGCCGCAATGCCCCCGCGGATGGGGTTTGGCAGATAGAACATCAGGGGCGCATCTTCATAGTTGATCAGGATCTCGTCCGACGGCGCGGCGTTCCGACGGAGCCAGTCGACGACCAGACGGTTGGGGTCCGAGCGGTGGCCGAACACCTCCCTGCCCAAGACCGAGAGTTCGGATCGCCACCAGGGATTCCCGTTGTACCAATCCGGCGACGGCACAACGGCGTGCAGCGGGAGGCTCACCCAAGGCGTGAGCGCCAGTACCGCTGCTCCCAGACAGGCGATGGCGACACGCCGTCCGGCCGCGCTGACCAGCAGCCACGCGGCCACCAGCGCGGCGGCGGGCGCGGCGATGATCACATACCGCAGGAAGGCCGCCGGAGCCACGCTGGGCACCCATACTACAAGCGCGAGCGAGATGCCAATCGAAACCGCCACGAGCCGCCGCTCGAGTGACGGCAACCGTTTCCAACGCCAGGCGAGCAGCGCCAGCGCCGCCAGCACCACTACGGCGGGCGCCACGTACTCATTCATGTTGAAGAGGTTCTCCAGCGCGCGGTCGGTCCACGACCCCTCCTGAACGGCGCGCCGGTTCCATAACTCGTAATACCAGGCGAAGGGCGCGATGGCCGCGGACAATACCACGCCTACCAGCGCGGTCTGCCGCCAGCGGCGCGGCGCGGCCAGGAACGCATCCAGGAACAGGACCGCCAGGACCGGCCACACCGTACCGTAATCCACCTGGAACCAGCACCACGCGGCGGCCATAAACGCCGCCGCTCCGAAACGGCCGCCGGATTGCCAGCGCGCGTAGGCCATCAGCGCCAGCACCAGAAAAAGACTGGAAATCGAATAATACCGGCATTGGCGCGCGTGCAGGATCCAGTAAGCGTTAGTGACCAGGAGCAGGGCCGCGAGAGTAGCCATCAGGAGGCTGTCGAAACGCCGCCGCACGAAGCGGAAGAGCAGCACCACGGCCGCCAAGCCGGCCAGAGCAAAGGGGAGCCGCGCGCCCAGCGTGGTGTGACCCAGCAGTTTCAGGCCGGCGGCGGCCACCACGAACTGTCCCCAGGGCTGCCACTTCCAGGCGAAGTCCGGCTTGAAGTCGCCGCGGCGCACGTGATAATCCACGGCCGCTTGCGGGCCGGTGGTGCGCTGGTCGATGGTCTGTTCGTCTTCCGCCGCAAAGGTGTCGGTGGTGAGGAGGTTGACTCCGTCGTACGCCAGCGGCCGCCCGAACTGGAGCATCCGCGTGGCCAGCACCGCCATGATGGCTTCGTCCTGCCAGAGATATTTATCCGCAAGCCCCCAGAACAGCAGCAGGGCGGCCAGGACGGCGATCATCGCCGGCGTCACGCTTTCCCATCGGCTGCGAGCGGCAGGTGGCGGCACGGGTTTCCACGTGGAGCATAGCACACCAGCGGCCGGAACGGCCCGCGGCGATCGCCCTGTTATAATCGGCCAACGGTAACGGAGAAATCAACCGATACCAACTATGGCGGATCGAGCGATCGGGCGGCGCGAGTTCTATCTCACCAGCGCATTCATCCTTCTGTTGCTGCTGGTTTTTTATGTTCTCCCTCCACCGCCGCGCCTCGATTTGAGCCAGGGCTCGCTCGATCAGTCCTGGGAATCCGCCTTGACGGTGCAGTTCCTGCGCCATGCGCAGTGCGGCACCGATCTGGTTTTCACCTACGGCCCTTGGGGCTTTCTGGCAGAGCCCCGGGGAGATCCCGCCATCTACCCGTGGCTCGCGTTCGGCCGCCTGGTGCTGGCGCTCGGCGTGAGTGCCGGCGCTGCCTTCCTGTCCCTGCTCCGCATCCACCGCCGCTCCTGGCGGTGGGTCTGGCTCATCTGTTTTCTGGCGCTGGCCAATCCTTTTATGGTGGCGCCCTTCCTGCTCTATGCTGTGGTGTTTGAAACCACCGGGCCGCCCTACCGCTGGTTAAGCCTCGCGACACTGGTGCCCGCCTGCGCTCTGAGCGCGCATGTCAAGCTGGTGGCGTTGCCGCTGGTGGCGGCGCTGGGGCTCGTCATGCTTCTCCATGAGATCCTGACCGCGCGCCGCATCCCGTACATCTCAGCCGGCCTGGCCGCCTGTTATGCGGCATTCTATTTCGCCGCCGGCCAGCACGCCGCTTCTTTTGTGCCGTATCTGCGGGGCGCTTTCGCCACCATGTCCGGGTACAGCGCGGGCATGGCGCTCGGCGGGCCGGCCCCGGAGGCGGTTGCCATGGCGCTGTTTTGCCTGACTATGCCGTTGATTTACGCCGTCGCCATTCGCAGCCGCCGCGGGTGGATCGCGCTCGGGGGCGCGGCCTGGGTGGCCGCCTATTTCTTCATGGCTTTCAAGCAGGCCTTCGTCCGGCAGGATGGCGGCCACATCTGGGCGGGCATCCTGATGTTCGCGGTGCCCGCATCGCTCGTGTTGATTCTCTTCGCGGGACACTTCTGGTCCCGCCTGCTGGCGCCTTTGGTGGCCGCCGCCACCGTCTTCTTCGCCTGGACCACGGTCCCCGCCGGCGATCTCCATCATTACCTCGCGTCGCGAGCGAGCGCCATTGCGCGGTTGCCGGGCGCCTTCCAGTCAAGCGCCCAACTGCGGCGCGACTGGCGCAAATCGCTGGCCGGCTGGCGCGAGGCCTACCCCATCGCGCCGCTCTCCGGCTCCGCGGACATCCTGCCGATTGACATCCTCACGCTGCTGGCGAATTCCGCCGACTACCGGCCGCGGCCCGTTTTCCAAAGCTATGCCGCCGTCAACGATTATCTGGCGCGGCTGAATGCCGGTTTCCTGGCCGGCCCGCGGGCGCCCGAGTTCGTGCTGCTGAACGCCGGTTCGATAGACGGCCGCTATCCCAGTACCAACGATAATCTGGCGTGGCTGGAACTCCTCGCGCGCTACCAGCCCGCTGGCTTCTCGGGCGATTATCTGGCTCTCCACAAAGCCAGCGAGCCGGCGCCGGTGGACCGCGCCAAAATCCTGGAGCGCACCGTCACCTGGGATCAGGACATCGAACTCGGCCCCACACCCGCCGGCGCCGTCTGGGCGGAGATCGATCTCCAGGTTCAGCCGCTCGGCCATCTGATCGACTTTTTGTTGCGGCCGCCCGAAGTCGATTTTAGCGTGCAAGCCGGCGGAGTTTGGAATACTTATAGCCTTATCGCTCCGCTGGCGCGCTCGGGATTCCTGCTCTCGCCGGTCGTCGAAGGTCCGGCGACTTTCGCGCTGCTCTATCGCGGGGATCAAAGCCATCCACTGGCGCCCGATGTCTCCCGCATTATGGTCGGCACCGGTTCCGCCGGCAAGCGGTTCTATCGGCCGCAAATCGCCGTCCGCTTATACCGCCTTGCGATTCCGCCGCGGCCCGTACCCGAAATGCTCGAAGACGACAAATGGCGCCTGGCCGGGAGCATGCACTCGGCAGAAGCCTCGCCCGGCTGGGAGCAACGGCCGGACTGGAACGTGGCGTCCGGCGCTCTGCGGCTCCAGGCCAACGCCCCGGCGGCCGGAAGCCTTCCCTACGATGGCGCAGCGGCGTCTCTCGATGTGGAGTTTGGCCTCGCGAACCAATGCTACGACCAGGATTCCCCGCACTCCCGCGTGGAATTTCGCGTGAGTTACCGCGCGAGCGCCGGCGCCACGGACCGCATGTTGCTCCGCCGCACGCTGGAGGCGCGCGGCCTCGAGGACGTTACCACGGGCGAAGTGCTGCCGCTTCCCAAAGGGATGGCGGGGAGCCTGCAGTTCGCCACCACGCCGCTGGAAGGGAACTGCCGTCTGGGGGCTTACTGGTCTCGCGTGAAGCTGCGGTGACCCGGTCGCTGCGGCGGTAAACCCCCAGGAAGTACGAAGACTGCGGCTGATAAGTTTCCGCCGCGGGCGCCCAGCGGTACTCCGTGCGCACTCCGCCGGCCGCCTGCTCGTCGGAAATAATATCGGCGATCCCCACCAAACGGTAGTGCCGCGCGGCGTACGCGTACCACCAGGTGAAAATCCCCGCCGGCGATTGCTCGTCCTGCAGCCACGACGCGTTCCCCGAAACCTGCACCACGTACTCGGGCGCGACGGCCTCCACTTCCCGGATCATCTCGTTTTGCATGACCAGGGCGTAGGGCTGCGCTTCCATCAATCCGTACATGTAGATATAGGACGTCGCCGAATGGCGATGCGCGTAGAAGTAGATCTCCGGCTCCGACCCCAGCACCGCGATACGCGCATCTTTCACAGAGTGCGCCCGGATGTAATCGGCCACCTGGATGGCTTCGGGAAACGGATTGCGCCCGTAGAGTTCGCGGCACGCCTCCAGCGGACTGAGCCGGAACAGGAACTCGCGCTGCAATCCCAGCGACAATAGCAGCGCCGCGCCGAACACCCAGTACATGGCGCGATGACGCACCGAGGCTCCCGCCAGCAAGGCCACCGCCGGCAGCAGCAGCACGAAATAATGTTCGCGAAAGAACAGGCCCGGGCACACGGCCAGAAACGAAAAGAGCAGGAACGACGTTGCGAAGGCCGCTGCGCCCCGGCTTTCCCGCTTCCGCCAGACCAGCACCAGCCCCGCCGCCGCCAGAAGCCACAGCGGAGCGTTTTGTTTCAGAATGGGTGGGAAGTTTTCCGTGAACGCCGAAATGCCTTCGTCCAGAGAGCTCTCGGCGGCATATTGGCGGGCGTAGGTGAAGGTCCAGAACCAGAACTTCGGGAAGACCCCCGCCCGCCACAGCAGCAGGCAGGTAGCCGCGAACGGCGCAGCCGCTCCGCCCAGGAACGCGCTCAGCTTGACGGCCAGGCCGCGGCCTTCGCGCCAGCACCGGGCCGTCACATACAGCGCGCCGAAGACTCCGAACAGGGCGCCCTGCTGCTTCATCACAAAGGCCAGCCCGAACAGCAGGCCGCTCCACCATAGCGTGGCCGGCCGCCACGAATCGGCCGGCCGCGCCAGCAGCAGCGCGCCCGCCAGGGCCGGAAGCACCACGAAGTGCGTCGCGTGCGCTTGCGTGCCCAGCACCCCGGAGCCGATCGAGAGCAAGGCGTAAGCCGCGCACGCCGCCAGGCCCGGGACGGTTCCGAAAAGCCGCTTGCCCAGCAGATAAACCAGCAGGATGGCCGCGCAGTTCACCAGCAGCAATCCCAGATGAACGCCCGCGATGCTTTCGCCGAAGACCGCCATGAGCGCGGCATAAGCCGCATAGGTTCCCGGCAGCTTCATGTTGCAGGCCAGTTGATAGGGTGGAATGCCTTGGAGCATCAACTGCCCGGCGTATGCGTATTCGCCTTCGTCGCGCTCGAGCGGCATGTCCAGCAGGCGCCAGCGGAGCAGGCCGGCCGCCAGCATCACCAGCAGCACCACCACCCAGGGCCGCAGCTTCATGGCCATTTCGCGGTTGCCGCGGCCATCAGGCCTCCGCCAGCTTTCCGCCAATCCATGCGCGCCGTCCCAGGGAACGCCGGAGGCCGAACAGCGCGATTCCTGGTGTTCCGATCCATATCAACCGATTCTAGCGCTTGTGGGACAGGCAATCCTGCCTGCGGGCGCGCTCTTTCCCCTCTTTCCGGTGCCGGGCGACTGGTATAGAATGATTCTATCTGGAGGGGACAAGATGGCCTTCAAGCTGACTGTGAACGGGCATACCAGCACGGTGGACGCGCCGGCCGATATGCCGCTGCTGTGGGTTTTGCGAGACGTGCTGGACCTGCGCGGCACCAAGTATGGCTGCGGGATCGGCCAGTGCGGCGCCTGTACGGTACACCTGGGGGGCATGGCGGTGCGGGCCTGCCTGACGCCGGTCTCGGCGGTGGGCGCCAAACCAATCACCACGCTCGAAGGTCTCTCGCCGGACGGCACGCATCCGTGCCAAGTGGCCTGGCAGGAAATCGATGTCCCGCAGTGCGGCTATTGCCAGGCGGGACAAATCATGTCGGCGGCGGCATTGCTCGCCAAGACGCCGAAACCCACGGACAAGGAAATCGATTCGGCGATGAATGGGAATTTGTGCCGGTGCGGAACGTATCTGCGCATCCGGCAGGCGATCCACAAGGCGGCCGACCTGGCGGGCAGCGGTTCCACCAGGAGCGCGGCAGCGGCCCGGAACGAGGAGTAGTTATGCACCCGGAGAAGAACCAAATGCAACGCCGATCCTTTCTGAAAATCAGCGCGCTGGCCGGTGGCGGAGTGATGCTGGGCCTCGAGACCGGAAGCCAACTTTTCGCGCAGGGCCGCGGCGGAGCGCCGCAGGCGCCGCCCAATCCGCACAACTACATTCGCGTGGCGGCCGACGGCACGGTGACCATCGTTGCCAAGAATCCCGAGCTCGGCCAGGGCGTCAAGACCATGTTGCCCATGCTGATCGCCGAGGAGCTGGACGTCGATTGGAAGCGCGTCAAAATCGAGCAGGCGGACTTCGACGACAGCAAGTATCCGCAGCAGAACGCCGGCGGCAGCACGGCGACGCCCAACAACTGGTTGCCCATGCGCCAGGTGGGCGCGGCGGGGCGGGCGTTGTTCGTCACGGCGGCGGCTCAGGCCTGGAGCGTGCCCGAAGGCGAGTGCACGACGGCTTCGGGGCGGGTGATGCACAAGGCTTCGGACCGGTCGCTGGGGTACGGCGAGCTGGCATCGAAGGTGGCTGGAATGCCGGCTCCCGCGCTGGCGAATGTGACGCTGAAGGACCCGGCGGATTACAAGATCGTCGGCCACACGCAAACGGCCACGGATTTGCATGAAATCGTGACCGGCAAGCCGATCTTCACGATCGACATGAAGCTGCCCGGGATGCTGTTCGCGGTGTTCGAAAAGTGCGGCGTGATCGGCGGGAAGGTGGTCAGCGCCAACCTGGACGAGATCAAGAAAATGCCGGGCGTGAAGCAGGCTTTCGTGGTGGACCGGCCGGAAGTCAAAGGGCCTTCTCTGCTTTCGGACCCCGGCCTGGTGAGCGGCGTCGCGATACTGGCGGAGACGTGGTGGCACGCGCAAGCGGCGCGCAAAGCGCTGAAGGTGGAGTGGAACGAAGGGCTCGCGGCGAATCAGAGCAGCGTGGAGTATGCGAAGAACGCCGAGGAATTGAGCAAGCAGGCGCCGCAGACCACCGTTCGCGCTGATGGTGATGTGGACGCGGCTTTGAAGGGCGCGGCGAAAGTGGTGGAGGCGGCGTATTCCTACCCGTTCATCTCGCACGCGCCACTTGAGCCGCAAGGGGCCACGGCGCATTTCCACGACGGCAAGATGGAGATGTGGACCAACAGCCAGCAGCCGGGCAGCGGCCGGCGCCAGGTGGCGCAGACGCTGGGAATGACGGAAGCGGATATCACGCTGCACATGACGCGCGGCGGCGGCGGTTTTGGGCGGCGGTTGACCAACGACTACCTGGTGGAAGCGGCTTATATCGCCAGGCAGGCCGGGGTTCCGGTGAAGCTGCTGTGGTCGCGCGAAGACGATATGACGCACGACTACTACCGTCCGGGCGGGTTCCAGTATCTGAAAGCCGGCCTGGACGCGTCGGGCAAACTGGTGGCGTGGCGCAACCATTTCGTCACCTACGGCGAAGGCGATCGCACGATGTCGGCGGCTTCGATTGGGCCGAGCGAGTTTCCGCAACGCTTCGTCTCCAACTATGCGCTGCTGCAATCCACGCAGCCGCTGGGCATCCGCACCGGGGCGTTGCGCGCGCCGGGAAGCAACGCGATTGCGTTTGTGACGCACTCGTTTATCGACGAGGTGGCGCACGCCGCCGGCAAAGATCCGGTGCAATTCCGCCTGGAGCTGCTGGATGCGGGGATGGCGCCGCAGCAGCCCGCGGCACAGGGCGGCCGCGGAGGCGGGATGCCGGGTGTCAACGCCGAACGCATGAAGGGCGTGATGCAACTGGTGGCGGAAAAATCCGGTTGGGGCAAGAAGACCTACCCGAAGGGAACCGCCATGGGCGCGGCTTTCCATTTCAGCCACCGGGGATACTTCGCCGAAGTGGCCGAGGTGACGGTGGACGCCGCCAATAAAGTGAAGATCAACAAGATCTGGGTGGCCGCGGATGTGGGCAGCCAGATCATCAATCCCGGCGCGGCCGAGAACATCGTGCAGGGCGGGATCGTCGATGGTTTGAGCGAGCTCATGTCGCAGGAGATCACCGTCGATAAGGGCCGCGTGGTCGAGACCAATTACAATCGCCACGGCATGGTGCGAATGGCGCAAGCGCCGCCCGAGATCGAAGTACACTTCCTCAAGACCACTTACGATCCGACCGGATTGGGCGAGCCGGCGCTGCCGCCGATTCTGCCGGCGGTGGCCAACGCGATCTTCAGCGCCACCGGAAAGAGGGTGCGGTCGTTGCCCTTGTCGAGATCGGGCTTTGGCTGGGCGTAGCCTGCTTGCGGCGTGCGTGGTTGCACTGGTGGCGCGGTGCGCGCCGGCGCAGGACGAGTTGCGGGTGCAATCGCCCAACGGCCGCCTGGAATTCCGCTTGTTCGTGGCGCAGCCGGAAGCGGGGCAGTTGTTCCACCTGGCTTACCAGGTGCAACTCGGCGGCGCGCGCGTGCTGGACACTTCCTACCTGGGTTTGAACATCCACGACCAGGAACCGATACTCGGCGAAAACGTGGGACTGACGGCTTCGAAGAGGTCGCCAGGGGCGGGCTACAATTCGCTGACCGCGCAATACCTGCAAAACGGCACGGTGGGACGGCGCCTGAACGTGGAAGTCCGCGTCTGGGACGACGGGGCGGCATTCCGCTACGTGATTCCGGCCACCGCCGCGCTGAATGAGTTGCTGATCGAAGACGAGCTGACCGAGTTCAGCTTCGTGAAGCCGGTAGATGCGAAGGGACCGGTCGGCTTGCCGTTCGTGATGGAGCAGCCGGGAACCGGCTGGGTGGGGATTTACGAAGCGGCTAATGGCGCTTACCCGCGCACGAACCTGGTGCGCAGCGAAGCCACGACCATGATCACGCGTCTGGTGCAGCAAGATCGCGTTCCGCGGATTGCGTACGACGGGAAGACGCCATTCACGGGCCCGTGGCGGATGGTGATCACCGCGCGGGACCGGGAAGGGTTGATGCAGACGGCGGTGGCGCGGGAATTAGTGCGGTAAAGTCAGAGGGATCGCACGAGGCCTATGTTGAACCACCCAAGATGGAAGTTAAGGAACTCGTCCAGAAGGTTTCATAACTTGTTTTCGGGTCAGTGGTACCTTAACTCCCGTCTCGGTCAGTATCGTTCCCCCAACGGCCTCAATATCCGCAAGCGTACTAATATTCTTGGCGGCAATTCGCTTGGGCAACACAGCGGTAAAAATCTGAGCCGCCACAACAAAGGTTCCCATATCTGGCCCGTGGGCCGTATTATAGAGGTCCTGCACATCAATTGAAATCGGTCTATCTTGCCCGTCGATAGAAAACAAATTACTCTTGGCTATCAACGGATCTGATTTATAATCAATTGCGTCATCTTGTATCCGCGCTACAGCGATGATATTGTAGGATGCAGCATACTCATCAGCGAGCAAGCCCGTCTTAATCACTTCCCCAATCGGGCTTGGCCCAACCTGTCCCCAACTAGATATAAGACCAGCAGGTATTGGCTTTGGTCTATGACGCACTTGGTACCACCCAACGCAGGAAAGGATAATACCCCCAAAGACGCAGGCTGACCATATTCGGCTGCGTGACCGGCGAGACTCAGTAGTGTCCTTCCCGAATACCTTTCGCCAGTCCACGCTTAGAAGACCAAACAGGGCCAGAACCGTAGAAACCGCAAAGTAAATGTCGTCCTTGCCCATGCAGGAAGTCTACCAAATCATCTGGGCCTTAAGGGGTCAGACGCCGTTTCAACACGCCTGCTACGTTGACGTGGCGACGAACTGTTTGGGGTGTGCCGCCTCTACGCCCCAGCTTCGGGGAAAGTCAGCCGTATTGAACGTCAGCAACTGCTGAATTCCATGGACCAACACCAGAGCTGCCAGGCGCGCGTCGTGGGCGCGCTTTCCGACTACCTGGCAGCGGTCGACAAGTTCGAACCAACGGTCCAGAACATCCGGAGTCTCGGCGAGGAGCGGGAACTGATTTCGTAACGCGCGGATTGCTTCAGCCGCGGTCTCGGTCGACCACCCGAGGCCGTTGGCCGAATCGGGGCGAGTCGCGACCGCCCAGAACTCCACAAGGACCTGAGCGCTGATGAACAGGGAGACGTTGCTTGCAAGCAGGTGCTCTACGGCTCTCTGGGCGACGCTATGCTCGGGACTTCGGTCGTCTGCGAGTCGCAGGAGTACGTTCGTATCGATGAGCAAACTCATCAGTCGTAGAGGTTCTCCCGGCGCAACTCTTCAGCCGGGATAGCAGGGCCTCTACGCTTCGGCAACTGCGCGACCCAGTCGCGGAAGGTGCGTGCCCGCTCGTGGGACGGCAGGGTCTCCCAGAGGGCGTGTGGCGCTTCGGGAATCAGGCGGAGGGCATCACCTTCATGTTCCAGGCGAAACCGGGCACGCGGACCGGCACCCAGGGCGCCCGCCGGGATCTGGAGGTCGCCGCTAGCATTCGTTTCAAGGATGGTGGGCTCAGCCATGATTTCCATCTACATGCTAGCACGGTCACACGGCCGCGGACTGCCCAAGACCGGCCGCCAACGGGCCAAGGTCGGAGGCAAGCCCGAGTCTACTTTTGCCGCTCCCCCCGTCACATGCACTTTGATATATTGAGGTCTGAAAGCCTAAATAGGGAGGCGTGCCATGAGCTCTAAGAAAGGGTTCTCGCGCCGCGGGTTCCTGCAGGGGGCGGGGATCGGCGGCGTGCTGGGGACGGGACTGCTCGAAAGAAACGCCGAGGCTGCGCCGGCGGCGGCGGGCGCGGCGGTGGCGGGGCCCGGAGCGGTGCCGATCACTCTCAACATCAATGGGAAGCCGGTCAACCTGACGGTGGAACCGCGCGTGACGCTGATCGACGCGCTGCGCGAATATGTGGATCTGACGGGCGCCAAGCGGGTCTGCGACCGCGGCACGTGCGGCGCTTGCACCGTCCTCATGAACGGGAAGTCGGTGTATAGCTGCTCCGTGCTGGCGATCGACGCGCAGTCGAAGTCCATCGAGACCATCGAAGGCATGACCAGCCCGGAGAAGATGCACCCGGTATCGCAGGCCTTCTGGGAGAACGATGCGCAACAGTGCGGATATTGCACCTCGGGATTCGTGGTGGCCTGCAAGGGATTCCTGGACGAGAACCCGAACCCGACGGAAGAAGACGTGAAGCACGGGCTGGGCGGGAACCTGTGCCGCTGCGGAACGTATATGGGCGTGCGCGCGGCGGCGCTCCAGGCCGCCAGGGAAATCAAGGGAGGGAAAAATGGCTAACACTCCCGACTATAGCTGGCCGCCGAAGGAACAGCGCAAGGTGATCGGGCAGCGCGTCAATCGGCTGGACGGGCCGGTGAAAGCGACCGGACGCGCGAAATATGCGTCGGATACCAAGGTGAGCGGCATGCTGTATGGCGCATACGTCGCGTGCCCGCACGCGCATGCCAAGGTGACCAGCGTCGATACCAGCGAAGCCGAAAAGATGCCGGGCGTGAAGGCCGTTCACGTGATGGCGCCGGCCGGCACGGAGATCCAGTGGCAGGGCTGGGAAGTGGCGGCGGTGGCGGCGCTCACGGAACTGCAGGCGCGCGACGCGGCGCGGAAAATCCAAGTGGCGTACGAAGCCATGCCGCACCTGGTGCATGAAGAGGACTTGAGCAAGGCCGGCGCCAACGCGAAGCGGGGAAGCGAGCAGAAGGGCGGGGACGTCGACCAGGCAATTCAGCAAGCCGAGGCGGTGTCGGAAGGCCACTACGGATTTCCGGTGATCACGCATTGCTGCCTGGAATCGCACGGGCAGGTGGTCCAGTGGCAGGGCGAGAACGCCAGCGCGTGGCCGTCGACGCAGGATGTGACGGACTACGGGGGACAACTGGCGCAGAGCCTGAAAATTCCGGCCACCAACGTCAAGGTGCAGATGGACTACGTGGGCGGCGGATTCGGAAGCAAGTTTTCGCCGGATGCGTGGGCCACGGTGGCGGCGAATCTTTCGCAGAAGGCCGGCGGGAGGCCGGTGCGGCTGTTCCTGGATCGCCAAATGGAGCAGATGATCGCTGGGAACCGGCCGTCGGCGTACGCCAAGATCCGGATTGCGGGGAAAAAGGACGGAACCATCACCGGATGGGATTCGGCGTCATGGGGCAGCGGGGGATTTCAGCCGGGCGGGCCGCCGCCGCAGCCGTACGTGTTCGTCAATATCCCCAACTATCGACGCGTGCACACGGGCGTATCGCTGAATGTGGGGCCGAGCCGGGCCTGGCGCGCGCCGGGGAACCAGGCGGCCTCCTACCTGACGTGCTGCGCGTTCGAGGATTTCGCGGCCAAGATCGGCATGGACCCGATTGAAGTGTTCCGCAAGAACCTGAACTACGCGCAGCCGGCGTTTCAGGAGCGGTACCAGGTCCAATTGACCAAAGCGGCGGAAATGGCGGAGTGGAAAAAGCTATGGCATCCGCGCGGCCAAAGCGGCGCGGGGCCGGTGAAACGCGGATTGG
>Ga0181518_10001152_pt1 | contig 27627 bp, 25 predicted proteins | sample PEATcosm2014_Bin_28_FD_119751 | JGI IMG/M metagenome (GOLD analysis project Ga0181518, IMG submission 119751) | Peatland microbial communities from MTU Mesocosm Facility, Houghton, MI, USA - PEATcosm2014_Bin01_60_metaG | ecosystem: Environmental > Terrestrial > Soil > Wetlands > Peat | place...
CGTCTCCAGCACCTCGGCGTACCACTCGGCATGCGTCACCGTGTCGGCCCAGCACACAATGCCGTGATTCGACAGCAGCACGGTGTTGTGCGTCTTCACATAAGGCAGAACGGTTTCGGCAAACGCTTTCGTGCCCGGCGTTTCATAGGGCGAAACTGCAACCTTGCCCACGAAGACTTCGAACTCCGGAATAATCAGGTTCGGCGGCACGCGTCCGGTAATCGCGTAGGCCGTCGCGTGCGGCGGATGACAGTGCACCACCGCCTTGGCTTCCGGCACCGCCTTGTAGATTTCCAGGTGCAGCAGCAGCTCGCTGGTGCGCGGCTTTGAGCCCGCGATCTGCACGCCCTCGAGATCCGTCAGGCCAATGTCGTCGGGCGTCAAATCGTACTTGCTCACCAGGGTCGGCGAGCAAAGCACTTCGTTGGGCCCGATGCGATAGGAAATATTTCCGCCGTTACCGTCGACAAACTGGCGCATCCATAACTTGCGGCCGACTGCGCAGATTTCTTTCTTGATGGCCTCTGCCTCGGGAGTCGAAAAGAGCCGGCGATTGACCGCGGAAGGGCCCGCCGTCGCTGGCGTGGCTGGCTGCGCGGCCTGTTGCGATCCGCCGGCCGCCTTCTCCGTCACCAGATCGATGCCGTGCTGCTGCAAAAAGTCGCGCGCCGAAGGCGTGACGACGCTGTTCGCGGCAACCGCGATGCTCGTAGCTCCCGCCGTCACCGCGTCCTGCACATCGCGCAGCGCAATCAGTCTGCGTTCGCCAAGATCGATGCTTTTATCTCCGCTCTTCACTTTCCCACCTCGGAAAAATCTCTAGGGCTTCACGTCCGCCGTGTCCACAATCAGCGCCAGGTACGCATCCACCGGCACCGGCGTGGGCCAAAAAGGATTGGACGCCTCGCGCCCCTCGGTAAACGCCACCAGTTGGCCCGTGGCCGCGCCCAGCTCGTCCACCGCGATCAGCGCCTTGCCTCCGCCTTGCCCGTTCTTGGCGCGCAAGTTCTCCATCGTCACCGGTTCCACAATCGCCAGCGTCTTTCCGTGATACGACGGCACCGCCGGCGTGAGCGTCAGGTGTCCGCGAACGATGCCGAGCCTCATGCTGCGCTCCCGGGCTGCTTCGACCCCAACGACGAAGACCTGTCGTTGGGGACCCCCGGCTGTTGCACTGCATCCACCAAACCCACCACTACCATGCGTGCCGGCGTGTTGTTGCCCAGCTTCTCGCGCGCAATATCGCCGTCGGTCGAAACCATCACTGTCTCTCCGTACGCCGCGCCCATCCAATCCACTACCACGTTCGGCTCTACTGCCGCGGTTCCATCGGCCTCCAGGCGGAGTGCAACCAGAAACCGGCATCCATCCAAAGATGGATGCTTCGCCGTTGCCACCACCGTGCCTTCAATTCGCGCCAGAAACATTTTTCCCTCGAGCCCAATTGCGCAGGGGCTAAAGCCCCGAACTCTTTTTCCCGTCTTCGGCACGACTAAAGTCGTGCCCTGATACAAAACTTTTCAGCCCGCTTGTTCCAAGGCCCATTGCTCGTTCCCTTGTTCCCTCGGTCCCTGCCGGGCCCCCGGCGAGCGGTATTTGCTCGCTGGGGTGGCTTGGTCCCTTTCTTTAAATGATTCTCAGAGCATTGCCGACCACCATCTGCCGTTCGCGCGTAAACGTGAGCGGCGTGGTGATTCCCTCGCCCGTCGGCGTCGCAATGGTGTGACTGAAATACCCCGGCCCGCCCACGCCCAACGACGCCAGCGAGGCCGCGTTATGAATGAACAACGTCGTATTGATCGCCTTCGCCATGCGCGTCGCTGTCTCCAGGTTGTTGGTGTGAATGATGGCCGTGTGCCGGTAGCCGTGCTCGGCCTTCACCGCGGCGGCAATGCCCGCATCCGCATCCTTCACGCGCACGATGGGAACGAACGGCATCATCTGTTCTTCCTGAACAAACGCGTGGTCCTCGCTGGTCTCGCCGAACAGCAGATCGGTTCCTGCCGGCGCCTGCACGCCCGCGGCCTTGGCCAGCACGGCCACGTCTTTACCCACCAAATCTTTTTTCACGTGCGCCCGCGCACAACCGCCTCCGCCGCCTTCGAAAGTGAACGCGGCCTTGGTCAGACGATCGATCGCCGCCGCATCCAGCTGAAACGCGCCGGCGCGCTTCATGGCAGCGATAAACGCATCGGCCACCGATGCCACCACAAACACTTCCTTCTCGCCGATGCACAGCAGATTGTTGTCAAACGCCGCGCCCTCGATGATGCAACGCGCTGCGCGATCCAAATCCGCGGTCTCGTCCACCACCACCGGCGGATTTCCCGGTCCGCCCGCGATCACGCGCTTACCGCTCATGGCCGCAGCCTTGGCCACCGCCGCTCCGCCCGTGCAGCACAGCAGCGCCACCTTGGGATGATGGAAAATCTGGTCGGCGGCTTCAATCGTGGGCTCCATGGTGGTGGTAAACACGTTGGCCACGCCGAGCTCGCGCTCGATCTCGCGATTCCACAGTTGCAGCGCGTACTGCGCCACCTTCGCGCCCGAGGGATGCGGCCCAAACACCGCCGTGTTCCCCGCGGCAACAATATTGATCGCGTTCGAGGCCATGGTCGGCACCGAATGCGTCACCGGCAGCATCATCCCGATCACGCCCCATGGCGCGTGGTCAATCAAACACACACCAGTAGTGTTGCTGCGTGCCTCCGAGTGCAGTGCGTCCACGCCCAGCACAAAGCGCATGTTGGTCAGCTTCAGAATCTTGTGGTCGAGCCGCCCGACTTTCGTCTCCGCAAGCTCCATCGGGCCCAACTCTTCGCGGCGGTCGTTGCAGATGCGGCAAATGATGTCGACAATGCGCTTGCGGTCTTCGAGCGGCATCGCCGCCACTTTTTTCTGCGCCTCGTACGCCGCGTTCACGGCTTCGTCCACGGTGGCGAACACGCCATCGCGCGCCGCCGATGGGCGCGGCGTGCTCGCCTGCGCCACGGGCGCCGTCTGCATCTGCATGCGCAGCCGCGCCACCACTTCCTTCGCGATCTCCGCAATCACCTGGGGCGAAACTTGCTGTTGCGTCTGCATCTTCGAAAACTCCCTCCAGGGGCTAAAGCCCCGGGGTTTATTGCTCGCTCTCGGCACGACTAAAGTCGTGCCCTTTCAAAACGCGCAACGTTCGTTTTTGAAACGCGCAACGTTCGTTTCTACGGTTTCGCTACCGTCGCGCCGCCCACTTCGATCGTGTCCACAATGCCCACAATCACGGCGTCTACGGGCGCATCCTTGGTCGTGGGCGTCAGGCGCGCGGAGCTGCCCTGCGTAAACAGCACGCACTCGCCCACGCCGGCTCCCACGCCGTCCACCGCAACCACGGAGCTGCCTGAAATCTGCAGCTTGCCTTCCTTGTTGATGTAGGGCTGGATCAGCAGCAGCTTCATGCCGCGAAACTTCGCGATCTTCTGCGTGGAAACCACGTTGCCGATGACTTTCGCTATGAACATTACGAACCTCGCAAAGGCCGCGCACCCTCAGGGGCTAAAGCCCCATGCCTATTGGGCCAACCCTTGCGGCACGGCTAAAGCCGTGCCCTTTCAAGACGCCTCGCCTCAACTTCGTGCATGGCGAGGCGGGATTTCGCCGCGCTACTTCTGCAGAACGATGCTCAGCGAATCGTGGGGACGCGCGATCACATGCACGCTCTGCACTTCGCCGGCCGCGCGCGCTGCCGCTGCGCCCGCGTCTACTGCCGCGCGCACGCTGCCCACGTCGCCTGTCACATACACCGAGCACAGGCCGCTGCCGACTTTGTTCCAGCCCACAAATTTCACGCTGGCCGCTTTCAGCATCGCGTCCGTCGCCTGCACCAGGGCCACCAGGCCCTTGGTTTCGATCATTCCAAGTGCTTCACTCGCCATTGCGATCTCCCTTTTCTATGCCTACTTCAACATGTTCTCGACCAGCGCGTCGTGGGGCCGCGCAATCACATGCGACGACACCAGCTCGCCCACTACCTTGGCCGCGGTCGCGCCGGCATCCACCGCCGCGCGCACCGAGCCCACGTCGCCGCGGACGATGGCGGTCACGTAGCCGCCGCCGATCTGCACCGTCTTCACCAGCTCCACGCTGGCTGCCTTCACCATGGCGTCGCTGGCTTCCACCAGCCCCACCATGCCTCTGGTTTCAATCAATCCGATTGCTTGACTCATCTCGTCTCCTCGAAGTGCAGCCTCTACTTCTTGGCTGCGGTTTTGTTGCCCTGCACGAAAGACGGCAGCTCGTCGTGAGGCCGTGAGATGACTTGCACGCTCACCACCTCGCCAATCCTCGATGCCGCTTCCGCGCCCGCGTCCGTAGCCGCCTTCACCGCCGCCACGTCCCCTTCCACAAAGGCGGTTACCAGACCCGAACCTACGGTCTGCCAGCCGGCGAACGTCACGTTTGCCGATTTGAGCATGGCGTCGGTCGCCTCAAACAGCGCGACCAGGCCTTTTGTTTCCACCATTCCCAGCGCTTGTTTCATCGCTTCCTCTCTTGTTCTGTAGCGTTAATTCCCTTTTGCATACTACTTGAAAATCTCCACGTCCTTGGTCAAATGCAAACCGCAGGCGTTGGCTTCGTCCGTGTCCATGTGCACGTTCAGGCGCGATGTGGGATCGATGCGCACGTGCACGTTGTTGAATGTCAACCCCGAAGGGCCGCCTACGCGCAGCTTCATCCTGTCGCCTTGCTTCACGCCGAAGTACGCGGCCTCTTTGGGACACATGTGCGCGTGGATGGCGGCGCGGATCACGCCCTCTTTCAGCTCCACCACGCCCTTGGGCCCGATGATCACCGCGCCCGGCGTGCCCTTGATGTCGCCCGATAGCCGCACCGGAAGATCGTTGAAGCCCAGCATGATCGCATCGGTAAACGCCAGCTCTACCTGCGACTGCTTGCGCATGGGGCCCAGAATGCGCAGGTTCGAAATGATGCGGCTGCGCGGTCCCACAATCGTCACCGTCTCCTTGGCCGCAAAGTTGCCTTCCTGAAACAGCGGCCGGTCGAAGGTCAGCTCCGTGCCGGGGCCGAACAGCACATCCATATCCTCGCGGCTCACGTGCATGTGGCGCGACGACGCCTGCACCACCAACTCCGGCGCCTTGCCGCCGCTGTCACGCCCCAGGTACTCGAGCGCCACCTGGCGCACGATGCGTTCCACCGTCGCCCTGTCGATTACCGGATTCCCTGCGCTTGCCATAACTGTTCCTTAAGCGGAGCTAGCGGGGTTAGCGGAGCTAGCGGGGTTAGCGGAGCTAGCGGGGTTAGCGGAGTTAGCGGGGTTAGACCGCCGCTGATGCCCGTTGTCCTAGTCCCTAGTCCCTCAGGGGTTAAAACCCCCTGTTTTCGGCCTTCTTCGGCACGAGTAAACTCGTGCCCTGATACAAAACCCGATTTATGCAGCCAGTTCCGGTCCCTTAGTGCCCGCCCGCGAGTTTCAACGAGCCATTGCAACCTGATCCCTGTTCCCTGATCCCTGTTCCCTGCCTTTCATCACAACCTGAACCGTCTCTCTCGCCAAAATCGATTCTTCATTGGCCGGAATCACCAGAACTTTCACCATGGAGCGAAGCGTCGAGATCTCGCCCTCGCCCTTCATCTCGGCGTTCTTCTCGTCATCGAGTTCGACGCCGAAAGGTACCAGCCCCTTCAGCACTGCCGCGCGAATCGCCGCGCTGTTCTCGCCGATGCCGCCGGAGAATGTGATCACGTCGACGCCGCCCAGCTCCAGCAGAAACGCGCCCACGTAATGCCGGGTCGCGCGCACAAAAACGTCCAGCGCCAGCCGCGCCCGCGTGCTGCCCTTGGCTGCGGCCTCCTCCAGATCGCGCAAGTCCCCACTCGTGCCGCTGATCCCTGCCAATCCCGACTGACTGCCCAGCAGCTTTGCCATCTCATCCGGCCCCAGCCCCAGCTTTTTCATCATGTGCAGCACGGCAAACACGTCGATGTCGCCCACACGATTGTTCTGCGGCAGTCCCGACTGCGGCGACGCGCCCATGCTCACATCCACAGCCACGCCCTTCTTGAACGCGGCTACGCTCGAACTCCCGCCGAGGTGGCAGGAGATATGCCGCAAATCCTTACGTCCTAAGAGCGCCGCGGCCCGCTCGTTAGCCGAGCGGTGGCTGGCCCCGTGAAATCCGTAACGCCGAATCCCGTGCTCCGTCCGCCACGCATAAGGCACTGCGTAGGTCGTCGATGCCTCATCCATGAACCGATACGGGAACGGCTCCATCACTGCGACCAGCGGCACGCCCGGCAGCTCCTGTTCGAAGGCCTTCATCGCGGCGATATACGGCGGATTGTGCGCCGGAGCCATGAACGAAAACTCCTCCATGGCCGCAAGCAATGCATCATCTATGATTTGCGGGGCATTCAACGGCCCCGTGTGCACCGCCTTAAAGCCCACCGCGTCGATCTCCTGGAGGCTCTTCAGCGGCTTGCCCGGCCCAGCAATTTCGCCCAGGCACTTCCTGATCGCCGCAAGGCAATCGGCACATTCCCCGCCCGGTTGGCCGATCCGTTCCACACGTCCCTGGGCCAGCACCGTCTCCCCCCGGGCCGGCTCACCCGACAGGGCGTTTTCCGGCATTTCTACGAGCCGGTACTTGAACGAGGTGCTGCCGATATTTGGAATCAGAACCTTCATTTTTTTTGACTGTTCTTGATTGAAATTGAATGATACGATACATTATTCATCAGAGTCAATCGCAATTTTGGCGGATTTTGAGGGATAATCCAAATGATGACGCCACAAACGGGCATTTCGGGGCGCACGCACGTAGGCCTTACCCCCTCGCTTGATCGCGTCGACGAACTGGGCATCGTCGGCGCTGGCGGCGGTGGTTTTCCCACGGCGGTCAAGTTCAAAACCCAGGCTTCCCTCCTCATTGCCAACGCCGCAGAATGCGAACCCCTCCTCCACAAAGACAAGGAGCTGCTGCACCACCACGCCGAGCCTTTCCTGCGCGGCATGCAAATGGCCATGCAACTGGTCGGCGCGCGCGAGGGCGTGATTGGCATCAAGGAAAAATATCTCGACATCATTGCCGCGCTTGAGGCCCAGGCGCCCGCCGGAATCCGTGTGGTGGCGCTGCCTGACTGCTACCCTGCGGGCGACGAATTCATCCTGGTGCATATGGTCACGGGCCGCGTCATTCCGCCGGGCGGCCTGCCCAAGGACGTCGACACCGCCGTCGCCAACGTGGAAACACTGATGAACATCGGGCTCGACCGCCCGGTGACGCACAAATATCTCACTGTCGCCGGAGCCGTCGCCCATCCGGTCACCCTCCGCGTTCCCGTCGGCATCACCATCGGCGAAGTCATTGACGCCGCCGGTGGCCCCACGGTTCCCGACTTCGGCATCCTTCTCGGCGGCGTCATGATGGCCAAGCCCGCCGCCGATCTCAATGTGCCCGTCACCAAAACCACCGGCGGCATCATCGTTCTGCCCGCCGAGCACGCGCTCATCCGCCGCCACAACGCGCCGTGGATGCACATCGCCAAAATCGGCCGCTCAGCCTGCGATCAATGCCGCTTCTGCACCGAGTTTTGTCCGCGCTACCTGCTCGGGCATCCGATTGAGCCCCATGCGGCCATGCGGTCATTGGGGTTCTCGCGGCCGGGCGACCTGACCGTGGCCACGCTCTACTGCTGCGAGTGCAACCTGTGCACCATGTTCGCGTGCCCTGAAGATCTGGACCCAAAGAATGTCTGCGTGCAGGGCAAGCCTGTGGCGCGCGAGCGCGGCCTCACATGGAAAGGTACTCCCGATTCGATCCAGCCGCATCCCATGGCCGAGTTTCGCCGCGTGCCCATGCGCAGGTTGATCGCCAAGCTCGGCCTCGGCGAATTTGTGAATGAAGGCCCGCTCACCGAGCACAATTTTGCTCCGCGCAAAGCCACGCTGCCGCTCAAGCAACATGCGGGCGCGCCCGCGGTTGCTACGGTTCATTGCGGCGATCGCGTGCGCGTGGGCGATTTGATCGCCGCGCCGGAAGCGGGCAAGCTCGGCGCACGCATTCATGCCAGCATCGATGGCCGCGTCACCGTGGGCAGCGACGCGATCGTGATTGAGCAATGAAAGAAGTGAAGAAAGTGAAAAAAGTGAATGAGTGACGAGTCCGGCGGTTTCACGTAGTTCACTCCTTTCACTTCCTTCACTCGTTCACTCTCGGGAGGAGCCAAACGTGACGACAGAAATCAGTTCCATCGGACTCATCGAGCTCTCCAGCGTGGCGACCGGTTTTGTTGTCGAAGACCTGATGCTGAAGGCGGGCTCGGTCCAGCTTCTGCTTGCGCGCAGCATCTGCTCGGGCAAATTCCTCATCGTGGTCGCGGGCGACGTCACCAGCGTGCAGGCCGCGCTCGCCGCCGGAGCCACTGCGGCCGGCGCCTCGCTCATTGAGCGCCGCCAGATCGCGCGCGTGCATCCCACAGTTCTTCAGGCCATCTCGCAGACCGTCGACATTCCGCCCAGCCAGCTCAAGTCCATCGGCGTTATCGAAACCTTCTCCGCGGCCAGCATTATTGAAGTGGCAGACGCCGCCGTGAAAGCCGCCAACGTCACGCTGATGAAAGTCCATCTTGCCATGGCCCTCGGCGGCAAAGGCTTCGTGGTCATGGCCGGAGACGTCTCCAGCGTGCAGGCCGCCGTCGCAGCCGGATGCAAGGCGGCCGCTGAAGACGGGATGCTGGTCGGCAAAGGCATCATCCCCAACCCCTCGCCCGAGCTCTTCAAGGAATACATTTAGCTGAAAGCTGAGATCTGCTTTTCCCTCCCGGCGGGAGAGCGGAAAATAGGGGGGCGTCAGTTCTGGGATCCGTCTCACTAAGTCTCCTGTGTAGCGAGCTTTTTCATTGCGGCATTTTCGCGGATAACTTCGCCGGTCTCTCGACTGTGAAAAGCTATCTCTGCGGCGATTGAGCGACCGAGAATTCGCTGATCGATATTGCCGAACGGCCCAGGCACGAGGCTTCCTAACCAACCGACCCAGGCCGGGGTATGAGCGTTGCCGACAATGATGCCGGGGCGAAATATGGCGAGGCGGACAAAACCGACGCTGCGAACGGTGTCTTCCTTCATGCCCATGACTCGCGCATAGCGAAGCCGGCTGCGAGCTGAGCTTCCGGCCGCAGAAAGCAGGCAAAACTGGGCGATTCCGGCGTCATGGCAGCCACGCGCAAAGGCGCCGACGACGCCGACCTCAAGTCGTTTCAATTCTTCTTCGCTCCAACGCATCGATCCAGAGCCGACACCCACACAGCTCACGGCGCTTTCGGGACCTTGGCTTAAAAATTCGCGGGCAAGGGCGGCTGTGCGCTCGGCAAAGTCAGCAGCGCCGGTATCAAGAACCACGATGCGCACCCGCGATCGCGGCGCAATGGGCTTTCTGGTGACCATCACGACTTCCCGGCATTCCGGAATTGCCAGCAGTTCCGCGACCGCTGCACCACCGACTTGTCCAGTACCACCGAGGATCATTACGGCGAAATTCTGATTCATAAAGACGACCTCTGCTTAGGTAAGGATGCGACAGCCCCGCTCAGGATGACAATTTCATTGTGATGCGAGCTTCTCGCTCACGACGCCAGAACTGGTTGCATAAATAGCTTAAGGTGGTGAAGAAACTTCCCTCAGGGGCTGAAGCCCCGCTGTTTATGCGCCATTTGTGGCACGGCTAAAGCCGTGCCCTTTCAAAGCAACCGATTTGTCTTGCGGCTAAAGCCGTGCCCTTTCAAAACTGCATTTGTGGAACCAGTTCCAGGCTCCGCTGCTGCTTTATCCTGTCTGCAGCATGATTTCCACGTTCCGCTGCGTTTCTCGCTGCGCACTTCTCGCGTGCGCCGCCGCCGTTAGCTCCCCGCTCATTGCTCAGGAGGCTGCGCCCACTGCATTGCCCTACCACGGCGAACAGCCGGTGCGTGCGCGGCACGGCATGGTGGTGAGCGTGCATCATCTGGCTGCGGATGCGGGTCTGGGCATTCTTGAGGAGGGCGGCAACGCTGTTGACGCCGCGGTGGCTACGGGTTTTGCGCTGGCTGTGGTGCATCCCATCGCGGGCAACCTGGGCGGCGGCGGCTTTATGCTGATCCGTGAGCATACGGGCAAAACCATTTTTCTCGACTACCGTGAAAAAGCTCCGCTGGCCGCCACCGAGAATATGTATCTGGACGCGAGCGGCAACGTGATTGCCGACGCGAGCGTTCTGGGCTACCGCTCCATCGCCACGCCGGGGTCGGTGGCCGGCCTGGTGTATGCGGAGAGGAAATACGGCCGCCTGGGACTGAAGCGCGTGATGACGCCCGCGATCCAGTTGGCGCGCGCGGGCTTCGAACTGACGGCGCGCGAGGCCGATGAGCTCGCTGATCCCGATCTGGCGCGCTTTCCCGCTTCCCGGCACATTTTTCAACGCGACGGGCGATTGTACAAGGCAGGCGAAATCTTCCGCCAGCCGCTGCTCGCGGCCACGCTGGAACGTATCGTAGCCGATCCCGACGATTTTTATCACGGTAAGATGGCTCGCCAGCTCGTGGACGACTTGAGCAAGGGCGGGGTTCTGAGCAAAGGCGGGGATCTAAGCAAGAGCGGGGATCTGGGCAAGAGCGGCGCGCTGCTTACGCTCGACGATCTGGCGCAGTACAACGTGGTGGAGCGCGAACCTATTGTGGGCACGTTTCATAACTTCACGGTGATCAGCGCGCCGCCGCCTTCTTCCGGCGGGATCGTGCTGATCAGTGCACTCAACATTCTGGAAAGCTACCCACTGGCGACGCTCGGCGACCGCAGCGCGGCATGGGTTCATCTGGCCACGGAGGCGTGGCGGCGCGCCTACATGGATCGCGCGGATTATCTGGGCGATCCCGACTACAACACGATTCCCGTGGCCGCGCTGACCGCGAAAAATTATGCTGCCGCGTGGCGCGAGAGCATCGTGCCCGATCGCGCGTCACAAAGCGCCTCATTGACGCGGCCCGCCGGCTTTGTGCCGACTGCGCCCGCGACGGCGGGGCAGCGACGGCACGAATCACCCGACACCACGCATTATTCCGTTGTGGATCGCGAGGGCAATGCCGTGGCCGTGACCACCACGCTCAACGACAACTTCGGCTCGCACGTGGCCTCCGCGTCGCTCGGCTTCCTGCTCAACGACGAGATGGACGACTTTGCCGCCAAGGCCGGCACGCCCAACATGTTTGGCCTGGTGCAGGGGCCGGCCAACGCCATCGCGCCCGGCAAACGCCCCTTGAGCTCCATGACGCCCACCATCATTCTTGAAAACGGCAAGCTGCGCTACGTGCTCGGGTCGCCCGGCGGCGGGCGCATTATTTCGACGGTGGGCAACATTTTTCTGTCGGCGGCCGAGGGCGGACTGAACATGCAGGAAGCCGTGGACGCGCCGCGCTTCCATCATCAGTTCCTGCCCGACATTCTCTACCTTGAGCCGGGGTTCAGCGCCGACACCGTTGCCGCGTTACGCGCCATGGGCTACACGATTACGCTCAGCCGCGGCCACTGGTCCGATGGGGAATGCATCGCCGTCGATCCCGCGACCGGCGAGCTGCTTGGGGGGCGGGACCAACGCGGCCACTACGGCAAAGCTGCCGGTTATTAGAGCGGGTTGCACAAATGGCTCGGGGTGGTGAAGAGAATTCCGTCAGGGGTTAAAACCCCCCGTTTTCCCGGTCTTCTTCGGCGCGAGTAAACTCGCGCCCTGATACAAGACCGGATTTATGCAACCGGTTCTAAGTCTCTGACTCCTTGATCGGCGCGACGTAACTTTGTGCTTGACGCGCGTCAGGGGTGCTTGCGAGTTTGACTACAGGGCTTTCCCCGCGGGAGGTCAACACCATGCGAAGGTCGAGAGCAGCCCGCTCGGCGTGTGGAGCGGTATGGGTGGGAATCGTGTTCGCGGTTGCGGCTACGCAGGCACAACCGGGGCCGGCGTTTACACAAGCGCCTGTCTGGATAGCCGTCGCCTTTTCTCCATCGACAGGGAATTATGGTGCCTCGACTGCGCAGCAAACTTCGGCTGCGGCATCGCAGATGGCTCTGAAATACTGCGCGATGTACGGCGCAAAGGACTGCAAAGTCCTCTATGCCTACTGGAACCAGTGCGTGGCACTGGCGACGTCGATCAAGCCGACTGCGATGGCTTGCTGCTGGGGCACACATGGATACGATCGCGCGACGGCAGCGGCGAATGCGATGAATTCCTGCAAAGCTAACGGCCTGGATTGCTTGGTGCGCGTCTCGCCCTGCTACACCGACGACCCGCGCTGGGCTTCGCCGCTGCCGCTGCCGACAACAGGTTTTCAGCCGGGATCGGTCGATCACGACCTGGTGGGCTATTGGAAGGCTAACGTCTCCGGTGGTATGTGGGTCCTGCAGATCGCGGCCAACGGCACTTATACATTCCACAGTGCCACACCGGCCTCCCCCGGCAACCAGCCGATGCACAACGGCACGTTCACGACAAGCAACGGCAAGTACACGATGCACGCCATCAGCGTTGCGTTCGACACCCAGGGAACCTACACAATCGAAGGCTCCTCGAAGGGAACGCTGCAGATGAACGGGAACTCCGGGTCAAGCACGTGGTATCGGATCGGGTTGGACCCGGACCCGTAATCTGATCCATAAATGGGCACGTAAACGGGCCTGCGCAAGAGCGCCTAATCTGGGCGGCGCAACTTCGTGCTTGACGCGCGGTGCGCGGCTTTGGGAAGGTGTAGGCAAGGATTCCCGCGAAGATTCCCCCCCATGGAGAATTCCCCCGAGGAGGACAAGCAATCATGCGGAGGTCGACGGCAATTCGCTGGGCGAGTGGGTTGGTGTGTGCGGCGGTGGTTCTGTTCTCGGCGGCGCTCGGCGCGCGGCTGGCGGCGGCGCAAGGGTTCGGGTATGTGGCCATCGCCATTTCTCCCTCGACGCTGCAGGCCGGCGCAGAGCATGGGACGACGACGGAGGACAGTGTCGACAAGGGGGCCCTTCAGATCTGCCAGCAGAGCAGCGGCGCCAACGACTGCAGGATCTATTCGGCGGTGGATAGCTGCATGGCGTTTGCAAAGCCTCCGACCCCGGTCGCGAATCATTATGGCTGCGCGGCGGCTGCGACGCGCGAAGCAGCCGCGGCACAAGCGCTGGCGGATTGCACGAAGGCAGGCGGCAATAACTGCGCCGTGACTCTCGCGCCTTGCGGCAACGACGACGTGCGCTTCCAGTCGCCGCTGCCGCTGCCGCCGGGCGGCAAGCCGGGATCGGTCGATCCCGCCCTCGTGGGCCTTTGGGGGCTTAACGTCAGCTCCGGCATTTGGGTGTGGCAGATCTCGGCCAACGGTACTTACACGTTCCACAGCGAGGCCCCGGATAACACGCAGACGCATGCCGGGACGTTTACCGCGAGCAACGGAAAGTACACGCTGCACGCCATCAGTATGCAGTGGGACGACCAGGGAACCTATACGATGCAGGGCTCGACGGCGGTGATGATGTCAGAGAAGCTCGGCAAAGGCACGTGGGAGCGCATTACGAGGGACCCGGTGTACGGAGGGCCAGCTTCAGGACCAACTTCAGCGCCAGCAGTCAGGCGCTAGCTTTTCGTCGGTTGCTCCACGCGATAAGATGGTTGCGCGATGAACACTGTGCCTCTTCCCCGGCTCCCGCTCCGTCCCCGCTTCGCTCTACTTTCCGCTCTCACTCTCGCGCTTGGCGTTACCGCGCTCCCTGCGCAAAGCCGCTGGGCCTACCCCGGGCCGCACGGCAAGCTGGTGTATACCTACACAGCCAAGGGCGATCGCATCCCAGACTTCTCTTACGCCGGCTATGGAGGCGGCGGCGTGGCTCTGCCCAACGTCCCCGCTAAACGCACCGTCGCGCCCTCCGGCTCTGACGACACCGCCGCCATTCAAGCCGCCATCGATGCCGTCTCCGCTCTCCCGCTCGTGAACGGCTTCCGCGGCGCGGTGGAACTCGCCCCGGGAGATTTTCACTGCGCACGTCCGCTCGTGATCGCGGCCTCCGGAGTAGTTTTGCGCGGCGCTGGCAACGGCAAAGACGGCACCACTATCGAAATGACAGGCTCGCCCCACCAGGGGCTGCGCATCACGGGCCAGCTTCAGCAAGCTCCCGTGGGCGTGAGCACCTTCGTCACCGACGTCTATGTTCCCGCCGGCGCCACTACCCTTCACGTTGCCGACGCTTCCAAACTCCACCCCAGGGACACGCTGCTCATCAGCAAACCTGTCACCGCCGCGTGGGTCCACTTCATGGGCATGGACGATATGCACCGCAACGGCCAGCCCGAGCATTGGGTCAGTGCGCCGCGCCTTGAAGTCCGCCGCCGTATCGCTGCCGTCAACATGAATACGGCTGCGGGCAACACCGTCACCCTCGACGTGCCTCTCATGGACTCCTACGACGTTAGTTTCTTCGACGGTGGTCACGCAGAAGTGGAAAAGATCGACGTCACCGGCCAGATCGCGCAGGTCGGTGTTGAAAACCTCCGCTTTGTCGCACCGCAGCAGACCATCGCCCTTGGCCAGCCTGAGTTCAGCGGCATGAACATTCGCGACGCAGTCGATAGTTGGTTCCGCTCCATCACTTTTGAGGACACCACCAACGGCGTCAGCGTGAATGGCGGCAGCGAGCGCATCACCTTCGAGCAGTGCGCGATCGAGCAGCATACGCACGTCACCAGCGCAGCCAAGCCCGCCGACTTCGCGGTCAGCGGCTCGCAGATTCTCTTCGACCGTTGCACCGGCTCGGGCGACAGCACCTTCTACATCGTCACGCAGGATCGCGGCCAGGGCCCGGTGGTCGTCCTCCATTGCCGCTTCACCGGCAACGGCCACATGCAGCCGCATCAGCGCTGGTTCACCGGCTTGCTGGTCGACAACTGCGAAGTCCCCGGCGGTGGCATCGATATGATGAACCGCGGCGAGATGGGCTCCGGCCATGGTTGGGCCATCGGCTGGAGCGTGGCCTGGAACAACTCCGCGCAATCGTTCGCCATGAACACGCCGCCCGGTTCCATGATCTGGTCCATCGGCAACATCGGCGAGGAGACCGATCCTGCGTTTCCCCTTTTCGACGGCGGACCGCCGCGCCCCGCGCTTGAGCCTGCCATCATCGAATCGCCGGGCAAGTCTGTCCAACCCCAGAGCCTCTACCTCGAGCAGCTTCGCGAGCGTCTCGGCGACCGGGCTCTCAAAAACATCGGCTACTGACAGGTCTGCTCGGCCCAAAATAAAAGTACCCCGCCCAACGTCGTTCGGGCGGGGTACGCTGACTAGGGCTGGTTGCATAAATGATCAAAGCCGGTTGAAAAGCGACCTCAGAGGTTAAAACCCCTTGTTTTCCGGGCTTCTTCGGCACGAGTAAACTCGTGCCCTGATACAAAACCGGATTTATGCAACCAGTTCTATCTGACTTACTGACTTGCTAACTTGCTAACACGCCAGATCGAAGCGATCGAGGTTCATCACCTTCGTCCATGCGGCGGCAAAGTCCTCGACGAATTTGCGCTCGGCGTCGCGGCTGGCGTAGACCTCGGCCAGCGCGCGGAGTTGCGAATTCGAACCGAAGACGAGATCGACCACCGTGGCCGTCCACTTGAGCTCGCCCGTTTTGCGATCGCGCCCTTCGAGAACGCCTTCAGTCGCCGACTTTTGCCACTTCGTGCCCATGTCCAGCAGGTTGGCGAAGAAGTCATTGGTCAGCGTCTCCGGCCGTTTGGTGAAGACACCGTTTTTCGATCCTTCGAAATTTGCGCCCAGCACGCGCAGGCCGCCGACGAGCACCGTCATCTCGGGCGCGGTCAGAGTCAGCAACTGCGCCTTGTCCAACAGCATCTCGGCGGCACACCCTTCGAGGCCCTTGCGCACGTAGTTGCGGAACCCGTCTGCCTGCGGCTCGAGTGGCGCGAAGGACGCCGCATCGGTTTGCTCCTGCGAAGCGTCCATGCGGCCCGGCGCGAAGCCGACCTTCACTTCGTAGCCGGCTTTTTTCGCGGCTTCGTCGATGGCCGCCGTCCCGGCGAGCACAATCAGGTCGGCGAGCGAGATTTTCTTGCCGTCCTTTTGCTCCGCGTTGAATTCCTTCTGGATCTCCTCCAGTTTCGCCAGCACCTTCTGGAGTTCCGCCGGCTGGTTTGTCTCCCAGTCCTTCTGCGGAGCGAGGCGAATGCGCGCGCCATTAGCGCCGCCGCGCTTGTCGCTGCCGCGGAAGCTCGACGCCGCGGCCCACGCGGTGGTGACAAGCTGGCTGATGGAAAGGCCAGAAGCCAGCACCTTGGCCTTGAGGGCAGCCATGTCCTTCGCGTCAACCAATTTGTGGTCGAGGGCCGGAATCGGATCCTGCCAGATCAGATCTTCCTTCGGCACCAGCGGACCCAGGTAGCGCGCACGCGGACCCATGTCGCGATGCGTCAGCTTGAACCACGCGCGCGCAAAAGCGTCCGCGAATTCCTTCGGATGCTCCATGAAGCGCCGCGAAATTTTTTCGTAAGCGGGGTCGAAGCGCAAGGAAAGATCAGTCGTCAGCATGGTGGGCGTGTGGCTTTTCGACCGATCGTGCGCATCGGGAATCAGACCCGCGCCTGCATCGCCCTTGGGCTTCCACTGGTAACAGCCCGCTGGGCTCTTGGTCAGCTCCCATTCAAATCCAAAAAGATTCTCGAAAAAATTGTTGCTCCATTGCGTTGGAGTCTTGGTCCAGGTCACTTCGAGGCCTGAGCCGATCGCGTCTCCGCCCACACCCGAGCGGAAGCTGCTCGCCCAGCCCAGCCCCTGCTCCTCAATCGGCGCGGCCTCGGGCTCCGGGCCCACGTGGCTCGCCGGTGCGGCGCCGTGCGTCTTGCCAAAGCTGTGTCCGCCGGCAATCAGCGCCACCGTCTCTTCGTCGTTCATGGCCATGCGCGCAAAGGTCTCGCGGATGTCGCGCGCCGCGGCCACTGGGTCGGGATTGCCATTGGGGCCTTCGGGGTTCACGTAGATCAGGCCCATCTGCACCGCGGCCAAGGGATTCGCGAGCTCGCGATCGCCGCTGTAGCGCTGGTCGCCCAGCCACGTAGCCTCCGGACCCCAATCGGTGTCGAGCTCCGGCTCCCAGATGTCCGCGCGGCCGCCGCCGAAGCCGAAGGTCTTGAAACCCATCGACTCCAGCGCCACATTTCCGGTGAGGACGATCAAATCTGCCCACGAAATCTTGCGTCCGTATTTCTGTTTGATTGGCCACAGCAGGCGACGCGCCTTATCCAGATTCACGTTGTCAGGCCAGCTATTGAGCGGCGCAAAACGTTGCGATCCGCGGCCCGCGCCGCCGCGTCCGTCGTGTATGCGGTAGGTGCCGGCGGAGTGCCATGCCATGCGGATGAACAGGCCTCCGTAGTGGCCGAAGTCGGCGGGCCACCACGGCTGAGAATCGGTCAGCAATGCGCGCAGATCCTTGATCACGGCATCGAGATCGAGGCTCTTGAATTCCTTGGCGTAGTCAAATGCTTCGCCCATGGGATTGGATAAAGACGATTGCTGATGCAGGATGGCGAGATTCAGCTGGTTGGGCCACCAGTCGCCGTTGCCCTTGGCTCCTGCCGTCGTGTGCTGCAACATGCCGCCCGTAAACGGGCACTTCGCTTCGTTCGACATAGCGTTCTCCTGTGGTCGCGTGCAATCGGCCAACCTCTCCAGTATAGGAGCGCGGAGGCATGTGTATCGAGACGGAGGTTGTTCTCCGTCCTTTAATTCCTACGGCTGTGCCTTCTCGGTCCCTTGTTCCCTTGATCCCTTGGTCCCTGCCTCCAGAAAGAACGCTTCCACGTCCGTGATCGTCTGCGTCACGCGATACGGCGGCAGCGATTGCAGAAAAGTTTGCCCGTAGCGCTGCGTGCGCACGCGCGGGTCGAGCAGCACCAGCACGCCGCGATCTTCAAGCGAGCGGATGAGCCGGCCGAAGCCCTGTTTGAGCGTGAGCACAGCCTCGGGAACCTGGTATTCAGTGAAGGCGCGGCCGCCCGCTTCCTCAATAGCCTTCATGCGCGCCTGCACCACGGGATCGGAGGGCACGGCGAAGGGCAGCCGGTCGATGATGACGCAACTCAACGCCTCGCCCTGCACGTCAACCCCTTGCCAGAAACTGGCCGTGCCGAAGAGCACGGCGTTGGGCGTGACGCGGAACTCTTCGAGCAGCGCTTTGCGCGGAGCCGTGCCGTGCAAAAGAATCGGATAGTCGAGCACCGGCAGCAGGCGTTCGTAGAGCGCGCGCATTTGCGAGTAACTGGTGAAGAGGCAGAAGGCGCGGCCGCGCGTGATGCGCAGAATGCGCTCGATGGTCAAGGCCGCGGCCTCAGGGAATTCCGCCGCGCGCGGGTCGGGCATCTGCGGCGGCAGATAAAGCAGCGCCTGCTTTTCGTAGCGGAAGTGCGACGGCACTACAAGCTCGCGGGCGCCGTGACCCGCATCGCCGAGGCCGAGACGCTTGCGAAGATGCTCGAAGCCGCCCTGCACCGTGAGCGTGGCCGAGGTGAGAACGGCGGTGGGGATTTGGTCCCACACCAGATTGTGCAGGATTTCGGAGACGTCGATGGGCGTGGCTTGCATGAATGTACTGCGTACGGCACCACTGCGTGGGGCAGACCTTCGGACCAGATCCGAGTTGGCGCCGGCGTTGCCTCCGCGCCGCTCCAGCCAGAACACCATGTTGGCGGCCTTGGCCTCAAGCATGTATGTCAGGTCGGCGCGCAACGCGGCGGCGCGAGCTTCGAGGCCGGGAGCTTCGTCCGTGTCACAGAGACGGTCGAACTCCGCTTCGAGCAGCTTGAGCGTGGTCGTCACCGCCAGATAAAGGTCGCCGGAGGATTCGAGGAACTCCTCGCGATTGCTGAAGGGATGACGGCCATCGCGCTCGTGCGGAAGCGCGGCAAAGAAGAGCCGCGCCCGCTCGCGCAACTGCTGCGTGAGCAAGTGAACCTGCGAAGAACCCTCCTTGCCGCGCACCAGCACATCGGCATCGCGCGCAAAGTCTTCGAAGCGAATGTTGGAGAGCGAGCGCCCGAAGTAGTTCGACGCCACCTCTTCGAGTTCGTGCGCCTCGTCGAAGATTACGGCTGCGGCCTCGGGCAGGATGCCTGCATCCGGCGCGGCCGCGGCCATTTCGCGCACCGCGGCGTCGGCAAAAAAGAGGTGATGGTTTACGATGATCAGGTCCGACTCCATGGCGCGGCGCCGCATCTCGGTGATGAAGCAATGGCGATAGTCGGGACACGTACTGCCCAGGCAGGCCTCCGACCGCGCATCGAGCTTGTGCCACAGGGCGCTCGACTCGGGCAGACCGGAAAGCTCGGCGCGGTCGCCGGTTTCGGTGGTGCGTTCCCATTCGGCAATCTGCTGATACTCGTCGATTTCGCTGAGACCCGAGAGCACCGGCTGGTCGCGCAGGGCGTAGAGCTTGCGGCGGCAGAGATAGTTGCCGCGGCCTTTCATGTAGCAGACGCGCAGCTCACCCAATAGAGTCTCGAGAAACGGCACGTCGCGGAAGAAAAGCTGGTCCTGCAGGGCCTTGGTTCCGGTAGAAACAATTACACGCTGGCCGGTGCGCAGCGCCGGCAGCAGGTAGGCCAGGGTTTTGCCGGTGCCGGTGCCGGCCTCAACGATGAGATGCCGGCGCTCGGCGAGGGCGCGCTCCACGGCCTTGGCCATCTCGTACTGACCCTGCCGGTACTCGTAGGGCAGCGGCGAGTTGGCCAGAATGCCGCCCGGCGAGAAGAACTCGTGGAGCGTGGGCAGGGCGCGGGTTGGGGCGTCGGAGGAGGGCATGGAGGGCGCTGCTTCCATGATAGAGACAGGGACTAAGGGACTGAGGGACTGAGGGAGCTAGGGAGCGGGATCAGCCCAGGTCGGGGTCTTTGCCTTCGGCTGCGGCGTGGTATTCATCGCCGGACAGCACCTGGCTGTGGCGGGAGTCGAGCCACTGGCCGATTAGCAGCGTGGCATCGGGATCGGTTGCGGCGTCGCTCTCGAGGGATTGCGCGGATTTGAGGAGTCGCTTGCGGATTTCCGCTGCGCGTTGCGAGGCGACGGCGCGTTCGTTTCCGGCGGCGTAGCTGCTGATGGGCTGGAGCCCGATGGCGGCAGGGTGCATGTGCATGGCGTCCTCCTGCGGCTGAATGGGCAATTGGCGTGCCGGAATGTGCATGGAAAAAATGAGAAAAGGCTCATGCTTTTGCCGGTTCCAGGATCGTTGTATCCGGCATTCTTGCTTTCCCATCCATTTCGCGAAAAGCGCGAAATGGATGGGGCGCAGGGGCGATGGGTGTAGCCATTGAGAAGTTGGTATCGCCAGAACTGCGCAATAGAGCGCGGCGGACGCCTACGGTCCCCTGCGATGCCGGAACGTACACTGAAAGAGGGACGATCGCTGGCCGCAAGAATTTGCCCTTTTGCTTATTTGGCTTCCCACCCTTTCGCCCGAAAAAAGGCGAAAAGATGGGGCGCGGTAGCACTCGATAGGGGCCGGATCAATCAGGCCCCGCAGGAGAAGATTTTGCCCACGTATCGCAGATCGGTTGTGCCCGCGCGCGCGGGAGCCGCAAAGTTGCCCTTGGTGGCCATTGTGGGCCGGCCCAACGTGGGCAAAAGCACGCTCTTCAACCGGATTACCGGGAGCCGGCGCTCGATTGTGGGCGACGAGCCCGGCATCACGCGCGACCGTATCTATGGCGAATACGAGTGGGCGGGGCGGCGCTATCGGCTCGTGGATATGGGCGGCATTGTGCCCGACGATCCCGAACTCATCGCAACAGAAATCTTTGTGCAGGCGAAGGTGGCTCTCGAAGAAGCTGACGCGCTGGTGATGGTGGTGGACGTGCGCACCGAACTGGCGCGGCCCGACTATGAGCTAGCACGGCTGCTGCAGCGCGGAGGCAAGCCACTTTTTCTTGCGGTGAATAAAGTGGAGACCGATGCGCTGGCTAACGAAGCGGAGAATCTTCGCCGGCTGGGCATCAGCGAAGTATTTCCGGTGAGTTCGGAGCATGGGCAGGGTATTGGCGAGCTGCTGGATGCGATTGCGGAGGCACTTCCGGAAAAACAGCAAGTCGGCGAGTCAGCGGGTCAGCAGGTCAGCGATGAAACTGACGGCGCTGAGGACGAGGACAAAGGCGAGAAGAAAATCCGCACTCACGGAGAATTTGAGCAACGCGAAACTTCGGTGGCGATCATCGGGCGGCCGAATGTGGGCAAATCGACGCTGCTCAACGCGCTTACGGGGACCTCACGCGCCATCGTTTCGCCGATTGCAGGCACCACGCGAGACGCGGTCGATGAGGTGGTGGAATTCGAGGGCAACGCGCTGCGCTTTGTCGATACGGCGGGAATCCGGCGCAAGGGCAAGACCAAGTTGATGGCGGAAAAGATGAGCGTGGTGATGGCGCGGCGGCATCTTGAGGCCGCGGACGTGGCGCTGCTGATCATCGATGCGACCGAGGGCGTAAGTGCGAGCGACGCCACCATCGGGGGCTACGCGCATGAGAGCGGGCGCAGCGTGATCATCGTGGTGAACAAGTGGGATTTGGTGACAACGAACCGCAGCGATGGCAAGCCGCCTGCCGATCGCTCCGTTTTCGAGCAGCAGGTGCGCAAGGCGCTCAAGTATCTCGATTACGCGCCGGTGATTTTTTTATCGGCGCTCGAAGCCATCGGTCCGGAGCGCAAGGGCATGGCACGTGTGCTGCACGAGGTGGTGGCCGTGGCCAAGGAACGGCGCAAGCGCGTGTCGACGGGACAGATGAATCGATTTTTGGAGCGGATCGATTTTCAGCGCGCGCCGGTGCCCATGGCGAAGCGCATTCGCATTTTTTATATGACGCAGGCGGCCGTGGCTCCGCCCACGTTTGTGCTCTTCACCGATCGCGACATCAAGTTGCACTTCGCCTTCGAGCGGTTTTTGGAGAACCAGATTCGCGAGGCGTTCGGATTCGAGGGGACGCCCATCTGGTTCAAGGTGCGGGCGCGGGGCGCGGAGCAGCGGGGCTGACGTGGTGTCCCGGAAGTTGGCTGTAGAAAAGCTGAAGGAACAATCGCGGGTTCCCGTTCGAGTTGAATCGTGCGAAAGGCAAAAGCAAGAGCAACCGCAGGTCCTTCGACTCGTCCCGGCACGCCGGGACTCGCTCAGGATGACATCCGATTATTGTTGCTCTGCATGATACCCGATCATTGTTGCTCCGGATGACCCCCGATTCTTGTTGCTTTGGATGACGCCCAATTATTGCGGCACAGAGCCCGGAGGACCTGATGACGAATCGCTATCTGCATTCGGGAGATCGCGGATGTGCTCGCTGGCCTCGGTTTCGGGAACGGTGCCGTCGTTGGCTTGAACTTGCGTGGGGCGTCCCTGGATGAGAATGCGCTCGGTGGCTTTGCCGCGCGCGGGAACCAGAACGCGCTGCGTGACGGACGTGTCTGGGTTGCGCACGGTGACGGGAACTTCGGCGGCGGCGTAGCCAGAATTGGCGAGGTCGACAGTGACGATCCAGCCGTTGACCTCAGGCGCAGCACCGGAATCGGACGAGTTCGGCGTGTGCGAAGCCGTCTCCGCAGATGTAAAAAAGACGTGGTCGATCGCGATATCGGGCAGTCCCTTGTCAGCATCGACCCAATCGGCAAAAAACCATGACAGGTCGCGGCGCAGGCCTGCCTGCTCCAGCAATTTTTCGAAGGAGCCGGAGCCGGAGTTCGGGCCGAGGCCACGCGCGGCATCCTGCGCAGGGTCGTACGCGCGCAAAGCCGCGGAGAGCGCGGGATCGCCGACCAGGTCGCGCAACATCCAGAAAACGTAAGTTGCTTTGGTGCGGTAGTACACGGGCGAGATGGCCTGGGCAAGAGGCTGGCCTGAGCTTTCACCGGGACTCGGAGGCTCGATGAGCGCGAGCGCGCTGCGGCCAGATTCAAGAGCTTCGAGCGCTTTCTGGCGGCCCGATTGTTTTTCCAGCCACAACGTTCCCATGAAATGCGCCACGCCCTCGCTCAGCCATGCGCGCGGCGACGACATCCACGCGTGCGTGAGCGCGTGGGCCATCGCGCCGGTGAGTTGAGCGGGCGTTGCAGATTGAACGACGGTCACGAGCAGAGGCCCGGTTTCAAAGGGCGCGTCCTCGGGATCGGGAAGATCGAGAATGGTGAGCTGCGAGCGTGGCGCCTGGCCCAGCCAGCCTTGCAGGAAGGGCGTGACGGTGGAAGCTGCGCTGGCCCACTCTGCAACCGCCGCATCGGCATCGGGCAGCGTCCATAGCGTGGTGTTGGTCGCATGGTGCTCGGTGCGGACGGCCACAAAAAGGCTGGGAGCCTCAAAGCCGAGTGCCGCGCTCGAGAGCGTGGCCGTGGCCACGCCGGAAATTTCGTCGCTTCCGTTCTGCGGCTCCGTCACAGCGAGCGGCACGGAGTGGCCGTTGATGAGAGCGATGGTGGGCGCGTGGCCGTGAGAGAACTCGACCGTGAGGTGCAGGAAGAAATGCGCGCCGGCCATGCGCAGTTTGTGTTCGCCCATCTCGTCAAAGACGCGCGCGCCATCGCCAAGAATCACGGGCGGCGCAGAGGCGGGATACCACACCACGTTGCCGAAGCCGCGCAGGCCGGTGAAATCTGTGTCGATCGTGTCCCAATCGGAGTGCAACGCTACGTCTTCCGGAGTCCCGATGGCAAGCAGGCGCTGCGCCGATTGCGGAATGGCGCCGGAGTAGGTTACGTCGAGCTGCAAAGTTGCGCCGGGCGCGAGCGGGGTGGCGAGTTTGACGGCGGCCTCGTGAAGCTGGCCGGTGTGATCGGTGTCGGAGTTGAGCGTGGCGATGGTGTAGAGAGCGTCAGTCGCGGCGACGCGAATGCGCTCCCAGTGCAGCGAAGAAGAAATTTCAAGCGGGACGTGGGCCAGCGGGGATTTGCTATCGTTGCGCACGGTGATGAGGGCGCGAACGGCGATTTCATGTTCGGCGGTGCGCAGATGCACGTCCATATTGAATTCGGTGAAGGTGAGGGCCTCGCGCTCGGCGTCGCTGGCGGTGGGCGCCTCGACTGATTGCCCGGTGGGCGCGGGCTGCTGCGCGCCCGGACCGACCGTGGTCGTGGTCTGGCCGTTTTCGTCGGTCGAGCGCGAGAAGATGACCTGGCCGCGATTCGGCGCGGCTGGTTGCGGCTGATTTTGATCGGGCTGAGTTTGCGGGGCCGCGGGAGTGGATTGCGGAGTGGCCGGAAGCGCGGCGAGAAAAAAGACGCTCGCCAGAACGAAATGCTTGGCGCACACGGTTTCCCACCCTTTCGCGGAAAGGCCGGCGAAAGGATGGGGCACGGAACGGGTTGCCTTCATGAACCTAGACCTTTCGCGGCACTGCGTGCAGCAGCCTTTTGGACGAGTGTCGTGGGAGTTCTGGCAGCAGCGCGGCGCTGGCGGGAGGCCTCGTAGAGCACAACCGCTCCCGCGGCGGAGACGTTGAGTGAGCTGACGCCGCCGGCCATGGGAATGCGCAGCAGGTGATCGCAGGTGCGGCGGACGAGATCGTGCAGTCCCGCGCCCTCGCGGCCCAGCACGATGACCAAATTGCCGGTGAGATCGAACCTGTCGTAGTCGCTTTCGCCGCGCTCGTCTAAACCGACGACCCACAGGTTCTGGCCTTTGAGGTCTTCGAGGGCGCGGACCAGGTTGACGACGCGGGCAATGCGCAGGTGTTCGGCCGCGCCGGCACTGGCCTTTACGGCGACGGGACTCAATGGCGCGGAGCGGCGTTCGGTGAGCACCACGCCGTCAACGCCTGCGCCATCGGCTACGCGCAGCAACGCGCCAAGATTTTGCGGATCTTCCACGCCGTCGAGAGCCAGGATGAGACGCGCTGCGTCGGGCTTGCCGGCAGGTGGCGCGAAGAGATCTTCGAGGGCAAGAAACTCCTGCGGGTGCACCAGCGCGACTACACCCTGATGTGCGGGAGTTTTGGCGGCAACGGTGAGTTGCTCGCGCGGCTGCTCGAGAACGCGGACGCGGGCCTGGCGGCACTGGGCGACCAGCCGCTCGAGGCGCGCGTCATGCCGCTCGCGGGCCACGAGCACGTGGTCAAAGCGCCGCTTTCCGGCTTTCAGAGCCTCTTCCACCGGGTGCAGGCCGTAGAGAACTTCCATAATGTTAGTTTAGTTGGCGCGGGCTATGCAGAGAGCTTGGCGCTGGCGAGACGGTTAAGGCTCACGCCCTGTTCTGCCGCCTCGAGGGCAAGCGAGCGATGCGTTGATGGAGGAATACGAACTCGAAATTGACCGCTGTAGTGCTTCACGGCCAATGGAACCGGCACGAGCTCACCTGTTGCTTCCATATCCTTGACCGCTGACTTCACGACCTTGCGAATACCGGCAAGCGCGTCTTCAGGCGTGCGCGCCAGCCATGAGAGCGAGGGAAACTCGGCGCAGAGGCCGACGTGTTCGTTATCCTCCGCCGACCAGGTGACGCGATAGGTAAAACGATCAGTTTTCGGATTCCGCTTCGGGGTTTGCTTCATGCTGGAGTCCTTTCAATTTTTCAATGGCGGCGAGAACCTGCCGGACCTGATATGCCTTGGCCCTTCCCTTCTCGTTCTGGATGTTGACCCGCGGGTCTCCCGGCCATGGAGTTTTGAAGATCGCATGGCTCGTTCCGCGCTGGCGAGGTTCACCGAAATACTCAACACACACCCGAAATAAGTCCTTGAATCGAACGTTTGTGGGCGTGCGGCGCATTGCTTCGAGGATCTTCTTCGAAGTGGCCATGTTTAATCATGGTATCACTATTGGAACCATTTTTCAGCAATAAAGTTGCCATTTCCCCAACATTTCCCCAGGGTGGGGCCGAGACACGAAGGGCGCCGACCGGCGGCGCCCTGGGGATCGAAAGAAGCTGGCGGCTTGCTAAACAAAGTGGCCGGCGCTTTGTTCGCGCCACTCTTCCATTTGCTGCTTGAAGCGCTCCATCTGCTGCTGCAGTTGCTTCATCTGTTCGTCGTTGAAGCTTTTGCGGAACTTTTCCATCTGCTGCTCGAGCTGCTGCCGCATCTGCTCTGCGTCGATTCGCGAGTTCTTCATGCTTTCGCTCAGCTTCTGGGCTTGCTGGCGAAGCTGGTCGATCTGTTTCTGACTCATCTGGAGACGCATGGTCTCCATCTGCCTGCGCATGGCATCGGCTTGCTGGCGCGCCTGCGCTGCGGCAGCTTGGGCATCGGCCTGCGCTTCAGCAGTCATCGCCCGGATCATGTCGGGATCGAGCGCGGGCGCCAAATCGGCCAACTCCTGCACATCGCCGTTTGCGAACAGATCGTCGAACTCCACTGCGCCGCGGTGCTTGGAGTCGACCTGGAGGGTAATCATCTGCTGTTTCTTGTCGCGCAGAATGGTCACCTGCACGGGTTTGCCTTGATTCGAACGCAGAGCGCGGTCCCAGTCGGCCAGCGTATTGATGGAATCGGAACCGACCTTGAGGATGACGTCGAAGGCCTTGAAGCCCGCGACAGAAGCCTCGGATTTCTTGCCCACCTGCTTGATCATCAAGCCGCCCTGGACGCCGAGATAGTCGGCCATCTGCGAGGTAAGCGGCTCAACCAGGGCGCCCACATTCAGAGTGCTGGTGAAAAGCGACATGTGCCAGCCGCTGGGCGGAGGAGCGGGCGCGTCGCCGCCCATGACGCCCATCGCCGGCGCCGGTGGGGCGATGCCCACGCCACTGACATCGTTGCCGATCCTGCCCCAGACATCGTGGTCGAGAGCCTTGCGATCGACCAACTGCACGGCCAGGGTCTGAATGTTGCCGTCGCGGCTGATCTCGAGCGAGACATTGCGGCCCGGAGGAAGCTCGCGCAGCATGCGGACAAACTGTTTGGCGCCTTCCACGTTCTGGCCGTTGATAGCCAGCACCACGTCGTTGACCTTCAGGCCGACCTGGCCGGCAGGTGCGTCGTGATCGATGAGCATGATCACGGCGCCGCGAACGTCCTTCAGCTTGAGCGCTTGCGCCTTATCGGCATCAACGTCGCTCACCTCCACGCCGAGGTAGCCCGACGGACTGGCATGCACCACCAGAGGATCGGGATCGGCAAAGATGGAAGTGAGTGCTCCCGCCTGGGCATGCGCTGACTGCGGCGTAAAGAGCAAACAGGCTGCCGCGAAGAGCGCGGCGCAACAAAGTGCGGCGAAACGGGGTGCGGCGAAAGCGGGGATTCCAGGCGACGTACGGTACGGCCTCAAAAGGTGTTTCATGGCTGTGTCTCTCCTTGCAGTTCGTCAACCGGTCTGCGCTCATAATGACGGCGCAGTTGCCGGAAGGGTGAGCGAGTTTATTGAATTTCCGAAACCCGGCGTAATACCTGCCGGGAAACATTGCGAATCTGGGCATTGTCGTCAGAGTTGGAGACGGAATAAAGCACCTGGCGAACACTGGTATCGGCGTCGACAGGCTCTAACAAACCTATGGCGGCGGTGCGGATGGCCGGGTCATTGTCATTGAGCACGGCTTCCAGCACGGCATCGCGCACGCGGACGTCGTCGGCCACGTAAGGCTCCAAGCCCTCCAGCGCCTTTTGGCGCACCTTA
>Ga0181518_10001157_pt1 | contig 27564 bp, 21 predicted proteins | sample PEATcosm2014_Bin_28_FD_119751 | JGI IMG/M metagenome (GOLD analysis project Ga0181518, IMG submission 119751) | Peatland microbial communities from MTU Mesocosm Facility, Houghton, MI, USA - PEATcosm2014_Bin01_60_metaG | ecosystem: Environmental > Terrestrial > Soil > Wetlands > Peat | place...
CGCCACACAGGAGAGTACCGGCTGGTGGTAGAGCGGTTCGAGCACCTCGACCAGCTGACCGTGGAACTCGAGCGCGCACATGGTTCCAGCGAGCCCGATGACGACCTCGCAGAACGATTCGGCCGGCGGCTGAAGGCACTGACCGGAGTGAGTGCAAGGGTCGCCGTCCTGCCGGCGGGCAGCCTTCCGCGGGCAACGCACAAGGCCAAACGCATTGACGACAGGCGCGCCAACCTCTGGACGTGAGCGAAGCACCCCGCCACGGCACCGAACGGCAGGTCTTCCCGGTCGACCGGCACATCGTCGAGCCAGGCGGCAAGGCCATCCGGGGCGAGGAACATGCGCTCGCCTTTGCGCGGGGGACCTAGCGCCTCGCGAGAAGGCTGCGGACCGGGTGGTCGGCGAGCAGGTAGCGGATGATCCGGCCGTCGCGCTGGGTGCTGACGATCTGGGCGGCGCGCAGGTGACGGAGAGACTGCGAGACGGTCGTGTCGTGCAGGCCGGTCGCTGCGGCCAGATCCGAGACGCTGATCGGCTCGGCGGCGCCGATGCAGGTCAGCAGGGTGAGCCGGGTGGGGTCGGCGAGCACGGCATAGTGGACTGCCTGGGCGCGGATCGATTCCGGGTCGCCGAGAGAGGCGATGGCGCGGCAGACCCGTTCGGAGTCGATGATCCGGTGGTCGTCCCGGTCGGCGGGCAAAAGATGCATCCCCGTAGTGTGCCAGAAAGACCACGTCAATAGCTGATCATCCAATCAGGGTTGACGCCGGGCCGCCGGCTCGGTAATTTTCGCATTGCCCTGTCCGCGTGCCAGGGCGGCGGGCAGCACAGCGAAGCCCGGTGAGATTCCGGCACTGTCCCGCAACGGTGAAGCCCCCGGCAGGGGGATAAGTCCGGTCGCCTGAGCTGCCTGGCTACGACATAAGTCCTCGGACGAAGGGCAGATCGTGACCCCGTCAGGTTTCCGCACCGCTCGCACGGACGTATCGGCTCGCGAGTGGGGCCGCATCGCCGCGATGTTCGGGTTCATCCTGGCCATCAACGTCCTGGGCTGGGGCATTTACATCGTGTACGTGATGCCCCACCACTTCAACTACCAGGGCGAGGGCGGCAGCAGAGGGCTCGGCGTCGGGCTCGGGGTGGCCATCACCGCGTGGTTGCTGGGCTTCCGGCATGCCTTCGACGCCGATCACATCTCGTGCATCGACAACACCACCCGCAAGCTGATGGCCGACGGCAAACGCCCGCTGGGGACGGGTTTCTTCTTTTCCTTCGGTCACTCCACGATCGTCGTGGCCGTCGGCGTCGGGATCACGTTCGCGGCCCGGGCCGTCTTCGGCGCGATGGTCGACCCGAACTCGGCCTACGAGACGGCCGGCGGGGCGATCGGCACACTGCTGTCCGCAAGCTTCCTGTACCTGATCGCGATCTTGAACCTGATCGTGCTGGCCGGCATCTTCAAGGTCTTCCGGGAGATGCGCAACGGCACCTACGACGAGCAGGAACTTGAGGCCCAGCTGCGGGCTCGCGGCCTGATGTACCGGTTCTTCGGCCGGTTCATGCGCTCCATCAACCACACCTGGCAGCTGTACTTCGTCGGCCTGGTCTTCGGCATCGGCTTCGACACCGCCACCGAGGTCGTGCTGCTCGCCGCGACCGCCTACGCCGCCATCCAGGGCCTGCCCTACTACGCCGTGCTCGCGCTGCCGTTCCTGTTCTCCGGCGGCATGATGCTCTTCGACACCCTGGACGGATGCTTCATGAACTTCGCGTACGGCTGGGCCTTCGCCCGGCCGGTCCGCAAGGTCTACTACAACCTGGTTATCACGGGGCTGTCCATCGGCGCGGCGTTCATCATCGGCACCATTGAGATCCTCGGCATCCTGACCACCGAAGCGCATCTGCACGGCGGCTTCTGGGACCTCATGGCCAACTTCAACATCAACGTCGCCGGGTTCTGCATCGCCGGGCTCTTCATCGCCGTCTGGGCGGTGGCGCTGGCCTACTGGAAGTGGGGCAACGTCGAGGCCCGGTGGACCTCCAACGTCCCCGTCGCCCCAGTCCAGGGCTCCCAGCCGGCCCGCGAGCAGTGAGACCGGACACGGCCGTGCGCCGTCACGGGCACGACGACCGGCACGAGCGTGACCACGGGCACGCCGGGCGCCCACCGGGAAGCCCCCGGCCAGGCGCGCGGGGCAGCGCTGCCGGTGCGGCGCAGCGGAGCCGGACGTGGGAGGGGCGCTGCTAGGATCCCGCCCTTGACCGGGGGTCCCCGGCACAGATAACGTACCTGACACGTCAACGCCCCCGAGGCTTGGCTCCGCCTGTCGCGGCAGCTGTTCGAGGAGTTCCTGCACGTGCAGTCCAACCTGACGCCCGTCGACACCCACCTGGCCGACGAGCGGGAGCGCGCCGAGGCCTTCGACGAGGAGTCGTGAGCCCGGCGGCTCCCTTGGTCCTGGCGGGCGAGTTCCCCCGTTCCACCGGTTCCGACTGGCGCGCTGCTGTCGACCGCGTACTGGCCGGCAAGGACGCTGGCCTCTCGCCGGAGGAGCTCGGCGAGCGCTTTGATCGCCGGCTCGTCACTCGCACGTACGACGGCATCGCCGTCCAGCCCCTTTACACGGCGGTCGACGCTCCCGCAGGCACCTCGATCAACGGCGGGCCCGGCTTCTGGCCCTATGTGCGGGGCACGACGGTCCTGGGAGGCATCCGCTACGGCTGGGACGTGCGCGAACCGGTCGAGCTGGATCGGGTGGCCGCGGGGGCCGGGGCGGAACCGGCGGTGGCCTACCTCGAACGGGGCGCCAGCTCCCTGCTCGTTCGGGCCGGCATTCCAGGCGCGGCTGCGGCCGTCGCCACCGAGGTCGACCTGCTCGACGCGGCGCTCAACGGTGTCCACCTGGACCTGGTGACCGTCGCCCTCGACCCCGATCTCGGGCGGGCCGGCGCCGAGTCCATGCTGGCGCTCTGGGCACGACGCCAGCTCGACGCCAGCGGGGTCCGCGGCGTCCTCGGGCTCGACCCGATCGGCACCGCTGCGTCGAACGGGATCTCCCTGGAGGAGGCCGACATCCGCCCAGTCACGGCACTGGCCGTGACGTGTGCCGACCGGTACCCACAGGTGCGCAGCGTGGTCGTCGATGGCCTGCGCTACCACGAGGCCGGAGCCGCCGACGCCGAGGAGGTGGCGTGCGCGATCGCCACCGGTGTCGCCTACCTGCGCCTGCTGACCGAGGCTGGCCTGGACGTCAGCGCGGCATTCGGGCAGCTGGAGTTCCGGCTGGGCGCGACCGCCGACCAGTTCTCCACCCTGGCCAAACTGCGGGCGGCCCGCCGGCTCTGGGCGCGCGTCGCCGAGGTCCTGGGTGTACCTCGGGCGGGCGCGCAGCGCCAGCATGCGATCACCTCGCGCGCCATGCTGACCCGCTACGACCCGTCGGTCAACCTGCTGCGCAACACCGTGGCCTGCTTCGCCGCCGGGGTCGGCGGGGCCGACGCTGTCACCGTGGAGCCCCACGACCTGCTCGTTGATCCAGCCCAGCCGAGTGAGCTGGGCCGCCGCATGGCCCGCAACACCCAGCTGCTGCTGATCGAAGAGTCGCACCTGGCGCGGGTGATCGATCCCGCCGGGGGGTCGTGGTACGTCGAGTGGCTCACCGACGCCATCGCACAACAGGCGTGGGCATGGTTCGGCCAGATCGAGGCGGCCGGGGGCATGGTGGCGGCCCTGGAGTCCCGGCTGGTCCAGGATCGCATCGCGGAGACCTGGGCGAGGCGAGCCCGGAATCTCGCCCGGCGGGTCGATACGGTCGTCGGGGTGAGCGACTTCCCGAACCCCGAGGACGAAATCCCGCCAGTAACAGCCGGTCCAGCGGTGGCGGAAACGCCGATGGGCGGGCTGCCGCGCCGGAGGTACGCCGAGGCGTTCGAGGCGCTACGGGCACGGATGGACGACTACCAGCGCAGCACCGGCACCCGTCCCACCGTCCTGCTCCTGCGGCTCGGCTCGGCTGCCGACTACACGGCGCGGGCCACCTATGCCAACAGCCTCTTCGAGACGGCCGGAGCGCGCACGGTCGCCCGCGACGTCGACCGTTGGGTCTCCGCTGACGAGCTCCGGACGGCGGTCGCCGAAACCGGGGCGTCGCTCGCCTGCCTCTGCTCGTCGGACCCGGTTTACGCCGGCCACGGCGCCGATGTGCTGCGAGCCTTGGCGGCCTCGGGACTGGCGCGGGCCTACGTGGCCACCCGCCCAGGTGAACTGGGAGACGGGTTGCTCGCCGCCGGCGCCGACGAGCTCGTCTACGCCGGATGCGACGTCCTCGACGCGCTCGGGCGTGCGCTCGAGACGGTGGGCGTACCGTGACCGCGGACGCCCGGATCCCCAGCTTCGCGGCAGTGCCGCTCGACGAGCCTGCCCGCGGAGAGGCGCCCGCCGGGCCGGCCGCCGCCGCCGCCGAGTGGCGCGCCGCCGCCGAGAAGGAGAGTGGCCAGCCGGCCGGCGCGCTGGGCTTGGAGACGCCGGAGGGCATCGTGCTCCAGCCCCTCTACGGCGCCGAGTCGCTGGCGGGCCTCGACTTCCTCGACACCTACCCAGGAGTTGTCCCCTTCCTTCGGGGCCCGTACCCCACGATGTACGTGAACCAGCCGTGGACCATCCGCCAGTACGCCGGGTTCTCCACGGCGGAGGAGTCCAACGCCTTCTACCGGCGCAACCTGGCAGCCGGCCAGAAGGGACTGTCGGTGGCCTTCGATCTGGCTACCCACCGGGGCTACGACAGCGACCACCCGCGGGTGTCGGGCGACGTGGGCATGGCGGGCGTGGCCATCGACTCCATCTACGACATGCGCCAGCTCTTCGACGGTATCCCCCTCGACCAGATGTCGGTGTCGATGACCATGAACGGGGCCGTCCTCCCCATCATGGCCCTCTACATCCTGGCCGCCGAGGAGCAGGGCGTCCCCCCGGCCAAGCTCGCGGGCACGATCCAGAACGACGTGCTCAAGGAGTTCATGGTCCGCAACACCTACATCTACCCGCCCACCCCGTCGATGCGGCTCATCTCGGACATCTTCGCCTACACGTCCGCGGAGATGCCCCGGTTCAACTCCATCTCGATCTCCGGGTACCACATGCAGGAGGCCGGAGCCTCGGCCGACCTCGAGCTGGGCTATACCCTCGCCGACGGGGTCGAGTACATCCGGGCCGGTCTCGGCGCCGGGCTGACCATCGACGCCTTCGCCCCCCGCCTGTCGTTCTTCTGGGCCATCGGCATGCACTTCTTCACCGAGGTGGCGAAGATGCGCGCTGCGCGCCTCTTGTGGGCCAAGCTGGTCAAGCAGTTCGAGCCGGCGAACGACAAATCCCTTTCGCTGCGTGCCCACTGCCAGACGTCGGGCTGGTCGCTCACCGCTCAGGACGTGTTCAACAACGTGATGCGGACCTGCGTCGAGGCCATGGCCGCCACCCAGGGCCACACCCAGTCGCTCCACACCAACGCCCTGGACGAGGCGCTCGGCCTGCCTACCGACTTCAGCGCCCGCATCGCCCGCAACACCCAGCTGCTGCTGCAGCACGAGTCGGGCACGTGCCGGACCATCGACCCCTGGGGCGGCAGCTACCACGTCGAGCGCCTCACCTACGAGCTGGCCCAGCGGGCGTGGGCCCACATCGAAGAAGTCGAGGCGGCCGGGGGCATGACCAAGGCCATCGAGGCGGGCATCCCCAAGCTGCGCATCGAGGAGGTGGCGGCCCGCACCCAAGCCCGCATCGACTCGGGACGCCAGACGGTGGTCGGGATGAACAAGTACCGGCTCGAGGCCGACGAGCAGATCGACGTGCTGAAGGTCGACAACTCGGCCGTGCGGGCCAGCCAGCTCGAGAAGCTGCGCCGGCTACGGGCCGAGCGGGACGAGGGTGCCTGCGCCACCGCGCTGGACCGGCTGACGGCGGCGGCAGGGATGGCGAGCGAGGGCACCCGCCCGGCCGGTCTCGACCACAACCTGCTGAAGCTGGCCGTCGACGCCGCCCGGGTCCGGGCCACGGTGGGCGAGATCAGCGAGGCCCTCGAGAAGGTGTATGGGCGCCACACGGCCCAGGTCCGTACCATCTCCGGCGTGTACCGCTCCGAGGTGGGCGAGTCCCCTGCCACCGCGCGTGTGCTCCACGTGGTGGAGGCCTTCGCCGGGCGCCACGGCCGCCGGCCCCGCATCCTGGTGGCCAAGATGGGCCAGGACGGCCACGACCGGGGTCAGAAGGTGATCGCCACCGCGTTCGCCGACCTGGGGTTCGACGTGGACGTGGGGCCGCTCTTCCAGACACCGGCGGAGGTGGCGCGCCAGGCGGTGGAGGCCGACGTGCACATCGTGGGGGCGTCGTCGCTGGCGGCCGGCCACCTGACGCTAGTGCCCGAGCTGAGGCGCGAGCTGGCCATCCTGGGGCGCGAGGACATCATGGTCGTGGTCGGCGGGGTCATCCCCCCGCAAGACTTCGACGAGCTGCTGGCGGCCGGGGCCGCCGCCATCTTCCCGCCCGGGACCGTCATCGCCGAGGCCGCCCTCGACCTGTTGGTCACGCTCGATCCCGGGCTCGGCGATGCAACTTCAGCGACACGGTCGTCGCAGGCAGTTTCGGGCACAGGGTCGCCGCCCGACGTCGAGCCGGCCCTGTGAGCACAGGCACTCAGGCGCCGGTGAGCCTCGAGCGGTATGTGGCCGGCGTGCTGGCCGGCGACCGGACGCAGGTGGCCCGGGCCATCACCCTGGTCGAGTCGACGCTCCCCGACCACGCCGAGCTGGCCCAAGAACTGCTGGTACGGCTTCTCCCCCACACCGGGAGCTCGCAGCGCGTCGGTATCTCGGGGGTGCCAGGTGCCGGGAAGTCGACCTGCATCGACCGGCTCGGCACCATGCTCACGGCCCGTGGCCACAAGGTGGCGGTCCTGGCCGTTGATCCGTCCTCGACCAGGCGGGGCGGCAGCATCCTCGGCGACAAGACCCGCATGACGGCGCTGGCCGCCGACCCCGCGGCCTTCATCCGGCCCTCCCCGGCGTCGGGACGGCTCGGCGGGGTCACACGGTCCACCCGCGAGGCGATGGTGGTCGTGGAGGCGGCGGGGTACGACGTGGTGATCGTCGAGACCGTCGGCACCGGCCAGTCCGAGTCGGCGGTCGCCGACATGGTGGACTGCTTCATCCTGCTCACCGTGCCGGGCACCGGCGACTCCCTGCAGGGGATCAAGCGCGGGGCGCTTGAGCTGGCCGACATCGTGGCCGTGAACAAGGCCGACGGCGACCGGGCCGAGGAGGCGGCTCGTGTCGCTCGAGAGCTGGCCGACGCACTTCATCTGTTCGATATGGCAAGTGCCTTGTGGGCACCCCAAGTCCTCACCTGCAGCGCGCTGGAGGGCGCGGGCCTCGAGCGGTTGTGGAATGCGGTCATCCAGCACCGGACGGCGCTCTCCGAAGCGGGCGCTCTCACCGACAAGCGCGACCGGCAGCAGAGCGCATGGATGTGGACCATGGTGACGGACCGCGTGCTCGACCGGCTTCGGACGGACCCCGCAGTAAAGGCGATGGCGCCAGAGGTCGAGCGGGAGCTGCGCCAGCGCACTCTTACCCCCGCCCAAGGCGCCCGGCGCATCCTGGACGCTCTCAGCTTCCCCGATTCGCCTGGCGCCGGAAGCTGAGCGGCCGGCTCGCAGCCAACTGATCCACGAGTCATGGAGACAGGGCACCGATGGCGGTACTCGCAACCAATCTGGGCTTCCCGCGCATAGGCCCCTACCGCGAGCTGAAAAAATCGCCCGAAGCCTACTGGGCGGGCAGAGCCTCAGCCACCGACCTGCAGGCGTCCGCCCGGCCAGCGGGCGCTTGGGACCTTCCGGGGCGCGGTCCGCGTCTTGCCTGGCCGACGGGTGGTTGACTGACGGGCAGGTGATGGCTGCTTTGGAGGCAAATGTGCGGCCCGGTTCGGCTGCTCGTGTGGTGCGTCGCCCGCTAGGCTGGGACCTCGCTCCGGTCGACGTCTTGAGGCTGGTGCGATCGGATGCGCACCCGGTCGCGCTCATCGGGGCCTGGGCCGGTGGCGCTGACGTGATCAGCTCTGCGCCTGCACTGGTACGCAGCCCGCCCCAGTCCCTCGCAGACGTCCTTGACTCGTCCTGCGGCCTACGCGCCGGGGCCGGCGGCGGCGCGGACGGCCAGGCCGCGCGCGCCCTGGAGCCGGGAGCTGATCTGGCCGGTCCCGCAGCGCCAGCCTTCGGCGGGGGCTGGATCGGCTACCTGGGCTTCGGGTTCAGCGGGGAGGTCCTGCCGGTGCCGCCCGCACCTGGCGGCACGCGGCGGCTGCCTGCGTGGTGGTTCGGCTACTACGACCATGTCCTGCGCCGCGACCAGTCGGACGGGAAGTGGTGGTTCGAGGCGCTGTGCACGGCCGGCCGGGACGAGGTGCTGGAACGCCGGTTCGAGGACTTGTCTGCCCGGGCGCAGACCGCCCCGCCGCCGACTCGGGGCTATTCCTGCGGGGACTTCCTGCTGGCGCCGACGGCGGGCGAGCATAAAGCGGCAGTCAGCGCGGCGGTGGACTACATCCGGCGTGGCGATATCTTCCAGGCGAACATCTGCCTGCGGCTGGAGGCCGCCTTCGAGGGGGATCCGCTGGACGCATTCTGCCAGGCGGCGACCGTCCTGCGGCCGCCGTACGCCGCCTTCATGCGCCTGTCGCGCGGGGCCGTGGCCAGCCTGTCACCCGAGCTGTTCGTCCGCAGGAACGGCCGGACCGTCTTGTCCCGGCCGGTCAAGGGCACGAACCGGCGGTCACCGCGCCAGCAGCAGGCCCGGCGGCAGCGCGCCGAGCTGGAGCGCTCAGCCAAGAACCGCGCCGAGAACGTGATGATCGTGGACCTGATGCGCAGCGACCTCAGCCGGGTCTGTACCGCGGGCAGCGTGCAGGTCCCGCGCCTGCTCGGTGCCGAGCCTCACCCGGGCCTCTGGCATCTGGTCTCCGATGTGCACGGAACGCTCAGCGCGGCGGCCGGTGACGGCGACCTCATCCGCGCGGCCTTCCCGCCCGGATCGGTGACCGGTGCCCCGAAGGTGCGGGCGCTGGAGATCATCCATGAGCTCGAGGCGGTACCGCGGGAGATCTACACCGGCGCGGTGGGCTACCGAAGCCCCGTCGCGGGCCTCGAGCTGAACGTCGCCATCCGCACGTTCGAGTTTCATGCGGGGCGGGTGTGGCTGGGCAGCGGCGGCGGCATCGTGGCGGACTCGTCCGCCGATGAAGAGTACCGGGAGTGCCTCCTCAAGGCGGGCCCGCTGATCCGCGCCATCGGCGGCCGCCTCGCCCGCGAGCGCGGCTTGCCCGCGGCGGGAGCCCGGGCCGGCGGTAGCGTCATGGCCAGGCCGTCCCTGCAGCCGCGGCCCGCCACCGGAGTGTTCACGTCGCTGCTGGTCACCAATGGGGACACGCGCGGCCTAGCGGACCATGTCGCCCGGCTGGAGGCCAGCGCCCGGCAGCTGTTCGGCAAGGGCCTGCCAGGGGCCTTCCGGGACGACCTGGCGGCTCAGCTCACCGGGAACCCGTCCGGGCGGCTGCGGATCACCCTGCGGCCAGCCGGCGGGCCGCTCCGTGCCCTCGTCGAGGTCGCGCCGCTGGATCAGCCCCCCGCGGAGGTGGGCTTGCGGCCGGCGGTGATCCGGGGCGGCCTCGGCCCGCACAAGTGGCTCGACCGGCGGCTGCTCGCCGACATGGCCCGGTCGATCGCTCTGCAGCCCGGCGAGCAGTTGCTGATCGAGGACGCTGACGGCGACGTGCTGGAAACCGACAGGGCGAACGTCTTCGCGGTGATCAACGGGGTGCTGCACACCCCGCCCGCAGACGGACGGCTGCTGCCGGGCGTGACCAGGGATGCGCTGCTGCGCGCGGCCAGCATCGAGGGCCTGGGCATCAGCGTGACACCGCTAAGCAGGGCACGGCTGCAGGCCGCCAGCGAGGTGTTCGTCACCAACGCCGTCCACGGCGTCCGGCCTGTCCGGTCGATGGCCGGCAGCCCCGCGGCCTGGCCTGCGGGCCCGGTCGCCGCGCGGATGGCAGTGTCCCTCGCCAGCCAGCCGCCCAGCCGCCGCCACACCCGCACCGCAAGCCATGCGGGCCGCCCCCGGCCTGCCTGGCAGCCGGGAAGACGGCGCAGTCGCGGCGGTCCGGTCACGGTCCTGATCGACAATTACGACTCGTTCACCTACAACCTCGAGCACATGCTCACCGCCAGCGGCTGCCGCGTGGAAGTCGTGCGCAATGACGAGGTGTCAGCCCAGCAGGTCGCCTCGTTCCGCCCGGCCGGCGTGGTGATCTCCCCGGGACCGTGCACCCCCGCTGACGCCGGGATCAGCGTGGACGTGGTGCGGGCCTGCAGCGGCCACGCGCCGCTGCTGGGCGTCTGCCTCGGCCACCAGGCCATCGCGACCGCATTCGGGGCCAGGATCGTTCCCGCGCCCCGCCCCGTGCACGGCCAGACGTCAGCGATCACCCACGACGGCCGCGGCTTCCTGACCGGCCTGCCGCAGCCATTCGAGGCGACCCGCTACCACTCGCTGATGGTGGACGAGGGCACGCTGCCCGCCTTCCTGCTGGTCACCGCCACGGCCAGCGGGCGGATCCCGATGGCATTGCGGCACTGCGCCCAGTCAACCGAGGGAGTTCAGTTCCACCCCGAGTCGATCCTCACCACCTGCGGCGAGACGATCATCCGCAACTTCACCCGCGCCATCCGGGACAAAACGGGCTTCGATCAGTGAATCCCCGTCGGCCCGCCTCCTGTACCCGAGTTCAAAGAGCACCTGTACTCGCCCCCGCCGCTGCTGCAACGCATAATGGGCAAGAAAACCGGCCCGGGCTTCCATACCTATGAGGCGGCGCGATGAGCCATACAGGCGAGACGAACACGGGACCGACCACTCCCGTGACCCCGCACGCCGTGACCGCCGACGTGACGCCAGAGCCGGCTCGACATGCCCACGAGATCATCGATCCTGACGGGCGGCCCACGCGCGACAAGCCGTGGATCATCCGCACGTACTCCGGCCACTCCAGCGCGCGTGCGTCCAACGAGCTGTACCGCTCGAACCTCTCGCGCGGGCAGACGGGGCTGTCGATCGCGTTCGACCTGCCGACGCAGTGCGGCTACGACTCCGATGACGCGATCGCGCGGCCGGAGGCGGGCAAGGTCGGTGTGCCGATCAACAGTCTGGACGACTTCCACGTGCTCTTCGACCAGATCCCGGTCGAGGAGATGAACACTTCGATGACGATCAACGCCACCGCCATGTGGCTGCTGGCGCTTTACGTGGCGCTCGCGCGAGAGCGGGGTGTCCCTCTGACGAAGCTAACGGGTACGACGCAGAACGATCTGATCAAGGAGTACCTTGCCCGCGGCACGTACATCTTTCCGCCGGAGGCAAGCCTGCGGATCATCGCCGAAATGTACGAGTTCTGCCTGGAGGAGATTCCGAGCTGGAACGCCTCCAACATCTGCAGCTACCACTTGCAGGAGGTCGGCGCCACACCGGCGCAGGAGCTGTCGTTCGCGCTGGCCAACGCGATCGGCCTGCTCGACCTGCTGCGCGAGCGCGGCCGCTTTACGCCGGAGCAGTTCCAGCGCTCGGTCGGGCGGATCAGCTTCTTCGTCAACGCCGGCGTGCGGTTCGTCGAAGAGATGTGCAAGATGCGGGCCTTCGTCGAACTCTGGCACGAGATCACGCTGGAGCGCTACCAGGTCAGCGACGAGCGCTATCGCCGCTTCCGCTACGGCGTGCAGGTCAACTCCCTGGGCCTGACCGAGGCGCAGCCGGAGAACAACGCCTGGCGGATTCTGATCGAGGCGCTCGGTGTCACCTTGAGCAGGGACGCCCGCTGCCGCGCGTTGCAGCTCCCGGCCTGGAACGAGGCCCTGTCGTTGCCGCGTCCCTGGGATCAGCAATGGTCGCTGCGGCTGCAGCAGATCCTGGCCTACGAGACCGACCTGCTCGAATACCCAGACCTGTTCGAGGGCAGCGTGGTGGTGCGCTCCAAGGTTGACGAGCTCAAGGCCCAGGCGCGTGCCGAGATCGACCGGATCCTCAGCATGGGCGGCGTGATCGGCGCCATCGATAACGGCTACATGAAGTCGGCCCTCGTGCGATCGATGTCCGAGCGGGTCAGCCGGATCAACACCGGCGAGCAGATCGTCGTCGGCGTGAACAAGTGGACCGACGGGACCGCGTCTCCGCTTGTCGGAGGCGAGGATGGAGGCCTGTTCACCATCGACGACGCCGCGATCCGCGAGACCCTCCACAGCCTCGAACGTGTCCGCGCGACGCGAGACGAGGCCCGGGCGAAAGCGGCGCTGCGAGTCTTGAAAGAGGCCGCCCGCTCCGGCGCGAGCATGATGGAACCGTCGATCGAGTGCGCACTCGCGCGCGTCACCACAGGTGAGTGGGCACGCGCCCTGCGAGAAGTGTTCGGCGAGTACCGGCCGTCCACCGGAGTCGACGGCCAGCGGCTCGGTCTCACCGGTGATCGTGTCGACATGCTACGGGCCCGCATCGACGCGCTGATCACGACGCTAGGCCACCGCCCCCGCATCCTCGTCGGCAAACCCGGCCTGGACGGACACTCCAACGGCGCCGAAGTTATCGCCGTCTCGGCGCGGCACGTCGGGTTCGACGTCATCTACTCCGGTATCCGGCTCAGCGCCGAGGAGATCGTCCGCTCCGCCGTCGAGGAGAGCGCGGACGTGATCGGAGCATCCGTACTGAGCGGGTCGCATCTCGAGCTCGCCGAGCAGATCATGAACGGCCTGCGCGCGGAGGGCGCCGTCCAACACGTCCGCGTCGTGTTCGGCGGCATCATCCCGATCGGCGACTTCGCGAAGCTGCAGAGCATGGGCGTCGCGAAGGTCTTCACCCCGTCCGACTACGACCTGCTCGACATCATGGAGGAGATCACCGCGCTGCTCGAGCCCGAAACCTGATGCCCCGCCTGGACGATCTGGCATCCGCCGATATCGCGCGCGCCGCGCTTACGCGCGGCCGCTACCCCGTCGCCAAACTGATCTCGCTCGTCGAAGACCAACGGGCGGACGCGGCCGAGCGCCGCGATGAGGCGCTGTCGGTGCTGGAAGACGCAGCAGCCGAGCGCGGCCACCACGGCCGCATCATCGGACTGACCGGGACGCCCGGCTCGGGCAAGTCCTCGCTGCTCGCCAGGGTGGCGAACCAGATGCTCGCGACGGACCTGCAGCTGACCGTGGCGATGGTCGCGGTCGACCCGTCCAGCCCGACCTCCGGTGGCGCCCTGCTGGGTGATCGGACCCGGATGAACCTGGACCCGGCCGAGACACGTGCGTTCTTCCGCAGTCAGGCGTCGACCACTGCCCTCGGCGGGCTCGCCCCGTCCACCTACACCGTGTGCTGCGCACTGACCTTCATCTTCGACTGCGTGATCGTCGAGACGGTGGGCATCGGGCAGAGCGAGGCCGACATCCGTCACCTCGCGGACAAGGTCTACCTCGTCCTCGCCCCGCTCGGCGGCGACGAGATCCAATACCTCAAGGCCGGCATCATCGAGATTCCCGACGCCTTCGTGATCAACAAATGGGACGAACCGGCAGCAGCGAAGACCTTCCACCAGCTGCGCGGCAGCCTGTGGCTGGCTCGTCCTTTGGACGGCGATCGGATCCCGATCCACCGCACCAGCGCGAAGAACGGGTACGGCATCGACGAACTCGCCCGTGCTCTCGTCGACGACGTCCGGCAGTCCGGCTCGTCCTCGCTCGAGACCAAGGCGGCGCATTTCTTCGCCAGCTGGGTCCAGGACGAATGGGGACGGGCCGGGGTGCGTCACCTCGACACGACACTCGGCGGCGCGCAGGCTTTCCTGACGGGGCAGCGGGGCTTCGGTTCCGCACAGGCCGAGTTCGAACGCTCTGTCAGAGCCCAGCTACGGTCCTGAGATCGGCGCGCGCGCCTGCCAGCACGCGGCCGCGATTGTGATCTCAGGACCGGCGATGACGGCCGTTCGCCACTGCAGGCAGCGCCGGATCGGGACGGTCTTCGAAGTGGTGGGGGCACACGCCGCCACCACCGGCGTGGCTGGCCGCTCGGTTTTCAGAGTTCGGCCCTGACCTGGCTGGTGGCCGTGACGAGGTTGGCCAGAGTGGCGCGGACCTCAGGGTAGCCGCGGGTCTTCAGCCCGCAGTCCGGGTTGACCCACAGTCGCCGGGCCGGGAACGCTGCTGTGGCGACCCGCAGATGCTCAGCGATCTCCTGCACCGCCGGGATGCGGGGTGAGTGGATGTCCCACACACCGGGGCCGACCTCGTTGGGGTAGCCGGCCCGGGCGAGGTCGGCGACGATGGCCATCTTCGACCGGGCGGCCTCCAGGCTGATGACGTCGGCATCCATGTCGATGATCGCCTGGAGGACGTCGCCGAACTCGGCGTAACACATGTGGGTGTGGATCTGGGTCTCGTCGCGCACCCCGGACGTGGCCAGTTTGAACGACTCGACCGCCCACGCGAGATAGTCGGCCCGGCCGGCCTGGCGCAGCGGCAGCGTCTCCCGCAGCGCGGGCTCGTCGACCTGGATGACGGCGATCCCGGCCGCCTCCAGATCGGCTACCTCGTCGCGCAGCGCGAGAGCGACCTGGCGGGCGGTGTCGCCGCGGGGCTGGTCATCGCGCACGAATGACCACGCCAGCATCGTCACCGGGCCGGTCAGCATCCCCTTCACCGGCCGGTCGGTGAGGCTCTGGGTGTAGGTGGCCCATTCGACGGTCATCGGCTTCGGGCGCCACACGTCGCCGACAATGATCGGCGGCCGGACGTAACGGGTGCCGTAGGACTGAACCCAACCGTGGCTGGTGGCCAGGAATCCGGGCAGTTGCTCGGCGAAGTACTGGACCATGTCGTTGCGTTCGGGTTCGCCGTGGACCAGCACGTCCAGCCCGAGACGTTCCTGCTCCGCGACGACCTCGCGGATCTCGGCCTGCATCGCGGCTGTATAGGCCTCCCGGGTCAGGGCTCCGGTGCGCAGTGCCGCCCGTGCTTGTCGCAGCCCCGTGGTCTGTGGGAAGGAGCCGATGGTGGTGGTCGGTAGGTCGGGCAGGTGCAGGCGATCCTGTTGCGCCTGGTGCCGCTGGCCGTAGGGGTGGACCCGATGCAGGTCGGCGTCGGTGACCGCTCCGGCGCGGGCCCGGACGGTCTCGACGTGCGTGATCGCCGACGCCGCCCGCGCGGCGCGGCGGGTGGTGTTGACCTGCAGCTCGCCCGCGATCGCAGCCCGCCCCGCCGTCAATCCGCGGGCGAGGGTGAGGATCTCGTCAAGTTTCTGACGGGCGAAGGCGAACCAGCCGGCCAGCTGCGGGTCGCTCAGGGCCGTGCCCCGTTCCAGCGTCACGTCGAGCGGGACGTGCAGCAGCGAACACGACGCGGACACGTCGACGGCGTCGGCCAGCCCCAGCAGGGTTCCCAATGTCGCCAGGGCGGCGGGCAGGTCGGCGGTCCAGATGTTGTGCCCGTTGACCACCCCGGCGACCAGCCGCTTGCCGGGGACGCCGCCGATCGCGGCGAGGTCGTCAAGGTTGGCCGCAGCCGGGCCGGTGAAGTCGAGCGCGATCCCCTCGACCGCAGTGGCGGCCAGGATCGGCAGGGCATCACCGAGCCGGTCGAAGTAGGACGCGACGAGGATCTTGGGGCGGTCCAGCTGAGCGGCCAGCAGGTCGTAGGCGCGGCGGACGAGGGCCAACACCGCGGGCGGTTGGTCGGTGACCAGGCAGGGCTCGTCGAGCTGGACCCAGTCGGCGCCGGCATGGCGCAACTTCTGCAGCAACTCCGCATACAACGGCAGGATCCGGTCCAGCAGCGCCAGTGGCTCGAACCACGGCATCTGGTTCGGTTCGGCTTTGGCGAGTAGCAGGAAGCTGATCGGGCCGAGAATCACCGGGCGGGTGATCACGCCGGCTTCCTTCGCCTCGGCGAACTCGGTGACCGGTTTCGTGGCATCGAGGGTGAACTCGGCGTCGGGGCCGAGCTCGGGGACCAGGTAGTGGTAGTTGGTGTCGAACCACTTGGTCATCTCCAGCGGCGCCGTGTCCGCGGTGCCGCGTGCCATCGCGAAGTACCGGTCCAGCCGGCCCGCTGGCGTGCTCGCGTCCGGCACCGCGGCCCGATGCCGGGCCGGGACCGCGCCGAGCATCACGGCGGTGTCCAGCACGTGGTCGTAGAGGGAGAAGTCGTTGCTGGGGATCTCGTCCAGACCAGCCTCACGCAGCTGACCCCGGCGCTGAGCCCGCAACCGGTAGGCCGCCTCCAGCAGGTCGGTCGCGCTACTGTGGCCGGCCCAGTAGGACTCGACGGCCTTCTTCAGCTCTCGGTTCGCGCCTTGGCGCGGGTAGCCATACACGGTCGCACGGCTCGACGGTTGGGTTGATGTCACGGGGGCTCTCCTTCGCGAGTCCGCACGTAACCCGCGAAGAGGAGCATCGACGCACACGACACCTCGGCGGTGCGTGTCCGGCGATGACCCACCCACGAGGTCCTGGCCAGCGGCCCCACGGTTGCGGGGTCGCACAGCGGGCAGGTCTTCGGACTCGCGGGCACTACCAGCCACGTGTACGACATGGCTGGTCTCCTACTGGCCGTCGCTTCCCAAACCGCTGATCCGGCCGGACCAGTGGGGCTCAGTGCTGTTCCAGCCGCGCCTGTCGGCGCGGCTCGGACGGCGGTCGTTCCCACTCACCGCTGCGGGGCAGTCCCGGATTTGCCCTCGCGGGCGCACCGGGTTCCCTGTTGCCTCGACGATCACCCCGGTCAAGGGGGTGGCGTCAAACCAGCTGCACCAGCAACTCTAGCGCCGTCCTCGGCCGACCCGTATGTGCGGCACCCGCCGCAGCCCTCAACAGCGATTGGGGGGAGTGGGTCACACACGGCCGGAACAGCACAAATCCGACTTTGTCCGCAAGCTGCGTGACGGCTAACCTTGACTGGAAACCGGGGTGACTTTCGTGCGGGGACTGGCGGCGGACGTGGATGCGGCTGAGGCGCTTGCCGCGGCCGCCGGCGCCGGGCCGTACTTCGCTCTCGAGCCCTGGGCCGAGAGCGCGGGCTGGCGGCAGGCGAGCCTGCTGGTATCTGATCCGGCGGTGCTGGCCGACCGGGTAACTCACGCCCGTGCCGTCATCGCCGGCCGGGCCGGAATCGCGCCCGCGGAGGTGACCGAGCGGGTCGCCGCCTCGATCACGTTCCTGGGGCTGGCCTCACGTCTGGTGTCACCGTCGCTGGGCGCGGCGGTGCTGGGCGGCGTGGTCCCGTACCTGACCCTGGACAACCTGTGGTGGCGCCCGGTTGACGGCGGGCCGGTGCCGCTGGCGGCCGGCCCGCTCACCGGGCGGGAGATCGGCGACGCAGCGGCAGGCCGTCAGCTCGACGACGCTGCCGCCCTGCTGTCGCAGCGCTGCGTGCAGGGTATGGCCGATCCGGTAGCCGGTGCTTTCCAGGCCCTGTTCCGGCTCTCACCGCTGGTGCTGCGGGGCAACATCGCCTCCGCGCTGGCGGGCGCCGCCGGGATGCTGGCCAGGAGCTTTCCGGACCGGGCGGAAACCGCCGGCCGGCTGACGGCCGGGATCCTCGCCCTCGGACCGCTGCGGGGCACCGGGGAACTCGTGCAGCCGGACGCCTCGCAGCCGGGGCGTTTCCTGGTTCGCCGCAGCTGCTGCCTGTACTACCGGGTGCCGGGCGGCGGGACATGCGGTGACTGCGTGCTGACGGCGGAGCATGTCCGGCGTGGATGGCGGGTGCACGTTTAACGAGGGAAAGTACGTGACCCGGACCAACGTCCTGATCCTCGGCGGGACCGCCGAGGCGCGAGAGCTGGCCTCCCGGCTGGCCACACGGCCGGACCTGCGCGTGATCTCCTCGCTGGCTGGCCGGGTAGCCGATCCGGTGCCGCCGGCTGGCGAGGTGCGCGTGGGAGGCTTCGGCGGGCTGGACGGGCTGGCCGGCTGGCTACGCGCCCAGCATGTCGCGGCCGTGGTCGATGCCACCCACCCCTTCGCGCAGACGATCAGCGCACACGCCGCCCTCGCATGCGCGAAATCGCAGACACCGCTGCTCCGCCTCCTGCGGCCGCCGTGGACCGCCGGCCCGGGCGACGACTGGCATGAGGCCAGCTCGCTGCAGGCCGCCGCGGATCTGCTGCCGTCCGCCGGACGGCGCGCGTTTCTCACCACTGGACGGCAAGGGCTGTACGTCTTCGCGGCGCTCGACCAGACGTGGTTCCTGATCCGCTGCGCCAGTCCCCCGGCTGGCCCGCTGCCAGCCGCCCGGCACGTCATCGTCACCCGGGATCCCGGCGACGCCGGCGCCGACCGCGCGATCATGACCCAGTACCGGATCGACGTGCTGGTCACCAAGAACAGCGGCGGAGCGCTGACCGCCGGCAAGCTCGCGGCCGCGAGAGAGATCGGCATACCGGTCGTCATGATCCGCCGTCCGCCGCTGGCTGATGTTCCTGGCTGCTCGTCACCCGGCGACGCCGTGAGCTGGCTGCTGCGCCAGCTTCGCCCCGGCCATATCAGCTGACGCGGATGACGGTGCCCGGGGTGTGTCGACGCCACCCACCATTCGCGCAAGCCGTCAGCGCGCAGGCCATTAGCGCGCAAGCCGCTGCAGCATGCGCGCGATCACAGACAGCGCTGCTCCGTCTCCTCCGGCCGCCGGGCTCAGCCGCCCGCACGCGAAGGTGCCCGGTCCGCGCGGCGGCGCGGAACCGCCCCCGGACCCGCGCCATCAGCTCGCCGATGTGGAACGGCTTGGGCACGGAGTCGTCGGCGCCCAGCCGAGGCGGCCAACTCGCGGCGGGCACTGCTCGCCGTTAGCGTGGCCACGCCAGCACCGGGCCGCGGGCATGCAGGGTGACCGGCGATCCAGCGGGGAGCTTGCAGCCGCCCAGCGTCCGGACCACGATGGCGGGCAGGTCCGGCTCCTGCCCGGGCTTGACGGTCACGACCGAGTCGTGTCCGTGATAGCCGTAACCGATGATCCGGCCCGCCAGACCGCGGGAGCCGTTTTTCGCGGCGATGCCGATCTGTTCCGGGCGGACCAGCACGGTGACCGGCCCAGGATCGAGGTTCGCCCGCGCGCCATCCTGGACCGGCAGCGGGCCCAGGATGGTGTCCACCGAGTCGTTGTCCAGCATGCCATCGACCAGGTTTGCCTCGCCGACGAAACGAGGTGCTCGGTGAAGTACGAGAGAGCGAACGCCGCGACCACGCCCGGCATGGCCAGGACCAGGTAGGTGCTGCGCTCAAGCACGTGCCGGATCCGGCCGGTGTCGCGGACCGCCAGCAGCGCGAGCGGCAGCGCGAGCACGGTGTCCAGCGCGGCCGCGCCGATTCCGTAGCCGCCGGTGGTCATGGCGGCGGCGGGCAAGCTCACGCCCGTGATCGCGTCGGCGCCGCCCTCGAACATCCAGTAGATGCTCGAGCCGACCGGCACGCCAAGCGCCAGGATGGTCAGCAGGGTGAAGCCTGCCAGCACCGGCAGCTTGGCCTTTCCGAACCGGCGGGGCGGGAGCTTGCGGGCGGTGAGCGGACCGGAGCGGCTGACCCGGCCCCGGCCACGGGCCCCGCTCTCTCCGGCCAGCACCAGCAGGCTGAGCGCGAGAAGAACAAGGGAAAGCGCACAGGCGGCCGGAATGCTGAACGACAGCGAGAACTCACCGAAGATCTCGGTCGTGAAGGTCTTGTAGCCGAGGATCTCGAACGCACCGTACTCAGCGAGCATGACCATCGCCACCAGCAGGCAGCCGCCGAGAATCGCGCCGCGGGCCTGGGCCAGCGTGACCCGGATGAACGTGCGGATCCGCCCGACGCCGAGGCTGTGCGCCACTTCCTCCTGGCCAGGGTCGGCGGCGCGGAAGCTTGCCGCCACCGGGAGGTAAACCAGCGGGTACACGGCGAGGGTCATGACGACGACAGCGCCGCGGAAGCCGTGCACCCAGGTCCAGAGCGAGGCCCAGCCGAAGCTCACCACGAAGTCCGGGATCGCCAGCGGCACTACGACCAGCACCTCCCAGACGCGCTGGCCCGGCAGGTTCGTCCGCTCGATGCACCAGGCCGCCCCGGTGCCGATGATCGCGCACAGGGCCGCCGCGACCAGGCAGCTGGCCGCGATCAGCGCTACCGGCCGCCGGGCGCGCCGGGCGCGCCCGGCCGGAGGCGCGGCCGGGCGGCCCGGTGCCCCGGACCTGGGGATGGTCTGCGAGGACGCCATCACGGCCTTCCCCGCGCTGGCCCGGTCACATGCGCTGGCCCGGTCATAGCAAGCCCGCCTTGCGCAACAGGGCGATCGCGGTGGTCCCGGTGCCGAGTTCGGCGACCGTGATCGGGTAGGACTTGAGCTGGCTGAACGGCGTCTCGCCAGCCTGGGTGGTCACGCCTGAGGCGATCGGGTACTCGAAGCTGATCGACTTGGCCGGATCGGCGATGGTCTCCTGGGCCCGCGCGCTGGCCAGGTAGGCGAGGAACTTCTGCGCCGCCGCCTGGTGCGCGGACGACTTCACGATCGCGGCACCCGAGACGTCCACGACGTAGCCGGGATCACCAGCCGCGAAGTAGGCGATCCGGGCCTCGGTGTTCGATACGCCGATCTCGGCGCGCATCCGGTGCCAGTAGTACTGGTTGACGATTCCGAACGCCGCCGCGCCCCGGTTCACTTCGTCGGCGATGGTCTCGTTGTCGGGGTAGTTATGAGAACCCGCGTTCGCCTTGATCGCGTCCAGCCAGCGCAGCGTGGCCGGCTGGCCGTGGGCGCGTTCCACGGACGTCACGATCGGCTGGAAGTCGGTCTCTTGCGGCGCTATCGCCGGCGAGCCCTTGTACTTCGGGTCGGCCAGCTGCATCACCGACGTCGGCAGCTGGCTTGCCTTGATCAGCCGGGGGTTGTAGATGAGCATGCTCACCCGGGCCGACACGCCGAGCCAGTCTCCCTGGCGTGAGTTGTACCGAGCCGGGGTATGCGCCAGCGTGGACGCGTCCACGCTGGCCAGCCGCCCCTTGTCCTGCAGGACGCCCCTGGGAAGAGCGAGTTGATCCGGTTGATCGCCGCCGTGAGCGCCGATTTGGCCGCCTTGCCCGTGCCGTTGGCCCCGATGTAGCGGCTGTAGGCGCTGGCGAGCGCGCTGATCGCCTTGCTGAGTGCCTGGTCTGAGGCGTGGACCTGCTCCAACGGCAGGATCTGGGCCTGGGCGTGGCCGAGCGGATCCGCGTCGGGGTCCGGGCCCTCGCTGAGCACGGCGCTCACCTGCTGGCAGGTCTGCTGCACCTGCTGCGCGTGCGTCTGCGTGGCGGACGCAGAAGGGGGTCTCCCCCAACCTCGCGGAAGCGGTCGTGCGCCAGGTATCGGCTGATCCGGACCGGGCGGTCAACACGCACGTGCGCGAGGAACTGGGGATCGACCCGGATGACCTGCCGTCGCCGCGGACCGCGGCGGCAGCATCGCTCGCCGCCTTCACCGTCGGTGCGCTGATTCCGCTGAGTCCCTTCCTCCTAGGGTTCCCGGTGCTGACGGCGGCACTGGTGATAGCGGGAGTGACCGCCGTCGTGGGCGGCGCCGCGGTGGCGAAGCTGACCGGGAGGTCGCTGCTGATGGGCGGCCTGCGCCAGTTCACCGCCGCCTTCCTGGCGACCGGCATGGCCTTCGCGGCCGGGCAGCTGATAAGCGGCCACGTCTCGTAGCACCCGCTCATCCGGTGCCGACGTAGTGGAAGCCAGGCTGCGGATGCATGCGGAAACGTTCCCGCACGGATTGCGCTGGCTAGTTCGGCCGTCGTCTTCCCAGGGCCACCGTAGCGCGGTGAGATCGCGGAATTACGCAGGCACAGGTCTCCCTCGGGGGAGTGACCGAACCAGGCGCGCTGCGCGGCCGCGGATCCCGAGGAAAAGACATACAGGCCGTGGTCAGCTGCCTTCCAGGCGCGCAGCGCAGGGATGGCGTCGGGATAGAAATGAGCGACGAGGTCGCCGCTGGCGAATCCCCGTTCCCAGATCAGGCCCTGCAGCGTCTTGAGCGGGGTGACTTTCTGGTCGGATGCGAGCCAGTCCAGCAGCGTGGCGACGACACGATCCGGCCCGGCCGACCGGTCGCCGATCAGCTCCCGCACCTGGGCCACGGCCCGGCTGGTAGCCGGGTCAGTTTGATGGTCTGCGATCCAGCAAGCGAAACGACCGGCCGAGTAGGGGTAAAGACGCCCGGTGACGAAGGCAGTCGAGCTGGTGGTCCCTTCTATGTCGATCACGACGGTCCGTAGCATGCCTGTCCCCCTTCGGCATAATCTTGTCATTGCAGATCGGGGTTGTAGTGATTGAGGTTCCGGTAGGCGACGTCTTGGCGAGCGAAGGCGAGGACCGCGATGTCACTGCTGGTCACCTGGCCCGACAGCGATCCGGCGACGGCGATCCGGCAGACCGCCGATCCCGCCGAGATCTCCGCAGCCCTTGGTCAGATCGGCTGCCGCTTCGAGCGCCGCGCGATCCGCGCTGATGTCGATGCGGATGCCGATCAGGAAACCGTCCTTGCCGCCTACCGCGACGTGATTGAGCAGCGGGTTCGCGAGCAGCGCTTCGTCACCGTCGATGTCGCCGCCGCGCACCCCAGTGACAATCCGGACTGGCCGGACACGGCCAAGGCGATGCGGGCCAAATTCATTGATGAGCATACCCACGGTGACGACGACGAGGTGCGGTTCATGATCCGCGGCAGCGGCGTGTTCTACCTGCACATCGGGGGCCACGTGCACGCCGTCTACGCCGCTGCCGGCGACCTGCTCGGGGTCCCGCAGGGCACCACGCACTGGTTCGACACCGGGCTGGTGCCAGACTTCACGGCCATCCGCTTCTTCCACGCCAGGCAGGGCTGGGTGGGTATCCCGACCGGCAGCGACATCGCGCGCCGGTTCCCCGACGGGGACGCCGTACAGGCGCGGGCGCAAGCGCTGAGCGGGGCGTAAGCCCGGTGGCGCCGTGACGGGCGGTACCGGCTCACCTGACCCGCTGGCTGAGATCGGCCCTCTGCTCGCGGCCGAGGCGGCGAGGTTCGCCTCGCTCGGCTGGATGCGCGGCACGTCGGGCAACCTGTCGGCGGTACTGTCCCGGGAGCCGCTGCGCCTGGCCGTCACCGCGAGCGGCGTGGACAAGGGCACGCTCACCGCAGCTGACATCGGCGTGGTCGACGCCCTCGGCAGCCCGGTACCCGGCTATCCGGGGGCCGCGCGCACGGCACCGTCGGCTGAGGCGGCGCTGCATGCCCGCGCGGCCCGCCGCACCGGTGCCGGCGCTGTGGTGCACATCCATACGATCGCCGCGGTGGTGGCCGGCCGGCGCTGGCCGGCCGGGGTGGAATTGGCCGACCTGGAAATGCTCAAAGGGATCGGCCTGCCGGCCGCCGGCGAGACCGTCCTGCTGCCGGTGATCAGCAACAGCTAGGACATGACCGAGCTGGGCAACCGCCTGGAACGGGCCCGGAATCCGCGCGTTCCCGGCACACTGGTGGCCGGCCACGGGCTCTACGCCTGGGGAACCAGCCTGCTGAATGCGCGGCACCACACCGAGATCATCGAATGGATCCTCGAGTTCATGACCGTCGTCCAGCCCGGCTGACCCTGGAAATTGCCACGAAGGCAGCCGAGGTGGTGCGCAGGTCGCGAACGCGCTGTGGTCGAACCCGCGCCTGCCCGGGCCCGCGGTGAAGTGTCGGCCAGCATGGGGGCGACCAGCGTGATCCCGTAGTCGGCCTGGGAGGACACCAGCAGCTCCGCCGAGGGTAGCCCGGATCCATCAGGTCGAGCACTCCACCGCCGCGTCCGGGTCGTGGGTGTCACCGCGAATCCGACCGCCGCACGGGCCGCCCAGCAGGCCCCGGGATGGCGGCCAGAAGTTCCCCGAGACAGGCCCCGACCTGCTCCGCCTCGACGAGAAAGGCATCGTGACCGTACGGCGAGGTGATGACGCGCACGCTGCCTGCCCCGGGGATGCCGACCGCGAGGTGCTCCTGCTGGGCAAGCGGGTAGAGACGGTCGCTGTCGATTCCCGCGACGAGGGTGCGGGCCCGGACACGGCGCAGCGCGGCGGCCGTTCCGCCGCGGCCGCGGCCGATATCGTGGCTGTTCATCGCCTCGGTCAGGGTGACGTAGCTGCCTGCGTCGAATCGCCGGACGAGTTTGTGGGCATGGTGGTCAAGATAGGACTCGACGGCGTAGCGCCCCCCCTTCCAGGGGTGCTCGCCGTCCTCGTGGTCGCGGCCGAAGCGGGCGGCAAGCTCCCGCTCGCTGCGGTAGGTGACGTGAGCGATCCGCCGCGCCACACCCAGGCCGCGGTGGGGGCCGTCACCGGGCCGGGCGTCGTAGTAGTCGCCACCTCGCCAGCCGGTGTCTGCCCGGATGGCGTGCAGTTGCGGCACGGTCCAGGCGATCTGCTCGGCTGAGGAGGCGGCCGTGCAGGCGAGCAGGAACTGGGCATTGACCCGGTCTGGGTGGCCGACGGACCACTCCAGCGCGCGCATGCCTCCCATCGAGCCGCCGACGACCACCGCCCAGCTCGCAATGCCGAGGGTGTCGGCGAGGATCACCTCGGCCGCCACCTGGTCACGGATGGTCAGGATGGGGAACCGGCTGCCCCATGGCCGCCCGTCCGGGGCGGGGGAACTCGGCCCGGTGCTGCCCTGGCAGCCGCCGAGCACGTTCGGCGCCACCACAAACCAGCTGGCCGGGTCGAGCGCCCGCCCGGGCCCGATCAGCTCTCGCCACCAGCCGGGGGTGGGGTGGCCGGGCTCGGCAGGCCCGCTCACGTGGCTATCGCCAGTGAGCGCGTGCAGCACGAGCACCGCGTTGGACCGGTCTTCCGCCAGCGTTCCCCACGTCTCGTACGCCAGCCGCACCCCCGCCAGGCAGGCGTTGGCTTCCAGCCACAAAGGGCCGCGCAGCGTCACCCACTGGCGGCGGCCCGGCGGGTCCCCCTCCTGCCATGCGCCGGTGGCAGGAGGGGGACCCGTATGCCGGCTCAACCTCAGCTCACGGACTTGACGGCGCGGAACCCCGCTTCCAGGTCGGCCTTCAGGTCCTCGATCCCCTCGATGCCGACCGAGAGGCGCACCAGGCCGGGCGTGGTTCCGGTGCTGAGCTGCTCCTCGGGTGAGAGCTGGCTGTGCGTCGTGCTGGCCGGGTGCACGATCAGGCTCCGCACGTCGCCGATGTTCACCAGGTGGCTGAACAGCTGCACCGAGTCGACGAACCGCCGGCCGGCCACCACCCCACCGCGCAGGTCGAAGGCCAGCACCGCGCCGGCGCCACGCGGCAGGTACTTCTGCTTGGCCGCGTACCACGGGCTGGATGGCAGGCCCGCGTAGTAGACGGCCTCGACCTCATCGCGGGCTTCCAGCCACTCGGCCAGTGCCTGAGCGTTCGCGTTGTGCCGCTCGATCCGCAGCGACAACGTCTCCAGGCCCTGTATGAGGAGGAAGCTGGTGAACGGGGAGATCGCCGGGCCGGTGTCGCGCAGCAACTGGACGCGCAGCTTCGCCGCGAATGCCCCGGGACCGAGGGCCGGCCAGTACTCGAGGCCGCCGTAACTCGGGTCCGGCTCGACGAAGCCCGGGAAGCGGTCCGCGTGCGCGCCGAAGTCGAAGGTGCCGCCGTCCACCACGATCCCGGCGATCACCGTGCCGTGCCCGCCGATGAACTTGGTCGCCGAGTGCACGATGATGTCCGCGCCGTGCTCGATGGGCCGGGACACGTAGGGCGTGGGAACGGTGTTGTCCACGACGAGCGGTACCCCGACCTCATGGGCGATGCCCGCGACCCCCTCGATGTCCAGCACGTTGCTGCGCGAGTTGCCGATGGTCTCGGCGAAGAACAGCTTGGTGTTCGGCCGCGCGGCGGCCCGCCAGGCGTCGAGGTCGTCCGGGTCCTCGATGAAGGTGACCTCAATCCCGATCTTGGGCAGCGTGTAGTGGAACAGGTTGTATGTCCCGCCGTACAGCGACGCGCTCGACACCAGGTGGTCACCGGCGCCGGCCAGGGTGAGCACCGTCAGCGTCTCGGCTGCCTGGCCGGAGGCGACTGCCACGGACGCGACCCCCCCTTCGAGCGCGGCAAGGCGTTTTTCAACGACATCGCTGGTCGGGTTCATGATGCGCGTGTAGATGTTGCCCGGCTCGGCCAGGCTGAATAGGTTCGCGGCATGCTCGGTGTCGCGGAAGACATACGACGTCGTCTGGTAGATGGGCACGGCGCGCGACCCGGTCGTCGGGTCGGGCTCAGCTCCCGCATGGACCTGCTTGGTCTCGAATGACCAGGCGGTGGTGTCGGATTCTGGGGCATGATCGGTCATGATGATCTCCTTGCGAGGATATGAGAGTTGATGGCGCCGCATCCCGTCAGGACAGGCCGATGAGGCTGCTGCAGGCGCGAGCGGCCGGGCGGGCGGAGTGCCACGGGCCTGCCGAGCGGCGGGACCGCGTCGAGCGGCGGGACCGCGTCGAGCGGCGGGACCGCGTCGAGCGGCGGGACCGCGTCGAGACCAGACTCGTCACCGGCGACCTCCACGACCGGTTCGAGCCGGGTCCCGGAAGTGGCACACGACGGCCGTGGCGTCGTCGTGTGCCTCGCCACGCGGCCAGCGTTGCCCATCCGGATCGGATCGCTCGGCGTCCCGCAACCGGTCGATCAGCGTCTCCGGGCCACGCTTGTCGAGCAGATCGAGGAAGCTCGGCCAGTCCATCAATCCAAAACGGTCGGCCAGTCGAGTGGCTCCCTTGCTAAGCGCGGCCGCCCTGCGCAGGCCTGGACGGCGAATGGTGCCCGTCACGGCATAGTCGACAGCATCAGGGTTGCTGCTGACCCTCCAGAAGCCGTCCTGGCGGCCGTAGCCTGTTGGCCCGGCAACAGCGGCGGAGCGGCTGCCTTGGGTGGCTGACCCGGTGGCTTGCTGCTGCGCCGCTTGCTCTCCCCCAGCGACCTTCTGCAGCCAGTCATCGGTGACCACGCGAACGCCGGCCGACTCGTCGAGCAGCACGGTGGTGTCTCCAAGCAGGAGGAATTCAATTGTCTCCTGCTGCTCACGGACGATGGCGATCGCAGCTGAGGGGTTCCCGGGATGCCCTAGGTCGCACGCGTTGATGTGCAGAGCGTTGACGTTAACGATTGCCTGAGCAAGATTGTCCACCAGTGCCTGTTCCGTCTGCGTCGAAAGAACATCCAAGAGTGCGGCACCGAGTCGGCGGACGAACCAGAGTGTGCCGTGAACGCAGCCGGTCTCAACGCCGGGGGGCGCGGAAGCACCATCCAGCACTACTACCACGCTCGCGCTAGCGGCGACGAAGTCCTCGTTTGTGCCAGCGTCAGGTGAACGGCACGATGCGAGTGCGACTTGCATGACCTCCTGTCTCCGTACTGGTTGAGGGGCGTGCGGCGGTCAGCTTGCAGGAGGCCGCCGGGACTCGGTCTTCGCCGCCCTCGCCGCAGTCCCCGGTA
>Ga0181518_10001164_pt1 | contig 27480 bp, 25 predicted proteins | sample PEATcosm2014_Bin_28_FD_119751 | JGI IMG/M metagenome (GOLD analysis project Ga0181518, IMG submission 119751) | Peatland microbial communities from MTU Mesocosm Facility, Houghton, MI, USA - PEATcosm2014_Bin01_60_metaG | ecosystem: Environmental > Terrestrial > Soil > Wetlands > Peat | place...
CAACTGTCGGCGGCCCCACAGCGCGCATGGCTGGCTCACCCCGGTCGAGTTCGTCGAGGCCTGGCTCAACCGACAACAGCTAGCACTCGCATAGGGAGTGGCTCAGGAATCGGGATCCGGTCACCATTGGTGCGCCAAGTAGATAGTCCCCAAAAAACGCCTACCGAGCCTTCCCTGTGGATAACTAGCCCGATTTTTAGAATAAATCCCAGGTCAGAGCCGGTTTTGGTGTCACAACCCCCCGCGATAGCACCGAAGTCACGGCCCGAATAGATCATTTCCAAACTAGGCGCCGCGGACCGCTTGCTTTCTTCGAATGAACTTGACAAGCAACAACTCTGGCTAGAGCCGTCGGAAGTTCGGCCACCACCGTACGTCGAACCCCGGTACCAAGTTCGACAGATCATCCACATCGTGGCTGTAGATGTCCACGAGCCTCTGCCTAGCCTCGGGATCAAGCTCTGCCTTCTCTCCGAAGGTCGGGTTCACAAACCGATCGAGGCCTGAGGGCACGACGGCATCAGTCAGACGAAGGAAGCGATACGTCCTCTTCAGTTCTGCGATCGGGTCGTCCACGCACTGTTCGTACTGAAGGACCAGCAGTTGGTCGGCTGGGAAGTACTTCCTCCAAAGTCGCAGCGGCGCAGCATAGAATCCCCGGGCGACAGCCTCGGCTTCAATATTTCCAATCAAAGATGCTCGACTCGTCTTTGTGTGGGCGAGACCTGACAGGAACCGCTCGACGGGGTCCCGAACGATCATCACGAGCTTGGCCCTGGGAGCCGCCGTCGCTAGGAGTGGCGGGACCCATGGTTGATAGACGTAGTCCGGCGTCCACTCGCCGGCGATCTTCCCTTCCGGCCGGGGGAACCAACCGTGATAATTGGCGACCTGCTCTTCACCGAAGAATTCGGTGGCGAAGCGGTCGAAATAATGCCGTTCCTTGTGGATCGTGGCGCGGTGCGAGACCTCAGGGTGTGCGATGATGAGTTCGAACCACCAGGTCGTCCCGGCTTTTTGCACTCCGATACCTACGAAGTCCGGTGGACCAGCCACTTCTCCGCCCGCCAACGCCGGGGGGCGGTGGTCGAAACCAATTTCAGAAGGGCGAAACGGCCCAACTCTTTGACGAACTGCGTCACGCAGAGTGCGTGGTAGCAGTTTGCGCGTTCCCGGCGGAAGCCGGTACTGAGCTTCCACCACCGTTTGCTGGATCACGAAAGTCGACGGTTACGCCCGCAAACGATGTCGAAGACGATGGCCGAGAGGAGACCTGCCGTGCTGGTAGGTGCCAGGGCATTTTCATTGGTGAGAATCGTGGGCCAACTGTGGAGCTCAACAACGTTAGGCCCGGCGAGCAGATCGGCGTGCAACATCGCGCCAACGCAGCCCGCGAAGTGGGCGGCACTATTGGTGGCGTTCCGCCTGTGAACTTCCGTGAGATCGCAGCGGCGCTGGGTGGCCGTCACAACGTCCTTTCAAAAAACCGCATGCCAGCGGGGTGCCATCGCCCATGCCTGATCGGAGGCTCCCCGTTGTCGAATCGAACGATAGCAGGGACAATGCGCCAGATCGATCGACAGAAACTCAGATAACCCTTTGATGGTTCTCACCGGACCCGAGCCTAACGAACGTTGCACAGAAGTGCAGGTCAAACCACAGAACTTCCAACTACCGGATCCAGGCTCACTTATCGGAACGCGGTAGCCAGGTCAGTCGTCGACCGCTCCTTGACGATGATCCCGGCATCTCCCGACTACCTCGCGATTGGCACCAGAATCGCCGCCAATCACGGGTACACCCGACGCCTTCGCTTCAGTGTTCACCCGCGCATACCGCTCGGTACCAGTTCCTCGTGGTCAGCGAAGGCAAAACCAGCGCGTCGAGCGACGAACGGGCACTGGTCCACGTGTTGGTGGCACTGACCACCAAGACCAGACAGTTAGGCTCGTCGATGCCGACCTCGTCGACACGGATCCCCCGCAAGTGCAGCGGAGCATCATACTGTCGGTTGCCATTGAATCTCTCTCTCGGCTTTCAGCGACACCGAGGAAGGCTCCGCCGCATGGAAGTGGATGATGAGGCGGTCACGGCAAAGTGGCCAAGGGATTCAGTTCTTGCGGTTCGCGCAGTCTCGAGTTCCTCATCGGCGTAGCCTCCAGGGGTTCCAGGGCGAATCACGGCTCACGCTTGCCTTTGCCTTCGGGAAACGGCCGAGAGACTGGCGAGGTGCGCTTTAAAGGCTTCACCCAGGAAGGTCGGAGTTCCGGAGAAGTTAGTAATCAACCCGTAGTCGCCGGATCCCGCCACACAGCTGCGCTGCGGGGTCCACTCCCATGCAAGATAGGAGATGCCGTAGGCATCCGCGAACCGCATGTACCGATCGATGAAGGTGACCATGCAGTCGGCTTCGCCGAGTTCTCCGGTAACGACCGGAACCTTTTGCGCGACGGCCGCGTATTGGTGCTTCCAGCAGCCCTCGGTCGCACAAGGATTGCCGGGATAGACGTGTACCGAAGCGACGAGCTGCCCGAGCGGATCAATTGGTTCGTCGCTGAGCCAGGTGATCGGGCCTATCGATGACCGACTTAGATCGCTGGCGTAGTTCAATCCTTCGATCATTATGGGCTGCGTCGCTCCGGTGCGCCGCACCGCGTTGACCAGTTGCTGCATTCCAGCTGCTTCCCACGTCATCGGTAACGTCATCTCCTGGCCGGGGTGGTCGACGTTTTGGATGTAGACGTCATGGAAGGTGCAGCCATTCAACCAACACACCCAGTCGTGGAGATTCGCCGCGGGCAGTCGTGGCTCGTTGTAAAGATCGAATATCACTGCTCGATTGGAACTAAACGTGGTGGCGATGGAGGACCAGAACATCGGTGAATGATCCCTATCGGGCATCGCCTGGAACTCAATCGCGGGGATCGAGCCCGGCGCGGTCCTGTGCAAGTCCAAGATGGAATATATTCCAAGTGCGTTTAGCGCTGTTACATATTTCTTGACTCCGACGCGGTAGGCAGACGCCGTTGCCCTGGTGACGCCGTTAATCCCGAGCCAACAGTCCTCATTGAGGGGAAGACGGAGCGCATTTATGTCCCAGCGAGCCATCGCGCGAGGGGAGGCGAAGTCCTGCGTCGTGAGGCACTGACCGTTTGGGAGGATAGCGTCCATCCCGGGACGGTTCACCCCAACAGGCGGACGGTCTCACCATCCTGATTGACAAAGTGGTTTCCGACGACCCGAATAGACAGCGCCGGACCGGATCGCAAGGTCGCTCCTCGCAACGCAGGAGGCCACCTGCTCGGCGACTGTGCCAACCGGAGCACAAGCCCTCCCAAGAAGCCAAGAACTATTAGTCCCACGAGGCCCCATGGCAGCACCCTCCGTCTCACCGCGGAAATGATCCCAGACCACGCGCCGATTCGTGTTACTGACCTTACCCCGCTCAGTGGATCCGTTGTCGGGGGCAGGTCTTACGAATGTATCGAGGCTGTGCATTTGGCCGGTGCGGTTCGTGTCCAAGACGCCGGGGAATAAACAATTGAACTTCAGCTCTCTACGTTGGCTACCATGACCCAAAGGGCTGGTATGGCAGTCCCAGAAGGTGTTCGGTGAGACCGCCTCGCATGTCATCGGGGATGATCTTGAGCGCCATACCAGCTTCGCGACTTAACATTCGGTGCTGCGATACAGGCCTCGATTCAGGCTGCATTGGAATCGTGGTTGAATGAAGAAGGCGAGATCCATTGAAGTTAAGCTTCAGCCGTGATAGTCGGTTCGATTTCGAGGAGCACGAGAAAATTGTAGACCGCGTTCCGGCGCGATCTTCCCGACCGACTCACTGCCACTCTCTTCGAAGCGTCGATGCCATGGGCGCACCAAAGTGAGCGCGATGTGCAGGCGACACGCAATCTCGTGGTTGGCATCACCATCGGCGCTGTGAGGCTGCGCGGTGTCGAAAATAACTCAAGTAGTTGGTCTGGCAACATCACTGTGGTACTAGTTGCGCCACCGCTTCGCTGCTCGAGTCGCGGGGCCCAGAGGGAGCCTGGGACGGGGCGTGACCCCTCCCGCTAATGGTCTGTGTCATGTCCGCTCTTTTCGCAGAAGAGCGGACCGTCCGCCGGTCACTGGCGCCCGTTACGTCTAAGTCCAGCTGGGGCAATACGCAGCCCTTGTCAAGATCCATCATCGCTTTTCGAAAACTTGTCACAAAGTCCATGGTCTGGGGGACCAAGAAGATCTAGCGGTAAGATGAATCGGTGGTGCTCGCCCGACTTTCAGAGAAGTATCTGAGTATCGAAAAGTGATACGAGCGGTCGTAACTAGCATGGGTTTGCCGTGGCACTTCAGAACTACTTGCCTGCTCCGCCAGCTTTCCGGCGGTTCATTCTTATGTTGGATTGATTGAGCCACCGGCGAACAGCTAAATGAGCGACGAGCGAAAGCAGCTAGAAGTCATCTTCTTGCTGGGCGCGCCCCGAAGTGGCACGACCTGGTTGCAAGAGTTGCTCGCACAACATCCAGCGATCGCAAGCTCACAGGAGACAAAGCTCTATCACGAATTCATCAATCCAATGTGGACTTCATGGAAACGCCAACCGCTAGAGGATGAGGATCGCTGGCGAAGGCTTCGGTTTACTGGGTTAGGTTGCATCTTGACCGAGGAAGAGTTTGTGGCAATGGCCAGAATGTTCGCCGAGTCTGTCTATGAACGGGTGCTTGCGCTGAAACCGGGTTCGCGGATTATCCTAGATAAGGATCCGCCCAATAACCGATATGTGGAATTGCTGATATCGTTGTTTCCGGAAGGGAAATTTGTTCACCTTATCCGAGATGGTCGGGAGGTGGCTGCTTCTTTGGTCGATGCCCACAGGGGATGGGGTGAATCGTGGGCACCCAGGACGGTCGCATCAGCGGCACGAATTTGGCGAGAGCATGTCGAAGGAGCGCGTACGGCACGAAAAGGGCGGTTGTACACAGAAGTTCGTTTCGAAGACCTGAAAGGCGATCCCACCAACACCCTTAGAGAGCTTCTTATCTGCCTGGGACTTCCTTGCTCGGAAGGACTGGTAACGGAGATGATATCGAAAGTAGACCGCGCCACGGAAGAGGATGCTCCGCTCAGAAGGCTGGTATGGAATGGTGAAGCCGTTAGACGAGGCTATACGCTCTCTGAACCCGGTGGGTTTAGTGGGGGGCAGCGGCCGAACTGGAGAGCCTGGAGTAGACGTGAAAGGGTGCGATTCGAAGTGGTAAGTGGCAGCCTACTGTCGGAACTAAATTATGGTCTGTCGGAACGAAATTACGGTCGTCCACGCCGGTCAGTTGGACGGCTTGCTTGGCTTGGTTTGGCTACGGCGTCTGAGTGCGTACGAAGAAGAATCAGGGGACCCCTTAAGCGCAGGTTAGGGCACTTTTGATTAGCGACACCATGAGGGGTTGGTCTGTCACAGGGTGGGAGAAGTGATTTGCATCAAGGACGGGGAGTCGGTACCCAGCACACCGGCGATAGGATTATGCACGTGTCGCGTGAGACCGCTATCTCTATGAAGAGCTGATCCCAGGTCCCTCGGGCCGCGCCAAACTTGTCTCGTGCTCGTAGGCACCACTACCGAAACGGCGACCGCGCCCAGGCGATCACCGCCAGCATTTCATTGCTCCGTGGTCACCGCTCAGGTCATGCCCACCTGTGGCTCTTATAGGCGAGGGAGCTAGGCCTTTTAGCTTCTGGGCATCGGCGATGTCGACGTCCCAGCCGTGCAGCTCCAAGATGTCGTGGACGAAGCGGCCCCGGTCATCGACTCGATGACCGAATGAACCGGAGCGCCGAAGGGAGCAAGGTCCCTGACCAGGTTCCGGAGGCCGTCTGCATCGGGCCAGGCGGCCGTGTCCGCTACCCGGTCGCAGCGCTCGTCGAGCGCACAGACGTCCAGCCTCTTCTTGACGTCGAGTCGGAGGTGCAACATGGTGCCGGAGGCCTCATTTGGTGGTTGGCACCGGGGAGGCCCCTCTTCATCACATTCTGTCCCCCTACATGCAAGGACGCGGCTGGCTGCGCCGGGAGCTGACCCGGTGCCTGAGCACCGGTCGGGCTCGTCGTCGCCTCCAAGACCGCGACACCGGCCAGGGCGAAGATCTTCGCTCGATCACCTGGGAGGGGAGGAGCACCTCCGCCACCTCGACTTCACCGTCGACGGCGGCAGCCAGGTCTACTTTTGCGACCCCTCAGCCCTTGGCAATGAGGGATCGATGAGAATTCCAATGGACTTCTTCGCTAAGACATACCGAAGGGCGTCGATCTGTCTGTCATCACTGAAGCGCAATTCGACTGCATGGCTCACGGCCTGAACAATCAACCCCGCAAGACGCTCGAGTTTATGAACCATCGGAGCGACTCTCGGAGTTGCTTGACCGATTGAAAGTCTCGTGGGTCATCGTGGCAAGCCCCGTGAAGGCCCCCACGCTTGCCGTTGCGGAGAATGACGCGATCCGCAGTTGGCCGAATACGCCCGCAGCCAATCCAGACAACGGCACCACCGTAAGGGTGAAGACGACGACCCCTCCACTGAGACCCAGTTGTCTTCGAGGCTGCGATGCGCTCACCGCCGAGGGTATCCCTCCACCGACGAGTTGGGATGTCATCGCTCCCCTCCGAGCCTTCCGAGCAAGGCAGCTGCGAATGTCTGCCGCATGTATGCCGGGTTATCGAGCATTGGACGAAGCGTGCACCGTGTCCGCGTCGGACGAGTGCCGGCTCTCCCCAATCGCGCGCCGCCCAAAGACGTTGGAACGCTGTTGACGCTGACACCGCGATGAGAACCGATGACACACATTATTTGGGATCTCGTGCGATTAACCCTATTAAACATTCGCGAACACTTCCCCGTTGGTCGCAACGCGAAAGCAATACATCGACTTCAGGCGGCGCAGGAAGGCCTCGACTTGGTTCCATTGATCGTAAGCGTCGAATTCCCATGAATGGAACCAGAGGTGCGCAACTCCACCGTGCTCGGCTACATATTCGACTCCCCGCTCGAAGTGCTCGGTCCAATCCGTTGCGAACCGAAAGATTCGGCCATAGTTCAGTATTCCAAGCCAGTTACGTTCGAGGGTCGCATGGCGGAGATGGATCGCGCGGCTATGCGAGAAGGCTTGCGTGGTAGCACCCGAAATATAGGGGTTACTTGGGCGACCCACGATGTTGCCCATCGTAGTGCGCGCCCCACCAAAACCAGCCGCCTGAACTAGGCGCGCAAGCTCGAATGTAAACTTACCGCGCGGATAACAGAACGACCCAACTGAAACTGATGCGATGTCTTCCAGCCAGGCCTTGCCATCGGTGATCTCACGACATGCCGCTTCGCTATCGAGTTGCGTAAGCGGCACATGATTGAATGTGTGTGCGCCAACTTCGAAGCGCTCGACGATCGCCCGGATGTCACGCGCGGTCATGACCGGCCGTTCCGAATTCCGGGCGGGTACATAGAAGGTCGCGGCATACCCGAGGTCGGCGAGCAAGTCCGCGGCGCGGCGGTCGCTCGGATGGCCGTCGTCTACGCTAATGGTTAACACCGCATCGGAAGCCGCTCGACACCGATCTGAGAACTGCGGCGCGACTGACAGCTGGGGTCTGGATGGCTCAGCTTCGAGGCAGGTATGGATCGCTCCAAGTCCCCGAGTTGCGGCCGCAGCCGGCGACCATGTCGTCACAGCATCAGTGCGGGAATCGCTGGAAACAAGCGTTGGTGCTCCACGGATGCGGCCGGCAAGACACTGCGCGAAAGCCTGTGCATCGCGGGGATCAATGATGTCTCCGATATCGCTCGACCCGACTAAGTCAGCCACCGCACCAGCCATCCAAGATGTGATCTGCGGCAACCCCGCAACGAGTGCTTCCAGACATACAATGCCCCACTGATCTTCCAGCGAAGGCATCACAAAGATGTCTGCCGCCGCGTAGTACTTCGGCAGAGATTCTGGCTGGACGAAACCGGTCCGTGCCAGAGGGACATCTGGATGCTCGGCCGCCCACCGGTCCACATCTTTGCCTGATGGTCCCGCCCCAACGCACAGCACACTCCACGGCGGCACGTCCGGAATTTCAGCGAGAGCGGTGAGCGCTGCAAGCATCTCGAGCACGCCTTTGACCGGTTCAAGCCGTCCGACAAACAACAGAACAGCTCCCTGCAGTGCATGCTCGGCTCGCACTTGGTCCCGAGCGGAGGCGCGTTGGTGATCCACAGCAGCTCTCCAGGAAATGGTGTCTATTCCAGCCATCCCGAGGTCGATGCGCTCGCGCGGCACACCGTAACGTGCGAGTGACCGAGCAGACTCGACCCCGGTACCCCAGACGCGGCTCGTGCACCGTAGCAAAAGCCTGCGTCGCAGGGTGCGGAGACGACCGGTGCCGTCGGAGTGCGGAGTCCCTTCCCACCAAACAATGAGCGGACGGCGACGCACTTTGCAGAACAGCGCGGCCCACATTGTCCGCACTCCGAGCTCATCAGACACGACGATGTCGGGCAGGAATCGCTCGAGAGTAGCGAATGTACTCAACGGGACTTGGAGCACTCGGCGATTAGTGGCTCTGCCAGACAAGCGCGGTCGCGTGATCATGAGACCTCTGCTTACACACCAGTTAAAACGAAAGTTGCTCTCGTCGAGCAACCAATGGCGATCGGGTTCACGCTTCGCATCAAACGTGATAAGTAGACGGCAGCATCGCGCGAGTTCATTGAAAAACTCCGTCCTATACGGCGCTGGCGAGTTAGTCAGCAACACCACGCGGAGCACGCCGTCGGTAGGCATCCTTTTCGTCATCATCCTTCCTGTGGCATTCCACGATGACATCACTTAAGCATGGTATCCCTATCGGGAGCCCATGCATCTTTAGGTGGTCGTCTGCAACGAGCAGCGGGAACGGGAGTGACCGGATCCCCATGAGCTGATCCACCTGCTGTGCCAGTCCGTTCCCCAGGATGGGGAGAACGGAGGACAGCACAGCATGAAGCGCCGTCGTCACAGCCCCGAACAGATGCTCGAGCGCAGATGTTCGCAGCTACAACCTTTGGAAACATTAGTCAATCTCCGGAAGAACTTGTTCAGCTTCCGGCACGAGATCACGCCAATTGCGTAGAGCCAAACCAACGGCAGGCGCTCCAGCGAATTCATTGCGAACAACATCGAACCGGTTGTTGTACAGATCATCGAGAATGCTGACGCGGTAGGCTAGACGCTCTTTAGGGGATTTTTCTGGCGCCTTTTCATAGCGGCCACCAGAAGCACCGGCAGCTCGCAATTTAGCCTCGGTTCTGGTCCTATCACGCAAAGGGACGTGATGCATCAGTAGGGTTGGCCCTGCCTCACGGACCAGCCGCCCATCTGCGGCGCCGATGATGTGATGTCCCGGCAAGGGATAAAGATCATCGACGTTGCGAACTCGGAAAAGTTGATGTTTCCAGTGATCCCGCGTGCAATACGGGCAGTAGTGCCAGAGGGCGAGAGGCATCGACTGTACTGGATGCGTCCGAGGCCTAAAGACGCTGGTCGCATCAGGGAAATGCTCAAGCGTTCTACTCCCCACTACGTCAACCCAGGCCGGTAGATCTTCAATCAATTCTCGGATTGTGACCCCATTGGGCCCTCGAGGAAACTCATCGGCGTCGACCATGATCCACCAAACGTCGCCTCCAGCCAGATTAGTTTGCTCTGTGATGATGCGTCTCATGCGAGTGTGCCGGTCGTCTTCGGAATAGACACCACTACTGGATTGCGCGATGACGGTCGCGCCTGCAGCACGGGCCTCGCTAACAGTGTCATCGGAACTCTCGTCATCGATTACGAACACGTCATCTGCGCCCTGAGCGAACAGGTTACGGACTGTCGCCCAGATCACATCGTCCTCGTTCCAAACGGCTGTCACGCCAAGAATCAGCGGAGTGGACCGCACAGAGGGCTCCGAGGGCCCAACCTCAGGTCGGTCGGTGTGCCAGAGACCCAATTCGCGTTTCCGCCAAGGCGGAATGGGTGGGTTCCGCCTTCGAGCATGAGCAAGCCACAATTGGCCCACCCTGACGATGTAGTCGGTCTTGGACCCTTGCGACAAGCGCTGGCGAAGAGTCATTTGACATCGCCCCGCGTGCTCCACTTCGTCACTTCTTGTCCCCCAAATAGTAGCTTTGACCACCTGGGATCGCGCTAGCGTTAGGGATTGCAAGACCCCGGGAAATGGCGCCAAGTCGCGGCCCGAGTGCCCCATGAGTTACCATATTGAGCGCGTGGAACTGATTTCGGGAATCCAACGCCTATAGAAGATGTCGGCCATTACTTGAAGACCGCGACCGCTCGGTTGGGATTACTACATCGGAGTAGGCCCCTAATAGGCGCTCCAATACGCGTTCTGGGCTGAGCAAGGCCTCATATGCGGCCCGGGCTGCGATCGCCCTCTTGGGGAGCTCGGGATCGAAGAGCGCCATCGAAAGTACCTCGCCCAATGCTTCGGGGTTGGCGTCAGCACTCCAACCAGTATCATCGGTAACCAAATCACTAATTGGACCTCGTTTCGTCGAAATAATTGGACGACCACGCTCAAATGCTTCGGCAACTATTAAGGGAAAGCCCTCTGACCAGATCGATGGAATGACTACAATGGCAGCTTCGTCGAGCAGCTGACGGACCCGTTCTTGGTCAACAAGACCCTCGAACCGCACGTTATGCTCTCGTACCGTCGTCGCTTCTCTGGCATCGCATCTCCTTACGCGATGCCTCCACGGTTTGGGGGGATGGCCCAACGTCCATGTACCCTCCGCGTCTGAGTGCGCGAGGTCTGTCGGTAACTGGTGACTCATTTGACACCCGGAGATCTGTGCAGACGCGATGCCTGACCCGCGGCTGCCGTCACGTCCGCATAGACGCTGAGCAGCCGCTGAACTCTGAGTTCGGGCGTGAGGTACGCCTCGAAGACCGCTCGTGCCGCCGCCCCCTTCGTAGCGAGGGTGGGGTCGGACACGGTGCTCGAGAGCATGGCCGCGAACGCGTCGACGTTCGGATCGACGGTCCAGCCGACATCTGGCGTAACGAGGTCGCCCAGCGAACCGAGTGCCGTCGCAACGACAGGACGGCCGCGCTCAAACGCCTCGGCGACGAGCCGTGGAAACCCCTCGTAACACAATGAGGGGATCACTACTATGGCAGCCTCGTCGAGCAGCTGGTGCACTCGTTCCGCGTCAACGAGGCCCTCGTACCGCACATTGCACTCACGCGCGGCGATCACAACGTCGCGCTCGGGTCCGTCTCCCGCCACAACCAGCCGCTGAGTGTCGCGCGCGCGAGACCGAGCCCACGCCGACATCAGGAGGGACACCCCCTTCTCGGCGGTGAGACGGCCGATGAACACAAATCCCGAGCCTGGCGGTATTGCTGGGCCGCGTGAACGCGCCGAATTTGGAAGAACGACGATCTTGTCAGGCAAGATACCGGCAAGCGTGAGGTGATGTGCGACGAAGTTACTTACTGCGAGGAACCGGTCTACGAGTTGCCAAGTCGGTCTGTGGACGCGCGCTGCGAGCGCCATGGAAAGGGACGCCGCGTGCGACTCGCGATAGCAGGCGTGCACCACACTCGGCCACGGGAACGACTTCCCGACGCAGTCTTCGCAAATTCGCCCGTCGCGGAAGAATCCCATCGAGCCCGGGCACGAATGTCGGTAATTATGGACCGTTTGGACGACGGGAATGCGCGCCTGTTCCGCGATCCGTATGACCCAAGGCGAAATCAGTGGAAAGGGATTGTGCAGATGCACGACATCGGGCCGGAAGCGCGATAGAACGCGGCGAAAGTCGCGGACCGCTTCGACCGAGTAGGTTGGGGAGGGTATAAGTACAGCTTTCCGCGCCACACCGTACTCGGCGATGGTACCCGAGTCTCGAAAGAATGTGTGCACATCGGCTCCGGCGTCGCGCAGCATGGATACGTCCTCGTCCACAACGCGGTTCTCGCCTGAGGGCATTTCCGATCGGTAGCGATTGTGAACGACAAGCACGCGCATTTCAGCTTCTCACCAGATGCGACCGGACATCCATGGCGGTGGATCTAAAGGGGCGGACAGATGCCACGCAAGGCCAGCAGTCCATCCTCTCGTCAAGGGGAACCGGCAACGGCGTATGCAGCGCGTCTGTGAGTACATAGAGCAAATGCGCCAAGAGGAGTCCGCGCGCGCTCCTGGGAGTCGCAGACATCTGCGCGCTGGCGGAGCAGACGATCCTTGCTGCGGTATCGGAACTGCTCCAAAGCGACGCGTCGTTTGAGGTGGCTGCCCGGTGGATGCGTTGGTGAACCTGGCGACCATGTGACGGGCACACAAAGAGCGCTCGCCAGAACGGCTCTATGACCTGCCCATCCACCGCCTGAGGCCTCACCTTTTGCGGAGCGGAAATCACCGCCCGAACTCCAGCGTCGTGCACAGCTCCTCGCCCCCGCCGCAGATCCCGACGCCGAGCAGCATCGTCGTTGGCTGCTTGACCCCGAAGCGCGGCGAGTACCAACCAAGCGGCGGATCGAGCTCGCCACGATGCATCGTCCACGCGAACTGCGCGGGTAGCCGTAGAATCGCGCGCGTCTGTATGCCTTGCCCTGACCAGCACAACACTGCGTCGTTACCACCCAGGTCCGCCTGCACCGTCGGCCCAAGATGGAACGCCAGCCGGCTCGCGTGTGGGCCATCGCTCTCGACACGATCCGCTATCTCAAGTCGGTTCCGGTCGGTGTCGAGGCGCACCACTCGCTGGTGGCGAGCTGGCGGATCGAGGCGCAGATACCCATCGTGGTGGGCGGTCCAACAACTGATCCCATCATGCGATTCGAGCGCCACATCAAGCACCTTGCTCGACGCGTCCCCTAGCCATAGGAAGGGACCTCCCGACTGCGACTGATCGACGCCATCGAGTTCAAGCGTGTTGTGGGCCACCGTGGAGCGGAAATAGCGGCGCCACTCGGGTTCGCCGTAGTAACAGTAGGTACCCGGATCGGCCAAGACGTCGATCCCCCCGCAGCGCACCTCAATGGACAGCGCGTCGGCGTGGGCGTGGGCGGCGATGGCCAGGTAGCCGTGCGGACCGCCGTCGCAACGGCACCAGATCTCCGGGACGGCGCCGGGCGCCGTGCGGAGGATGGTCATGCCGGCGTCGGCGAAGTGCGATGGACGCCGTGCCGGTCGGGTAGTGACCATGGGCGCAGCGGGCGCAAAGGACGCCAGGACGGCACTCGCGACGCACGGCGCGACCGTCGGCCACCATGGAGCCGCCCCAAAGACGGCCGCTCCGCTCGCCAGCAAGGTAGCCCAGCGGTTGGTCCCGGGCGCGTCGAGCACCAATGCCCGACCGTCATCGCTGTCGCCCTGGCGCGGCGCTCGAGACCGGTCGTCGAGGACCGCCGCAACGGCGTCGAGCATCCGGCACACGCCCTGCCAACTCTCCGTGCTTAAGGGGTGCCCACTGGCGGCGGCCTCCAGGACCCCCAGGAGTCCGAGCTCGGTCACGAGCCCGTGGTAGTCGAAGGCCAGCTCCCGGTTGAGCCCGCTCGCAAACGTGTTGCGCCGCAGCTCACGCTCGAGGAGTCGCCCGGCGTCCACCCGCCACCGATCGCTCTCGGCGAACCACGGGAAGGCGCACGAGGCGACCAGTTGTCCAGTGGCTTCGGCGATGACATGGTTGTTCGCCGACGAACCCCGACTCCGGAAGGCGGCCAGGTACTGCTGGTGCCACCGCACCTGGCGGACGGCCTCGTCGTTGTTCTCGAACAGCGCCGCCGCGCCAGGCCATCCGTCAAGCAGCCGGCGCACCCACACCCAGGAGAGCAAACGAATGCCCAACTCGATACCGCTCGACCAGTTGACGCCGGACAAGAAGGGGTTCCGTCGCCACCACGAGCGGAGGTGGCGCGCCACCATGTCGGCGTAGGGCTCCTCGCCGGTGAGCCACCAGGCGGCGGCCAGGACGGTCAAGTGGTGATGCCGAGAGAGCTCCCAGACCTGCTTCACGTTGGCGTGGTCGGGGGCGTTCCGATAGTCGATGCGAAAGGCATACCGATCCTCGCAAAAGCGGTGGCCACTCACCGGGTCGAAGAACCAGTCGGGATCGACCATGTCGTCGCGCTGGACGCCCAGCACCTCCCAGCGGCCGGTCAACAGGCCCTGTGCCGCGGCCAACAGCGCCCCTCGGGCGGCGTTGGACGGTGCCCCCAACTTCGACGGGTCGATCGGATTGACGAAGGCCCGATCCCGTCGAGCCATAACCGCCGCCACGCCGGCGCCGGGACGCACTTGGCGGCGGCGCCACAACTCCTGGCGCCCGAGATCCTCCACCCGCCAGGCAATCTCGATCGCCGACATCCGTCGCAGGCGGCGGGCGTACCACCGCAGTTGCGACGGGTTCACAGTTTCTGAGGACCCCCGAGCGCCCGGCTCCTAGCGACGGCGACGGTGGCCCCGGTGGTCGAGATGAGCGAGGACAACGAGATCGGCATCGGCCCACCGGTCGCAACGGCGTCGAGGAACCTGCCCAACGCTGCGGCCTGTCCCTTGTCGACGCTCCGGCGGCTTCGGCGGGTGGTCTGGCTCCGGCCCGTCCACACCGTCGCGCGCTTGAAGTTTTCGAGGCGGGCCGTTCGACCGTCCGCCGAAACCTCGAAGATCTCTTTGGGGAACCGAGGGTTCCCGTTGGTGACGTAGCCGATAGTCGCCACCGAGCCGTCCTCGTAGCGCAGCATGACCTGGGTCTCCAGGGGGTCACCCGCGGCGGCGTAGACCTCGATCGGGTTGGCCCCCAGCCACCAGCCGATCGTGTCGATGAAGTGCCCGCCTTCTCCGACGAAGCGCGAACCCTCCAGTTCCTCGTTGCGGTACCAGCTGTTGGCCTCCAGCGGGCCGGCATTGACCGAGTAGCGCGCCACCGCCCGGCCCACCCCCGCACCGAAGCGCTCCCGCATGTCGGTCAAGAGCGGGGCGAAGCGCCGGTTGAAGCCGACCATAAGGCGGTCGTTGCCGGTGGTTCGAACCACCTCGACGATGCGACCCAGCTCGTCCTCGTCGAGGGCCAGCGGCTTTTCCACGAACGTGGCCTTGCCGGCCGCCAGGGCCCGGCACACCAGGTCGGCATGGGTGTGGTGGCGGGTGACCACGAAGACGGCGCTGATCGTGTCGTCGGAGAGCAGTCCGTCGACATCGGTGGACGCCGCCTGGAACCCAAACCGCCGCTGGGCATTGGCGGCGGAGAGCGACGTAGTCGTCGCAACGTGGGCGAGCTCGACATCGGCTCGCCCCGCCAGATGCGGCAGCAACATGGACGAGGCGTAGTTCCCCGCGCCGATGAAGCCAAGGCGGGTCTTGCTGCCGACCGTGGCCACGCGGCGATCTCTGGTGCCGGCCGTGGCCGGTGCCGAGATCGAGAAGCTGGCTGGCATGGGTCGATGTGCCTGCTCCTCGTCGGGGTACTCGAAGAGGTACCCGATCCCCCGCAGGTCTCCCGAGCGCAACCGGTCGTAGACCGAGACGGCCTCCTCCAGCGGAAAGACGCCGGCCACCAGCGACTCGACGGACAAGGCGCTGCGAGCCACGAGGTCGATGAAACACGCGAGGTTCCGGCGCTCGGTCCAGCGAACGTAGCCCACCGGGTAGTCCACGCCGGCGAGCTCATAGACGTCGTCATAGCGCCCGGGGCCGTAGGACCGAGAGAACCGGACGTCCAGCTCCTTGTCGTAGTAGGCGTTCCAGGGCAGGTCCAGCTTGAGCTTGCCGATGTCGACCACGCGCGCCCGGTCGCGTGCCAGCCGAGCCGCCGCTTCGACGGGTCCGTTAGAGGATCCGCCGGCCACTAAGAACACGTGGTCGGCCCCTAGGCCACCCGTCAACTCGGCCAGGGTCCGCTCGATCCGGTCGATCCCCTCTCCGTCGGGGGTGTCACACGCCACGGCACCGCTCGACTCGGCCAACGAGCAGCGCTCCTTCGCCACGTCGAGGCCGACGACCCGGACCCCCGCAGCCACCAGGAGCTGCACGACCAACTGGCCGACCAGCCCGAGTCCGACCACGCAGGCGGTGTCGCCGAGCTGGGTCTCGGCCCGGCGTACCCCGTGCATGGCGATGGCACCCACGGTGGCGAAGGCGGCCAATGGTGGGGAAACCCCGTCGGGTACCGCAACACAGAGGTTGACTGGGACCCAGTTGACCTCGGCATGTAGGGCGTATTCGTTTCCCGCGCACGCCACCAGCTGCCCAAGGCTGAACTCTTCGGCCCCCCGGCCCACCTCAACCACCACGCCGCATGACGAGTACCCGAGCGGCGTGTAGGAGTCGAGACGGTTGATGGCCTTGGTGTACGCGCTCCGCAACCCCTGCTGGGCCACCGTGTCGAGCACCTTGCGCACCTGGTCGGGCCGGCTCCGTGCCTTGGCCAGTAAGGACATCTTCGCCTCGTGCACCTTCATCATCTCGGTGCCCGTCGAGATGAGCGAGTACTTAGAACGCACCAAGACGCCGCCGTCTTTGCACGCGGGTGTCGGGACCTCGAGCACGATGAGCTCGCCAGACTTGTAGTTCTGGGCCACCTGCTTCACGGGGTCGCCACCCCGGCCGCCGCCGCCTGCCGACACCACAGTTCGAGTGTGAGGAGCTGCCAGATCTGCTTGGACCGGTCCTCCCGGCCGCTGCGCTCTTCCTCGACCAGCCGCTGCAGCGGCGCCCGCTGGAGGAACCCGCGACCGACCAGGTCGCCCGAGAGGAGCACGTCGTCCACCAGCTCGGCCAAGTCGTGGGAGATCCACGCCCGGAGCGGCGCCCCGAAGGACGCCTTTGGGCGGTGCACAATCTCGGGGGGGAGCCAGGCGCCGGCGGCGTCCTTCAGGGCCGCCTTCGTGGTCCGACCACGAATCTTGGACGCCCCCGGTATCGAGAAGGCGGCCTTCACCACGGCGGGGTCCACGAAGGGGACCCGGACCTCCACCGATGCCGCCATGCTGGCGCGGTCGGTATAGGCCAGGTTCAAACCCGGCAGAAACATCCGGGCGTCGGCGAGGCACATGCGGTCTACCGGATCGTCAAGCGACGTGTCGGTGTAGATGGCGTCGTGCTTGGCTACGACGTCGTCGACGCAGGAGCGGAGGTCCGGACTGAGCAGGGCGGCCAGTTCGGGCGGGTCGTAGAGGGTGTAGCTGCGCCGGAATGCGGCGGCCTCGGGGAGCTCGGCAAAGGTGAGAAAGCGCTTGCTCCAGCGAACGTAACGCAGCCCCCGGCCCCCGGCCACCACCGGGACATGATCGGCCACCCGCCGCACCGAGTCGCGGACCATCGATGGCAGGTGACGGTAGCGGGCCGCCAACAGGCAGGCCAGGTGCTTGCGATAGCCGCCGAAGAGCTCGTCGGCGCCCATCCCCGACAACACGACCTTGACCCCCGCCTCCCGGGCGGCCTCACACATCAGCAGCGTGTTGATGGCCGCCGGATCCCCCACCGGTTCATCCAGCACGTCGACGATCCTCGGCAAGAGGTCGGCGATGTCGGGCGACGCCTCGATCTCGTGCAGTTCGATGCCGTAGCGTGCCGCCACCTTGCGAGCGTAAACGGCGTCATCGGGCATCGCCTCGAGCCGGTTGTCCTCGGGGCGAAACGTGATCGTATAGGCGTCGATAGCGGAGTCGGCCCGCTTCGCGAGCACGGTCACGATGCTCGAGTCGAGGCCGCCGCTCAGGAAGCTCGACACCGGCACGTCGGCGACCAGGTGGGCGTTGACGGACTCCTCGATGACCGCCCGCAGGTCCGCCGGCGGACCGGCGGCTGCTTCCGCCGCCACTTCGCCGATGTCCCAGTACCGGTTGACCGTCGACGTGCCGTCCGGACGGAACTCGGCCCACGCTCCGGGTGCCAGCTTCTCCACGCCCCCGATGGCACACTGGTCCGGCGGGACCCAATAGTAGAGGAGCGACGCGACCAGGGCACCGGGGTCGGCGGCCAGCTCGTTGCTGACGGCGGCCACGATTCCCTTCAGCTCGGAGGCGAACACCACACCGTCCTTGCGCGCCAGGTAGTGGAGTGGCTTGATCCCCAGCTGGTCCCGAGCAAGCAGCAGGTTGCCGGTGCGCTCGTCGAAGATGGCGAACGCGAACATCCCGCGGAAGCGCCTCAGGCACGCCGGACCCCAGCGCCGCCACGCCTCGAGCACGACCTCGTTGTCGGAATTGGTCGTGAAGCGGACGCCGAGGCCGGCGAGCTCCGCCTTTAGCGCCCGGTAGTTGTACAACTCACCGTTGTAACAGAGGGTCAGCCCGTCCACCGTCAGTGGCTGGTGTCCACCGACGCTCAGGTCGATGATCGAGAGCCGTCGGTGGGCCAGCTGCACGGAGACCCGGTCGCGTTGGTAGTTGAAGAACCCCTCGTCGTCCGGTCCGCGATGGGCCATGCGATCGATCATCGTGCGAGCGAGGGCTTCGCCGTCGACCTGCTGATAGCAACCGGCAATCCCGCACACGGCTAGCCCCCCTGCGCCGGGGGAGCGCCCGACACCGATACCGTCGGCACCCGATGGGTGAGCTCGTCGTAGACGCCCACATAGTGCCCCCGTTGGTGCGTCCAAGCGAGTTTGTCCACCACGCGGGTCCGCCCGAGCGCTCCCATCGACCGCCGCCGAGGCTCGTCGTCGATGAGTTCGACCACCATTTGCGCTAGGTCGGCCACCTCGTTCGGAAGGGCATAAACGGCGGCGTCCCCCGCCGACACCCTGGTCTCACGCAGATCGAAGGCGACGATGGGCACAGCGAACGCCATGTATTCCATCGTCTTGTTCATCGTCGACAAGTCGTTCAGCGGGTTCTTCGGGTCGGGGCACAGCCCGACGTCGGTCGTCGAGAGGATGCGGGCCACGGTCTCGTCCGACACCCTTCCGGTAAACTCGACGTGGTCTTCGAGGTCCAGCTCATCGCGGAGTGCGACCAGTTGGGTGAAGCTGTCGCCCGAGCCGATCAGCGTGAAGCTGATGTCTCGACGTCGCAGCTCGTGCACGATGTGACCAGCTGCCCGCACCGCCAGGTCGACCCCGTCCTGGGGACCCATCACCCCGAGGTAGGTCACCAAGTGCTGCCTTCCACGACGCAGCTGGGGGTCCACAGGACCTGGCCGGAGCCGGTCGAGGTCCGGCCCGGTGCGTACGACTGTGACGTCTCGGTCCTGCTTACCGCCCCGGGTCAGCGCGATCTGTCGATACGACTCGTTCGTGACGATCACGTGGTGCGCCGACCGATGCGTGCACCACTCAAGGGCCAACAGCGCGCGGTGTAACGTCCAGGACCTTCTGTCGAACCGGGACTCGTAGAGCTCCGGGCACAGGTCGTGGTGGTCGAAGACGAAGCGGACGCCAAGCAAGCGCAGCGCTATGCCGATCGGCCAGAAGATGTCCGGCGGATTGCACGCTTGTAGGACGTCGAAGCGGCCGCGCCGCCACGCCTTGGCGGTCAGCCATGCGGTCGCCGCGAACGAATAGAGGTACTCGCCCACGAACGTCGCCTTGGAGGTGCCAGGGGCATAGGGTCGGTACTTGTACAAGGTGACGCCGTCGATCACCGCCTCTGAGGGATCCTCAGGTCCCTTTGGGCAGATTACCGACACCGAGTAACCAGCTGCCGTGAGTGCCTGGCACTCGAGCCACACTCGCCGGTCGAACGGAACCGGAAGGTTCTGGACGATGATAAGGATCCTGGGCTTGCGCTCAACCGTTTCCTCGGGCGCCGCGGACGCTCTCCTCGACTTGCTGGTGAGTGAGCCTGTCTTCAGGTCTGGCGGCGATCGATGGTACGGGCGCAGCCCTACCACGCCACCCCCTCGTAGCCGGGCAACGCTTCGACCGGCGCGCCGAGGTGCCCGTTCATGTCGATGATCAGATCGGGCGCGTCGGCAATCAGTGCTGCAATGACCGAGGGGTGTGAACTTGAGACGAGGGCAACATCGGCATTGCGCAGCGCGTCAGCCGGATTACTGGTGAGCACCCGACGAAGGTGGGGCAGTTTTGCGTCGACATACTGGCGGTTGGTCCCGATGAGCGTGGCGGGGTCCACGATCGGGTCGTAGATCCGAAGATCGAACCCCTTGCCGATGAGCGTCTCGGCCAGGTCCACATACGGGCTCTCCCGGAGATCGTCGCTGTTCATCTTGAAGCTGAGCCCGAGCAGCGCCACCTCATGGGCGTTGCTGACGAGGACCCGGTTCACCACCTCGCTCACCGACAGCGCGTTGGTCGCCAACGTGCCGGCCAGGAGCGGCAGGTCGAGCGCGTTCATCCGCCCGAGGTAGAGCAGTTCCCGAAGATCCTTAGGCAAGCACGAGCCGCCGAAGGCGAACCCGGGGTGCAGGTACTGCGAGGAGATGTTGAGCTTGGTGTCCTCGCGGAAGAGCTCGAGCACCTCCCGGCTGTCGACACCGAGCTGGCGGAAGAGCCGCCCGAGCTCGTTCACGAAGGACACCTTGGTGGCGTGGAACGCGTTGCAGGCGTACTTCAGTCCTTCGGCCACCGAAGGCGGTACCACGCGTACCGGCCCGTCAACGAACTGGAAGAGACGAGTCATGGTGTCGCCCACCCGAGGATCCTCGGTGCCGACCACCGTGAACGGCGCGTCGGTGAAATCGACGATGGCGAAGCCTTCTCGTAGGAACTCAGGGCACATACCCGTCCCGACGGCCAACGAAGAGGACGACATCTGCTCGGTGACCAGCGGGTCGACCAACTCCCGGAGGGTCCCGGGAGGGACGGTGCTCCGGATCACGAGGGCGTGGTGGCCCGAGGCGGGACCCTCCGATGTCCGGAGCGACGCGGCGATGGCCGTGACTGCCCGGGCGATTGGCCCGAGGTCGGTACCGCCCTGGGGCAACGACGGGGTACCGACACAGACGAGGGACAGCTCGGCCCCTGCCAGCGCCTCGCTAAGGTCGGTGGTCGCCCGGAGTGACCCGTTCGCCACCGTCTGGGAGACGAGGTCGTCGAGGCCGGGCTCGACGACCGGGCTTCGCCCGGCGGCAATCATGGCTACCTTGCCGGCGTCGATGTCGACCCCGCAGACCTCATGGCCGTTGGCAGCGAGGGCGGCCGCGGTCACCGTGCCGACATATCCGAGTCCCAGTACGGCAACCTTCATCAGCTCTCCCCACCTCGCCCTCGACGCGAAGGACCCCCAACGACTGGTTCAATGCGCCTCATGACGCGGCGCTCGACCGGGACCCGCACGAAGGGAGGAGCGATCTGGATGTCCCCGTCGAGGTGTACCAGAGCGCGCAAGAACCGTGCAATGACCGACTCGACCGTGATGAGCAGGATCATGAGGTCGAGCGCGACGGACCAGTTCTGGATGTAAAAGAGGTCGAAGCGCCGGTACGCTGCGAACGACGGATTGTCGCGCCCCTCGACCTGCCAAAGCCCGCTAATGCCGGGACGGACGGACTCCCGAGCACGTAGTTCGGCGTCGAATTGGACCGCCTCGTTGGGGAGCGCCGGTCGCGGCCCCACGAGGCTCATCGAGCCGTTCAGCACGTTCCACAGTTGAGGGAGCTCGTCGATGCTCGTCGCCCGCAAGACCCGACCGAGCATGGTCACCCGGGGATCGCGTGAGAACTTGGTGAGTGGACCGTCGCGCATGTTTAGTTCGAGCAGATCGTCTATCTCACTCTCAGCACCCTCACGCATCGTGCGGAGCTTGTAGACCACAAAGGGCGCGCCCTGGCGCCCGACCCGACACTGCTTGAAAAGCACGGGCCCAAAATCCTGGAGTTTGATCCCGAGTGCTGCCAACCCAAGCACGGGCAACATTAGGATCAGAAACGTCGAGGAAAGCACGAGGTCGATAGCGCGCTTCGTCACCAGCTGCCACGAGGCGAGTGTCACGCGTTCAACATAAAAGAACGGCTCGTGCGCGAGCGGCGATGGGCGAAGCCGCCCAATGTCGATCCCGTGTAGACCACTGCTCAGGTGCACGTGCATGCCCACCTCGAGCAGCTCCTGAACGATCTGGTTGAGTTGCGACGGATGGAGGTCGCCAGCACAGACGATCGCTCCAGTTCCTCCCATTTCGGTCAGCACCGCGAGTCCCTCGTCTAATTCCCCGCACCAGCAACCCGTGAGGCCGTGTCTAATCGCCTCGCGCTTGTCGCCCACGACCCCAGCCGTTCGATAACCGAGCTCAGGGTGCTCCGCTAGAAGCGCAACGACATCGGCAGACTCGCTGCCAGCACCGAAGAGCAGCACGGGACGGAGATAGCGGCCGAAGCGGCGCTGATTAGCCAGCCATGTTCGGTATCCGCTGCGCAAGACGATGGTGAGCAGGAATGCAAGCGGCGTGCCGAGCGCGATTTCCCGCCGATCCGCGGTGTGGGAAATGGCTGTGACCGCTAGCGCCAACAGCGCCACTAAGACGCACGCCCGGGCAAGGTGCGAGTACTCGACCGTGCGGAGGCTGCAGACTCGTGCGCGGTAGAGGCCCATCGCGCTGAAGATCACGAGGCCGCCTCCGACGAACGCCATCGCCGCTACAAGAAGCGCGACCCTCGACTGCGCCTTCGTCGGGATCAATTCGGTCGCGACGACCCACGATGCTGTCAGCGCTGCAGCATCGAGTCCGACCAGAACGTAGCGGAGAAGAATGGACCCGCGCGCCATGGACGGTGTGGGTTTCGCTCGACGCCGACCCCACTCTGCCAGCGTTGGATCCACACTCAGCCTCGTGTTCCTTGGCGCCTCATCCGGTGCTTCTTCGACTACGGGCTGCGGCCACACAGCTAGACGCCGGTACTCCGACGACGACGGCGGCCGGTGAGAATCAGCATGCCCCCGAGGGCGAGCGCGATCGCCCCCACACTGGACACGGCAGCGATGTCGGCCCCCGTGAAGGCCAGGCCAGAGGGCGACGGCGTGAAGGCCAGGCCAGAGCCCCCGGTGAAGGCCAGGCCAGAGCCGGGCCCCCCCCCGGAGCCAACAGTCGGCACGGGCACGTATGACGCCACCAGCGCGCCCCCGGTGAAGGCCAGGTCAGAGCCAGCGGCGCAGGTCGTGGGGATGGTGATGGTGATTGACGCCGAGTCACCCTTAGCACCGGTGGCGACGATGGTGTACGACTCCCTCGGCGTCGCGTCCAACGGGATAGACACGGTGGTCGAGAAGGAAGGCGCTGAAATGGTGATCGTCGAGTACTTGACGCCGTTGAGGGTCAAAGTGACCGACTCGGGCGGGGGCGCCGCGAAATTTGTCCCGCCGACCGTCAAGGACCCGCCCGGCACCGAGCACCCCGAACTCGTCGTGATCCCGGGGGCGACCGTGGGGTAGGCGGCGAACGCGGCCGTAGACCACCCGAGGCTCAGCCCCAAGCTAACCACGATCACAATCAGCCCGAGCCTCCGCATGGCGGGCCTCCCTCAACGACTTCCCTGGTAGTCACCGTAGGGACCAAGGACCTTTGTCGCTAGGGGCAAAGGTCCCCACTTCGACCAGGGCAAACGTAACCATCACTCCTGAGCGCGTCAAGGTGTTTCTTGCCTGGCCGCGCTGCGTGGTCGAGTCAGCTCGTCACAAATCTGAACACTCGGCGCTGGCGCATTGCCGCAGAGAGGCTCCAGTAGGCCGAGCCGTTCGTAGTTGCCAACCTCCAGGCACCAGCCGGCGTCACCTCGACGACGTCGTGCTCGGGATTGGCCGCCGGCTGCAGCCGGACCGATATCGGGAACGTGTCCCGGGACGCCACCTGGCCGGCGAGATCAACACGCAGAGTGACCGTGGTGCCCGGTGGCACATCGACGTAGCCGCTGTACGCCTTCACCCCCACCTCGACCCCGCTCGACATCGTCTCGGGCGCGCCGTCGATCGAGGCCTTCTCGAAGATGAGCGGGCTGTACAGGGTGAGCCACATGAAGTTCGTCCCCGGAGCCAAATCTGGGTCGGCCGAGCTGTCAATCACGATCGGGGGCAGGCCGGATCCCGGGGCGTCGTTGGTCAAGGTGATCGTCACTGCTGAGGCCACGTCGCCGTTGCTCGGGTTGAAGGTCACGTGGTTTAGGACCGAGGTATGCAGGAAGGCGTCGATCTTGTTGCCGCCGGAGTTCTGGGTCGTCACGGCCAACAGGTCACCGCCGCGGGTAGCCGGGAACGAACCGTCGATCCCGAGCTGGTGCAGGAGCGGCTGCTCGCTGCGGTTAAGGCTCCAGAACGAGATCCGCCCCTGCACGACGGCCGGGTCGAGCACCGCCGCCAGCGTCTTGGGAGCAGGCAGGCTGCCGTTCACCAGCTTGTCGAAGGCCACGTGTAGGGCGGCCTGCAGGAAGTCGTGGCGCAGGAGGTCCTCGTTGGTTTCCCCGGCGTCGAAGGTGGTGTACTGCTCCTTGAGTAGGACGTAGGCGGCGTTGTGCGAGGTGAGCGGGACGGGCAGCCCCGGCACCTGGATCGCTCCGGTGAAGTGGAGCAGCGCCGCCAGGCCGTAGGGGTCGATGGCCAGCACCCCGTCGACGGGCACTCCGCCGGCTTGGACGTACTCCTGTGCCAACACACTCGCCACCGTCGGGAGGTCGGGTGAGAACGTGGCGTCGCGCACGTACTCGCCGGGGTCGAACTGGCTGTACCGGGCCAGAAAGCCGGGCACGCCCCGCAGAATGGCGCCCCCTGGGGGCAGCAAGGTCTCGAGATCGCTCGACTGCCCGGACAGGGTCAGGCTCACGTGCCCATCGTCCGCCGTAAGCAGCCCATAGCTGCCGACGAAGCCGTCGTAGCCGCGGCTCTCCGACGGGGACATGAACGCAATGAAGTAGTGACGGACCCCGTCCCCCCCGAGCATCGCCGGCAGCACCTTGGCCGCCTCGACCGCCAGATCAGCGCTGTGCTGGGCCCGGCCGATCTCAGTGCGGAGGGAGAAGACCCGGTCCTCGAGCGGGCCAACCAGCCACGGCGAGCCCAACCCGGCGAGCTGGTGATCGGTGATGCGCAGCTGGCCATCGAGGATCCGCATCGGGCCCTCCATGGCGGTGAGTCTCGCCAGGTCGATCTTCCCGTGGTGGTAGCCGAGGCGGTGGTAGTCGATCGCCGGCGTCTGGCGAGCCCCGACCGCGGCGGCCTGCGCGGCCGAGGTCAAGGTGCCGGTCAGGAACCTCGCCTGCTGGGCCACCAGCGGCACTACTCGGGCGCCCGCGGTGATCCACGAGCCCAGCGTCGAAGAGGCGTCGGTCGTGTCGGTCGTTGCTCGCTGCAGATCGGCGACGACGGCCGCCGATCTGCCGCCGCCGATGTTGGAGAGCGCCGTCTTGGCCGCCGCCTCTCCCGCCAAAGCCTCACCACGCACGAGCACCGTCGCGATCACGATGGGGAGAGACACCACCACCGCGCCAATGCCGAGCCCGCCCACGACGAGGAGCGCCCTGTGTCGGATACGCGTCGAGGACCGCCGCCACGCCGAGATCGCCAAGATCGCGACCACCGCGGTCGTCACGAGCGTGGGAAGGCCGTGGAAGACCTCGGGTGGCCAGCGCAGGATCACCTGGACACCGAGGGCGCCGACCACCGCCCCGACTCGCCGGCGGGTCCGGGATGAGAACACCGACTCGAATGCGACCCCCATGGTGGCCAAGGCCGGGACCAGCAGCCACGCGCGGGCGAAAACGACTGCCGCCACCCCCACCACGAGCCAGGTGCCCCGCGAGGACCGGCTGGCCAGAAGCGTGAGGCCGGCGGCGAAAGCGGCGGTCTCGATCACATCAGCGACCGGGGTGCCGGTCGGGTGGCACCCGGCGAACGCAGCGCCGACCGCTGCCGCCACGGCCAACGCCACCACGATGAGCAGCGACACGTCTCGGGACGACCTTGTCCACGGCGGCCGGTGAGAAGGCACGCCTTTGCTCACGGTGGTCCGAGCGTACTTCCGGCCAACCTGCCTCCGGCGAGTGAGGCCATGGGTTCGCCGCCGAGGGTCAGGCGCCGAACGACTGCCGGACCGCCCCCCTAGCTACCGAGATCGAGGGAGCTCTGTCGCGGCTCATCGGGCTGTTCTGGGTTTGACCGCGACCTCGGCAGTCTCCGCTTCGAGGTCGGCGCCCACCGCAACCTGAGCCTCGGGTCCAACTCACCCGTCGGGGCCTTCAAGCATCTCTGAAGGTCCGCTTTGGGAGAAGCGGTGCTCCCAGGCGGTTACGGAGCTGTTGGCCTGCTGTCGGGCGTCCCCGGCGGGGGCGTGGGCCCGCTGTCGGGCACCCCCGGCGCGGTGGTAGCTCTGCTGTCGGGCACCCCCGGCGCGGTGGTAGCTCTGCTGTCGGGCACCCCCGGCGCGGTGGTGGCTCTGCTGTCGGGCACCCCCGGCGCGGTGGTGGCTCTGCTGTCGGGCACCCCCGGCGCGGTGGTAGCTCTGCTGTCGGGCACCCCCGGCGCGGTGGTGGCTCTGCTGTCGGGCACCCCCGGTGCGGTGGTGGCTCTGCTGTCGGGCACCCCCGGTGCGGTGGTGGCTCTACTGTCGGGCACCCCCGGTGCCGCCGATGTCACGAGATCACCGGTGTGCCTGCTGCCGACGACCTCGAGCGGGTCCTCGTCAACCACAACGATTTGGGCCAGCAGCACGTCTTCGTCGTAGTCGTCGAACTCTTCCTCGTTGGGTGCCGGGGTCAGGAACCCGAGCACGAGCCCGGCGACCGTCGGGACGATCACCAGCGGCAGCCAGTGGCCGGGGCCGGGCGCGAAGATGCGAAAGGCCGACAAGGTAAACGTCAGCACCAGGCCAACCCCGAATCCGGGAATGAGAAAGCGCACGCCTCGCGACCACCGATTCTGGGGCAACGTGTGACGAGCCATCGCCACCAGCGCCAGCACGAGTGACAACGCCGTGAGGACGAGCACGGCCAACCCGAAAAAGCCATAGACCGAGGCCAGCGAGCCGTGCACGTTGGTCACCAGCGACTGCGATGCGAGCCCTGCCCCGTCGGTACCGATCAAGGTGATCGAGGCGACGATCAGTCCGGTGGCCTGGCTCCCAACGCCGGTCAGGACGACCGGAAAAGTGAGCGATTTGGTCTGACCGGATGGGACAACCAGGTTCACCCCGGTGTCGTAGGAGAAGAGAGGGAGGTCCAGCACCTGTCCCTCGAAGCGAACGGTCGCGATGCGCAAGGTCGAGCCGCCGTTGTTGGAAACCCTGATGGTCACGTGGGCCACCGCGGTGGGGTACAGCTGGGCCGGATGGGCGTCCGAGGACGTGGCCGCTGGCTGCCCGTTCATGGCCGCGCTGAAGGACACATCACTCGCCGCTCCGGCAACCGGGTTGTGCAACCCGGCAGTGACCAGCACCACCAGGAGCACAAAAGCCGCCCAGCGAGCGAGACCGGCTCGGCGATGCCGGGTGCCAACTCGGACCGGCCGCATCCATCTCATGTGCATCTCAGCTATCGGCCCCGTCGGGTGAGGGCACCGCTGGGAGCATCGTCGTGCGCCG
>Ga0181518_10001168_pt1 | contig 27425 bp, 23 predicted proteins | sample PEATcosm2014_Bin_28_FD_119751 | JGI IMG/M metagenome (GOLD analysis project Ga0181518, IMG submission 119751) | Peatland microbial communities from MTU Mesocosm Facility, Houghton, MI, USA - PEATcosm2014_Bin01_60_metaG | ecosystem: Environmental > Terrestrial > Soil > Wetlands > Peat | place...
GATGCGATCGCGCGGGCAGCGCATGTCAACAAGGCGCTGCTTTATTACTACTTCGAGGACAAGGATGCGTTGTACGAAGCGGTGCTCGACCATGTGTTCAGCGGGATGCGGGCGCGGGTGATGCCGGTGCTCGAAAGCAAACTGCCTCCGCGGCAGAAGATGCTGGAGTATCTGGGCGCTTATTTCGATTACATCGCGGCCAATCCGCGGTTTCCGCGGGTGGTGCAAGCGGAGTGGATGCGGTCGGGCGCAGGCACCGCTCGCATGCAGCGGGTGGCCAGGAAATATTTTCGTCCGGTTTTCGGGAAACTGGTGGAGGTGTTGCGGGAGGGGATTCGGGCGGGGGAATTTCGGGCGGTGAATCCGATGGATTTTCTGCCTTCGATGGCGGCGGTGATTGTGTTTTATTTCACTTCGGCTCCCCTGATGAAGACGCTGATGAAGGTGGACCCTTTGTCGGTGGAGCGGATACGGGAGCGGCGGGCGTTTGTTCTGGATTTTATCTCGGCGGCGCTGTTTGTGTGACCAGCGCCAAGACGCGGAAGACGCGGTGCTGCCACTTCGCTGCTGAGCTTTGCTCGGCTGGAAGGCCGGGGGCGGCCGTCCCACGTCAGGTTGTGAAGGAAGAAGGATGCATGGAGATTCGCAATGAATGCTCGGAATAAATTCTTGATTATGCTGGGGATCATCTTGGTGATTGCCTCGGTGTATTACTTTTTTTCTACGCCCGGGGGAAAGGACCTGGTCTTGGTGGGGACAGTGGATGCTAACCAGATCGTGGTGAGTCCGCAAATTCAGGGGCGAATTGTGAAGTTGCTGGTCGAGGAAGGGACGCAGGTCAAGCAGGGAGATCTGATTGCGTTGCTCGATCCATCGGAGTTGGAGGCGGAGGAACGAGCGGCGGCGGCAACGATTGGGAGTATGCGGTCGCAGATGAGCGCGAACGAGTATACGAGGAAATCGACGAAAGGATCGACATCGAGCGACGTGGCGAATGCACAGGCAAAGCTGCAATCGGCGCGGGCGCAACTGGCGCAGGCGGAAGCAACCTTGACGCGGGTGGAGAGCGACAGCCGGCGGACGATTGGGCTGGCCCAAGCGGGGGTGGCATCCGATCAGGACCGGGTTCAAGCGGAGATGAATCTGAAGGCACAAGAGGCGAGTGTGCAGTCGCTGAAAGACCAAGTGACGGCGGCGCAGGCGGATCTGACTTCGGCGGTCGCGCGCACGAATCAGGCAACGGCGGCACAGAGCACGGTGGAATCGACGCGAGCTCAGGTGGAGAACGCGACGGCGCAGTTGAAGGAAGCGGAGGTGCGGCTGGGATATACGAAGATTTACTCACCGGTGACGGGGACGGTGCTGGTGCGGGCGGCGCGCGAGGGCGAAGTAGTGAATGCGGGACAGGCGATCGTGACGGTGGTGGATTTCAGCGACACGTGGGTTTTCGCGGCGATTCCGGAGACGGATTCCGATCATATTGGATTGGGAGACGCGCTGCGGGTGCGATTGCCGGGAGGAACCGTGATTCCGGGAAAAGTTTTTTATAAGGCGGCGGAAGCGGATTTTGCGACGCAGCGGGATGTTGGACGCCGGAAACGGGATGTACGGACAATTGCGTTGAAGGTGCGGCTGGAGAATCCGAAGGGAGCCTATGTACCGGGGATGACGGCGGAGGTGCTGGTGTCGCCTGCGCAGTTAAAGGGGGGATAGGGAGGTTTCCAAATTTTCAGAGTTCCAAGGTTGCAGAGGGGCAAGGCATGAGTGAAAACGTAAACAAGGTTAACGGGAACACCACGAACGGCATGAGTGTTTCGGCATCGGAACTCAGCTTGCGGAGTGAGATCGCGGCGGACGCTCCTAATGCGATTGAAGTTTCGCACATCGTGAAGAAGTATGGGGACTTCACGGCCGTGGACGACGTTTCGTTTGCGGTAAAGGAGGGGGAAATTTTTGGGCTGCTGGGGCCGAATGGAGCGGGGAAATCTACATTGATCCGTATGATGACGACGCTGATTCCGATCTCGGCAGGGGCGGCTCGGGTAGCGGGACACGATGTGGCATCGGATCCGGGAGCGGTGCGGCGGGCGATTGGAGTGATTCCGCAGGCGCTGACCAGCGATCTGGATTTAACGGTGGAAGAGAATCTGAGTATTTACGCGAAGCTGTATGACGTTCCGGCGAAGCGGCGCAAAGAGGCGATTGCCGAACTTCTGGAAACGGTAGACCTGACCAAGTGGCGGGACGCACAGACGAAAACTTTATCGGGCGGGATGCGGCGGCGGCTGGAGATTGCGCGGGGGTTGGTGCATAGTCCGAGGATTTTTTTTCTGGACGAGCCGACCACGGGGCTGGATCCGGTGTCACGCGTGGCGGTGTGGGAAATGCTGACGAACATCAAGGCGAAGCGCCAACTGACGATACTGATCACGACGCATTACATGGATGAGGCGGACCGGCTGTGTAATCGGATTGCGATTGTGGATCACGGGAAGCTGGTGGCGCTGGATACTCCCGAGACGTTGAAGGCTAGCGTTCCGGGAACGAACGTGATTGAGGCGCAGTTCGAGCATCCGCCGGCCGATTGGGAAGAGCGGCTGCGTGGATTGCCGGGAGTGACGTCGGTGCAAAACGAGAGCGGTGGGATGTTCCGGGTGCTGACGTCGAATGGCTCGGGCACGACCACGGACCTAGTGGAGATGGCAGTAGTAGCAGCGGTGGGTCTGAAGACGCTGACGGTGCAGAACACTACTTTGGACGATGTGTTTGTCCATTACACGGGGCGGCAGTTGCGCGATGAACTGGTGAAAGCATATGGATACCAGATGCCGCTGAGTCCGGGGTTGCGGCCATGAACCGGATGATGGCGATTATCGAGCGCGAGATGCGCAAGTTTTTCCGGTCGCCGACGCTGATGATGGTGTCGATGGTGATGCCGCTGGTGCAGCTGATCGTGCTTGGCAATGCGTTTGGAGGAAAGATCCGGGACGCGAAGATGGGGATCGTGGACGAGGATCATGGGACACAGGCGATCCGTATTCAGGAAGCGTTTGACGCGGTGCGGGCAAATATGCGGACGTTTATTGCGATCCCGTATGACAACGAAGTCCAGGCGCGCGAGGACGTGCGCAACGGGAAGATTCAGGGCGCGGTCATTATTCCGCCGCAGTATTCGAAGATGGTGTACGAAAAGAATCATCCGCGGATCGCTCTGATCGTGGACAACAGCGACAACTTCATGAGTTCCACTCTCGAAGACGAGATGAATGCGGTAACCGACGCGCTGAATCAGCCGGACGTGTCGCCACGCCTGTTGCAGCAGACGGCGCTCGAGGTGGTCGAGCTGTATCCGTATATCGAGTACATGAAATTCCTGCTGCCGGGCTCGATCTCACTGGCCATGTTCGTATCGGTGATGATCGGCGGTGGGATGCTTTATATCGACGATAAGGCGCGTGGGGTGCATGAGGGATACCTGGTTACTCCGATTACTAAGGGCGAACTGGTGCTGGGCCTGAACGGAGCGGGCGCGATCAAGGCGGTGATGACCGGTGTTGTGATTACGGTGATTGGATCGCTGATTGCGGGAGTGGGGACGATATTCAATCTGTCGACAATGCTGGGCCTCTTATTGATGATCGTGCTGACCTCGCTAGCGTTCAATTCGATGATGTTCTTGTTGATGGCGCGGGTTGAGGACCCGCTGGTGCCGCGGGCCATGTTTGGGATTCTGAATACGCTGCTGTTTTTCCCCAGCGGCGCGATCTATCCGGTAGAGGCGTTTCCGGCGTGGCTGCGGGCGATAGCCAAGGTGGATCCGTTTAGTTACGCGGTGCACGGCTTCAAATCGCTGCTGCTGAAGGAAACTGGGCTGGGGGCGATTGTTCCGGACATGATTTATCTATCGGTGTTTGCGGTACTGACGCTGGCGTTGGCGGTGCCGTTGTTTAAGCGGACGCTGTAGGGCGGTCGTTGGTCTTTCTTCGTTGGTCGTTCGCTTCTCGCTTTTGGCCCTCTCAGACAACTCGCTTGCGCCACTGTCTTGCGGGGACCCTTCAGGGTTGCGACACTAGGGCTCGGGACCCCCTTCCCCCCTTATTTTGGCTAAAATATTAAAGAATAAGGACTTACTTGCAAAATATTAACAAATAAGGAGTTGCATGTGTTTCGACGTCGCCCACCGGAGTATTCCCTTCGTTGCCTTACGACCGCTCTGGCAAACTTTCGAAGATGCCACGCGTGATCGGGTTTGCGTTGGTCAGTCCACTCTTGCTCCCTTGGATAGCGGCGCTCAGCTTCCCCGCTGTCGGAACCACCTCTTGAGCGTTTAAACGCATTGCGCGCGTCAACGGAAGATTACGATGGCCGTGAGGATGGCGCTGGGAATTTTCTCCCAGCACCTCATTCATCTTCATTAACGCCTCACTTGGCCACCATGGCGAACACCGTGCCATAGGGGTTAGCCCCGCCTGCAGTAGTTGTTCCGTAGAAGCTCCCGTTGTACTCGAGCAGTCCCGCCATGGGGTAGGAGCCGAGGATGGTGTCCCCCTGGTTCATTAGGTTGTCGAAGCTGACCTCAGTCAACAGCACGCCATCCGGGGTTACTTGGAAGACCGTGCCATAGCCGTATGTCCCGCCTCCCTCAGTCGTCCCGTAGAAGTTCCCGTTGTACTGGACCAGCGTCCCGTAGGGATTGGCGCCGTTCGCGACGTTAGTGAAGACGTACAGCGTCGTCAGGGTGCCAGCCGGCGTAACTTCAAAGATCGTGCCCTGGCCGGTGTCCTGTGTGCCAACAAGCCCGCCCGACTCAGTTGCGCCGTAGAAGTTCCCGTTGTATTCGACCAGCCCCGTGTAGGGCCAGTGGCCCTCGGTATTGCTGTCGAAGCTATGCAGTGTAGAGAGCGTGCCCACGCTCCCATTCTTGCCCGGCGAGTATTCGAAGACCGTGCCAACGTAGCCTGTTCCGCCAGCAGAGGTTGTCCCGTAGAAGTCCCCGTTGCTGGCCTGGATTACCGGTGCGTAGGGGAAGGATCCGTCTGGGCAGTTCTTTTGAGAGCAAAAGCTGTAAAGCGTGGTCAGCTTGTACGGTTTCGACGGGCTGATCTTGAACAGTGTGCCATCGTAGTTGGCCCCGCCAAGAACCGTTGTCCCGTAGAGGTTCCCGTCGGTGCCCTGGACCAGCCCCGCGACTGGGTTGTCGCCGTTCGCACCCAGGAAGCTGTGCATTAAAATCAACGTGCCATCCTCTCCATTTTTCGCGGGGAGAGTGAACTGGAAGACCGTGCCGGTGTTGTAGGCCCCGCCTTCCGAAGTTGTCCCGTAGAACTTTCCGTTAATTTGGACCAGCGTCCCTTCTGGGTTGGCCCCGTCCGAACTGTCGAAGTTGTACAGTGTAGTTAGCGTGCCACTCGGGGTGATTTCGAATATCGTGCCAAAGCCGTTTTTTCCGCCATACTGTGTTGTCCCGTAGAAGTTCCCCTTGTATTCGACCAGCCCGGCGTAGGGAGAGGAGCCGTTTGTGTAATTGAAGCTGGCCAGCGAGGAGATCTCGTAGGTCTCTGCCTGCGCCTCGGAGAGCCCCAGAAGGCCGCACAACAACGTCGCCATGATCAGAATGACCCCGATCCGAGTTAGGTTGCAAATGCGTGGTGGTTTGGACGAATGATTGCTACTCTGCGCGTATTCCAAAGTCGGTTCCATTGTTGTTCTCCTTTTGTTCAGTAATTGGGTTTGGCTCTGTTTCGGTTAAGTCGTTATCCGCAAACAGGCCTACTTGGGTCGTAATCCACCACAGTGAACATGTCGGTCCTCCCGCATGTTCACCTTGAGTGGATTTCGGCCTCCAACAGGGAACGCGACAAAGCGAGGCAAGTGGGGTCACAGCATATTGTTGTCCCCTCGAACACGCCAAAGAGCATAGGGAGAGTGCGCTGTTATCTTGCATCGTTGACGTAATATCGCGTCTCTAACAATGTCGACGGTGTCAAGCTCTTTTCGAGCGCACTAATCCATGCACTCTGAGGAGCGCGCCATTTCGCTCTCGTTGAAAAGTGCCAATCCAACCAAGGCCCGCTCGCAATCAAGTTTCAGGTCAGGAACTCAGTCCGACCCATGCATCTCTTCGGTCCACAACCTCGATCATGATTACTACTTCAGACTCCCCTGTGAAGGGGAGCGGGATGCCCAGTCAATTACTCGATGTTCGAGTGCACACCATCGCGATTTCCGGGCTGTCCCGCGTGCGAACCGAACTTTCTTACTTGCTCGTACTCCCATTTTCTGGCCATTTTGATTGAGATTTTCGGTTTCACTGCGGAAGCGGCGCTGATGGTATGGCTGCTGGTGAAGGGAGTGGAAGAGCAGAAATGGGGTTGAGGAGGCCGCTTTCACAGAGGAATGCGGAGCCGAGATTGCAGCGAGTCAAGACATCCTGTTCCGATAGAATGGTTTGCACGACGTGCCCGGATGGCGAAACTGGCAGACGCACGGGACTTAAAATCCCGGGTCCCTAACAGGACGTGACGGTTCGATTCCGTCTCCGGGCACCACTACCTAACCAGCATAAACACTGGGTGTTTCTAATCTGACGAAAAGACTGTACAAGGGCTGCGCAAGATCGTTTACTGTTTCTGTGATGGCAAACCCGGTCTTAGTTCCCCAGGGGAGCAGTGACGTGACCGTGTACCCCCAGGCACGCCACAGGCTGAAAAAACACCAGCGATAAAAAATCCAGGAATGCACCGGCCCGAAGTGGCTGTATATCAAGGCTACTGAGAGGCGAGTGAGCGCGCCGCGAGGCATGGTGCTGGGCACTGGGTTCGCTCTCGGGAAAAGTGAAGTTATTGTTATCGAACTCGACATCTCGATCTTGTTGGCCATTGAACTGCTCACCCGAGACCCTGCGTTGCGCAGCTTCGAAGCGCTTCGGTACGCCGGCCCTCATCCTCCTTGAAGTGTGTCTCAGAATGAGCTCTTGGATTGCAGTGAGCCCGGCCTGGTTAACTCGCTGTGGCTCACTCAAAGTGGCAGTCTGCACGGGTAAGAAGCAGGGTCGGCGCTTAGTAGATTTCGGACCTCGCCGCACGCGTCATCAGGTCCTCGATAGCCTGCTGCGGCGACTTGCCATTTTCGAGGATGGCAAACATCTGCTCGGTGATTGGCATCTCAATGTTCTTCTTGCGGGCTAGACCGGCCGCAGCTTTGGTGGTGAAAACCCCTTCGGCGACTGCCCCGTGCATGCCGGCAATGATGTCGGCAAGTTTGCGGCCCTTGCCCAGCTCAACGCCGACGCTGCGATTACGCGAGAGATCTCCAGTGCAGGTTAGGACCAGATCGCCCAGTCCGGCGAGTCCAGCCATGGTATCGAGGCGGCCGCCGCAGGCTACGACCAGACGCGCCACTTCGGCGAGGCCTCGGGTGATCAGCGCGGCGACAGAATTGTGGCCGAGGCAAAGTCCATCGCAGACGCCGGCGGCGATCGCAATGATGTTCTTCAGCGCGCCGCCTAACTCCACCCCGATCACATCGTCGTTGGTGTAGACGCGAAAGCGCGAATCGTTAAACGCTTGCTGCACGGCGCGCGTTACTTCGCTGTCGACCGACGCCACAGTCACCGCGGTCGGATCGCCGCGTGCTACCTCTTTGGCAAAAGACGGTCCGCTGAGCGCTGCCAGGCGAGCTGAGAACTTGCGGCTTCGCAACACATCGGCAATCGCTTCGGTCATGCGCAATAGAGTCCCGTCTTCGAGTCCTTTGGTGCAGCTGACAATGAGTATCTCCGGAGGGAGCGAAGGCGCCATGCGTTCGAACAGAGCTCGACAGTGTTGCGAGGGCATCACGCTAACCACAATCTCCGCGGCATCAAGCGCCGTGCTCAAATCGCTCGTCGCTTCAATCGATTCGGGCAGAATGAAGCCCGGCAGGAAGCGCTCGTTGATCCGGTTTCTTGCGATGCTCTCGGAAACTTCCGGTTCGTTGGCCCACAGCCGAATCTGATGAGTTCTTTTGCGTCCCAGAGCGATTGCCAATCCTGTGCCCCAGGCGCCTGCTCCGATGATGGCAATGCGGCTCATTGGTGGGTTGTCCCAATCGTTTTCGATTCAGTGCCCGACCGTTTTCCTAACCTTGATTCGGTTCCGGCGGCGAGACGACTGATGTTTTGGCGGTGCTTCCAAAGGACGAGCGCCGAAACCAGGGTGATCAAAACAAGTTGCCCCGAGTCCGTGTATTCGTGAAGCGCCCACGCCAGCAGCGGAAAAGCCGCTGCTACAGCTACGGATCCCAGAGAGACGTAGCGGAAGGCGACAGCGATAATCAAGAACAGAACCACCAGACACAAAATGGATTTCGGGGTGAGTAATACAAAAGCTCCGAGACTTGTGGCAACGCCCTTGCCTCCGCGGAACTTGAGCCAGATGGGGAACAGATGGCCAAGCACGGCGAAGAACGCCGCCGTGGTCACTAGAAGTTCCGGATGGGGTACATCCAAGCAAGTTCGGGCGAACACAACCGCAGCCAGGCCCTTGGCAGCGTCGAGAACGAGAGTCGCAATCCCGAGTGCTGGCGACTTGCGGGCCACGTTCGTCGCGCCAATGTTGCCGCTGCCGCTCGCGCGCACATCCTCACCTTTGAAAATCCGCACCAGCAGGAAGCCAAATGGGATCGATCCCAGCAGGTAGCCCACAGCGGCGGTGATGAGGTAGGGATTCATCTTCATCTATCTAATGTCGATTTTGCTGGTGGAGACCCGTATCTCCACTACTTTCGGTGCAGCAGAAATTGTTGCAGCTTCGTGTACTTCGATCCTCCCGGTGAAAGCTGACTCTGATAGAGAATAAACTCGTGGGCGGTCATTGTGCCGAAATCCAGCTCGCCCATTGCGGCGAGCCGCTTTTCGAGCACTGCGAAAACTGTGTTGGGGCCGTCGCCTTTGCGCCATTTCGGCGAGCCCGAGCTTGTCCCGCCACCGGCGCGCGCCAGAGTTAGATGTGGGCTGAAAGGCCGGTCTTCGCGCGGAATCCCGAGCTCTGCTGCGGCTGCATCGACGCTTTCTGCCAGGTCGGCAAGTTGTGGTCCGGTTTGGATTCCGATCCAGAACACACGCGGAGCCTTTGCCGTCGGAAAAAACCCATATCCGCCAGCGCGAATTTCGAACGCGCTGCCCTCAACCCGCCGCAAACGCTCGGTGATGGCCTCGACCTGCTTTGGCGTTTGTTCTCCGATAAATTTCAATGTAACGTGCAGCGACTCCGGACGCACCCAGCGGGCATCGGGCGCAAAACCCTCGACCCCTTCGAGGAAGCGCGCGATTCGGCTACGGACTTCAGGGTCGAGATCGATGCCGATAAATATTCGCATCCTTATAAGAGTGCCTTATAACGCCGCCTTATAACAGCGCCCGGCGGATCATCTCCAGCGCCTGTTGCGTTGCGAACTGGCGAATGCGTTTGCGGTCGCCGGGAAAATTGCGTTCGACGACCTGTGTGCCTTCTTCTCCCGCGAGCGCGATGTAGACCAAGCCCACGGGCTTTTGCTCAGTGCCGCCGCTCGGGCCAGCGACGCCGGTGATTCCAACTCCATAGCTCGACAGGCACCTCTTGCGGATGCCTTCAGCCATCGCCGCCGCCACTTCGCGGCTCACCGCTCCGTGCTGATTGATCAGGGCTTTAGGAACATTGGCGAATTGCGTTTTTAGTTCGTTGGAGTAGACTATGGCGCCGCCCAGAAAATAGCGCGAGCTGCCACTGAGCGAGGTCATGCGCTCAGCCAGCAGGCCGCCAGTGCAGGATTCGGCCACCGCGAGCGTCATGCTGCGCATCTGCAGCAGATAGCTGACAATCTGCTCGATGGTTTCACCTTTGCGAGAAAAGATGGCGTCGCCGAGTTCGTCCTCGATTTTTTCGGCGAGTTCCTCGATGCGCGCTTCAGCGTCCGCTTGCGAATCCTTGCGGCAGCGCACGTGGAGCTGAATCTCGCCCCCGCCCGCGAGGATCGTAGTCTGCACGTCGGTATAAGTTTTGTAGATTGGCGCAACCCGCGCGTCCACTTGCGATTCAGGAATCATCGCCATTTTGAACGTGCGCGTAGCGATGTGCTGGACGGGGATTCGAGCACGGAGCCGTGGGATGCATTCGGTTTCGAACAGGGTCTTGAGTTCGTAGGGAGGGCCGGGAAGCAGCATGAGGAGCCGCTCCTGCCCGTCGTACTTTCCGGCGATCCACTGCCCGGGCGCGGTGCCAAGCGAATTCGGCAACACCGCGGCGCTGGTCAGGATGTCAGCTTGCTTGGCATTGTTGGCGGACATTTTCATGCCGCGCTTGGCGAAGCGCTCTTCGATCCTCGCGATGACCTGAGGATCGCGTTGCAGTTTCAATCCCAGCGCGTCGGACACTGCTTCGCGCGTCACGTCATCTTCAGTGGGGCCGAGGCCACCCGTGAAAATGATGATGTCCGATCGTCTCATTGCAAGTTTGGCGGCCGCAGTGAGTCCCTCGGCGTCATCGCCCACGATGCATTTGAAACGCACTTCAATGCCTAAATCGTTCAGTTTCTCAGTGAGGTAGAGCGAGTTCGTGTCCTGGCGATACGGAGTAAGCAACTCAGAGCCGACGGCAATGATCTCGGCGTTCACGGCTACGAGTGTAAATGATGACTGAGCCAGTCCGTTGCCATTGGATCCAGTGTTTTCTGCGATTCAATCAAGCCGAATCGATTTCAGCAGATAAGCGAAGTCGCTATTGGCTTTCTCGAAGATCGAGGCATTTGAGTCGAGTTCAACGATGGAATAGAGAGTTCCAGGCAGCCGCTGCAGCTTTTCGATCGGATGATAATAGGCGACGTCTGCGCCCGCTTTTGCAGGAGGTGGACCATCGGGCTTTTCGAAGAGCAACCCCGGGAAGTCCGGGGGCTGACCTGCGAAAGCTGCGACTAGAAAATGGCCGCCGCCTTCGGACGCGTAAAGGTCCCTGTCGGTGATCTCGAAAGCGAGACACTTTTCTGAGGGGCAAGAGATCGCTGCGATGGGTCGGGCTAATACGTACCGAGCCTTTAGGACAGATTCGACAAAGTTCTCAAGCGTTTCTTGATGCTTCGCCGCTCGTGTGAGTACGAGCAGCGTCGGTGTGCTTTTTCCAGACTTGCTGGGATAAGGCCCCGTTTCAATGGTTGACAAGCAGATGCCCTTGGCGACATCCCTGATGTCCAGGTGCCAATCGCTGTGGGCAGAGAATCCCATCCCGCAAAACTGGCTTGTGAACTGAACACTGCCGTCTTTTTCAGTAGCCTGCCAAACCTCATGCGCTGGGTAATTCGCGTTAACATCCGTAGCTTTGTATCGCTTGTGGGCAACGTCAACAGCGAAATTGTAGCTAGAAGCACTTTCCCCGAAATGCACAGCGTGATCCACCGCGCGCAAGGTGTGAGCAGGCATCAGGGCTATTGTGGAGCAGTTGATGTAGTCGTCCCAGAATTCCACTGGAAGCTGCTGCCACGGGATTCGATCTTCCACCTCGAGCATTTGCTCCATGCCCGCTTTGACCTCGTTTGCTTGGCAGCGATGGCCGGCCAGAAACCAGTCGGCCCGGTAGTCATCGGGAGCAAGTTGATGAGCTTTCCCGAACGACTCAACGGCCACTTCGTAGGTTTCCTCGACATCAACATTATAAGCCAGGTGCGCCACAACTCCCGTAAGTAGCAGTAGTTCTTCATCGTGCGGCGCGGCAATCTCAGCCGAGCGCAGGTCATGCAGGTCGGAAGCAAGTTCAGAGGCTACGCGCTCTTTCGGTGTGTCACGTGTCCACTTGTCGCTCCAACTGTGGGCCATAGGCTCTATGGCAAGGGCGTCGCTGTAGGCAGCCTGGACGCGCTCATCGTGAGGCAGTTTCTTGGGATCGATTTGTCGAATCTGCGCGAAGACAACTGAACCGGGAAAGAGGGTTGTAATGATAAACACAAACCACAAAAGGCGTGGTGCCATGGTTACCTCCAGACTACTGATTACCCGCCGTCGGTTGTTGCTGCGTCATGCAGTGGAGCGCGCCGAATCCCCAGATCAGATCGCCGGAATAGATCGGTACGATTTCGCGGGTCGGAAACAGCTCCGCGAGCGAGTTGAGCGCAATGCGATCGTTCGGATCGTTGAAGACCGGCACCAGCACTTCTCCATTCGCAATATAAAAATTAGCGTAGCTGGCGGGCAACTGGCGGCCTTCGAACACGACCGGACGCGGCATGGGGATTTCGACAATCTCGAGTTTCTGGCCGTCGGAAGTGCGGGCGTTTTTCAAACGGCCTAGGTTCGCATGCAGGGCTGCATAATTTTCACTCCGCTCATTCTGCTCGATCATCGTGACCACGGTATTCGGAGCGACGAAGCGGGTGATGTCGTCGACGTGGCCGTGAGTGTCGTCGCCGGCGATGCCGCTATCGAGCCAGATGACGGCCTGCACGCTAAAATAGTCGGCAAAAAGCTGTTCATAGGCAGCGCGATCCATGGCCGGGTTGCGCTGTTGGGTAGTGGAGAGCAAACACTCCTCAGTTGTGAGAAGAGTGCCGCAGCCGTTGACGTCGATCGATCCGCCTTCGAGCACCACACGATGCTTTTCATTGAACGGATCAACAACGAACGGCAGCACGAGGCGAGCACCGGCGGCCTTCGCCATGCGCTCTCCATTTTGTTCGTCGAGCTTGTAATTCGGATACTTGGCCCAGGCGTTGAACTGAAAGTGCAGAGCGCGCAGTTCGGACTCTGCGTGATCCGCGGGCGGAGTCAGGAAAATGCAGCCCGAGTCGCGAGTCCACACGCGATCTGTGCGCCAGCGGTGAAAGCAGATGTTGTCCGAGAGCGCATCCGCTTTTTCGAGTATTGTGCGCGCGCGCCTTTCCCAACTCACATCATTGACGATCAGGTCCACGCGCTCATGCCGCGCCAGGTTGCGGACGATCTCGGCATAGACCCATGGGATCGGTTCGGACTTGCCCGGCCAGTCGCCACGAAAATGCGGCCAGGCAAGCCAAGTGGATTCGTGCGGCTCCCACTCGGCCGGCATGTGGTAGCCCTGTGCGGCCGGAGGACGTTTGGCTCGCGCGAAAGATCTTCGGGCCACTGTTCGTCTGGGCATTTTCCGTCCCGTCACTTTCCGTCAAGCATGCGGCTGGTGATGGGAGCGTAACTGTCGATTCGGCGGTCGCGAAGGAAGGGCCAGTTGCGGCGAATGTCCTCGATATGATGCAGATCAACCTCGCCAAGCAGAATCTCTTCCTTGTTGTGCGAAGCTTCCGCGAGCACGCGGCCAAAGGGGTCGCAAAAAAATGACCCTCCCCAAAATTCGAGCCCTTTGCCGGGCACGGAATTGCCGCGGATGTCGCCAGTCTCGAAGCCAACGCGATTCACCACGCCGACATAAACACCATTCGCGATCGCGTGCGCTCGCTGAATGGTGCGCCAGGCATCGTGTTGCGCCCCGCCGAATACAGCCTTCTCCGCGGGGTGCCATCCAATAGCCGTCGGATAAAACAGAATGCTCGCTCCCTGCAGCGCCGTGAGACGCGCGCCCTCCGGATACCACTGGTCCCAACACACGAGTGTCCCAAGTTTTCCGGCGGAGGTGTCGAAGGCCTTGAAGCCGAGATCGCCGGGAGTGAAATAAAATTTTTCGTAGTAGAGCGGATCGTCGGGAATGTGCATCTTGCGATAGATACCGACGAGCGTGTCATCCGAATCGCCGTCCCAATCAAAGATCGCGGCCGTGTTGTGATAAAGGCCAGGCGCTCGCTTCTCGAAGAGCGACGCGATCAGCACGACTTTATTCTTCCGGGCGGCAGCGGCGAGCTTTTCCGTGCCCGCTCCGGGAATCGGCTCTGCGAGATCGAACAGAGCGGCGTCTTCGCGCTGGCAGAAATACTGCGTCTGGAAGAGTTCAGGCAGGCAGACGACGTCGGCGCCTTTGCGTGCCGCTTCCGAAACGCGATCAAGCGCCTTGGCCAGATTGTCGGCGGGCTCGGGGCCGCACGACATCTGGATCAGGCCGACGGTGAACTTATCTCGCACTTGTTTCTCCAACTTGCAACCGGGGTGTGGAGACGCGGCAAGCCGCGTCCCTTCGGATTGTGTAATCGCGCTCGTAGGATATCAAAGTGCATGATGTGGATGTGAATGTTACGCGAATGTAAAAGCAAGTCGCCGCGTTCTCCTCACTTCTAGTAAATTGTTTCTTCGGTCAAAGCAGTTTCTTATTCTGGAGGTTCGTCCCTTGAAGCAGAAGAGTGTCGAGAAGTACGGCCACCATCACGACGGCAGTCATCAGGGAGGCAAGCACGAGGAAGGCGCGGGCATCGACCGCAAGCTGCACGACCCGGTAGCCGATCGTCTGATTCCGCTAGAGCCCCTGAATCTAATCAAGATTCATTCCATCGACGACCTCGTGCGCGCGATGTCGAGGACGGCGTTTACCGGCCGCCAGCTCGGCGAAGCCGCCGACGTGCTTGAGGCGATGGCCCGCGACAAAGAATGCTTCGTCGTCATGACGCTAGCGGGCGCCATGACCGTGGCCAAGCAAGGATTAGTGATCGTCGAACTGATCGATCGCGGCATAGTGAACGCCATTGTTTCCACCGGCGCCCTGATGGCGCACGGGCTGGTCGAAGCGACCGGGCGCGCACATTTCCGGCACAATCCCGAGCTCAGTGACGAGGAACTCTACGAAGCGGGATACAACCGCGTCTATGACACGCTCGAACCCGAACAGAACCTCGACGACGTGGAACGCGTGATGGCCGCCGTGTTCAGCGCATGGGACGCGGACGAGGTGATGTGCTCATACAAGTTAAACCGCGCCATCGGAGCGCATCTGGCGAAGCGGGAGAAAGAACGCGGCATTCTGAAATCCGCCTACGAAAAGAATGTTCCCGTATTTGTGCCCGCGTTCTCCGATTCCGAGCTGGGCCTCGATTACGCCTTGACCAATCGTGAACGCGACAAAAAGGGGAAGCCGCGATTCCGCTTCGATCCCTTCGAAGACCTGGAGCACTTTGCCGCAACCCTGCTGAGTCAGAAGCGGCTGGGAATATTCACCATCGGCGGTGGCGTCCCGCGCAACTGGTCGCAGCAGTTTGGACCGTTCATCGAATTGCGCCACCGCCGGGGCGGGGAAGACCTGTCGCTGAAGCGCTATCACTATGGACTACGCATCTGTCCGGAGCCGGTGTATTGGGGCGGGCTTTCGGGCAGTCCCTACAGCGAGGCGGTTTCGTGGGGCAAGTTTGTGCCTCCGGCCGAAGGCGGAAAGTTTGGAGAAGTTTTTGTGGACGCCACAGTGGGCCTGCCGCTGATCGTGGCCGCTGTGCTGGAGCGGCTGAAGAAGAAGCCGGCAGGGAAAAAGACGGTTGCGCAAATCGCAAAGTAAAGACGCGGCTTACCGCGTCTAGGGTTGTGGATAAGGTCGGGGAGCGGGCGGCGGTTGGCCGCAGGGCCTCGCCATCAATCAATCTGCTTTCGGCCGAAGAGCTGCCAGCGGCCGTCTTCAAGCCGGAATTCGCAGGTGAAGTGCACCTCTCCCTTGTCGTAATGGCGAACTTCTTCCACAATGCCGATCCACTGCATGGGAGATCCGCGTCCGTGCATGTAAAGTCCTCCTTCTCGGGTCGACTTCAATGTGCCGAGTTGGGACTCGAACGCACCCTGTTGAGCTGCGAAGGCCTGCGGGCCAATCGCTGCTTTGAAAAGCGAGTCGCCGTAAACATAAGCGCCGCTATAGTCCCGTGACTCGATCGCCTGAGAGTAACCCCGGAATGTTTTTTCCAGATTTCGCCTTTGTCGATAAGCGGCAACCTGGCCTGGAAGGGTGTAGATGACGGCAACGGCCACAAATGCTAACGCTGCGTAAACGATTCGCTTCCAAGCAGGCTTCATTGGCATGCGCAATTAGTCGAAGATGAGCACGGCCGACGCGATCACGGTAGTCCAGAGCCCGCGTTTATCCCCCACCGCCGACTGCGTAACATTGGCCGTCCGGACGATTTTGTTAGAGATGCGATAAATCTCTTTTTTTTCGTCCCATGATCGGTCGGAATCAAACTCCACGTTCAGGGTGGTGGCGAGCATTTCGGCAGCGAGTTCTTCCGCATAATCTCCGGCGGCGTCTTCGGTTTCGCCGAACGAGTGGTGCTCACTCAAATATCCGTAGGTATTGCGATCGGCGGGGATGGCGACGCCGATCGAAGATGCCAGCAGGCGGTGCGGCTCGTGGGTCGAATTTTCGGCAACCACCGAAAACACAACTTCGCCGGGATGCAGATATTTGAGTCCCTGCGAGCGTGGAACCAGCTTGCAATTGGGCGGAAAGATGGAAGAGACCCGCACCAGGTTTTGCGCCGCGATGCCGGCGTCGCGCAAAGCGAGTTCGAAAGAGGTGAGGCGCTCCCGATGTTTTCCCACACCTTTGGTGAAAAAGATCTTCTTGGGGACCATGTCCTTGCCCAATTCAGTTCCCTCCAGAAAATTTCGCGTTCGTTTTTGGTCTGAGGGGCAAATCTAACACAGTGATTTGTGAAGATTGTATGAAAAAAGCGAGACACAGTATCTTCCTTATGACTTCTCGGCTGGTCGCCGATGGCCATTGCGAGACGGCAACCGTTTCGCAATGGGAAAGACACCGCCTCTGCGGCACTCAGGCCGCGTGCGTATGGGCTTTAACTGCCGCCAGCGGGATGATTACCGGTTTTACCAAATCGCGGAAATCGGCAAACCTCATACGCACCAATTCACGGTGCGAACCCGCGTTGAAGGCGATTTCCCTATCCTCGACCAGACTCTGGTCCACGAAGACATCCATGCCGTAGAGGTTGCCAAAAGGCGGCATAGATCCAGTTTCGCAGTCTGGAAAACGACCACGAAACTCGAACTCGCTGGCCAGTTCCACCGAATCTGCCCCGAGGTATTTCTTCAGACGATATAAATCCACCCGGAACGAAGCCGGCACGACCGCCATGGCCAGACGTCCATCGACCATGACCATGACGGTTTTCGCCAGCTCTTTTCCCGGTGTGTGGGTGAGGGCGGCAATCCCCTGGGCCGTGTAGGCCACCGAATGCGAGATCACCAGGTATTGAATACGGTTACGATCCAGGAATTCGCGAAGCATGGAAAGAGGCACAGACACCTCCCGTCCGAACCGCAAGCGAGCGGAAACGCTTCTCAAGGGCCGAAGCATGCTCTGCGGGTCGGCGCCAATTCAATTATGCGCTCGTCAGAGGCCCGGGAGTTAGTGAAATCGTAGAACAGTCTTGCGGCTGATCCAAAAGGGGAATACAAAAGGCAAGAATTGGCGAGGGTTAGGCAGGGATGTTCATTTTTGGCCACACATCGACTGGAAATGCGCTGCGAGGAACAGAGCGAAGCCCGGGTCCCTCTGTAAACTTACGCGGCTTCTTTCGTAATCAACGCGTGCGCCGCTTCTCTCACCGGCGATTCCACGATCTTCATTTCCTGCCAGTCGTAACGAAATTCCTTGCCGCAGTCCAGGCAGGCAACATAGGTGCCCGCTCGCTGACCCGCCTGGGTGCGACGTGAACCGGCGCGCACGGTAATCGGAAAGCTGTAGCGAGCGTGCCGGCAACCAAACATGGCATCGATCATCTTGGAAAACATTGATACCTCCACAGATAAAAGCGACAAAGCTGGCTCATCCCATTCACGAACGGTCGAGACGAGACTCTGTTTATTTAGATTCCTGCAGTCCGGAAAAGGTTCGCAGCCACATCGTCACCGCCGGTACATCCCGCAGGCGCACCGGAATCAAGCAGTTGCGCGGATATTGCGCGGATAAATATGAACGATTGGTCGGAACACGACCGCGAGGAGCAGGAAAACGCTCAGGTCGTCGACGGATTGGACTTCTTGTGCTCCGCGCACTTACTCATGATGGCCGACCGGAGTCGCACGCGCAGATCGTCGGGCAACTCGTAGAGTTCGGAATCGCGGTAAATTTCGATGGTCTTGCGAGTAGTATCGCAGACCACGTAGCAGTTGTGACACCACGCCAAATGATCGTCGAGTTCGGACTTGGTCCGGGCGTCCAGCGCGCCATCGAGGTAGTTGGTTAGTTCGTTTAGAAACTCAGAACACTTCACTGGTCGCCATCTCCACTCGCCTTTTTCTGAAAGAAGCGGTTTAGCCGCTCGCGCAATTGCAGGCGCGCGCGCAGCAACCGCGACTTCACCGCCGGGATGCTCAGTTCCAGCGCGTCGGCCGTCTCTTCCGTCGAAAGTCCTTCTACATCACGGAGCACGAACACGGTCCGGAATCCCGACGGCAATCCCTGAATGGTGCGCGTCAGAATATCCCGCAACTCCGCCTGGTTGTACATCTGCTCAGGATTAGGGCTCCAATCCGCAACCTCACGAGGCAGTGAGTCATCTTCAGTCTTTACTTCTTCGTCAAGAGAAACCGTCCGTTCCGGCTTCCTCCGGCGCAACTTCATCAGCGCTTCGTTAACCGCAATCCGCACCAGCCAGGTATAAAACTTGGACTGTTCCTGGAACTTCGCCAGGTTCCCATACGCTTTGAGGAACGCTTCCTGCACCACATCTTCAGCGTCCTCGCGATTCTGCGTAATGTGCTGGGCAATGCGGAAAACGTTGCGATCATAGCGCCGTACCAATTCTTCAAACGCCTGATCGTCGCCGCGCTTGGCCCGCCGGACCAGCGCCATTTCTTCGCTGACCGGTTGCTCTATGTTGGGTTGGATGGTACTCATTCGTAACTTGATGCAGATTTTTCCGAGAGCGTAAACGTAACCCCACTGCTATTGTACTTCCTGGCGTGGCTTTCAGGGTTCTTGTTTTGTGCCCGGTGCTCCAGAGGAGCTTTCACCCTCGGCGAGAGCTTGCCTCAGGTACCAGTGGGCCACGTACCAAGGTGTCCCGAGATCGCCTGCAAGCGGCCATATAATCAGAGGTTAGAAGGGTTACTCCCTTCGCCCCCCAAAAGTCTACGTCGGAGTACGCATGAAGGAGCGCGGCTGGATTGAACCAAGTTGGATTGAGCCAATTGTGGAACGGGTGGTTGGTAAAGTTTTGGACAGCCATGCGGCCCAGCTGCGCACCGAGATTGTCCGCCGGGTGATGGAAGAGCTCGCTGCCGAATCGGCGGCAGCCGAGCCCACCGCCCACGATTCGGTTCCCGCTTCCAGTCCCGTAGATCTGGCGCGCGCCGTTGCTGAAATCCAGTTGGGCTCCTCGCAAAAGGAAATTCTGCGGGCGTTGCTCGATACCAGTGCTCGCTATGCGTCGCGCGTCGCGCTTTTCGTCGTTAAGGGTAGCCATGCCACCGGATGGCAGGCACGCGGCTTCGCCCATAACGACGCGGTGAAAGATTTCGTGCTCGACGAAAACGCTCCTGCCGTCGTTCGTGCAATCGCGGATCGAGTCGTAGCGAGCGCGCCAGTGCCCGACCTGGACTCGCGTTTCCTGCGGGAATTTGGAACGCCAGCCTGCGGAGAAGCCCAGCTTCTTCCCTTGATTTTGAAAGACAAAGTTGCCGCCCTGGTGTATGCCGACAGCGGAACCGATGCGGCGGGCTTGTCCGACGCCGGCGCGCTTGAACTCCTGGTGCTTTCGACAAGCGCCTGGCTCGAGGTCAATTCGCTGCGTAAGCAAGCGCACAAGGAACCCTCTGCGGCCCACGCAGACAGTCCCACTGCGCCAATGGCCGAGGCGTCCTCCAACCCGGTGCCGGCGTTCAACGATCCCTTCGCCTCACATGCCCCTGCATTTGCTTCTGGCCGCGCAATGGCGGCAGCGGCGTCAGCCGGCGAAGTCTCGGTGCCAGTCGCCGGCGCTGCGGCGGAGGCTCCAATTCCGACGACGGTCGTCGAACCTCAGAACATGATCGCCGAATTTCAGTCTACGGCTGTTGAAATGGAGCCTGCGCTGGTCGAGCCAGCACCGGCCCCGTCGATCTCGCCCGAGCATCAGGACATTCACCGCAAAGCTCAGCGTTTTGCCCGTCTGCTGGTGGACGAGATTAAACTCTACAATCAGGCCAAGGTCGCGGAAGGCCGGGAAAACAAGGATCTCTACGACCGTCTGAAGGAGGCGATCGAGAAAAGCCGTGCGACGTACCAGAAACGTTACGGGAGCACGGTTGCCGCTTCCGCCGATTACTTTCAACATGAAATAATAAGAAGTCTCGCAGAAGACGATCTCTCCATCATGGGTGCCAACTTTCGGCACTAGGTAGGGTTTGAGTGGGCCGTTTTGCAGTTGCGGTTTTCGCCGGAATTTTCTTCCTGCTCTGGCTCGGCCTTTTGTCGCCCGCAGCCGCCCAGTCCCAGCCGTCAAGGTCAGATCAGAGCACTTCGGTTAAGAGCACGCCACCTGCTAAGCACGCGGCTGCGAAGCCCACGCCCCCGCACGGAAAGACTACCGGGGCCTCCACCCGCGCGAAGAAGAAGCATAAGACCATCTCTCCGCGCGTGCGGCGCGTAAGGCGGGCCTTTGTCGCCTCCGCCAATCTTCGTCTCATGGCGCAGCAGTTGTTGCAGGACCGCACTCCGACCGCTTACGCCGGAGTCGAGACTTACGCCCGCCGTCACGCCAAGGAAGATGCGGATGCCGGAGCGCTGGCTTGGCTAGTCGTCGGTTACGCCCGCACGCTCGATCATGACTATGGCAAAGCGATCGACCCGTTTAATCGAGCCAAGGCCGGCGCCAGCGAACTCGGAGACTACGTCGCTTACTACCTAGGCGACGCCTACCTGAAAACGGCCCACAACGCCGAAGCGCTCTCCACGCTCGCGGATTTCAGCAAGAACTTTCCCGACTCACTTCTGATCCGCGATGCCCACCTGGTTTATGCGAACGCGCTGCTGGAGGAAGGCCGGGCCCAGGAGGCAACGGCTCTGCTGGAAAACGACCGCGCTCCAGTTCGCAGCGATATTGAACTGGCGATCGGGCGCGCCTACGAAGCGGCGGGCGACATTCAAAAGGCCGCGAGCGTGTTCCGCAATCTTTACTTCAACCTTCCCACAAGTTTCGAAGCGGACGTGGCGGGAACGGAATTGCACAAGCTCGGAATCTCCGGCTCGGTCGCCGACCGCCGCACCCGCGCCGATCTTCTGTTCAAAGCCAAGCGCTACGCGGAAGCAGCTCATGATTACCACGATCTCGTCCAGGAAGTCACCCCGGCGGACCGTCCACAGGTGCAGTTGGCGTTGGCGGGAGCGCTGGAAAAGAGCGAGCGCAGCAGCGATGCCCGCCATATCCTGCTTGCCATGGGAGTGCAGCAGGGCGACCTCGAAGCCGAGCGCCTCTACTTGCTCAGTGAGACCGCGCGTTCCACCAGCGATGAGGAGGCCGTGCAAAACACGCTAAACCAGTTGCGGCAGTTTGGTCCCTCGAGCCCGTGGCTGGAACAGGCGCTGCTTTCGGCTGGAAACATGTATCTGCTGAAGCGCGACTACGACCACGCCATCGACTACTTCCGCGAGTTGCAGCAGCGCTTTCCCAACGGCGCGCGCGCCTCCTATGCGCACTGGAAAGCTGCATGGCTGGCCTTCCGGCAGGGTCGAATCGATGAGGCGCGGAAAGGTTTCGAAGATCAAATCGCGCTCTATGCCGATTCCGCGGAAAGTCCTAACGCTCTGTATTGGCGTGCGCGTCTCGCCGAAGAAGACGGCAATCCGGCGATGGCGCGGGCGTTCTATCAGAAGCTCTCCGACCGCTTTCGCAACTATTACTACGCCGAGTTCGGCCGGCAGCGATTGAAAGCCTTGCCCAGCCCGCCGAAAGAAGACCCGCCACACTACGCGCTCCTCGACCGCGTCCCTCCGCTGTCAACCGCAGGAAAAATTACGGCAACCGATCCGCCCGACGACAACCTGCGAGTTGAGCGGGCGCGCCTGCTTTCCAACGGGGGCCTCGCTGACATGGCCGTACGCGAGCTGCAGGTCGCTGCGAGCCAGGAAGGTGGATCTTGGGCGCCGCCCGAGATGGCCCGCGTTTATCAGGACGGCGGCCGCTACGATCGCGGCATCGAGATCATGAAGCGAGCGACGCCCAATTATTTCGCCATCGATATTCCCGACCTCCCACGCCCCTACTGGGAAGCGCTTTTTCCCAAAGCTTATTGGCCCGATCTGCGCAAATACTCGGTGCTCAACGGCCTCGATCCCTACCTCGTCGCATCGCTCATAAGGCAGGAATCCGAGTTCAATGCCGCGGCCATCTCCCGAGCCAACGCTGTAGGCCTGATGCAGCTTCTGCCAAAAACAGGAAAGACGGTAGCGAAACAAGTCAAGCTCAAGGGATACAGCGCCCCACAGCTTTACACCCCAGCCGTGAACCTCGAACTCGGCACGCGCTACTTCAAAGATATGGTCGACAAGTACAACGGTCAGTTCGAATACGCCCTGGCCGCCTACAACGCCGGCAGCGACCGCGTGGGCGACTGGCTGGGCCAAGGCCACTACCGCGATCCGCAAGAGTTCGTCGAGTCCATCCCCTTCACCGAGACCCGCGAATACGTGCAAGCCATCCTGCGCAACGCAAATGTTTACCGCCAGCTTTACGGCACGCCGTAGAGTGTTGCCAAGAGACCGTCCGTCAGAAAACTGAATATTGATTTGTCATCTCGAGCGAAGGCCCTGCTGTTTGCCAGCGGTTGCTGCGGCCGCGGATGTCCATCGATCTGACCTCGGCTTGGACGGGCGAGGGCGCCCGTCCCTACACAATCAGATATCTAGGCCGATTGTTTGCTGGGAGACTTCGTAAACAAGATCTCAAGCACCAGCAACCCCGCGCCTACCACAATCGCGCTGTCGGCCACATTGAAGGCTGGCCACTGGTGTGGGCCTATATAGAAGAGGAGAAAATCCACCACGTGCCGGCTGACGAGGCGGTCCCACAAATTGCCGACCGCGCCTCCCAGAATCAACGACAGCCCGATTCCAGTTGAGGTCAGGCTGTGACTGTTCTTCCAGAGCAGCGCGGAGACGACCAGCAGCGCAATCACCGAGAACGCAATCAGCAGGCCGACTTTCCATTCCGAAGGAGAATCGGCAAAAATGCCAAACGCGGCCCCCGGGTTTTCGGCGTGGATGATGCGAAAAAATCCAGGAATGACCGTGACGGAGTCATGCAAGGACAGCCGGTGTGCGATCGTCCACTTGGTGGCGCGATCGAGAACAACGACGAACACCGCGATCAGGAAATGATACTTGCGCATGGGCAGATAAAAATCACCCGGAAAACTTTTCTTTCTTCTATAAGCTTATCGCGTTTGCGGAAGCCCGCGGTCACGCCGCTTCAATTTCTTTGAGCGCGGCGCTGCAGCGCTCGCACACCGTGGGATAGTTTTTATCCTCGCCCACGCGCGCCGAGAAATTCCAACAGCGCTCACACTTTGCGCCATCGGCTTTCTTGACCTCGATATGCACGCTGCCCGTGCCGTTGCCTGGGCCTTGTGCGACCTTCACGGCGGAGACGATGAACAGGTAGCGAAGCTGGTCTTGATAGCGCGCCAGAACCGTATATGCAGGGTCCGCCGCGGTGATCGTCAATTGCGCCTCCAGACCCTTTCCAATCCGCTTGCTGTTACGCTCTTCCTCGAGCGCTTTCATCACCTGCTCCCGCACTGCGAGGAGCGCACTCCAATCTTGCTGCTGTTGCGGATCCTCCAGCGGAATCGAAGCGTGACCAAACACCTCTGAGGGCGTGGGGAATTCCGCCAGATGAACGCTGGCGAGGCGGTCTGGCATCTGCGGCAAGTGCTGCCAGACTTCTTCACAGGTAAAGCTCAAAATGGGCGCCAGCAGACGCACCGTCGCCTCACAGATACGCCAAACCGCAGTCTGGGCCGAGCGGCGGCCGAGCGAGTTGGGTGCATACGTGTAGAGGCGGTCCTTGATCACGTCGAAGTAGAAGGCGCTGAGATCGACCACGCAGAAGTGGTTCACGCGGTGATAAATCTTGTGGAAAGCAAACTCCTCATACCCGTTGCGAACATCGCGTGCAAGGGCCCAAGTCTGGCGCAGCATGTATTGGTCAAGCGCGTCGAGCTTTTCAAACGGAACAGCATCGGTCGGCGGATCGAAATCGTACAGATTGCCGAGCGCGTTCTTAAACAGTTTGTTTCGAATCTCCCGGTAGTTCTCCGCGACCCTCTGCATCAGAGCTTCGGAGCCAACGACGTCCTCACGGAAGTCTACGGATGCAGTCCACAGGCGCACGATCTCTCCGCCGAGGCGGCTGGCAATGTCAACCGGGTCCACATCGTTGCCGCGCGACTTCGACATAGCCTGGCCCTTTTCGTCGAGCGTCCAGCCTGGCGTAACCACGCCGCGATACGGAGGCGTGCCGTGCGTGCCCATGGCGCAAAGCAGCGATGACTGGAACCAGCCGCGATACTGATCGCCGCCTTCGAGGTAGAGGTCGGAAGGCCACGGATAACCGGCCTCGTCCGCGATCAACGCTAGATAACTCGCTCCGGATTCAAGCCACACGTCGAAGATGTCGGTTTCCTTTTCGAACTCGGCACCGCCGCAATGCGGGCACTTCGTTCCGGCGGGAACAATCTTGTCGGGTTCGGAGGTAAACCAGGCATCGGCGCCCGAGCGGGCAAAGAGTTCGACGACCTTGCGATTGATGGCGTGGTCGTTAAGCGGCTTGCCGCAGCTTTTGCAGAGAAAGACGGCGATGGGCACGCCCCATACGCGCTGGCGCGAGATGCACCAGTCGGGGCGCGTTTCAATCATGTTGGACATGCGCTCTTCACCCCACGCCGGGTCCCATTTGACGTTCTTGATCTCGTTGAGCGTGCGCGTGCGCAGCGTGTCCTCCTTCCCTTTGCCGCCGGGCATCGGCGTTTCCATGGAAATGAACCACTGCTCGGTGGCGCGGAAGATCACCGGATTGTGGCAGCGCCAGCAGTGGGGATAGGAATGCTCGGTCTTTTCCGTGTGCAGCAGAGCGCCGCGCTCTTTCACTAGGTCGATGATGGGCTGATTGGCGTCCCAGACGCGCTTGCCCTCGTATTCGGGCAGGCCGTTGCGCAGGATGCCTTTTTCATCGACGTTGCTGGTGGCGTCGAGGCCGTACTTGACGCCGGTGGCAAAGTCTTCCGCGCCGTGCGACGGCGCGGTGTGGACGACGCCAGTGCCCGTGTCCATGGTGACGTAGTCGGCGAGCACGCCGAGAACTTTGCGGTCGAGGAAGGGGTGCTGGAAGTTGAGGCGCTCAAGCTTGCGTCCAGGGAAGTGGGCGAGTTCACGCGGGCTGGCGAGGGCGCACTTCTCAGCGGCATCTTTGGCGAGCTTGGAGGCAACGATATAAGCCTCGCCGCCGGATTCGAGAGCCACATATTCTTCGTCGGGGTGAAAGGCGACGGCCATGGACGCGGGCAGCGTCCAGGGAGTCGTAGTCCAGATGATGGTGAAAACTTTCTTGCCGACGAGCGCGGGATCGATGACGGCCGGATCGTCAAGCAGCGCGTATTTCACCCAGACGGTCGAGCTGGTGTGGTTTTCGTATTCGACTTCGGCTTCGGCGAGAGCGGTCTCGTCGTGCATGCACCAGTAGACGGCGCGCAGGCCTTTGTAGACGAATCCATTTTCATAGAAGGAAAAGAATGTTTGGAGCACCACCGACTCGTACTGCGGCGTCATCGTGGCGTACGGCTTGTCAAAGCGGCCGAAGACGCCAATGCGTTTGAACTGCTGGCGCTGCAGGTCGAGAAACTTTTGCGCGTACCTGCGGCACTCGGCGCGGACGTCTGTAGGGTGCATCTCGAGCTTCTTGCCGCCGAGTTCCTTGTCGACCTTGATTTCGATCGGCAGGCCATGGCAGTCCCAGCCGGGGACGTAAGGCGCGTCGAAGCCGGACATGGTTTTGGACTTGACGATGAAATCCTTGAGGCACTTGTTCATTGCTGTGCCGAGATGGATCGGTCCGCTGGTGTAGGGGGGGCCGTCGTGCAGGATGAACTTCTCCTTGCCCTTACTGGTCTGGCGGATGCGCTCATACAGCTTCATCTGCTCCCAGCGCTCCAGCATTTTGGGCTCGTTCTGGGGCAGTCCCGCCTTCATTGGGAAGCCGGTCTTGGGCAGATTGATGGTGGATTTTAGATCCATCGGCACTCGTTAAGTTCTCCCAACTGATTGAATCTTTTCATTATATAGGCAGCGCGGAAGGGCACGTCTCTTAGGGTCGCCACCCGGGGAACGAATTCAAAAAGTACTGTTTCGCGGCGGGAGAAAACGTGTACAATTTTGAGCAGATCGAACCCTGCGCGCATCTAACTGACTGGGTAAATATTGGGCAGCAAGCTCGTCCCTTTTGCAAGCCACCATTCGGGAGCGCTCGCGTATCTAAATCGGTGGCTCCCTCTACCGTGAAGTTGGGGTTACTGCTCGGGAAAATATGCCGGAATTCGAAACGCCGCAGAATCTGCAACCGCTGTGTCCAGAGCCTGAGTTGCATCTTCTATTGAACGATCAGGCTCTGGACGAGCCGCTGTGGAAATCCCTGTTCCGCAATATTGACGACTTCTTTTTCCCCAAGAAACTCCCTCCACTAGTCCTGACCTCGAAGCCCGTCCCGGTCCGCGACATCTGGGGCTTCTACAACTACAAGAAACGCGGAGCGTTCGGCTCAACCATCGTCCACGTGCTGGCGGTCGCTCTCATCATCGCTGCTACCTACTTGGGACGGAAGATCGTCGACGTTGCCAAGCCGAAAGCAGAGGTCATATTGATTGCGCCCGATGATCTTCCCACGCTGCCTCCCTCGAAGACCCAGGTCGGCGGCGGTGGCGGGGGAGGCGATCGCGACAAACTGCAAGCATCGCAGGGCCGTTTGCCCAAGCAGTCCATGCAACAGTTCACTCCGCCCATGGCGGTGGTGCGCAATCCGGATCCGAAGCTGCCCATGGCCCCGACGATCGTGGTTCCACCCGAGATTAAACTGCAGCAACCGAACATGCCCGATTTGGGCGATCCGCTTTCGCACCTGCCTTCCGTGCCCTCGAATGGAACTGGCTCTGGCGGCGGAATTGGCTCCGGGAGCGGTGGCGGCGTAGGTTCGGGTGAGGGTCCTGGATTCGGTCCCGGCCATGGCGGCGGCACCGGTGGAGGAGCGTTCCGCGTGGGCGGCGGCGTTTCCGCTCCGAAAGCAATTTATGCGCCAGACCCCGAGTACTCGGAGGAGGCCCGCAAGGTTAAGCACATGGGCACGGTCGTATTGTGGCTGGTGGTCGGCCCCGACGGCAAGCCGCGCGACATCCGAGTGCTCCGAACTTTAGGATTGGGTCTGGATGAAAAGGCCATCGAAGCGGTGAAGAACTGGCGCTTCGAGCCGGCCATGAAAGATGGCAAGCCAGTAGCCGTGCAGATTAACGTCGAAGTCAATTTTCATTTGTATTGAAGCGGGATGTA